>OEQM01000148.1_pt1 | contig 29608 bp, 25 predicted proteins | sample 1539771 | NCBI WGS metagenome assembly OEQM01 (sample SAMEA3891240, study PRJEB23780) | metagenome | biome: terrestrial biome; feature: animal house; material: water of meat washing | place: Italy | collected 2015-05-12
CAATGAGTTGGCTATGGTTGGCGTTTTTTTCATCGCTCTGGCCCCGCTTATGCACTCCTTCTCACATCACCACCAAGGGCTGCCGTCGCGGAGAGATATCATGATCAGTACCCTGCTTCCCCTTGCCTCAATCGCCCTCAAGCTGGGCAGTCAGCTGCTTGGCAGCAGTAGCAAACCTGAGCCTGTGCAGCCTGCCGTACAGGAGGATCGCCTTGCCCCGACTGTCCAGAACTTGTTCCAGCGACTCGGTATCAAGGATGCCAATAGCGAGCAAAATCGCGCTGCCATCAACCACTTTATGGGGGAGCTGATGCAGACTCTGGGGCAGGAGAATGGCGGCCAATCCCTCCCTGCCGCCATCGATAGCGCCCGCAACCAGCTGGCGAGCGGCACCCAGAGCACCCGCCTCGATGCGCTGCAAAGCGAGCTCGATACCCTCAAGGATTCCCTCGGTGCCAGCCATCTCAACCTCGATCAGCTGCTCGGTGCCTTTAAACAGACCCTGCCCAATGGCAAGGGGGAGGGGGTTGGCAAACTGCTCAATGCCAGCGCCTGAACGGCGGTGAGCAATAAAAAACGGCAACCTCGGGTTGCCGTTTCTGTTTGTGGTTTAACACGCTATGAGCGAGGTGATGGCGGGTTCTCCATGTCGCTGGCTACTTCTACCAGCCCTCTTGCATGCAAGGCGTGAGCTGCTCCTTGCCGATCCGCTTCATCCTTGTTCTGGCCCAGTTTGAATTTGCCAACCAGCCGCTCTATCTCGATTTCAATGCCGACAACGGCCTGCACCATGGTTTCCATATATTCTCTCGGCGCATCCGCCATTTTCCATGGGGTCGGTTCTCCGGCCTCATGATGACGGGTCAGATTTGCCAGCAGGCGGCGTACGAAGCGGGCATCGTCGCGAATCTGAATGCGACCGTGAGCATGCACCACGCTGTAGTTCCAGGTCGGCACCTGCTTGTGATGATCATGCTTGCTCGGATACCAGCTGGGAGAGATGTAGGCATCGGCAGCCTTGAAGATCACCAGCACGTTGTCCCCATCCCGCACCTCTTGCCAGAGCGGATTGTTGCGGGCGACATGGGCACGCAAGACGCCCTGCCCTCCGGTTTCCTTTGCAAACTCGAATGGCAGATGGTTGGCATCCAGCCCCTGTGAGCCGTGGGTGATCAGAGCACCTAGCGGATGTGCCTGCATCAGTTGATGCAGGGCCTCGGGGTCATCGGTGGCGAAATGAGGTGGCAGATACATGCAGATTCCTTCTATCGAGCGCTGACATCCATTCAACAACTACAGGCATCCAGTCAGCGGGACAAGCCGTTTCTGGCGCAAAAAAAAGAGGGCTGGTGCCCTCTCTCTGCGTTAACGGTAATTAGCCGCGCTTTGCCAGCCAGGTTTCGGCTGCGGTCAGGGCTGCCTCAACCTGCTCGCGGGCGACGCCGCCTTTGGCGACCCGCTTGGCGAGGGTCGCTTCCAGTTCCAGATTGGGGTAGACGTCGAACTCGATCACCGGGCTGAAGCGCTGGAACTCGCCGATGGAGAGCTCCTCCAGCGGGCGGCCCACGCTGATGGCAAAGACCACGGTTTCGCCGACGATATGGTGCGCTTCACGGAACGGAATCCCCTTGGCCACCAGATAGTCCGCCAGCTCGGTGGCGTTGGCGTAGCCGCCTTGCGCCGCCGCCATGGTGCGCTCGCCATTCACCTTCAGATCGATCAGCACCAGCGCCGCCATATCGAGGCAGTCGTGCCAGGTGTCGAGGGCATCGAACAGCCCCTCTTTGTCTTCCTGCATGTCCTTGTTGTAGGCCAGCGGCAGCGCCTTGAGGCTCATCAGCATGCCCATCTGGGCGCCGACCACCCGGCCGGTCTTGCCGCGGATCAGCTCCAGCGCATCCGGGTTCTTCTTCTGCGGCATCAGCGACGAGCCGGAAGTGACCGCATCGGAGAGCTCGACAAAGCCCGCCTCGCCGGTGTTGTAGAAGATGAGATCTTCGGCAAAGCGCGACAGGTGGGTCATGGAGAGGGACGCCACGTGCATCAGCTCCACCACGTGATCCCGATCGGAGACCGAATCCAGACTGTTGCGGGTGGCGCCGGCAAAGCCCATGTCGAGCGCCAGCGCTTCGCGGTCGATGGCGTAGGCAGTGCCCGCCAGCGCGCCGCAGCCGAGCGGGCTGGTGTCGAGCCGCTTCAGCGCATCCTGCAGGCGGGAGTAGTCCCGCTCCAGCATCTCCACATAGGCCAGCGCCCAGTGAGCGAAGGTGACCGGTTGGGCCCGCTGCAGGTGGGTGTAACCGGGCAGCACCGCGGCCTGATTGGCACGGGCGGAGGCGACCAGCCCCTGCTGCAGGGCGGTGATGGAGCCGAGCAGCAGCTCGCCCTGCGCCTTGCACCAGAGTTTCAGGTCGGTGGCGACCTGATCGTTGCGCGAGCGGCCGGTGTGCAGCTTCTTGCCGAGATCGCCGACGGCGGCAATCAGCTGGCTCTCGACCCAGGAGTGGATATCTTCGGCGTCCGAACTCAGGATCTGCTGGGGATCCTGCTGCACCGAGGCGAGCAGCACCTCCATCGCCTGTTGCAGTTTGCCCTGCTCATCGGCGGTCAACACGCCCACCTTGACCAGCGCTTTGGCCCAGGCCATGGAGCCCTGAATATCCTGCTCCGCCAAGCGGTAATCGAACCGCAGCGAATCGTTGAACTGCTTGAACCGGCTATCGGCTCCCTGACTGAAGCGTCCACCCCAAAGTGCCATACTGCTCTCCTTGAATGCGTTGTCGGCGGCGCCCTGGCCACCGAGCTTGAAATCGTGCCCTGTTTTTCTGCGAGCCTGTTATCTCACAGAAGCGGCCGGGGCGCTGCCGCTCTTGTCACACCCGCTGATGATGGGTCAGGGGCTATGCCCTCTGCCTGTAGAAGAGGGGGCCATGCCCCCTCAACGGAATCAACGGGTTATCGCGCTTGCTTAGCCGTGGGTATGGTCGCCACCGATGGCCTGATGCTGCTCCTTCATGGCGCGGATCCGGCTGGCCAGGGTGTAGAGACGGATAAAGCCTTCGGCATGGCTCTGGTCATACACTTCGTCGGCGCCGAAGGTGGCGAAGTCTTCGGAGTAGAGGCTGTTCGGCGACTTCTTCTGCACCGCAGTGACCTGACCCTTGTACATCTTCAGCACCACTTCACCGTCCAGATCTTCGGCGATGGCGTTGGCAGAGGCGAGGATCGCCTTGCACAGCGGGGTGAACCAGCGACCGTCATAGACCAGATGGGAGAACTCGGCACCCAGCTTCTCCCGCCAGGCGCGGGTCGGGCGATCCAGTACCAGCTCTTCCACGGCGCGCAGCGCGGCGACCATCACGGTACCGCCCGGGGTCTCGTAGCAGCCGCGGGACTTCATCCCCACCATCCGGTTTTCGGTGATGTCGATGCGGCCCACGCCGTGCTTGCCGGCACGCTCGTTCAGGGTCATCAGGATCTGGTGCGGGCTGAGCGGCTGGTCGTCAACGGCCACCACTTCACCCTGCGCCACGGTCAGCTTGACGTACTCCGGCTGATCCGGTGCCTGTTCGGCCGGTACGGTCCACTGCCAGACCGCTTCGGACGGCTCGTTCCAGGTGCTCTCCAGCTCGCCACCCTCGGTGGAGATGTGCCAGGCGTTGGCGTCGCGGCTGTAGATCTTCTTCAGGGTCGCCTTGCAGGGGATGTTGCGGGTCTCCAGATAGGAGAGCAGATCTTCCCGGGAGCGCATGTCCCAGATCCGCCACGGGGCGATCACTTTCAGCTGGGGCGCCAGCGCGGCGACCGCACCTTCGAAACGCACCTGATCGTTACCCTTGCCGGTGCAGCCGTGGGAGATGGCATCGGCCCCTTCCGCCAGTGCCGCTTCGACCATCGCCTTGGCGATGATCGGGCGGGCCATGGAGGTGCCCAGCAGATAGGTGCCCTCATAGACGGCGCCGGTCTTCAGGGTCGGGTAGACGTACTCTTTGACGAACTCTTCCCGCAGATCCTTGATGATGCACTTGGTGGCGCCGGAGGCGATGGCCTTCTGCTCGATCCCTTCCAGATCGTCGCGCTCCTGACCGACGTCGGCCACGAAGGCGATGATTTCGGCGTCATAGTGCTCTTTCAGCCAGGGAATGATGGCCGAGGTATCCAGTCCACCCGAGTAAGCCAGTACGATCTTGTTGATTCCGCTCATGTTACTTCTCTCCGTGATGATTCGATGATGATTCAATAAAAGTGTCGTGATTCAGGTTGAGTGCCGCGTTACTTGCCGCCGAGAAGGGTCAGCAACACGGCGTTCTGGATATGCATCCGGTTTTCGGCCTCGTCCATGATGAGGGAGGCGGGGCCATCCATCACCTGCGAGGTGATCTCCAGCTCCCGGTGCGCCGGTTGGCAGTGCAGCACATGCTGGATGCCGGTGCGGTCGAGCAGGGCCTGGTTGATCTGGTAAGGCATAAAGAGGTCTTTGACCTGCTCCATCGGGGTGTTGTCGCCCATGGAGACCCAGGTATCTGTGTAGGCCACGTCGAACCCTTCGATATCCGCCACGTCATCGCTGATGTGGATGGTCGCCCCCGACTTGGCCGCCAGTGCCTGCGCCTGCAGGAAGATCTGGGTATCCGGGCCGTGGCCTTTCGGGCAGATCAGGGTCACGTCGGTGCCGAGGGTCGCCCCCAGCAGCAGCAGAGAGTGGCTGACGTTGTTGCCATCACCGAGGTAGGCAAGCTTCACCTTCGACAGGTCGTCGTAGTGCTCGGCAATGGTCATAAAGTCGGCCAGCCCCTGACAGGGGTGGTAGAGGTTGCACAGGCTGTTCACCACCGGCACTGTGCCGTGCTCTGCCAGCTCGACCAGGGTCTGGTGATCGAACACCCGGGCGACGATGGCATCACACCAGCGCGACAGGTTGGCGGCGAAATCCTTCACCGACTCCCGCTTGCCCAGCGCGCCGTTCTGCTGATCCAGATAGACGCTGTGGCCGCCCAGTTTGGCGATGCCGATGTCGAAGGTGACCCGGGTGCGCAGGGAGGGCTTCTCGAACAGGGTGACCACGCTCTTGCCGGCCAGCGCCTGGCTGTACTTCTTCGGGTCGGCCTTGACCGCTTTGCCCAGCGCAATCAGCGCTTCAATCTGGGCTTTGTTCAGATCACTGTCTTTCAGAAGATGTTGCATCGGATGTTCCTTGTTCCGGTGGAGATCAAATGGCCACTTGGGTGCCGACCGCGCCGCCAGCCAGCAGCTTGAGCAGCTGATCCGGGTAACGCCAGCTGGCGACACAGACCGGCTTGCCGAGGGTCTCGGCGGCGTGCAGGGCCGCTTCTACCTTGACCGCCATACCATCGCGGATCACCCCTTTCTCCATCAGATCCAGCGCGGTCAGCTTGTCGAGCTGGGGCACCAGCTTGCCCTTGCCATCGAGGATGCCGCTCACATCGGAGAGCATCACCAGATCGGCACCGAGCGCCTCGGCAATGGCGGTGGCCGCCTGATCCGCGTTGACGTTCATCAGCTGCCCCTCGGCGGTGATGCCGATGGAGCTCACCACCGGCAGGAAGCCCTGACCGAGGATGCCTGCTACCAGCGCCGGGTTGCCCGGCTTGCACTCGCCGACCGCGCCGAGATCCGGGTCGAGCTGGGTCACCTGACACAGGCCGCCATCTGCCAGACAGAGCCCCACCGCCGGAATGCCGGTGGCGATCGCCTTGGCCATCATCTGCTTGTTGGCAGTGCCCGCCAGCGCCCCGGCAATAAAGGGGATCTGCTCGAACGGGGTCACCCGCAGGCCATTCTTCTTGGTGGAGGTGAGACCCAGCCCCTTGAGCAGGTCATCCACCAGACAGCCACCGCCGTGCACCAGCACCAGCGGACGGTGCTGATCGTCGAGAAAGGTTTTGAGGGTGGCGAACAGGGCGGTCAGCGCCTCGTCGTTCTCGATAAGGGCGCCGCCCAGCTTGATTACCAACGTCTGTTTGTCCATGTTCGAGATCCTTCCTAAGTCCTTAAATCAGGCCGGTGGCCGGTTCAAAACCAAATTTGATATTTATGCACTGCATGGCTTGCGAGGCGGCGCCCTTGAGCAGGTTGTCGATGGCAGAGACCACCACCAGCATGTTGCCCTGCTGTTGCCAGGCGATATCGCAGTAAGGGGTGCCCGCGACGCCGCGAATGGAGGGCATCTGGCCGGTGAGGCGCACCAGCGGCTTGCCTTCGTAAGCCTTGAGGAAGGCCTGATCCACCTGGGTCGGGGTCACGCCGTCCGCCAGCTGCACATAGATGGTGGCCAGGATGCCGCGCACATAGTTGCCAAGGTGGGGCTGGAACAGCACCTCCTTGCCGAGGTGGTGGCTGATCTCCGGCTGGTGTCTGTGATTGAAGGTGCCGTAGGGATTGAGGCTCACTTCGCAGAAGCTGGTGTTGATGGCCGCCTTGCGACCGGCGCCGGAAACCCCGGAGACGGCGTTGATGATGGGCTGCCACCCCTTGGCAATCAGGCCATCCTGCTGCAGCGGCTTGAGGGCGCACAGCGATGCGGTCGGGTAGCAACCCGGCACCGCAATCAGCTGGGCGGTAGCGATGGCATCGGCATTCCACTCCGCCAGGCCATAGACGGCCTGATCCAGCCACTGCTCGCTGTCGTGGGTGAAGCCGTAGAAGCTGTCGTAAAAGCCCTGATCCTTGACCCGGAAGGCGCCGGAGAGATCGAACACCGGCAGCCCCTTGGCGAGAAACTTGGGTGCCAGCTCGGCGCTCACCTCGTGGGCGGTGGCCAGCAGCACCAGATCGGCCTGGGTCAGGATCCGGGTCATGCCGTCGTCGTCCAGCGGCAGCAGCGGCTGATCGAGGGCGCCGACCCACTGGGGATGCAGGGAAGAGAAGCGCTTGTGGGCATCCTGACTGCCGGCGGAGACATAGAGGCCGAACAGCTTGAGTTGTGGATGGTTCTGTACCAGTGCGGCCAGTTCGGCTCCCGCGTAGCCACTGGCACCGACGATAACGGTGTTAAGCATGTTGAATATTCCAAGTCAGAGTTCGAGATTCACAGCATGACGCTGCAGTGCACAAGGGTGTTCGATCGCCCCTTTGCACAAGTGCGGAGGGGCAATTCAGGCGGGTGTGTGTCGTCGGTTATAGATCAGGTGACAGAACATTAACTTTCCCTTACAACTAGAAGCCTTTGTTGATGAGCCAGATATTCAGGTAAAATTACAGAATATTCATGCACTCACTTTGCATTTGTATTTTCTAACAGAAACATTCCGGGGACGCAAGGAGGAGCTGATGGCCAATCTGGATTTTTTTTCACTTTATAAGAATATTATTGCGATTCCCTCTATCAGCAGCACGGATCCCAAGTGGGATCAGAGCAATGAGGCGGTGATCCGGCTGCTGGCCGACTGGTTCGGTCAGCTCGGTTTTCAGTGCGAGGTGACGGCACTCCCCGATCTGCCGGGCAAGTTCAATCTGGTGGCGACGATCGGTCAGGGGGAGGGCGGTCTGCTGCTGGCGGGTCACACCGATACGGTGCCGTTCGATGAGGGGGGCTGGAGCAAGGATCCCTTCAAGGTGACCGAAGAGGGCAATCGCCTCTATGGCCTCGGCACCATCGATATGAAGGGCTTCTTCGCCTTTATCGTCGAGGCGCTCAAAGATATTGACCTCACCAAGCTGACCAAGCCGCTGCGCATTCTCGCCACTGCCGACGAAGAGACCACCATGGCGGGGGCCCGCGCCATCGCCGCGGCGGCCGAGCTGAAACCCGACTACGCCGTGATTGGCGAGCCGACCGGACTGGTGCCGGTGGTGGCCCACAAGGGGCATATGTCGGAGGCGATCCGCATTACCGGCAAGAGCGGTCACAGCTCGGATCCCGCCAACGGCGTCAACGCCATGGAGATCATGCACAAGGCGATGGGGCAGGTGCTGCGCTTGCAGCAGGATCTGAAAGATCGCTACGCCGACCACCGCTTTGCCGTGCCGCAGCCGACCCTGAACCTCGGTTACATTCAGGGGGGCGACAGCCCGAACCGCATCTGCGGCTGCTGCGAGCTGCATATCGACCTGCGACCCACTCCGCAGGTGGGGCCGGACGAGTTGATGGGGATGCTCAAAGAGGCGCTGTCGCCCATCGAGATCCACCAGCCGGGCTGCCTGCATCTGCAACATCTGCATGAACCCATTCCCGCCTACGCCTGCGCCGACGACTCTGTGCTGGTGCGCGAAGCTGAGAAGGCGAGCGGCCGCGCCGCCGAGTCGGTCAACTACTGCACCGAGGCGCCGTTTATCCAGCAGCTTGGCTGCGAGACCATAGTGATGGGCCCCGGCCATATCACCCAGGCGCACCAGCCGGATGAGTATCTCGACCTCTCCTTCGTCAAGCCGACCACCTCGGTGTTGCAGCACCTGATCAGACGTTTTTGCCTGTAGCGGCGGCGGTGAAAGGGGCGTAAAAACTGTAAGTAAGTTACATAACAAGCCGGTTGTGGAGTGGTGATGGAAATACATGTTCTGAATCGGCCTGTTATTTGACCTTGCGCAGACAATCTGGGTAGATTGTCACCCTAAGATGACGGAGCATATGTTGTAATCGCACAACAATAAGTGAGGTCGTCTAGCACCCCGGATGGGTGTCAGGCACCAACAAGATAAGGATGTGGAATGAACGAAAAGTACGCCGCACTACGCGCCAACGTAGGTATGCTGGGTCAGCTGCTGGGTAAATCCATCAAGGATCATCAGGGTCAGGCCTTTCTCGACAAGATCGAAACCATTCGCCAATTGGCCAAGTCCTCCCGCAAGGGCAATGAATCAGACCGGGAACGTCTGCTCGATACCCTGCGCACCCTGAGCGATGATGAACTGCTGCCGGTGGCCCGCGCCTTCAGCCAGTTCCTCAATCTGGCCAACGTGGCGGAACAGTTCCACACCATCTCCCGTCGCTGCGAAGAGCAGGTCTGCACCCCGGATCCGCTGGAGCAGATGTTCGACAAGCTGAAAGCCTCCAACCTGTCGCAAGAGGCCATCATTCAGGCCGTGCGCGAGCTGGATATCGATCTGGTGCTGACCGCTCACCCCACCGAGGTGACCCGTCGCACCCTGATCCACAAGCACGTACAGCTCAACGACTGCCTCGAGGCGCTGGAGCTCTCCGACCTGCTGCCCCGCGAGCGGGACAAGATCCTCAATCGCATCGAACAGCTGATCAATCAGGCGTGGCACACCAACGAGATCCGCGAACAGCGCCCGACTCCGGTCGACGAGGCCAAGTGGGGCTTCGCCGTGGTGGAGAACAGCCTGTGGCCAGCCATTCCCGAATTCATGCGCAATCTGGACGAGCGTCTGCAACACCATCTGGGTGTGCGGCTGCCGCTGGATGCCGCGCCGGTCAAGTTCACCTCCTGGATGGGCGGTGACCGCGACGGCAACCCCTTCGTCACCGCCAAGGTGACTGCCGAAGTGCTGGAGCTGGGCCGCTGGATGGCGGTGAGCCTGTTCTACAAAGACATCAAGGAGCTCACCTCCGAGCTCTCCATGTCCGACTGTACCGACGCCGTGCGCGCTCGCGTTGGCGATCACCCCGAGCCCTACCGTGCGCTGGTGCGCGAGCTGCGTGAAGCGCTGCGCGAAACCAAGGAGCACCTCACCGCCAAGGTGCAGGGCCAGGCGAGCGAGAGCCAGGATCTGGTCAAGACCACCGCCCAGCTGCGCGAGCCGCTGGAGCTCTGCTACCACTCATTGCACGCCTGCGGCATGGGCAACATCGCCGATGGCATGCTGCTGGACGTGCTGCGCAAGGTCGCCTGTTTCGGCATCCATCTGGTCAAGCTCGATATCCGTCAGGATGGCGAGCGTCACGGGCTGGTCTTCTCCGAGCTGACCCGCTATCTGGGTCTGGGTGACTACGCCGAGTGGAGCGAAGATGACAAGCAGGCCTTCCTGCTCAACGAACTGAACTCCCGTCGCCCGCTCATTCCCCACGACTGGGAGCCGAGCGCCGAGGTGCGCGAGACGCTGGATACCTGTCAGGTCATCGCCCAGCACGACCCCGATGCGTTCGGCATCTACATCATCTCCATGGCCGGTGCGCCGTCCGATGTGCTGTCGGTGCAACTGCTGCTCAAAGAGGCGGGCTGCAAGTTCCGCATGCCGGTCGCCCCGCTGTTTGAAACCCAGGATGACCTGATGGCAGGCACCGCCGTGATGGAGCGTCTGCTCTCGGTGGACTGGTATCGCGGCTACATTCAGGGCCGTCAGTACGTGATGATCGGTTACTCCGACTCTGCCAAGGATGCGGGCATGATGGCCGCTGGCTGGGCCCAGTACGCCGCCATGGAATCCCTGGTGGGGCTGGCCGAAGCCAACAACATCCGCCTCACCCTGTTCCATGGCCGTGGCGGTACCGTCGGTCGTGGTGGTGCGCCTGCCCATCAGGCCATCCTCTCCCAGCCGCCGGGATCCCTGCGCGGCGGTCTGCGTACCACCGAACAGGGGGAGATGATCCGCTTCAAGTTCGGTCTGCCGAAAGTGGCGATCAAGAGTCTGGAGCTCTACACCAGCGCCGTGCTGGAAGGGAACCTGCTGCCGCCGCCCAAGCCGAAAGAGTGCTGGCGCGAGGTGATGGAACAGCTGGCCGCCGACTCCTGCGATCACTACCGCAGTATCGTGCGCGGTCATCCGGACTTCGTCCCTTACTTCCGTGCCGCCACCCCGGAGATGGAGCTCGGCAAGCTGCCGCTCGGCTCCCGTCCCTCCAAGCGCAAGCCCAACGGCGGCGTCGAGAGCCTGCGCGCCATTCCGTGGATCTTCGCCTGGACCCAGAACCGCCTGATGCTGCCGGCCTGGCTCGGTGCCCACAAGGCGCTGCAACAGGCCATCGACGGCGGCAAGCTGGCGGTGCTGGAAGAGATGAGCGCCCAGTGGCCCTTCTTCCGCACTCGCCTCGAGATGCTGGAGATGGTGTTCCTCAAGGCGGACGTCTGGCTCGCCGAGTACTACGACACCCGTCTGGTGCCGCAGGAGCTGTGGGGCCTTGGCAAACAGCTGCGTCAGGAGCTCGCCGAATCCATCGAGGTGGTGCTGAAACTGAGCCCGCGCGGGGATCTGCTGGAGGATCAGCCCTGGATCAAGGAGTCCATCAAGCTGCGCAACCCCTACACAGACCCGCTCAACGTGCTGCAGGCCGAGCTGCTCAACCGCTCCCGCAACCACCCGGAGACCCTGCACCCCGAGCTGGACAAGGCGCTGATGGTCACCATCGCCGGTATTGCCGCAGGGATGCGTAATACGGGTTGATAAATATTACCAAACAGGTCTGAAATAAAAAGAGCGCATAATATGCGCTCTTTTTATGGCTAGTTTATTTTGTCAGCTTCATTTAAATAGAGAGTTTTAAATCATCCTGAAAACTAATGGCTGGATGTAGAAAATCATATAGCAACCTAGTATTGCATCATCACAACGCACCAGAGTAGATCGATAGTTAGCCTTTAAAATAACTGTAAATACAATAAAGGTTAAATATATCCAGGCTGAGAAAGTACCCGAGAGATAATTAAATAGTATTGAACCGCTTGAAATTAGTAGCAGTGCAATTCGATGGGCAAGGTTGTTGCTTAAAAGAAAGGGTGCTACAACGGCCGCTATCAATGTGACGATCATCATCACTAGTGACATGAGGCACAGCCACCGCTTGCTGCCAGGCCAGCACTGCCTGAAGCCATCATGCCTGCGACACCACTTCCCATGATGGGGCTTAACCTACCGGTAACGGCACCACCAAATGCACCTGCAGCAATCTCTCTCATGCTGGCATCAGGATTGTTGGCAATGACGCCCATCGCCCCCATAACGGCCCCGCCGCCTGCCCATACCAATGCTGGTGCCGCTCTCTTGTTACGCTTGCTTTCATTTATATCTCTTATCACGATAAAGCTATCGTGCTCTATGCTGATAACTACCTTGGTTGAATTTGCGATTGTTGATATGGTATCGACATCAACAAATTCACCAGGGTATATAACAGTTGGATTTGAATTTTTGTCTTCTATTTCAATGTATCGACTCGAAAGGTTTACCACCGTGATGTTTTCTTTGTTGAAATTGATGCAATACTTTCCATCGGCATTAATAGAGTAATGTTCACCAGCGTGTAGTGTGTTGCAGTTACTCAATGGGCAAGTATTGGCATTGGCACTTGAAATACTGCACAGCAATAATGCTGTGGCCAAACAGAGCTTCATCCACTATCTCCAGAGTGGTTCATTTGGAAATTAATCATTGATTAAATGAGAATTATTGTCAATTGTTTTTTCCGAGGGAGTCACTATCGGCACGACATTGGTGATCGCCTTATTAAACTTGTCATTTATTGCCAGGTTCGCGTCTGCAGACAGTAAACAAGCCTCTCGCCTTGCATCCCTCGCCATGCAGGCGCAGACTGTTTGGCCTTGTTTTTATGCGATTCGATTCAAGGCAACCATCATGACTCCTGCCATCAACCTGCTGAAGAAGCTCAAAATTCCCCACAAGCTCTACCCCTACGAGTGCGAAGCCCACGACGATTTCGGCAAGCATGCCGCGACCCAGCTCGGGCTGCCGGAGGCGCAGGTGTTCAAGACCCTGGTCGCCCATCACGACAAGCAGGCGGTGGTGGCCATCGTTCCCTCATCCGGCATGTGCAGTCTGAAGCAGCTGGCCAAGGCGACCGGCCTCAAGAAGGTGGAGATGATGAAACCGGCGGAAGCGGAGAAGCTGACCGGTTACAAGGTGGGTGGCATCAGCCCGCTGGCCCAGAAGAAACTGCTGCCCACCGTGCTCGACGAGTCGGCGCTGCAGTTTGACGAGATCCTGGTGAGCGGCGGCAAGCGCGGCCTCTCGGTCGGCGTGGCGCCGCAGGATATGCTGACGCTGATGAAGTGGATCGCCGCTCCCATCGGCGAAGAGTAGTGCCGGGCACGGTGTGAACCTGCTCTCCGGGCCTGTGGTGGCCCGGATTGCCTCACCTGTGATCGGACGCGCAAGCCGTGATTGCCCCGTGCTCAACGGGGAGTGTGCCAGTCTATACTGGGTGAACCCCGTTGTATGAGTTCAGCCATGATCTATCGACTTCTGTTGCTCTGCCTCTGTTTATCCTTCCCCTCTGCCTTGCTGGCTGCCACCCGTTTTACCCTGCTCAGTCCTGAAAACAGTCAGGATATGCGGATGCGTTATTACCGTGAGGTGATGCAGCTGGCGCTGGAGAAAACTCGCCCCGAATATGGCGACTACGAGTTGCTGGACTCCCTGCCGATGAACAAGGCGCGGATGCGGATCGAGGTGCAGGAGCAGGGCGAAAACGCCCTGTTTATTGTCGACAGCTGGCCCTATCAGGGGGGGGCGGATCAGGTGGCATCGATCCCGTTCCCGATCGATATGGGGATCCTCGGCTATCGGGTCTGTTTCGTCGGCTCGGATCGTGCTGCCGAGCTGGCGCGGGTGAACACCCTGGATCAGTTGCGCCACTTCACTCAAGGGGTGGGCACCGGCTGGCAGGATGCGGCGATCCTGCGCCACGGCGGGCTGACTGTGCATGAGGTGGATAACTACGAGTCGCTGTTTCGCATGGTGGCGCGGGGGCGCATCGACCTCTTCTGCCGCGGGGCCAACGAGATCCTGCCGGAGTGGCAATCTCATCAGGGCAAGGTGGCCGGGTTGACGGTCGATCGCCATCTGGCCCTCTTCTATCCGCTGATCCACGTGTTCTACAGCAATGCCCACTATGTTCAGGAGCGCGAGCGTCTTGCGCGCGGTCTGCAACTGGCCTGGCAGGATGGTTCCCTCAAGCGGCTCTGGCGTCACCACTTCCAGTCCTCGCTGGTGTTTGCCAATCTGGGGGCTCGCCAGATTTTCCGGCTCGGCAATCCGCAGTTACCCAAGGGCGGTTTTGACTATCGTCCCTACCTTTACAACCCGCTGGCGGATGATTTCGGTTCACTGCCCTGAGCCGGGTTATCAGGTGCACTGGCTCTGATAGAGTAAGGGAGAGATCGTTGCCGCCAAGGAGATGGCCCATGCGCGTATCTGCCCGCATCCTGCTCTTCATCGCGTTGCTGCTGCCCGCCACCGGCAGCGCGGCCCCGGCCTTTACGCTGCGTACCTGCCTCGAAAACAGTGACTCCTACCCCTGGCTGCTGCAATCGGGGGAGGGGGTTGTGCAATATCACCTCAAGGCGGTTGCTACCGCTCTTGATGCCGAGATCGTGCTGACGCCGCTACCGTGGAAGCGCTGCCTCTCTCAGGTGAGCAGTGGCCAGATGGATGCGGCCATCAAGATGAGTTACAGCGTCGAGCGGGCGACCAAGGTGGGGGTCTATCCCATGCGTGAGGGCAAACCCGACCCCGCCAAGCGGCTGCTGACCGAGAGCTACAGCCTCTATCAGCTCAAGGGGGGCAAGAGCCAGTGGGATGGCACCACCCTCAGGGTCAAGGGCATGGTGGCGGCCCAGTCGGGATTTTCCATCGTCGACTTGTTGCTGGCGGCGGGGGCCGAGGTGGATGACTCCAGCCGTGACCCGCTGATCATGTTGAAAAAGCTGGTGATGGATCGGGCGCAGGCGACCGCCATCCAGACCGAGGTGGCTGACAGCATTCTGGCGGCCCATCCCGAGCTGCAGGCCCGTATCGAGCGGCTGTCGCCGGTGCTGGTGGAGAAGCCCTACTATCTGGTCTTCTCTCACCGCTTCTATCAGGCCCATCCCCGACAAAGCCGGCAGGTGTGGGATGCCATCGAGCAGGTGCGCGATTCTGCTGCCTATCAACGTTACGCCGCGTCGCTCAGAAGCACGCCTCCGGCGGGGGAGTAGGCTGATGGACGCAGCTGGCCAAAAAGGGGAAGAGACCATGGGGTGGTGGCGGGAGCGGGCGCCCACGCTCGGGGGCTACACTGAAAGTACCCCTTCAGCCAAGGCGCGGTTTATGTCACCCCTGCATCTGCTGGCCGCCGCTCTGTTCTGCATGTTGTCGCTGACCGGACAGGCGGCCACCCGGTTTACCTACATCAGCCCGGAGAGCGAGCGGGATCCGCGCACCACTTATGATCGGGAGCTGCTGCGGCTCGCCCTCGACAAGACCCGCGACCAGTTTGGCGACTATCTGCTGGAGCCTGCGCCGCCCATGACCAAGGCGCGCGAGCGGCTCAGCATGCAGCTCGACAGCTATCCCAACCTCTTTGTGATGGACAGCTACAGCAGCACCCGCGAGGATCTGGGGCTCGCCTATGTCCGTTTTCCCATCCATCTGGGGATCGTCAGCTACCGCATCTGTTTTGTCAGCCCGCAGCAAAAGGCGGCGGTGAGCAAAGTGACCGACCTCAAGGGGCTGCGCCAGTTTACCTTCGGTCAGGGCAAGGGGTGGCTGGATGTGGATATCCTGCGTTACGCCGGGATGGAGGTGGTGGAAGTGGAGGGGTACGAGAAGCTGTTCAAAATGGTGGCGCGGGGCCGCTTCGATCTCTTCTGCCGCGGGGTGAGCGAGCTGCGCAGCGAGCAGCTGACCCACAAGGAGATGACGGATCTGCTGGTGGATGACGCGCTGTTGATCTACTACCCGCTGCCCCGGGTTTTCTACACCAATCCCAACAATCGCGAGGCGCTGCAGCGGGTCGAGCGGGGGTTGCAGCTGGCGTGGCAGGATGGCTCGCTACAGGCGCTGTGGCGCAAGAGCTTTGGCCCGGCCATCGCCTTTGCCAAGCTCTCCCAGCGCCGACTGTTGCGACTGGATAATCCCTTCCTCGACGGGATCAGCTTCGATTACCGCCCCTACTTCTACAATCCGCAGACCGATCGCTTCGGCGATTACTGAGGTGCCTGCCGCTGGCGGCAGAGGGCCAGCCAGGCCTCGGCGGTGCGCGACAGATAGCGCTCGCTCGGCCAGATCACCCCGAGTCGCCAGCTCAATTCGGGCTCCAGCGGCCGCAGCACCAGACCATCCGGGGTCAGCCGGTTGCAGACCGGCTCCGGCAAGAAGGCGACCCCCATGCCGCTGCGTACCATGGCGGTGAGAAAATCCCACTGGCTGCTGCGCGCCGCCACCTGCGGCACAAAGCCCGCCTCCTGACACGCCTGCTCCAGCCGCTCGCTCAGGGTAAACGCCTGGGTATAGAGCAGGAAGGGCTCCTCCTGCAGAGACTCCAGCCGCAGCGGCGCCTCGCCATGCCAGCGGGGTTGATCAGGCAGCACTACCCGGATCGGGTATTGATCCAGCTCCAGCGCGCTGAGGGCGCCCCCCTCTTTGGTCGGCAGCATGGTGATGGCGAGATCCAGCTCCCCCTCCAGCACCGCCTGTTCGATGCGGCGACCGCCGTACTCCACCAGGGTCAGCTCCACCTTGGGATAGCGGGTGCGGTAGGCGCGGATCAGATCCGCATAGACGTGACCCACCATGGGGGGAATGCCGAGGGTGAGGCGACCGTGTTGCAGGCTCTGCAGATCCGCCAGTTCGGCCTCCAGCTGCTGCATCTCCGCCAAGATGGTCTGGGCCCGGTTGAACAGCACCTGGCCGCTGTCGGTCAGGGTGAAGCGGCGCCCTTCCCGGTTGAGCAGGGGTTGGCCCAGCTCCTCTTCGATATTGCGGATCATCTTGCTGATGGTGGGCTGGGTGACGAACAGCTTTTCAGAGGCGCGGGTGAAGCTTTTTTCCCGCACCAGTTCGACAAAATAGCGCAGGGCGCGAATATCCATGGACTCTCTCGACTCGTGTTGGCGGGTACGGGATGAAGTATGCCTATGCGGCATGAATTTGATAATTTTAATTCATTTCTGGCAGGTTTTGCTCAACTCTATACTGTGAGCCGGTTCACAGAAAGACGATGATCATGAAAGCCCTCTGCTTGCGCTGGTTACAGACTCCCTTCCAGATTGTGTTGCTGGCAGCCATCTGGCTGCTGGCCGATACCGCGGTGCGTACCCTCCATCTGCCGCTGCCCGCCAACCTCACCGGCATGCTGTTGCTGCTGGCCTGCATCCTGCTCGGGGTGGTTAAGGCCGAGTGGTTCAGCGCGGGGGCTCGCTGGCTGCTGGCCGAGATGCTGCTCTTCTTCGTGCCCGCCGTGGTGGCGGTGGTCAACTATCAGGATCTGCTGCTGCAGGAGGGGTGGCGCATCATGGTGGTGCTGCTGGTGAGCACCACGCTGGTGCTCGGCACCACGGCGCTGGTGGTGGACCGGGTCTACCGCCTCGAACTGAAACTGGCCCGCCGGAGTCGCCGTCATGTCTGATACCCTGCTCGGGCTGATCTGTTTCGCCCTCACCCTGCTCTTCTACTACGCCAGCAAATGGCTCTACGGCAAGAAACGCATCCTGCCGCTGATGCCGCTGCTGCTGGCGCCGACCCTGCTGGTGGCCGTGGTGCTGCTGTTCCACATCCCCTATCAGGATTACATGGCGGAATCCCACTGGCTGCTCTGGCTGCTGGGCCCCGCCACCGTCGCCTTCGCGGTGCCGGTCTACGAGAACCGCCAGCTCATTCGTCGCCACTGGCTGTCGCTGTCGGTGGGGGTGGTCGCCTCGGTCATCATGGCGGTGGGGAGTACCGTGCTGCTGGCCCGCTGGCTGGATCTCTCCGACATGCTGCAACGCAGTCTGGCGATGCGCTCCATCACCACGCCGTTTGCGGTGGAGGCGACCCGCGCCATCGGCGGTCAGAGCGATCTCACCGCGCTGTTTGTGGTGTTGACCGGGGTGATTGGTATGGCGGTGGGGGAGAGCGTGCTCACCGTGCTGGCCATTCGCAGCCGTCTCGGCAAGGGGGCGGGCTTTGGCGCCTCGGCCCACGGTGCCGGCACCGCCAGGGCCTATCAGATGGGTAATGAGGAGGGAGTGGTCTCCAGCATGGTGATGATGATCGCCGGTATGGTGACCGTGCTGCTGGCGCCCCTGCTGGGCCGGATGTTCTGGTAGGCCGGGCTTCCCTTTAGAAGGCGGCTCGTCCCGGCGCTACACTCTAGTGAGCCTGTATTTCCGGGATGAGCAGTATGACCTTTCATCGCCTCGCTTCCTGCTTGCTGCTGTGCAGTCTTTCCCTCCTTGCCACTCCCCTACGGGCGAGCGACGTCATCACTCATATCAGCCCCGAGAGCGATCGGGACTTGCGTACCCTCTATTTTCGCGATCTGTTGCAGCTGGCGCTGGAGAAGACCCGCGACAGCTTCGGTGACTACGAGCTGCGAACCGCGCCGCCGATGAACCGTATCCGGATGCGACAGATTGTGCAGACTCAGCAATACCCCAATCTGTTTGTGGCCGACAGTCTGCGCCCGGCCGCAGAGAGCGGAGCGCTGGATTACGTCCGTTTTCCGGTGGAGCTGGGCATCCTCGGTTATCGCATCTGCTTTGTCAGTCCGCAGCAGGCCGACGCGGTGGCAAGGGTCAATACCCTGGCCGAGCTGCAGCAATTTCTGCACGGGCAGGGGCGTGGCTGGCAGGATGCGGAGATCCTGCGTCATGGGGGATTCAAGGTGCAGGAGATCGACGGTTACGAGCGGCTGTTCAAGCTGGTGGCTCGCGGTCGCATCGACCTCTTCTGCCGCGGGGCCAACGAGCTCTTTATCGAGCAGGAGCAGCACAGTGATCTGCCCGGCCTCACCGTGGATCGGCGAGTGGCGCTGCACTATCCCTTCCTCCACCTCTTCTACACCCACAAGGATAATCAGGCCGCCATCCGCCGCCTCTCGGTCGGCCTCAAGCTGGCGTGGCGGGATGGCTCGCTGCAACAGCTCTGGCTGCGCCACTTCAAACCTTCCCTCGAGCAGGCGCAGCTCCCCAGACGCCTGTTGTTCGAGTTGGCCAATCCGCGCCTTGATAAGGTGGACTTTGACTATCGGGCCTACCACTACAACCCCGTCGACGGGACGTTCGGGCCCGGGCTGCCTTGATCCTGATGGTGCTGTTACCGGATAAAGGGCCGTCTCTGCTGATGTGCTAAATCATGCCAAAAAGGCATGTTTTTTATTATTTAAATTCATTTTTTGAAGGTTGGTGCGCTGCATATACTGGGGGTCGCTTCACGGTTCAGGTTTGCTCCTGCCCGCTTCTGGCTTGTGCGAGTGAGCCTGAATCGTCCTGCTGCGGCGTCTTGATGTTCTGCATGAAGGCGTCCATCACTGGGCCGGGATCGATCCCGGCAGGTATTACAGCTGACGGAGCCTTGTTATGTTTAATCCCCACTCTTGCGCCCTGATTGTCGAAGGGGGCGCGATGCGCGGCATCTTTGCCAGCGGCGTGCTCGATGCGTTTGTCGAAAGTCACCACTACCCGTTCGATTTCGTCATGGGCGTCTCGGCCGGTGCCACCAATCTGGTCTCTTATCTGAGCGAGCAGCCGCGCCGCAGTCACCACATCATCACCGAGCTGGCTTGCAGCTCCCGGTTTCTCGATCCCCTGCGTTTCGTCAAAGGGGGCGATCTGGTGGACATCGGCTGGCTGTGGCAAGCCAGTCGCCATCGCTTCCCGCTCGATCTCGAGACCTTCTGCGCCCGCGACATTCCCTTCTACGCGGTGGCGACCGATGTGGCGAGCGGCAAGGCCATCTATCTGCCGGTGCGGCCCGACAACATGGATGAGGTGCTGACCGCCACCTGCGCCCTGCCGGTGGTGCAGCACGATACCCCCTGCGTCGATGGTCGCCCCATGGCCGATGGCGGCATCAGCGACTCCATTCCGGTGATCGAGGCCTATCGGCGCGGGGCGCGGCGGATGACAGTGGCGCTGTCGGAACCCTGGGGATATCGCAAGAAGCCGGCCCGTTTCTGCTGGATGGTCAAAGCCTTGCTGAAAACCCAGCCTGCGCTGGCGCAAGCCATGCTGGAGCGGGATCGCGCCTACAACCGGGCACTCGATTTCATTGCCAATCCCCCTGCCGATTGCGAGATCGAGGTGATCGCGCCACCGGCCGATTTCATGGTCTCCCGTTTTACCCAGGATCCGGTCAAGCTGGAGTCCGGTTATCTGCAGGGTTACTGGCAGGGGCGCCAGAGCCTGCTGCGGGCCCGTGGAGAGGCGCGAGCGGTGGCCTGACTGGTTTGCCGGGTGCTGAATATAAAAAGGGGAACCTCGCGGTTCCCCTTTTGCATGCTTGCGCGGCGGCAGCTGCTTACAGCATCTGCTTGAGGCGATAGAGCAGGTCGAGGGCCTGACGGGGAGTGAGCTCGTCCGGGCGCACCGCTTCCAGCTCTTCCACCACCGGATGAGGCTGCGGGGCGAGAGTCACCGGAGCCGGGCGGCTTTCACCGGCGGCGACCGGAGTGGCGCTCTCCAGCTCATGCAGTTTGTGACGGGCCTGCTGGATCACCGATTTCGGCACCCCGGCCAACGCCGCCACTTGCAGACCGTAGGAGCGGCTGGCCGCCCCTTCCTGCACCGCGTGCATAAAGGCGATGGTGTCGCCGTGCTCCACCGCATCGAGGTGGACGTTGGCCAGCCCGCTCATCAGCTCCGGCAAGCGGGTCAGCTCGAAGTAGTGGGTGGCAAACAGGGTGTAGGCGCCAATCTTGCTCGCCAGCTGTTCGGCACAGGCCCACGCCAGCGAGAGGCCGTCGTAGGTGCTGGTGCCGCGGCCAATCTCGTCCATCAGCACCAGACTGCGGGCGGTGGCGTTGTTGAGGATGTTGGCGGTCTCGGTCATCTCCACCATAAAGGTGGAGCGGCCGGAGGCGAGATCGTCCGACGCCCCGATGCGGGTGAAGATGCGGTCGATGGGGCCGATGCGGGCGCTGTCGGCGGGCACGAAGGCACCGATATGGGCCAGCAGCACGATCAGCGCGGTCTGGCGCATGTAGGTCGATTTACCGCCCATGTTGGGGCCGGTGATGATCAGCATCCGCCGCTCCCGCTCCAGCCGGATAGGGTTGGCGATAAAGGGATCTGTCATCACCTGCTCCACCACCGGATGGCGGCCCGCCTCGATCAGGATCTGATCCTCATCGATGAGGGTCGGGCAGCGGTAGTCGAGGGTCTCGGCCCGCTCGGCCAGGTTGGCCAGCACGTCCAGCTCCGCCAGTGCGGCGGCGGAATCCTGCAGATCGCCGAGGTGGGGCAGCAGGGCATCGAGCAGCTCTTCGTAGAGCCGTTTCTCCAGCGCCAGCGCCTGGGACTGGGCGGTGAGTACCTTGTCCTCGTACTTCTTCAGCTCATCGATGATGTAGCGTTCGTTGTTCTTGAGGGTCTGGCGGCGGATGTAGTGGGCCGGCACCAGATGGCTGTTGGCGCGGCTCACCTCGATATAGAAGCCGTGCACCTTGTTGTAACCCACCTTGAGGGTGTTGATGCCGGTCAGCAGCTTCTCCCGCTCCTCGATGCGGGCGAGGCTGGCGGTGGCGCCGTTGGCCAGATCCCGCAGCTCGTCCAGCTCCTGATTGAAGCCGTCACGGATGACGCCACCATCGCGGATCAGCACCGGCGGCACCTCCATCACCGCGCGCTCCAGCAGGTCGAGCAGCTCGGGGAAGGTGCTGGCGCGCTCGGCCAGCTGCTGCACCGCTTCGTGCTCGTTGTCCGCCAGCAGGCGCTGCAACTCGGGCAACTGGGCGAAGGCCTGACGCAGGCGGGTGAGGTCGCGCGGGCGGGCCGAGCGCAGGGCGAGACGGGCCAGCACCCGCTCCACATCACCCACCTGACGCAGCAGGTTGCCCAACTCGTCGTAGAGGTTCTGCTCGATGAGCTCCTTGATGGTGCTCTGGCGACCTTTCAGGATCACCCGATCGCGGATCGGCTGGTGGATCCAGCGCTTGAGCAGGCGGCTGCCCATGGGGGTGGCGGTGCGATCCAGCACCTCGGCCAGGGTATTTTCATAGCCACCGGCCAGATTCTGGGTCAGCTCCAGATTGCGGCGGGTGGCGGCATCCATGATGACCGCGTGATCCGGCTGCTCGAGGCGCACGTTGCGGATGTGGGGCAGGGCGGTGCGCTGGGTGTCCTTGACGTACTGCATCAGGCAGCCAGCGGCGCACAGGGCGGTCTCGCTCTTGTCGACGCCAAAGCCCACCAGATCCTGGGTGCCGAATTGCTGGCAGAGCAGCTTGCGGGCGGTGCCCAGCTCAAACTCCCACTCCGGGCGGCGGCGCAGGCCGCGGCGACCCTCGATATGGTGCAGGAACTCGAACGATTCGGGATAGAGCAGCTCGGCCGGATTGGTGCGCTGCAGCTCAGCCAGCAAGGTCTCTTCTTTCTCGAACTGGTTGATGAAGAAGCGGCCGGAGCCGATGTCCATGGTGCCATAGCCGAAGCGGCGGCCATCGTGGTAGACGGCGGCGATCAGGTTGTCCTGCCGCTCGCTGAGCAGCGCCTCGTCGGAGACGGTGCCCGGGGTGATGATGCGAATGACCTTGCGCTCCACCGGCCCCTTGCTGGTGGCGGGATCCCCCACCTGTTCGCAGATGGCGGCGGATTCGCCGAGCTGCACCAGCTTGGCCAGATAGCCCTCGATGGCGTGATAGGGCACCCCCGCCATCGGGATGGGGCTGCCGGCCGACTGGCCGCGCTTGGTCAGGGAGATATCGAGCAGCTGGGAGGCCTTGCGGGCATCGTCATAGAACAGCTCGTAGAAGTCGCCCATCCGGTAGAACAGCAGGATCTCCGGGTTCTCGGCCTTGAGGCCAAGGTACTGCTGCATCATGGGCGTGTGGGCGCTCAGATTGGCGCCGGGAGCGGAGCCTGTGGCGCCGCTGGCTTGGTGTTGTGCGGTCATGTTCTGTTCCAGAAGGGGCCTCTGCGGGCCAGTGTCTGCGGTGATGAGCCTTGAGCTTGATGGCGCCATTCTACACATAAGCGCCGCGACGGGGGAGCGGGTGTTCCGGGCGCGGTTGTTCTGCACTATTGAAGGCATGACACAGGTGCGGCACCTCACATTGCGGCAGGCAAGGGCGGTCTGCCGTGGTTGCGGGCGGCGCTAGCGGGATCGCATAATGTGCCCCTTGAGCGGATCAGAAGGAGTCGTGATGAAACTGGATGCAGAGATAGAGCACCTTGCCATCGAGCTGGGACGGGCCCTTGGCCAGCGGGGCTGGCTGGCGGCGACCGCCGAATCCTGTACCGGCGGCGGGGTGGCCAGCGCCATCACCGACATCGCGGGCAGCTCCGGCTGGTTCGATCGCGGATTTGTCACCTACACCAACGAGGCCAAGCAGCAGATGTTGGGGGTGAGCAGCGATAGCCTTGAACAGCACGGTGCAGTGAGCGAAGCGGTGGTGCTGGAGATGGCCCGCGGCGCGCTGGCGCACTCGTCTGCCTCCATCAGCGTTGCTATCAGTGGCATCGCCGGCCCCGGCGGCGCCACCGAGGGCAAGCCGGTCGGCACCGTCTGGTTCGCCTGGGCCGACCGCAACGGCCGTCACCACTCCCTGCTCGCCCGCTTCGACGGGGATCGCCGACAGGTGCGCCAGCAGGCGGTGAGACAGGCCTTGTCGGGTCTGTTGGCCCTGCTCAGATAAATTGGGCTTGATACTGTATGAATAGACAGTATACTTAGCCCAACTTCACTTCTTACTCACGATTTCCAGCGGAGATTGGCATGGATCAGAACAAACAGAAGGCACTGGCGGCTGCGCTGGGTCAGATTGAAAAGCAGTTCGGCAAAGGTTCCATCATGCGTCTGGGCGACAGCAAGACCATGGATATCGAAGCCATCTCTACCGGTTCCCTCTCGCTGGACGTGGCGCTGGGCATTGGCGGTCTGCCGTGTGGCCGTATCGTCGAAATCTACGGCCCGGAATCTTCCGGTAAAACCACCCTCACCCTGCAGGTGATCGCGGAAGCCCAGAAGAAAGGCAAAACCTGTGCCTTCGTCGATGCGGAACACGCCCTCGACCCTATCTATGCTGCCAAGCTGGGCGTCAACGTCGACGACCTGCTGATCTCCCAGCCGGATACCGGTGAACAGGCGCTGGAGATCTGCGACATGCTGGTTCGCTCCAACGCCGTTGACGTCATCATCGTCGACTCCGTGGCGGCCCTGACGCCGAAAGCGGAAATCGAAGGGGAGATGGGTGACTCCCACGTTGGTCTGCAGGCCCGTCTGATGTCCCAGGCGCTGCGCAAGCTGACCGCCAACATCAAGAACGCCAACTGCCTGTGCATCTTCATCAACCAGATCCGGATGAAGATCGGCGTCATGTTCGGTAGCCCGGAGACCACTACCGGTGGTAACGCGCTCAAGTTCTACGCCTCCGTGCGTCTGGATATCCGTCGTATCGGCGCCATCAAGGAAGGCGACGAAGTGGTCGGTAACGAGACCCGCGTCAAAGTGGTCAAGAACAAGGTGGCCCCGCCCTTCAAGCAGGCTGAATTCCAGATCTTCTACGGCGCCGGTATCTCCAAAGAGGGCGAGCTGGTGGATCTCGGCGTCAAGCACAAGCTGATCGACAAGGCCGGTGCCTGGTACAGCTACAACGGCGAGAAGATCGGTCAGGGCAAGGCCAACGTGATGAAGCTGTTCGCCGAGAACAAGGTGATGGCTGGCGAAGTGGAAGCCCGCCTGCGCGAGCTGCTGCTCTCCGGTGCCGTGCCAGTCGATGACAAGGCTGCACCGGTTGAGGCAGACGAGTTCGATGCCGAAAGCGAACAAGAGTTCGAATAAGGAACAAAGGAAGGCCGGGTAGATACCCGGCCTTGTTATTTATGATGGTTGATGAATCCGTTACCGAACCGGTCGAGCCTGCCGAACCGACCTTTGCAGAGCAGCTTACCGCTGCCCGCGCCTTTGCCATGCGCAGTCTGGCCCGCCGCGAGAGTGCCGAGTCGGAGCTGGCCAACCGGCTGCGCCAGCAGGGTTTCAATGAAGAGGTGATCGAGGCGGTGGTCGACTACTGCCGCGGTTACAACTGGGTCAATGACGAACGTTACGGCGGTATGGCTGTACGGGCCGGTGCCGCCAAGGGGCATGGCCCCATCAAGATCCGCTTCGATCTGCGCCGCAAGGGGCTCGACGATATGCAGATTGATGCCGCATTCGATCAGCCGGAGCTGGACTGGTTCGAACTGGCGTTTGCCCTGCTCGAACGGCGCGCCCGGGTGGCCGATCTGGCGGATTTCAAGCTGCGGATGAAGTGGCTCAAGTATCTGCTGGGGCGCGGCTTTACCCAGGATCAGGCACGTTACGCCATCTCTGCCCTGCAGGAGCGGGAAGAGTAACGCCACTGCGTGGCAAACGTCGTTTCACCTCTCCTTGTGGCAGGTTTTTCCTGCCGGCTCAGTAGCTTGCGCGCACAATCCCGAAAAAGCGGCCTTTTGTTCATCTCATCCCTCTTTATGCGCTGCTTTTTTGCCTCTCGACAGTGAAAAAAGCCACTGTGGGCAGCGGCGCTCTTATCTGGCCCGTTTATGTGCGCTTTTTCGCCCGTGGCGGCCCTGTCCGTTTTACTTTACCCCGCAGAAAACTTACATTAATGCGGTTAAAAGTCCGTATTCGAATCAAGCAGGATTTTCCATGTATATGTCCACGTCAGAGATACGCGCTGCGTTTCTCGAGTATTTCCGTTCCCAGGGGCACCAGGTTGTCTCCTCCAGCTCGCTGGTACCGCATAACGACCCGACCCTGTTGTTTACCAACGCGGGTATGAACCAGTTCAAGGACGTGTTCCTTGGCGCAGACAAGCGTGCCTACAATCGCGCGACGACTTCCCAGCGTTGCGTGCGTGCCGGTGGTAAGCACAACGATCTGGAAAACGTCGGCTATACCGCTCGTCACCACACCTTCTTCGAAATGCTGGGCAACTTCAGCTTCGGTGACTACTTCAAGCAGGATGCCATCAAGTTTGCATGGGGCTTCCTGACCGAGGTGCTGCAGCTGCCGAAAGATCGCCTGCTGGTGACCGTCTACGCGACTGACGATGAAGCTTTCGATATCTGGGAAAAAGAGGTCGGTGTCCCGGCCGATCGCATCGTGCGCATCGGTGACAACAAGGGTGCCCCTTACGCTTCCGACAACTTCTGGGCGATGGGCGATACCGGCCCGTGCGGTCCCTGCACCGAGATCTTCTATGACCACGGCGATCACATCTGGGGTGGCCGTCCCGGCTCGCCGGAAGAGGATGGCGACCGTTTCATCGAGATCTGGAACGTGGTGTTCATGCAGTTCAACCGTCAGGCTGACGGCACCATGGAGCCGCTGCCCCGTCCGTCCGTGGATACCGGCATGGGTCTGGAGCGTATCTCCGCCATCATGCAGGGTGTCCACTCCAACTACGAAATCGACATCTTCCAGGCGCTGATCAAGAAAGCGGCCGAGATTGTCGGCACCACCGATCTGAGCAACCAGTCCCTGCGCGTCATCGCTGACCACATCCGCTCCTGCGCCTTCCTGGTGGCAGATGGCGTGATGCCGTCCAACGAAGGTCGTGGCTATGTGCTGCGTCGCATCATCCGCCGCGCCGTGCGTCACGGTCGCAAGCTGGGCGCGACCGATGTCTTCTTCTACAAACTGGCTGCCGAGCTGGCGGTGCAGATGAAGGATGTCGCTGCCGAGCTGATCGCCCAGCTGCCGCTGGTCGAGCGCGTGCTGCGCATCGAAGAGGAGCAGTTCGTCCGCACCCTGGATCGCGGTCTGCTGCTGCTGGAAGACGCTCTGGCCAACCTGGGTGATGCCAAGGTTATTCCGGGCGAAGTGGTGTTCAAGCTCTATGACACTTACGGCTTCCCGGCCGACCTGACTGCCGACGTGGTGCGCGAGCGCGAGATCGGCATCGACGAAGAGGGCTTCAAGGCCGAGATGGAGAAGCAGCGTGCTCGCGCCAAAGAGGCCTCCAGCTTCGGCGTGAACTACAACGAGATGCTCAAGCTCGACTTCGAGACCCCCTTCACCGGTTACAAGACCCTGACCGAGCGTACCCGCGTGGTCGGTATCTACAAGGGTGTGGAAGAGGTGAGCGGTCTTATCGCCGGTGACGAAGCGGTCATCGTGCTGGAAGAGACCCCCTTCTACGCCGAGTCCGGCGGCCAGATCGGCGACAGCGGTACCCTGAAAGTGGACGACGGCATCTTTGCCGTGACCGACACCCTGAAAGCGGGCAAGGCGATCATCCACAAGGGCTACATGGAGCTGGGCACTCTGGAGAAGGGCGCCGAAGTGGAAGCCGTGGTTGATGGCGATCGTCGTCAGGCCATCGCCCTGAACCACTCCGTGACTCACCTGCTGCACGCTGCCCTGCGTCAGGCACTGGGCGAGCATGTCACCCAGAAAGGTTCTCTGGTTGGGGCCGAGCGCATGCGCTTTGACTTCTCCCACTTCGAGGGGCTGACCATGGCGACCATTCGCCGGGTCGAGGAGCTGGTCAACAACCAGATCCGCGCCAACCACGAAATCACCACCCAGCTGATGGATCTGGAAGCGGCCAAGTCCGCCGGTGCCATGGCGCTGTTTGGTGAGAAATATGAAGACGACGTGCGCGTGGTGCGCATGGGCGACTACTCCACCGAGCTGTGCGGCGGTACTCACGCCAAGCGCACCGGTGATATCGGCTTCTTCAAGATCATCGCCGAGAGCGGTATCGCAGCTGGCGTGCGCCGTATCGAAGCGGTGACCGGCAAAGCGGCCATCGACTTCATGCATCAGGTTGGCGAGCAGATCGAAGAGGCTGCTGCACTGGTGAAAGGTGACCAGTTCTGCATCGCCGACAAGGTTCGCCAGATGCTGGACAAGGCCAAGATGATGGAGCGCGAGCTGGAGCAGCTCAAGGCCAAGCTGGCCGCTCAGGCCGGTAACGACCTGCTGGGTCAGGTGATCGAGATCAACGGTCAGAAGGTGCTGGTTGCAGCGCTGGAAGGGGCCGATCCGAAATCCCTGCGCGGCATGCTGGACGAGCTGAAGAACCAGATGAAGTCTGGTGTCGTGCTGCTGGCCACCTGTGCCGATGGCAAGGTCAACCTGATCGCGGGCGTCACCAACGACCTGACCGGCAAGGTCAAGGCCGGTGAGCTGGTCAATCTGGTTGCCCAGCAGGTGGGTGGCAAGGGCGGTGGCCGTCCGGACATGGCACAGGCGGGTGGTACCCAGCCTGAGGCGGTGCCGGCAGCGCTGCAATCCGTTCACTCCTGGCTGGAAGAGCGCCTGTAATCGGGCGAGGTGATCTGTGGCACTCTATGTACAGAAGTACGGCGGCACCTCGGTCGGCACACTGGAGCGGATCGAGGCGGTAGCTGAGCGGGTCGAGCAGACCCGCGCCCAGGGACACGACGTGGTGGTGGTTGTCTCCGCCATGTCGGGCGAAACCAACCGGCTGCTGGGCATGGCCCAGCAGCTGGATCCTGATGCCAACCGGCGGGAGATGGATGTACTGGTCTCCACCGGTGAGCAGGTCACCATAGCGCTGCTGGCGATCGCGTTGAACAAACGCGGTTGTCCTGCGGTCTCAATGACCGGTGATCAGGTGCGCATTCATACCGATTCCGCCTATGGCAAGGCGCGCATCACCCACATCGACACCGAGCTGGTTCATGCCGAACTGGCTGCGGGCAAGGTGGTGGTGATCGCCGGTTTCCAGGGCCGTGACGAGCATAACGCCATCACGACGCTGGGCCGCGGCGGTTCGGATACCACGGCGGTTGCCGTGGCGGCGGCCATCAAGGCCGATGAGTGCCAGATCTTTACCGATGTGGATGGGGTATACACCACGGATCCGCGCATCGAGCCCAAGGCGCGTCGTCTCGACACCATCACCTTCGAGGAGATGCTGGAGATGGCCAGTCTCGGCGCCAAGGTGCTGCAGATCCGCTCGGTGGAGTTTGCGGGCAAGTACCGCGTCCCGCTGCGGGTGCTGTCGAGCTTTATCGATGGAGAGGGAACCTTAATCACATATGGAGGTGATAGGATGGAAGCTCCCCTGGTATCCGGGATCGCTTTTAACCGCAACGAGGCCAGCCTGACCATTCTGGGCGTGCCGGACAGACCAACCGTTGCCGCGCAGATCCTGAATCCGATCAGCGACGCCAACATTGATGTCGACATGATTGTGCAGAACACCCTGGGAGATGGCACCGCCGACTTCACCTTCACGGTGAATCGTGACGACTATCGCCGTGCCCGGGCACTGCTGGAGGAGACCGCCACCGAACTTGGCGCCTCCTGCGTGCAGGGAAATGGCGAAATTGCCAAGGTTTCCATTGTCGGTGTCGGCATGTGGAACCATCCCGGTGTTGCGCGCACCATGTTCAAGGTATTGGGCGAGGAGGGGATCAACATGCAGTTGATCTCGACCTCTGAAATCAAAATCTCTGTGGTGATTGACGAGAAGTATCTGGAGCTGGCGGTGCGAGCCCTGCACGCGGCTTTCGGGTTGGATCAGGCACCGCAAGAGCAGCCCTTGGGCTAACAATCTCTGATTGATTTAGTTTCAACCATTTACCATATCGGTATCTTTGTTAGATAATGTCGCATATCGATATAAAAACAAAACAGGATACAGGAGCAAGCGAATGCTTATTTTGACTCGTCGTGTTGGGGAAACCCTGATGATTGGTGATGAAGTGACTGTCACCGTACTGGGCGTTAAAGGCAACCAGGTCCGTATCGGTGTGAACGCACCGAAAGAGGTCTCCGTGCACCGCGAAGAGATCTACCAGCGCATCCAGGCCGAGAA
>OEQM01000152.1_pt1 | contig 28134 bp, 25 predicted proteins | sample 1539771 | NCBI WGS metagenome assembly OEQM01 (sample SAMEA3891240, study PRJEB23780) | metagenome | biome: terrestrial biome; feature: animal house; material: water of meat washing | place: Italy | collected 2015-05-12
CTGCTGGGCGGTGAGTATCGGAAGGTGAGCAAGCGGTCTGGCCGTGTGCAGGGCTGGAGGACAGGCCCGAGGTTTAGATCGGTGATCGTTGGAGAGGTTACGCCCAGAGCTATAACGCTTCCCTCTTTGAACAACATCTAATTAAGCGGGGGTTTGACCTGTCCGTCAATAACTGATCTTATCTGCATCAGATGTGTCCCTTGTCAAATTCTACGGTATGTAAGATGGATTCTTATGAGGTGATAAGGCAGATTGAAGTGGCGCAGATTACGCCATTGGAGCAATCAGGTACGTATGAAAAAGTATGTAGTGATAATTGCATGTGGGCCTAAAGTCATTGAATTTGTTATGGAATCTTCCGAAGCGCCGCGACATCGCCAGGTCGCTGATAAGGTAATGAACACTCCAGCTATTTATTCCCAGTTAGGGTGCTCTGGGTTAGGGGCTTCTTATTGTATAGTGAGTGTTAAAGAGCAGCATTGATGCAACTTAGTTTTCGTTAGTAAACATACGAATTGGAGGAAAGATGGTCTCTGTGTTCACCGATAGCGGAGACCTTATTTGGCCATCATGTGGCTTTGACTATCTACACCATGACAAAATTGGAGGCTGTGATACAAAACCAGTCTTATCAATTGGTGAGCCTGTAAATAATTCTGTGTAACTGCCCACTCCATTACAGGTGACCGTTCAGGCGATCACCGAACTCGATAATAAAGCGATTCAGGGCAAGCTTCCAATTCTGGATTGGCATGGTCCATTTCTTTGAAGCCTGCTGTATCGCGAGGTACGCCACTTTTAGCGCCGAGTCGTCGGTCGGGAAGAGCTTCCTTTGCTTGGTCGCCTTGCGCAGCACGCTGTTCAGCGACTCGATAGCATTGGTGGTGTAGATCACCTTCCGGATGGCGGGGGGATACTCGAACAGTGTGATCAGATTATCCCAGTTGCCCTGCCAGGAGCGCGTTATCTGCGGGTACTGGCTATCCCAGCGCTCGCCGAAGGCCGCCAGCGCCTGCTGAGCCTCACGTTCCGTCGCAGACTGGTAGATCTGCTTCAGATCCGCCGTCACCGCCTTGTAGTCCTTCCAGGAGACATAGCGCAACGAGTTGCGCACCATGTGGACGATACACAGTTGCACCTTGGTCTGGGGATACTCCACGGCAATGGCATCAGGGAAGCCCTTGAGACCATCCACACACGCAATCAGGATGTCTTCCAGGCCGCGGTTCTTCAGCTCGGTCAGGACCGACAGCCAGAACTTTGCCCCTTCGGTCTCGGCCAGCCACAGGCCCAACAGCTCCTTGTGACCCTCCATATTGATACCCAGTGCCAGATAGAGCGACTTGTTGATCACCCTCTGGTTCGCGCGGATCTTCAGCACAATGCAGTCCAGATAAACGATGGGATAGAGCGGATCCAGCGGCCGGTTTTGCCATTCGTGGACCTGCTCGATGACACGTTCGGTCACCTTCGATACCAGCCCCGCCGAGATGTCGGCGTCATACATCTCTTTGAACGCGTCCACGATATCCCGCGTGCTCAAGCCCTTGGCGTAGAGGGCGAGGATCTGGTCGTCCATCTGGGTCAGGCGGGACTGGCCCTTGCGGACAAACTGAGGCTCGAAGGAGCTGTTGCGGTCACGAGGCGCCTGGATGGTGACCTCTCCGTGCTGCCCTTTTAGGCGTTTGGCGGAATAGCCATTGCGATTGTTGCCGGTCCCGCGGCCTTGTGGGGCGTGTTTCTCGTAGCCCAGATGCTCGTCCATCTCGGCATTGAGCGCGGTCTCGACGGTGAGCTTGATCAGCTGTTGGGTGAGGGTGCCGAGATCTTTTTCAGACTTGATGTCTTTGGCCAGCTCAGCGGCCAGTGCTTTGAGTTTGTCTTGGTCCATTTGCTTACCCACGAAGGTATCCTTTTGAAAAAGTTACTTATTCGTGGGCGGTTACACAATTGGATTTACATGCTCAATAAATTTGATAAAATGATGGATTAAATTAGAAATTTGTTTACAGTGCGCATTTTTCTGATGCTATAACGCCGTCGACACAAAATCAACGAGAGAGACAAATGAAGACTTTTAAGGTTTCAATTATCGCCGCTGCTTTGGCGTTTACCCTGACCGGTTGCAATAACGACAGCAGTTTTAAACCTGCCCCCGAAGTTCCGGAAACCCCTAACCCGCTGCCACCGGAAGAAATCAAGCCGATCATCCCATCAATCCCGCTTGAGCCAGCTAACAAAGCCGCCTCGAACTTGGTTTTCTTTGCGACCTCTACTTATCCCCGTGCTGCGCTCACTGGCTTGGTTTCCTCTAATGCCAACGACGGGAACGACGTTTTCGATCTGTATTACAACACCGAAGTGATTGAGGGCGACAAACCCACCCAGATCGGCGAAAACGTGTTTTATAAAGGTCGTGTGAAGATGGTTGCAGAGAAGATGGTTGCAGATCAGCCGACCATTGACAACAGTACCAGCGGCGGCGAAGAGCTACCAGCCCCCCCGACTGATCGCCCGCTGCAAGAACTCGAAGAGATCTCAAAGCTGGTTATGGAAGTCCCAGCGGAAAACGAGGTAAATCTCTTCATTGAAGAGGGCTTTATTCGTCGCTCTACCGCCAGTATGACCCCCGAAGCTCTGCGCCGTACTAAATCCATTTCTATGGTGCTGGAAGGTTCCGGATCGATCACTGATACCGACCGCCTCGGGAACGTGATCGAACTTGCGAAGCAAGCAGAAGCCCACGGCGTGAAAGACTTTATCGTTTATATGTTCGACAGCATGGATCTTAAGGCGCTCGCGAAGCGTCCGCAGTGGGCCGAATTGATGTCAAACAAATTCGTTCAGATTCTGCCGTTGAGCTTCGAAAAGCTGAACAGAGAGATCGGCGACGGGTACGAAACCAAGATTTTCGGCAACATGCTGAAGCTGATGCAATACGATTTGAAAACCGCTTTCACCAAATCGGCCAACTATGACGAAAGCAAAAAATTGCTGGTCTTCTTTGGTTCTGCTCGCAGCGGATACGCCAACAACAACGAAAACAAGAAGGGCGGCAATTACAACAACATGTTGTTGGTTGACAAGTATTTGAGCGATCCAGAGATCACAGCCGAATATAACGTCGCAGTCAAGCCGCACCCTAAACTTGCATGGATCGTTAGCGATTATATTCCGCAGCATCAGCCGGATGCGTCCTATTTTTCAAGCATCCCGTTTGAAATGCTGGTATTGGCTGGCGGCAAAGATATCGACGGCGCACAAATCCCTGTGATCGACCGTGTTGATTCTGTTTACTCGACCATTTTGTTTGGAGTCGATAAAGCGAAAATCCACTCTGTGATCGATTACTCCCCTTATGCCGGTTTTGTGGGCTATGGCGACACAGTGGAATTTATGCGTGCAAACTATCAGCTGTTGAATGGCTGGGGCTTTGACGGCGACACCAACAGCGACGGGATCAAAGATCAAGAATCCTATAAAGAGCTGGCGGAAGCCTTGAAGGTTCAGATCAACGCACCACACATTGTAATTACCAACGTTGAGGAATACGTCAACCGCTAAAGACAGGTTGATGATTGATAAAGGGCTCCATCATGGGGTAATGCCAGTCAGTTAAGCCTGAGGGTAATGCCTCCAATCAGTTGAAATGGTGCCTTTCTATAAAGGCACCAATCACTTTCTCGTGGAGCTCAACGGAACGAGAGAAGCAGATGGTCTTGCGAGCCAATCGCTTGATGCGCGTTCTGAGCGTCAGGTTGTTACGCTCGATACGCTGGGTGAATATCTTCCCGGTCAGATGCATCTCGCTCGGCACCTCTCTGGCATAGGGTAGACCTTGACCAGCCTGAAAGATCCAACCGAGATCATTTTGTAATTTAATTACAGTTAATCACCGCAAAAAATAAAAAGGCCCTGCTGTTGCAGGGCCGTTGAGTTTCCAACTGCAATATCACGGTTTCCAACTTAATTGTCCGTGATCAACAACGCAGTGAATTGCTACAACCTATGTGGTTGACATTTAATTAATTTTCTATATAAAAGTACAATAAGTCTCATAGCAATTACCTGAGACAATTACATAGCTTTTATAGCTACCGATAATTGCGTAAGTTATTGAAATTGAAGGTTATATTTGTGCTGCAACATGTGAGAATGAGGGTTCGAATCCCTCCCTCACCGCCAAATTGCAAAGCCCTGATGGAAACATCAGGGCTTTTTGCTATCCGCGTTTTTGCGGGCGCTGTGGGCAAGCCGATGGCGATGGGCGGCGGGCTCGGGTATAGTCCTGCGCCAATGGCGTTATCCTGTTTTGCTGACCCGTCGTGGCCCTGGTGGTGGCGAGGGGCAGGCCCGTGTAAGGAGTGTTATGAAGTTCAGTCCCCTGCTCGATGAGATGATGAAAGCCCTGCAGGTATTGCCGGGGGTGGGGCCCAAGTCTGCCCAGCGGATGGCCTTTACCCTGCTCGAGCGTGAGCGCAGCGGCGGTTTGCGGTTGGCCCAGTTGCTCTCTCGCGCCCTGACCGAGATTGGCCACTGCAGCCACTGCCGCACCTTTACCGAGAACGATCGCTGCGATATCTGCGCCAATCCCAAGCGGGAAGAGAATGGCCTGCTCTGCGTGGTGGAGAGCCCGGCGGACGTGGCGGCCATCGAGCAGACCGGCCAGTTCTCCGGTCGCTACTTTGTGCTGATGGGCCATCTGTCGCCGCTGGACGGCATCGGCCCGGAGGAGCTGGGGCTCGATATTCTCGAGCGCCGTCTGAAGGAAGAGCACATCAGCGAGCTGATCCTCGCCACCAATCCCACCATTGAAGGGGATGCCACCGCCTGGTATATCGCCGATATGGCCCGCACCGCCGGGGTAGAGGTGAGCCGCATCGCCCACGGGGTGCCGGTAGGGGGCGAGCTGGAGCTGGTGGATGGCACCACGCTCTCCCACTCCCTGATGGGGCGCCAGCGCCTCAAGTAAGGGGCGGGTGGCGGTAAGTCGCGAAAAACTGAACATAAAATCGGCGGTTACACGCCAACAGGGGGCGAATGAGCAGGATTGCACATTCGCCCCCTTGATATTTGGATCGCTGTCCCCATCTAGGTTGGGCATATGTTCAACCCGATGTTTCTGAGGATTGGTCCATGACCCAAAGTGTTCATGCCGAAACCCACGGCTTTCAGACTGAAGTCAAACAACTGCTGAGCCTGATGGCTCACAGCCTCTACTCCAACAAAGAAGTATTCCTGCGCGAGCTGATCTCCAACGCATCCGATGCGGCGGACAAGCTGCGCTTCAAGGCGCTTTCCGATGCCTCTTTGTTCGAAAACGACGGCCAGTTGCGTGTGCGTCTGGTGGTGGACAAAGAGAAGCGTACCCTGACCATCTCCGATAACGGGATCGGTATGACCCGTGATCAGGTGATTGAGCACCTGGGTACCATCGCCAAGTCCGGCACCGCAGAATTCTTCAAAAACCTCTCCGGCGATCAGGGCAAGGATTCTCAGCTGATCGGTCAGTTCGGGGTCGGTTTCTACTCCGCCTTTATCGTGGCCGACAAGGTGACCGTGGTCTCCCGCGCCGCCGGTACTGCTCCGGAGCAGGGCGTACAGTGGGAATCGGAAGGGGAAGGCTCCTTCACCGTCGCTGACGTGACCAAAGAGGGTCGCGGTACCGACGTCATCCTGCACCTGCGTGCCGAAGAGGACGAGTTCCTCGACGACTGGCGTCTGCGCTCCGTGGTGGGCAAATATTCCGATCACATCAGCGTGCCTGTAGAGATGTACAAAGAGGGCACCCCGGATCGCGAAGAGGATGGTGAGACCATCGTCGGCACCCCGGGCGAGTGGGAGCAGGTCAACCGCGCCACGGCACTGTGGACCCGCAACCCGAAAGATATCAAGGACGAGGAGTATCAGGAGTTCTACAAGCACGTCGCCCACGACTTTGAAGATCCGCTGCTGTGGGGTCACAACCGGGTGGAAGGGGCGCAGGAGTACACCAGCCTGCTCTACGTACCGGCCCGCGCACCGTTCGACCTCTACAACCGCGAGCAGAAGCACGGTCTGAAGCTCTACGTGCAGCGCGTCTTCATCATGGATGACGCCGAGCAGTTTATGCCGACCTACCTGCGCTTCGTCAAAGGGGTGCTGGACTCCAACGATCTGCCGCTCAACGTCAGCCGTGAAATCCTGCAGGACAACAAGGTGACCGCCTCCCTGCGCAAGGCTTGCTCCAAGCGGGTTCTGACCATGCTCTCCAAGCTGGCGAAAGACGATGCCGAGAAGTACGCCAAGTTCTGGAAAGAGTTCGGTAACGTGCTCAAAGAGGGCCCGGCCGAGGATTACGCCAACCGCGAAGAGATCGCCAAGCTCTTGCGCTTTGCCAGCACCGCTGGCGAGGGCGAAGCCCAGACCGTCTCTCTCGAGGATTACGTTGGCCGCATGAAGGAAGGCCAGCAGAAGATCTACTACATCACTGCTGACTCCTATGCCGCTGCCAAGAACAGCCCGCACCTCGAGATCTTCCGCAAGAAGGGTGTCGAAGTGCTGCTGATGTGGGAGCGCGTGGACGAGTGGCTGATGAGCCACCTGACCGAGTTCGACGGCAAGCAGCTCATCTCCGTCACCCGTGGCGAACTGGATCTCGGCGATCTGGAAGACGAAGCCTCCAAGCAGGCCCAGGAAGAGGCCGAGAAGGCCAACGCCGGTCTGGTTGAGCGGGTCAAGAAGAGCCTGGGCGATGCAGTGAAAGAGGTGCGTGTCACCCACCGTCTGACCGACTCCCCCTCCTGCATCGTCACCGACGCCTACGGTATGAGCACCCAGATGATCAAGCTGATGCGTGCGGCCGGCCAGCCGGTACCGGAGCAGAAGTACATTCTGGAGCTCAACCCTGACCATGCGCTGGTGAAGAAACTCGACACCATTGAAGACGAGGCACTGTTCGGTGAGTGGGTCACCCTGCTGCACGAACAGGCCCAGCTGGCCGAGCAGGGCGGGCTGAACGATCCGGCGAGCTTCGTCTCCCGCATCAACCGTCTGTTGCTGCAAGCCTAAGCAGCAACGCCGGTAACAGAAAGCCCACTGCATGCAGTGGGCTTTTTTGATCCCGCCGTGTGAGCTCGGCGAAACACAGCGGTGAGGGAGGCGGCCAGCGCCTCTCTATTTGCGGTATTCGTTGTTGTAGTTCTGGATGAGACGGCGAGTCACCTCATGCTGGGGATCGGCAAACACCTTGAGAGTCTTGCCGCGCTCCACCACCCGACCTTCGTGCATTACCAGCACCTCGTCGCTGATATGGCTGACGATACCCAGATCGTTGGCTACCAGCACATAGCTCAGCCCCATGGTCTCCTGCATCTCCAGCAGCAGGTTGATGATCTGGGAGCGCACCGAGATATCCAGGGTGGAGAGCGCCTCATCGGCCACCACGATCTTGGGGTTGAGGATCAGCGCCCGCGCCAGCGCCACCCGCTGCTGCTGACCGGAGGAGAGCATCTGCGGATAGAACAGGGCGTGATCCGGCAGCATCCCCACCATGCGCAGGGTCTGCACCACCTTCTCGCGGCGCTCCTCCTCGGTCATCTCGGTGTTGAGACGCAGCGGGGTCTCCAGGATCTGGCCGACCCGGATCTTGCGGTTCAGCGAGGTGTTGGGATCCTGAAAAATCATCCGCAGCAGTTTGCAGCGAGTCTGGTAATCGCCATGCACCATCAGCTGGCCGTCGATGGCGATGTCGCCGCTGGTGGGTTCGATCATGCCAGCCAGAATGCGGGCGAGGGTGCTCTTGCCGGAGCCTGCCTCGCCGACGATGGCGAGGGTCTGACCCACTTCGAGATCGAACGAGAGGGGCTTGATCGCCTCCACCGCCTGACGACGGAACAGACCGGTGCGGTTCTGGTAGGTTTTGCTAAGGCCTCTGACCTGCAACAGGGATGGCTCGATCACAAGCGGGGCTCCTTCATGGGGGCATTAACGGTCATCATTTTTTCGGCTCCTCCATGTTCAGCGGGAAGTGACAGCTGAACTGATGGCCCTTGATCTTGTTCATCAACGGAGTCTGCACGCACTGCTTCTGGGCGTAGGGGCAGCGCGGCCCCAGACGGCAGCCGATGGGCAGGTGTTGCAGCGGCGGGATGACGCCGGGCAGGGTTTCGAGGCGCGACTTGTGGCGCACCAGCTTGTCAAAGTCGGGGATCGATTTGAGCAGGGCATCGGTATAGGGGTGATGCGGGGTCTCGAGGATCTGCTCCCGGGTGCCCACTTCCACCATCTGGCCGCAGTACATCACGTTGATGGTATCGGTCAGGTTGGCGATGGCGGCGATGTCGTTGCTGATGATCAGGATGGTGGTATTGCCCAGCTTGTTCATCTTGTCCAGCAGTCGCAGGATCTGGGAGTGGGTGGTGGACTCCATGGCGCTGGTGGGCTCGTCGGCTACCAGCAGACGCGGCTGGTTGGCAATGGCCATGGCGATCATCACCTTCTGGCACATGCCATCCGACAGCTCGTGGGGATAGGCGCGCATCACCTTGCGGTGATCCTTGACGCCTACCCGGTGCAGCAGGGCGATGGCCTTCTTCTTGCGCCACTGGAAGCGCTGCCAGAATTGCCCCTCGAACGAATCGGTCGGGATCGCCTCTTCCAGCTGGGTGCCGATCTCCTCGGAGGGGTCGAGACAGCTGATGGGGTCCTGGAAGATCATGGCGATCTCGCGACCCATGATGCGACGGCGCTCCTTGGGGGCCATGGTCAGCAGATCCATGTCGTTGAAGCGCATCCGGTCGGCACGTACCGTCCAGTTGTCCTTCTCGATGCCGACGATCACTTTGGCGATCAGACTTTTACCTGAGCCGGATTCACCCACCAGACCGCGGATCTCCCCCTCGGTCAGGGTCAGGCTCACCTTGTCCACCGCCTTGACCTTGCCTTGCGGGGTGTCGATCTCGATGGTGAGATTGCGAATATCGAGCAGCGGCATCAGTCATTCCCCTCTTTGAGTGCTTCGCGAATGCCTTCACCAACTAAATTGGTCACCAGCACGCTGAACAGGATGGCGATGCCGGGCAGGGTGACGGTCCAGGGGGCGAGATAGATAAGGTCGCTCGAATCGGCCAGCATGGTGCCCCACTCCGGTTGGGGAGATTGGGCGCCGAGGCCGAGAAAACCGACCGCCGAGATATCGAGAATGGCCGCCGACAAGGTGCGGGTGGTCTGGGCCACCAGGGTTTCGACAATGTTGGGCAAAATAGCCAGCCGCATGATCCGGAAGGGAGGCGAGCCATCGAGGCGGCTGGCGGTGATGTACTCCTTCTGCATCTCGGCATGTACTGCGTTGTAGGTGGCCCGGATAAAGGGCGGGATCAACGCCAGGGTAATGGCTATCAGGGTATTGCCAAAACCCGGCCCCATGATGGCGACCATGATGATGGCCATCAGCAGGGAGGGGATGGAGAGCAGGGTATCGAGCAGGTGGTGCAGCACGCTCGATTTAAGCCCCTTGCTCATGCCGCCGAGGATACCGATGGCGGAGCCCACCACCATGGCGATCACCACCACGACCAGCGCATAGCCGAAAGTGAGACGCGCCCCCACCACCAGCCGGGAGAGCATGTCGCGCCCCAGATCGTCGGTGCCGAGGAAGTAGTCGATGTTGCCGGTCGCCGCCCAGGAGGGGGCCAGCAGCAGCTTGTCGGTGTGCTGTTCATCGATGCCGTAGGGGACGACCAGCGGCCCCACCAGCGTGATGAGCAGCAACAGCAAAAAGCACCAGAGCCCCGCCATCGCCAGCGGATTGCGGCTGTAGGAGGCCCACGTCTGCTCAAGGGGCGAGAGGATCTTGAGCTCGGGATAGATGTTCGATTTATCTTGCATAGGATACCTGGCTCCTGGTCACGCCATGAGCGCGTTCAATCTTGTTTGGCATACAACTCTTTGCGCCGTGCCGGATAGATAAGGGTGGTCAGCAACTCGGTGCTGACGCTGGTCAGGATCACGAAACTGGCCACCACCAGGGTCGCGCCGCGAATGGCGGCGTAATCCTGCAGGGCGATGCTGCTGATGAGCCAGCGGCCGATCCCGTGCCACTCGAACACCACCTCGGTGATCATGGCGGAGGTGAGCACGCTGCCCAGTTGCAGACCCAGCAGCGGCAGTACCGGCGGCAGGGCGTTCTTCAGACCATGGCGCCAGACGATCTGCGCCTTGGAAAGGCCCCGGCTCGCCGCCGCCTTGATGTAGTTCTGCTTCATCACGTCGATGAGGGAGCTGCGCACATGGCGGATCACCTCGGTGGTGGGCACCACCGCCAGCACCAGTGACGGAAGGATCAGGTGGCGCAGGGCATCGTGCAGCGCCGCTTGCCGCCAGGGCTCGTTGCTGAGCAGCACATCGATCACCGCGATGCCGGTAATGGGGGGGACGTCGTAGAGCAGGCTGATCTGCCCGGAGGCTGGCAACCAGCCGAGATCCAGCGAAAAGAGCATCACCACCAGCAGCGCCAGCCAGAACACCGGCACCGCATAGCCGATAAGACCGGCAGTCATGATGGAGAGATCCAGCGTCTTGCCCTGTGACAGGGCCGCCAGGGTGCCGAGAGGAATGCCCACCAGCAGCGAGATGGCGAACGCCGCCAGACAGAGGATCAGGGTCGCCGGGAAGTAGTGGCGGATCTCGTCCAGCACCGGCAGCCCGGAGACGCTGGAGAGCCCCAGGTCACCTGCGAAAATGCGGCGCAGGAAGTCGGGATAGCCGCTCCAGAAGCTGAGCTGATGGCCGATCAGCCGATAGTCCAGCAGATAGGCAACAAAGGTCAGCGCCAGCAGGGTGATGAGCAGCAGGTTGATGCGGCGCAAGGTGTATAGAAGCATGCTTACTCCCTGTGAGCCTGGTTGAAGGAGGTGCCGCCAAAGGGCATCAGCGTCAGCCCCTCGATGTCGCTGCGGCTGACCTGGGTACGCAAGGCGTGCGCCAGCGGGATCAGCGGCAGCTGTTCGTTGAGCAGGGTCTGGGCATAGTAGTAGTTGCGCAGCCGGAACGAGAGCTGGGGCGTGGTGACCGCATCATCCAGCAACTGATCGAAGGCCGGGCTACACCAGCGGCTGTAGTTGTTGCCCCGCTCCACTGCCGAGCAGCTCAGCAGCTGGCGGAAGAAGTTGTCCGGGTCGGCGTTGTCGGCAATCCAGCCGGAGAGCAGGCTGTCGTACTGCCCCTTGGTGAGGCGGCCTTCGATCACCGGCCACTCCCGTTGCACGATCTTGAGCTTGATCCCGACCTTGGCCAGATCGCTGCGGATCAGCTGGGCGGTCTTGACCGCATCCGGGTTGTAGGGGCGGGCGTCCGGTTGTACCAGCACCTGCATCTCGAACCCTTTCTCCAGTCCCGCCTCCTTGAGCAGCTGGCGCGCCCGTTTCAGGTCGGGTTTGCGCTCGGGCAGGCTGGGGTTGTAACCCCATGAGAGGGGCGGCAGCAGGCTGTTGGCGGGCAGGCCGGTATCGAAATAGACCGCCTGCAACAGGTTGTCGATATTGATGGCGCTGGCAATGGCCTGACGCACCTTGACGTTGTTGAACGGCGGCTTGCGGGTATTGAGGGCCAAAAAGGCGACGTTCATCCCCGACTGGACCGAGAGGCTCAGCGCCGGATTTTGCTTGATCACCGAGAGCTGGCTGGCGGAAGGGGTGCTCATCACGTCGCACTCGCCGGTCAGCAGCTTGGCCAGCCGTTTGGCGGATTTGGGGGTGATGTCGTAGACCAGCTGTTCAATCTTGGCATCGCCGCCCCAGTAGCCGGGGTGGCGCAGATAGCGAATGAACTCGTTGTGGCGATACTCCTTGAAGCTGAACGGCCCGGTGCCGATGGGGCGGCTATCCAGCAGGGCTGGCGTGCCCGCCTGCAACATCTGCTCGGCGTATTCGGCGGAGAGGATCACCGCATAGTCGCTGGCCAGAGTGGCGAGGAAGGAGGCGTTCGGCTGGTTCAGCTCGAATACCACCGTCTGCGGCCCCTTCTTGCTCACCCGCTTGATCAGCAGATCTTGCCCCAGGCTGTAGAAGTAGGGGTAATCGCCGCCGGAGACATTGTGATAGGGGTGCTGCTCGTCAAGCTGGCGGGCATAGGTGAAGACCACGTCATCGGCATTGAAAGTGCGGGTGGGCTTGAACCAGGGGGTATGGTGAAACGTCACCCCCTTGCGCAGGGTCAGGGTATAGGTGAGGCCATCCTCGCTGACATGCCAGTTGGTGGCGAGCGCCGGCTCCAGCGCCAGGGTGTTGGGGTTCACCTCCAGCAGGCGGTCGTAGAGCGGACGGGCACTGGCATCCAGTGTCACCCCGGAGTTGGAAACATGGGGATTGAAGGAGAGGGGGGATCCCTCAGCACAATAGATGAGTCCGGTTTTGGAGGCCTCGGGTTGCTTCTGGCAGCCGGTGACCAGCACCAGCAGACCCAGCAGCAAGGGTGTGAGCATTCTCATTGTTGAACCATGTTCTTATAGGGGTTTTGTACGCACGTTTTGATACAAATGTGCCAGCGCGAAGGCTGGCGTGTTGCTGGAGTCGGCATCAACCGCGCTCCTTCACTCTTGTTCTGCATCGTTATCGCCATCCAGCAGCTGATATTTGCGTAGCATGCCACGGAACTGGTGATAGCTTAAGGCCAGCAGTTGAGCGGCTTTGCGCTGATTATACTGGGATTGCTGCATCGCTTGCTTGAGTAAATTAATCTCGTACTCCGCCACCGCCTGCTTGAGATCGAGCGGCAAGGCGAGGGGGGATGCAGATTGTACCTCGCTTCGGGCCTCTTGCGCAGGTTGCGTGACCTGTGGTCGCCAGGGGGAATCAAACGGGTTGAGCACCAGGGTCGAGAGCGGCAGCTGGGGATTGCCCTGACGATAGATGCTGCGCTCCACCACGTTCTTCAGCTCCCGCACGTTGCCCGGCCAGTGGTAATCCAGCAGCAGCTGGGTTGCCTTGCGCGAGAAACCGGCAAACAGCGGATAGCCCAGCTCCCGGGTCATGCTGTGGGCGAAGTGCTCCGCCAGCATCAGGATATCTTCCCGCCGCTCCCGCAAGGGGGGGAGGGTGATCACATCAAACGCGAGCCGGTCGAGCAGATCGTGGCGAAACTGCCCCTTGTCGGCCAGCGCAGGGAGATCCTCGTTGGTGGCGCAGACCAGCCGCACATCCACCTTGAGGGGCTTGGCCCCGCCCACCCGCTCGAACTCGCCATACTCGATGACCCGCAGCAGCTTCTCCTGCACCCGGGCGCTGGTGGTGGCCAGCTCGTCGAGGAACAGGGTGCCGCCATCGGCCCGCTCGAAGCGGCCCTGATGGCGCTTGGCTGCACCGGTAAACGATCCCGCTTCGTGACCGAACAGCTCGGTCTCCAGCAGGCTCTCGCTCAGGGTGGCGCAGTTGATGGTGACAAAGCTTTGATCCCAGCGCGCCGAGAGATAATGTAGGCGGTGGGCGATCAGCTCCTTGCCCGTCCCCCGCTCACCGATGATCAGCACGGGTTTGCGCAGCGGGGCGAGCCGTGAGGCCTGCTCAATGATCTCGAGAAATGCGTTGGATTCCCCCAGCAGGCTTTCCGTGGCCGTGGTCATAGTGATCCCTGTCAGTTGTAAAAGCTGGTCAATCTTACCAAAAGTTGGTGATTTTAATCATCACTTGCGCGAGGCATCTTGCAATCCGGCTATTCTGCCCCATATAAATCAACAAGTTAAATTTTGTTCCAGATTGGCACACAAGTTGCCATTGTCAATGGAGAAACAACGCCATGCCAATAACAGGAGTGCAATCATGAGTATTTTTTCCCGTCTGGCCGACATCATCAATTCCAACCTGACGGCCCTGCTCGACAAGGCAGAAGATCCCCAGAAGATGGTGCGCCTGATCATCCAGGAGATGGAGGACGAGCTGGTCAAGGAGCGCTCCAATCTGGCCCGCTTCCTCGCCAGCCAGAAAGAGATTGGCCGTCAGGTCGCCCGTCATCAGGAGCGGGTCGACGAGTGGCAAGCCAAGGCCGAGCTGGCCCTGACCAAGGGACGTGAAGATCTGGCCCGCGCCGCCCTTATCGAGAAGAAGAAACAGACCGAGTTGTCAGAGACCCTCTACCGCGAGCAGCAGGCGGTCGACAGCGGCATCGAGAAGCTGGGTGAAGAGATCCGTCAGCTCGAAGCCAAGCTGGAAGATGCCCGCGCCCGTCAAAAGGCGATGGCCATTCGCACCGAAGCGGCCAGCAGCCGTCTCAATGTGCAGAGCCAGGTAGCCCGTGGCGAGAGCCAGGCGGTGGTGAGCAAGTTCGAGCGGATGGAGCGTCGCATCGACGAAATGGAAGCGCGCGCCGATCTGGGTCAGTCCGACAAGGCGCTGGCGCAGCAGTTTGCCGAGCTGGAAGTGGACGATCAGATAAGCCGCGAGCTGGAAGCGATGCGCCAGAAGCTGGGCCAGGGCGACAGCAAAAGCGAAGGCAAACAGGGGGAGTAACAGATGGAAGATCTGCTGGGCGTATTGATGGTTCCCATGGTGGTCTTCATGGTGGTGGTGGCCCCCATCTGGCTGGTGCTGCACTATCGTGCCAAGGGGCGGATTGGCGCCGGTCTTGCCGATAGCGAGCGGGAACAGCTGCAAGGGCTGCTGGCTCGCACCGAGAAGATGCAGGAGCGAGTGGGCGCGCTGGAGTCGATTCTGGATGCGGAAGTACCCGGTTGGAGGAACAAGGTATGAGCAGTGTCAGTCGTGAAGGGCGTAACCTCTATCGCGATCCCCAGCGTGGCAAGATAGCCGGGATCTGTGCCGGTTTGGCTGAGTATTTCGGGGTGGAGACCTGGATCGTGCGGCTGCTCGCCATCAGTGGCCTTATCTTCGCCGGTTTCATCACCTTCACCGCCTATATCGCCGCCTGGTTCTTGCTCGACAAAAAGCCGGTCACCCTCTATTCGCAAGAGGATGCCGACTTTGCCGAGGTGCGGATGAAAGCGCGCAGCTGGCAGGCGGGGATCACCCCTCATCAGGCGCTGGGCCGTATCGCGCAGGAACTTGACGCGCTGGAGCCCAGAGTTCAGCGGATCGAGAAGCTGGTGACCTCCAGGGAGTTCACCCTGCAGCGGGAATTTCGCAAGCTGTAGTTCTTGCTCAAGCACTCAATGTCGATGGTGGAATCTTCTGTGATGATCCACCATCGACGACAACTATCCAGACGTGGATAAGCGGTCGACCTCTCGCACGGCTGAGCACGCCGGATGCAACCACCAAGGGAGAACGGATCAAGCCTTGATACTCAATAAACTGGAACAGAAGTTGACTCGCCTGCAACACAAGGCGAACGACGTGGTGAACCGGGTGCGGGATCGCCATATCCGGCTGGCGGTGACCGGCCTCTCTCGCAGCGGCAAAACCGCCTTTATCACGGCGCTGGTCAACCAGCTGGAACACGCGGCCATCGATGGCCGTTTGCCGTTGTGGGATGCCCTGCGTCAGGGGCGCATCCTCGGTGCCCGCCGGGTGCCGCAGCTCAATGCCCACATCCCCACCTTTGCCTACGAGCGTGGCCTCGACTCCCTGTTTGGCGATCCACCTGCCTGGCCCGAGCCCACCCGCGGCGTGGCCGAAGTGCGCCTCGAAATCCGCTATCGCACCCGTCACCCCCTGCGCAAGCATCTGGGGGAGATCTCCACCCTCTACGTGGATCTGGTGGACTACCCCGGGGAGTGGCTGCTCGACTTGCCGCTCCTTGAGATGAGCTACGAGCAGTGGAGCGAACAGGTGCGCGAGCAGCTTCGTCGCCCAGAGCTGCAGGCACTTGCCGCCAGCTGGCTGACACCCGGGTGGCAGGTCGATCAGCGCTTCGAAGAGCGGCCGGTGGCTGAGCTTGCCGAGCGCTACACCGCCTATCTGCATGCCTGCAAACAGGAGCTGGGATTGCACCTTATTCAACCCGGCCGCTTCGTGTTGCCGGGGGAGTATGCCGGTGCCCCCATGCTGCAATTTGTCCCCTGGGTGTGGGAGATGCCTGTCGGCGAGCCCGCCGATGGCACTCTTTACGCCACTCTCAAGCAGCGCTTCGAGCAGTACAAGCAGCATCTGGTGCAGGGTTTTTATGAGCAGCACTTTGCCGGCTTTGATCGCCAGATCGTGCTGGTGGATTGCCTGCAGCCCCTCAACGCCGGGGCGGCCAGCTTTGGCGACATGCAGCAGGCCATCGCCCGCATCATGGAGAGCTTTGCCTACGGCAAGAGCAACTGGTGGCGGCGACTCTTCTCGCCCCGTATCGACAAGCTGCTGTTTGTGGCGAGCAAGGCCGATCACGTCACCCCCGAACAGCATGCGCCCATGGTCTCCCTGCTCCAGCATCTGGTGCGCAGCGGCCGCGGCCAGGCCCGTTTTGAGGGGATCACCACCGAGTGTCTGGCGCTCGCCGCCATCAAGGCGACCGAGGTGGGCAAGGGGGTGGCCAATGGCCGCGAGTTCCCCGCCATCCGTGGCACCAGCCTGAGCGGTGAGCCGCTGCTGCTGTTCCCGGGGGAGGTGCCGCCCCATATTCCGCCTGCGCAGTGGTGGAACAGTCAGGGCTTTGATTTTCAGGCGTTTCGCCCCATGCCCATGAGCGCCCATCAGGCGCTGCCCCATATCCGGCTCGATGCGGCGCTGGAGTTTCTGCTCGGGGATCACCTCGAATAACGGTGTGCGGTCTTGGCACCTGAGCCGAAGGCTGCGCACAGGAGAACAATGCGATGAACGATCAGATAAAAGAGCGGCCACCGCTGCAGGGCAAGGTGATCCTTGAGCCTGCCTTGACGGTGGCCAGTGACGAGCGACCGCCCGCACCGGCCCAGCGGCTGGAGGAGGCGAGTTTCGAGCGCCTCGACGAGCTGGACGAGTTCACCGAGGTGGAGAGCGCCCTCGTCAGCAAACCGCGCCGCCGCCATCGGCTGCTGGCGTGGGGGCTGGGGGCGGTCGGTCTGCTCTCGTTGGGCCAGTATGGCGCCTTTCTTTACGATCAATTCCTCACCACCCCGCTCTGGGGCAGCGCCTGGCTGGCAGCCTCGGCGCTGGTGGCGGCGGGTACCGCCAGCGTGGTGGGGCGCGAGTGGCTGCGGCTGCGCACCCTCAAGCGGCGTCAGGATGTGCGCTCGCGAGCAGAAGATCTGCTTGCTCATCAGGGAGTCGGGCAGGGGCAGGCCTTTTGCGAAGGGTTGGCGGTCAAAAGTGGCGACAAGGGGCGCGAGGGGTATCAAACCTGGCTGGCCCAGCTCGACGAGAGCCACAGCGATCGGGAAGTGCTGACCCTCTATAGCCAGCTGGTGCTCGCCGAGCGCGACAAGCTGGCCCAGGCGCGGGTGGCCAAATGGTCGGGGGAGGCCGCCGTGCTGGTGGCGCTCAGCCCGCTCGCCACCGTCGACATGATGCTGATGCTGTGGCGCAACCTGCGGATGATCGAGGATATCGCCGATGTCTACGCCATCGAGCTTGGCTACTGGAGCCGCATACGCCTCATCCGTCAGGTGTTTCGCAACATGCTCTACGCCGGTGCCACCGAGCTGGTGACCGAGGTGGGGATGGACTTGCTGGGCGCCGAGTTTGCCGCCAAGCTCTCTGCCCGCGCGGCGCAAGGGGTGGGGGCCGGGCTGCTCACCGCTCGCCTTGGCCTGCGCACCATAGAGGCGTGCCGCCCGCTGCCCTGGTGTGCGGACGAGAAACCCAAACTCGGCGAGCTGCGCAAGCGGCTGATCGGCCAGCTGGCGGGGTATCTCAACAAATCCTGATAGCCCTGTCTGCACCTTGCTGCGATGACCCATGCCCCTGTTGTGCTCGCCAAGCCGCAGGGGCATGGTTTTAATCGGCAGATCATTGAGTTGGCAGCAGTGCCCGGTTTTGGCGAGGCGCCCGTTTACGGTTAAGCTGGCAGTCAATCTTACCAATCACACTCATCGTACCAATCGGCAAGGATGCCCGATGAACTTTACCTTTCGCCAGATCCGTTATTTTGTGGCCGTGGCCGACAGCTTTTCAGTGAGTCGCGCCGCCGCCGAGCTGCATATCTCCCAGTCGGCGGTCACCAGCGCCATTCGCGAGCTGGAGACCGAGCTCGGCGCCCCGCTATTCGAGCGCAATCCGCGCGGCGTCACCCTCACCACTCAGGGCCACCAGTTTTTGCTCCACGCCCGCCGCATTCTCGGCGCCATGACCGAGGCGAGCCACTCCCTCAAAGCGGTGGCCCAGCAGGATCAGGGGCGACTCACCATCGGCGTGACCACCTTGGTGGCGGGTTACTACCTCTCAGAGGCGCTTGGCCGCTTTCGCCGTGCCTTTCCGGCGGTACAGATCGAGGTGAAGGAGGATGAACAGCCTTTTCTGGAGCACCAGATCGTCAACGGCGAGGTGGATGTGGGGATCCTGATGACCAACCGCACCATCCGGCAAGAGGCGTTTGATACCGAGTTGCTGACCCGTTCGCCGCTGCGGCTCTGGCTGGCCGCCAACCACCCGCTCTGCGCCGAGTCGACCCTCTCGCTCACCGCGCTGGGGGAGGAGCCGATGATCTCGCTGACCGCCGATCAGCTCGATCAGATCATCGGTGGCGGCCTGCGCCGCTACGGCATCTCCCCCCGTATCGTGCTGCGCACCGCGTCGGTGGAGGCAGTGCGCAGTCTGGTCGCCAGCCAGCTCGGGGTTGCCCTGCTGCCCGATTTTGCCTATCGCCCCTGGTCGCTGGAGCAGGAGCGGGTCGAGGCGCGCCCCATCAAGGAGCCCATTCCCGCCATCGATATCGGGCTGGTGTGGCGCCGTGGTTCTCGGCTGGATTGGACGGCGCGGGAATTTATCGATATTGCGCGGGATCAGAGCCGGTTGCGGGCCCGTCAGGCGCTCCCTCGCTAGCCATCTCTTGCGGGGTAGCCACCAAAAATCAGATTCATCTGCACTCGATATCGATTTAGCTGATACCTGAGCCACCAAAAATTGAAATATTCATCGTATTGCCACTCCCCTAAGCTCATTGCTGGTTAACAGGATGTTAACGCCCACGGTGGCGTTCCTTCACCTGATGCAAGTCAACACAATGCAAGGAGTGCATGATGAAATTGACCCCTCTGATGCTGGCTCTTGTTCCGGCGCTGCTGGCAGGCCAGACCCAGGCTGCCCCGACCGAGCTCGGCAAGGGTGAAGGCCAGCTCAATATCGTGGCCTGGGCTGGCTACGTTGAGCGTGGCGAGACCGACAAGAACTACGACTGGGTGACCGGATTCGAGAAAGAGACCGGCTGCAAGGTGAGCGTCAAGACGGCGGCCACCTCGGACGAGATGGTGGCGTTGATGAACGAGGGGGGCTTCGATCTGGTGACCGCCTCCGGCGATGCCAGTCTGCGTCTGATTGCCGGTGGCAAGGTGCAGGCGCTCAATCTGGCGCTCATCCCGAGCTACAGCAAGATTGATCCCCGGCTGCAAAATGCCCCCTGGCACACTGTGGATGGCAAGCACTACGGCGTGCCCTACCAGTGGGGCGGCAATATCCTGATGTACAACACCAAGGTGTTCCCCAAGGCACCGGACTCCTGGAACGTGGTGTTCGAGGAGCAGACCCTGGCGGATGGCAAGTCCAACAAGGGGCGGGTGCAGGCCTTTGACGGCCCGATCCACATCGCCGATGCCGCCCTCTATCTGATGACCCATCAGCCCGCCCTGGGCATCAAGGATCCTTACGAGCTGAACGAGGATCAGTACAAGGCCTCCCTCGATCTGCTGCGCAAGCAGCGCCAGCTGGTGGGACGCTACTGGCATGATGCTTTCGTTCAAATCGATGACTTCAAGAACGAAGGGGTGGTCGCGTCAGGCTCCTGGCCGTTCCAGGCCAATGCCCTGATTGCCGACAAGCAGCCCATCGCCACCACTGTGCCGAAAGAGGGAGTGACCGGTTGGGCCGATACCAGCATGGTGCACAGCGATGCCAAGAACCTCACCTGCGCTTACAAGTGGCTGGAGCACTCCCTGAGCAACAAGCTGCAGGGGGATCTCGCCGCCTGGTTTGGCTCGGTGCCTGTGGTGCCTGCCGCCTGTGAGGGCAATGCCCTGCTGGGCCCGACCGGGTGCAAAACCAACGGTATCGACAACTTCGATCGGGTTCGCTTCTGGCGCACTCCGGTCTCCCAGTGCAAGAGCCAGGGAACTTGCGTGCCCTATTACCGCTGGGTTTCCGACTATATCGCCATTCTGGGCGGCCGCTAAGGCGGGGTGAGCAAGGTGGTCGGAACCGCTGCCACCTTGCCAACGGCAGGGGCGCTGCGCCTCCTCTGCACGACTGCCGAGAGCGGATAATCAAGCGGGCCGGACAGGAGTCCGGCCCATCCCAGTACAGACAAGGACGCCCCATGAACGCCGTACAATTTGACCGGGTCAGTCGCCACTATGGCGAGGTGAAGGCGGTCGATGACATCTCTTTCCAGATCCCCTCCGGGGAATTCTTTACCCTGCTGGGGCCGAGCGGTTCCGGCAAGACCACTTGCCTGCGGATGATCGCGGGCTTCGAGTACCCGAGCGACGGGGAGATCCGCCTGTTTGGCGAACCCTGCTCCACCGTGCCGCCCTATGATCGCAACCTCAACACCGTGTTTCAGGACTATGCCCTGTTTCCCAACATGGATGTGCGCGACAACATCGGCTATGGCCTGATGCTCAAGGGGGTCGCCAAGGCACAGCGTTACCGCAAGGTGGACGAGATGCTGGAGCTGGTGCGACTGCCCGGGGTCGGCAAGCGCCGCCCAAGCCAGCTCTCCGGCGGCCAGCGCCAGCGCATCGCCATCGCCCGGGCGCTTATCAACCAGCCACGCATCCTGCTGCTGGATGAGCCGCTGGGGGCCCTCGATCTCAAACTGCGCGAGCAGATGCAGCTTGAGCTCAAGGCGTTGCAACGCCAGCTGGGCATCACCTTTATCTTCGTCACCCACGATCAGCAGGAGGCGCTCTCCATGAGCGACCGGATCTGCATCTTCAGTCAGGGCAAGATCGAGCAGATTGCCGCCCCCGATACCATCTACGACGCTCCGGCGACGCCGTTTGTGGCCCGCTTCGTCGGCACCGTCAATCTGTTCGAAGGGGAGCAGGCCAGACGGCTGTGCGGCGACGGCAGCCAGATGATGGTGCGCCCGGAGCGGATCCGGCTCGCTGAGGCGGGCACGCCGGGCTGGTCGGGGGAGATCCGCGAGGTGGAGTATCTGGGCCCCTTCGTCCGTTATCGGGTCGATCTCGGCGAGCAACTCGAGATCATCGTCAACCACCCCAATGAGGGGCAGGCCCGTCTGGCCCGTGGCAGCAGGGTCAGCCTCAGCTGGCCGGAGCAGGCCATCCATCGCCTGAGCGGCGCCCATCAGGGGGCGCAGCCATGAGTGCCCCTCACAGTGCGAGTCTTGCCATGAACCATCAGCCCGAACCTGCCCGTTTCAGGCCGCTGCGGCGCCTCTCGACCCTGCTCTATGGTCGGCCCGGCCTGCTGCTGGCGATCCTGCTGGGGCCGCCGCTGCTGTGGCTCGGCATCATCTATGTCGGCTCCTTGCTGATGCTGCTCTCCAACTCCCTGTTCGGGCTGGACGAGTTCAGCGGTCAGGTGCGCCACGAGCTGGGGCTGCAAAACTTCGTCGCCCTGCTGCGGCCGGAGAATCTGGATGTGATCGGCCGCACCGTCGGCATGTCGCTGCTGGTGACCCTGGCCTGCGCCCTGCTCGGTTTTCCGGTGGCCTACTACATGGCGCGCTACACCAGTGGCAAGACCCGGGCGCTGTTCTATGTGGGGATCATGCTGCCGCTCTGGTCCAGCTATCTGGTGCGGGTCTATGCCTGGAAGCTGATTTTGGCCAAGGAGGGGGTAGTGAGCTGGCTGGCCGACAGCATGGGGCTGGAGTGGCTGCTCGATGCCATCCTCTCCCTGCCGGTGATAGGTGGCCCGTCGCTCTCCTTCTCGCGGCTCGGCACCTTTATCGTGTTCGTCTATGTCTGGCTGCCCTTCATGATCCTGCCCATTCAGGCGGCGGTGGAGCGTATACCGCGATCCCTGCTGGAGGCGAGCAGCGATCTGGGGGCGACACCCGCCCAGACCTTTCGCAACCTGATCCTGCCGCTGGCGTTGCCCGGTGTGGTGGCGGGCTCCATTTTCACCTTCTCGCTGACCCTCGGTGATTACATCATCCCCGGCATCATCGGCAACTCGACCATGTATATCGGTCAGGTGGTCTACATGCAGCAGGGAACGGCGGGCAATCTGCCCTTTGCCGCCGCCTTCTCGCTGGTGCCGATCCTTATCATCGCCATCTATCTGGCGATTGCGAAACGACTGGGGGCTTTTGATGCGCTTTGACCCTATCGCTTTGAACCGGCAGCAAGGAGGCCGTCATGTCAGCTAGCTCAGTGATCAGTCAGGGAGAGCGCCCTTCGGGCCTGCTCAAGTACGCCGCCATCGGCGGGCTCTTGTTCCTGCACTTTCCCATTCTGTTTATCTTCCTCTACGCCTTCACCAGCGAGAGCAAGAGTTACCAGTTTCCGCCCCCCGGGCTCACCCTCAAGTGGTTCGAGGTGACCCTCAATCGCCCCGATGTGTGGCGTGCCATCCAGCTGTCGCTGGAGGTAGCGGGGCTGGCGACGCTGGCAGCCATGATCCTCGGCACCTTGGCGGCAGGGGCCATTGCCCGCAGCCGCTTCTTCGGTCAGGAGGTGGTGTCGCTCTTGCTGGTGCTGCCCATCGCGCTGCCCGGTATCGTCACCGGTATCGCGCTGCGCTCGGCCTACGGCTTGATGGAGATCCCGTTCAGCTTCTGGACCATCGTTATCGGCCACGCCACCTTCTGTGTGGTGGTGGTCTACAACAATGCGCTGGCCCGTTTTCGCCGCACCAACCAGAGCCTCATCGAGGCGTCGATGGATCTCGGGGCCGACGGCTTCCAGACCCTGCGCTACGTGATCCTGCCCAATCTGGCCACGGCGCTGCTGGCGGGGGGCATGCTGGCCTTTGCCCTGAGTTTTGACGAAGTGATCGTCACCACCTTTACGGCGGGCCAGCAGACCACGCTGCCCATCTGGATGTATCAGGAGCTGATCCGTCCCCGAGACAGGCCGGTCACCAACGTGGTGGCCCTCATCATAGTGGCCTTCACCACTATCCCTATTTTGCTTGCCTACTACCTCACTCGCGACACCCATGATGTCGCTGGCAGTGGCAAATGATGACTCAACGCGTGCGCAAGGATGCAACCATGAAACTCTCTACCCAACTCTTGATTGATGGCCAGTTTGTGACCGGCGAGGGGCAGGCCGAACCCATTCTCAACCCGGCCAACGGCGAACAGATCGCCGCCGTGCCCGAAGCCTCGTTCGAACAGGTGAACCGGGCGGTGAACGGCGCCCAGCGCGCCTTCGCCCAGTGGAGCCGCACCACCCCGGCAAGCCGCAGCAACCTGCTGCTGCGTCTGGCGGATCTCGTCGAGCGCCACGCCGAGGAGTTCGCGGCGCTCGAATCCCTCAACTGCGGCAAACCCTATCTGGCGGTGCTCAATGACGAGCTGCCCGCGGTGGTGGACTGCTTCCGCTTCTTTGCCGGGGCGGCCCGCTGCCTGCAAGGGCCGCTGGCGGGGGAGTATCTCGAGGGGCACACCAGCATGATCCGCCGCGACCCCATAGGTGTTGTGGGCAGTATCGCCCCCTGGAACTACCCGCTGATGATGGCGGCCTGGAAGATGGCGCCGGTGCTGGCGGCGGGCAATACGGTGGTGCTCAAACCCTCCGAGCAGACCCCGCTCACCGCCCTGCGCCTTGCCGAGCTGGCCAGCGAGATCTTCCCCCGCGGCGTCATCAACGTCATCTGCGGGCGGGGCGAGAGTGTGGGGGCGCCGCTGGTGGAGCACCCGCTGGTGCGGATGGTGTCGCTCACCGGCGATATCGCCACCGGCCAGAAGATCCTGCAGAGCGCCGCCCGCACCATGAAGCGCACCCACCTTGAGCTGGGGGGCAAGGCGCCGGTGATCATCTTCGACGATGCGGATCTGGAGGCGGTGGTGGCGGGCATTCGCACCTTCGGTTTCTACAATGCAGGGCAAGATTGCACCGCCGCCTGCCGTATCTATGCCCAGGGCAAGATCTACGACAAGTTCGTCGCCGCCATGACCGATGCGGTGGCCTCCATCAAGGTGGGCAGCCAGTACGAGGAGGGGGTCGAGATGGGGCCGCTTATTTCGGACAGACAGCGCAACCGGGTCGCCAGCTTTGTCGAGCGGGCCCAGAGCAGCGGTCATGTGGAGGTGACGGCGGGGGGCAAGATCCGTCCCGGCAACGGCTTCTTCTTCGAGCCGACCCTGATTGTCGGGGCCCGGCAGGAGGATGAGATCGTGCGCCGCGAGGTGTTTGGCCCCGTGGTGTCGGTGACCCGTTTCAACGATGCCGAGCAGGTGGTGCAGTGGGCCAACGACTCGGACTATGGCCTCGCCTCGTCGGTCTGGACCAAGGATCTGAGCCTCGCCAGCAAGGTGGCCAGCCACCTGCAATATGGCTGCACCTGGATCAACACCCACTTCATGCTCACCTCCGAGATGCCCCACGGCGGCATGAAGATGTCGGGCTACGGCAAGGATCTCTCCCTCTATGCGCTGGAGGATTACACTGTGCCGCGCCATATCATGGTCAAGCTGTAGTGGGGATTGGTTAGCGGGTTGTCACAATTTATTTACAACTGTTTCAGGCAGCCGACTCATGGGTCGGCTGCTTTTTTTGTTGCCATTTCGTTACAGTGAAACCGTGATGAAACGGCAAGGCGCCTTGATGTGGCGCCAGAGGATGGAACCGCTATGGCAACCTTTTACACCGCCCACCAGCCGGATGCTGACGGGGTGATCCACTACAGCAACGAGGAGCATGGCACCTGGCAGATCCTGATCGAACGTCAGTTCGCCGCTCTCGATGGCAAGGGGTGTGACGAGTATCTGGCCGGTCTCGACAGACTGGGGCTGCCCCGTGATCGCATCCCCCAGCTGGCCGAGATCAACGCCGTCTTGCAGCCTGCGACCGGCTGGTCGGTGGCGGCGGTGCCTGCGCTCATCTCGTTCGATCGCTTCTTTGCCCTGCTGGCCAATCGCCAGTTTCCGGTGGCGACCTTTATCCGGCGCCGGGACGAGCTCGACTACCTGCAAGAGCCCGATATCTTTCACGAGATCTTCGGCCACTGCGCCATGCTGACCAATCCGGCCTTTGCCCACTTCACCCACCTCTACGGTCAGTTGGGGCAGCAGGCGAGCAAGGAGCAGCGGGTTTTTCTGGCGCGGCTCTACTGGTTCACCGTGGAGTTTGGCCTCTTGGCAACGCCGGACGGGCTGCGTATCTACGGTGGCGGCATTCTCTCCTCCATCGGCGAGACCGCCTATGCCCTCTCCGGCCAGCCGCTGCTGCAACCCTTCGATCTACTGACTGTGCTGCGCACCCCGTATCGCATCGACATCATGCAGCCCACCTATTTTGTGCTGCCGAGTCTCGATCATCTCTACCAGCTGACCGGGGAGGAGATCATGGCTGCTCTGGCCGAGGCCAGTCGGCTTGGCCTCTATCCGCCGCGCTTTGAGGTTCCCGCTGGCAAACAGGCGAGCTGACCAAAAGCAAACAACCCTATTTCATTTTCATTAATTTTTCATTAATTCAAGCAGGAGTAACCCATGTCCGAACTGGCCAGCCAGCAGTGTGAAGCGTGCCGCGCCGATGCCCCCAAGGTGAGCGATGAGGAGCTGCGCGAGCTGATGCAGCTTATTCCCGACTGGCAGCCGCTGGTGGAGGAGGGGGCGCTGCAACTGCGGCGGGAATTTACGTTTCGCAACTTCAAGGAGGCGCTGGCCTTTACCAACCGCCTGGGGGAGCTGGCGGAGGCGGAGTTCCATCATCCGGCCATCCTGACCGAGTGGGGGAAGGTGACCGTCAGCTGGTGGACCCACAAGATCGGCGGATTACACCGCAACGACTTCATCATGGCGGCGCGCACCGATCAGTTGCTCCGGTAATCGCACCCCACACCAGCGTCATCGGTTGACCCGGGCCTGCCTGCGAAAGCGGGGCGGGCCCGCATTTTTATGGGCTGGCGCTCGCACTGGGGGGATCGAGACTGTATTATCCGCTCATTCATAGAGTTAGCTAGGAAGTGTGTCCCGAATGCGTCTTGAAGTCAGCTGTGAAGACCGCCTGGGCCTGACCCGGGAACTGCTCGACCGCCTGGTGGAGCACAATATCGATCTGCGCGGCATCGAAATCGATACCTCAGGCATCATCTATCTCAACTTTCCCGAGCTGGAGTTCAGTGATTTTCAGCACCTGATGCCGGAGATCCGCCGCATTCCCGGCGTCTACGACGTCAAGACCATCCCCTACATGCCCTCCGAGCGTGAGCACCACGAAATCGAGGCGCTGCTCAAGGCGCTGCCGGATCTGGTCTTCTCCCTCGACAGCAAGGGCAAGGTGACCCAGGCCAACCAGTCGGCCCTCACCACCCTCGGCTTGCCGGTGGAGGAGGTGCGCGGCGTGGCGCTCGGTTCGCTGGTCAAGGGTTTCTCCTTCACCCGCTGGCTGGAGGCGAGCGAGATCAAGCCGCAGACCTGCAAGCTCAGTTTCAATGGCGAAGAGTATCTGGCAGATCTGATGCCGCTGTTCGTGGCAGAAGCCCGCGGCAAGCAGGCGCTGGCCGGGGCCGTGGTGGTGCTCAAATCTGCCCGTCGGGTCGGCCTGCACTTCAGCGCGCTTCATGCGGTGGAAGTGGGGGGCTTCGAGCATCTGCAGGCCGAGAGCCCCAAGATGAAAGAGGTGCTGTCGCAAGCGCGCAAACTGGCGATGCAGGACGCGCCGCTGCTGATCGTCGGCGAGACCGGCACCGGCAAGGAGCTGCTGGCCCGCGCCTGTCACGGGGCCAGCCTGCGCTCCAGCCACCCCTTTATGGCCCTCAACTGCGCCGCCATGCCCGATAACGTGGCCGAGAGCGAGCTGTTTGGTTATGCCCCCGGCGCCTTTGGCAACAACACCGAGGGCAAGCGCGGCGTGCTGGAGCTGGCGAGCGGCGGCACCCTGATGCTGGACGAGATCGGCGACATGTCTCCCCATCTGCAGACCAAGTTTTTGCGGGTGTTGCAGGATGGGGTATTCCGCCGGGTCGGTGACGAGCAGGAGGTGAAGGTCAACGTGCGTTTCATCTGCACCACCCAGAAGCAGTTGCTGGATCTGGTGCACGAAGGAACCTTCCGCGAGGATCTCTACTATCGCCTCAACGTGCTCAGTCTGGCGCTGCCCCCCCTGCGCGAGCGCAAGGCAGACATCATGGTGCTGGCCCAGCAGTTTGTCTCCCGCTTTGCCAGCGAGTTGCAGCGACCCCGTCCGCGCTTTACCCGCAACATGGCCGACTACCTGACCGCCTACCGCTGGCCGGGCAACGTGCGTCAGCTGCGCAACTGTCTCTACCGTGCCATGACCCTGCTGGAAGGGGATGAGCTGGGGCCCGAGCAGATCGACCTGCCGGTGGCGGCCGATACCATGCCGCTGATCGACGAGTGGTTTGAGGGGAATCTCGACGATGCGGTGAAGCGCTTCGAGAGCCAGCTGCTGGCCCGGCTCTATCCCGCCTTCCCGTCGACGCGCCAGCTGGCCAAACGCCTGGGCGTGTCGCATACCGCCATCGCCAACAAGCTGCGGGAATACGGCATCAGCAAGAAGTGATTTCCGTCTTGTTGCCTGCCACCAGAGAGCCCGTTACCAGACGGGCTCTCCGTTTTCTTTACACGAACTCGGTAGATGATGGCGGGGTGAGACTTGTCAGGCCAGTGTCAGCCAACTTACTATCTGGGTTCATGTACCCGAACCGCAATGCCATAGCAGCGGTATTGTCAAGGCGACCACCTCCCGATCATGCTGTTACTCTTTTCCCCCCGTTTAACTGCCCGTCTGGCGCTCCTGTTGGTTGCGTTTGGCCTGCTGTTGCCCCGCGCGCTGGCGGAAACGGCCGCAGAGAGCCGGGCGACGGCGGTCAGGGAGCTGGTGCTCGATATCATGAGTTACACCCGCTGGCCCACCGAGCCTGCGGTGCTGCGCATGTGCGTGGCGGCGCCGACCGAATATGCCGGCGCCCTCTTTACCATCGATCGTCA
>OEQM01000155.1_pt1 | contig 27697 bp, 29 predicted proteins | sample 1539771 | NCBI WGS metagenome assembly OEQM01 (sample SAMEA3891240, study PRJEB23780) | metagenome | biome: terrestrial biome; feature: animal house; material: water of meat washing | place: Italy | collected 2015-05-12
ATTCTATCCATATTGTGATGTAGTTATATCTTGCAATAAAAAAACACCCGAAGGTGGTTTAACTAAACATCATGGACATCTGTCCAAACTCATAAATGAGTAATGTGAGACCAAATGCTGAGGCTGAAAATACGAGTACTTCTTGCGAGGTCATATCCATCTCCTTCTATTGTTCTATTTAATGCTCTAGTCATTAAGAATGCATTTGACTCTAAATGCAAACAATTATCACAAATTCTAGGGATAGACATGTAAGAGGTTTTATAAAAGTAACTGTGACGTTGATTAAGTGTATAAAGTTTTATAACAACATTTCATAAGAGAGAAAAAACCTCCGCGAATAATAGATATCGAACAGGGTCTTTTATGTCTGATCCATTTAAAAAAATAGAGGCTTAGAACTCTCTTAAGATGGATTGCTTAAAAATTTACGCATCTGTCTATGTCTTCTAGTGAGACCTAGTACCTCTTTACGCTTAATAATTTCATCTTCAGTAAAAGGCAGATGATTGATAAGCTCCTCAATCGCCATAACACTATTTTCAATTAAGAAAATATCCTGCTCGGTTGTCCAATTTGAGGTTATATGCTCAGATTTTTTAGGCAGTCTTTTCATAAAAAGAAATTATACCTAATCATGAGGACTTTTAAATTTCTTCAAGCACTCTCGGCATACACAAATTTCTTTTTGGTCATTGGTGTAATCAATCTCTCTAGCACCATGAAGGCCAAATATACACATTAATAATCTGATCATCTTATTCCTCCTTTAAGTACCTAAAAAGTATATGTCTTAGGCATCTATATTTATATGAATCCCTGTAAGACAGCATTTCGAACAACTTTATCGAAGTTTGAATGAAATGAATTTTCAGTAGTGTGACTCTTTAACAATAAACAGAAACTTGCTACCGCACCTATGCTCACCAAAGTTAAGAATTTCATCTTTAATTCCATCCATGTAGAACTTTTGATTCAAACATATCACTGTGATTTGTATTTATCTAACCGCCTTATGATGAATTACTGTTCATAATGTAACCACATTATTATTTATGTAATTGAATTTGTTAAACAATGAAACAATTCCTATTAAATTACACTGATTTATTACAACTTATAAATTTAAAGCTTTATGTGCCCATTTCAGAAATTTATCTTTATCGTTGAAATTAGGGACCTTCAATAAATTGATATAGGAAACTTCACCAAAGTTTCCTGAGATTTTATTTGATTCAAGAATTGTAAAATCTTCTTCTCGCCCTACATGTACTTCCCGAAAAAACTCCGTAACTTTCCGATCAAGGTTTAGTGAGGTAAACGCCTCTCTTTCAACTAAAAAGTCATAGATCTGGCTAATCACATGTAGTTCAAATTTTCTATTCATTTTTTCCGTTCTCATAATTATTTTAACAATCGGTATAATTTAACCTAATTTTATTTTTTGTTAAAGCAGATAAAAAAACCAGCCTCTGGAGAATCAATAGAGCTGGGTTAATGAAACATCATTGTCAAATTTTATTTTATTCTTGAAATTGATTCTAACGCACAAACCCAATAAATGCAAATAATTCTCAATTACAATGCAGTGATTTCAAATATCCCATGCCTAAAGATACATACAATTATCTACATCACCTATCAAACAGTGGGCTTACGATATAGATTAAGCAAAGAGAGTACGGGTATTGGGAGGTAGTTACCATTCACAGACACCTCTCCCCCATCTTTTCTGTGCTGTTCCCAGTATTCGATTAATAATAAAGCAGCTTGTTTAATGGCAGATGGATATTCCGATCCAAAATTATCTGTAATGTAGTTTTTAATTATAGCGTCAGCAGCAACAATAAAGCTTTTTAATGAAACATCATTGCTATCATCGGCATAGTGTAAGTGGCACTTCACTTCATGTAATTCAACAATACTCATAGATCACTCCATTTTTCCGAGTCAGCTTTTACACTTTCATCACTAAACTCGTTCCTAGAGTCTTTTACGGTGTCATAGCAAATATCACAATTTCACCTCATTCATATTCTTATATTGATTACTTGGCATTGAAATCCCTTTATCTAGGGATTTTTCTACTATTCTTAATAAGTCCTTCAAAAGATTTCTTATAGATCAATTAATATTTGTTCATATATTTTTTAAATAAGCCATTCACCGCCTAAAGATAGTGAGCGTACGACGCCTTAACAACTGAGTAGTAAATAAGCTGCCATTAAAAAACCCGCTAACTGAAGCGGGTTTTTTAATTCACAATATTCTTAGATTACTGTGATAGAGCTTGCTTGAGGGCCTTTCTTGCCAGCTACAATCGTAAACTGAACACGTTGACCTTCATTCAACACTTTGAAACCGTTTGATTGGATTTCGCTAAAGTGTGCAAAAACGTCTTCTCCAGTATCGCTAGAAATAAAACCAAAGCCTTTAGTTTCATTAAACCACTTAACGGTACCAGTTGTAATGTTTGACATAAATATTCTCTTAAATTTTGAAAAATATAAGAATTAATCTTTTAAATCATATACATCGGATAAACCGCAGAGTTGAATCAATTGCGAAATAACTTTAGTAAATACAATAAAATAAATAATTCTAATACACTATCACTATAAGCTTTTTAGCGTGCAATAGATAGACCTTAACATATTATTTTATTGCTACCACCCAACCCCACATGAAATGCTTTTTCATCCATATTGATAAGAAAATCTTCACTAAAAGCGAATAAAGCTTATTTGCCCGCTTCTAGCTAATTTTTCTTTCCTAAAATCAACTCAACTTGATGAGTAACATCCCATATTTTCATTTCTGCATGTCGCCAAAAATTAAAGACTTGATCGCCCTTAACGTACTTTTGCTTGATATAGCTCGATGATTTATTTTGATCTATCTCTTTTGCATTAAATCGCATTTTATTTAAAATCACTACTTGACCATCCAAGTCACCACCAATACAGATATTCATATTGTTCTGCCTGCTAAGTAACAATTAAACTATAGCACAAATAAAAAAGCCTACTCTTTGATAAGCTTTTGAGGCTTGTTATCGAGCCTTTGGCTGTACTCCATAACTCTTATTCATAGTTCATCGAAAATTAGAAACATCATTTTGATATCTTTGCACGACGGTCACGTCCAAGGATGACTTGTAATGACAAAATAAGATCTATCCTATCTCTCAAGTATGAAGTTTTACTGTGCTATGAAAAAGCCACTTATAAAGTGGCTTTTTCTATTAGGAATTAGATGCTCTTTTAAAGTTGTCATCATTACTACAGTAATCCAAGCAATCTTTTAAAATGCCTACGGCTCTATATATGTGTTCAGGTTTATCTAAAAAAACTTGACCGTTATTTTGCACTTCCAATCCTGCCCGCTCTAACTCTTTTTTTCGATAGTCATCAATTGCTACTGCAAACTGAATGGTTGGTCTCTTACGATTTACATCATATCTAAATAACCAGCGATTATTTTTATTCTGAAACAGCACGCTAAAATAGCTTTCTGTGTCTTTAGCCACCAATTCAACTTCAGGAAAGAGCTCTGTCACAATACGACTTAACTCCTGTTCATCAACAGTAGTCACAATTCTTTCATTTTCAGAGTTAACAATGTCAGCTAGCGTTGAGCTTTCAGACACAATCTCAATAGTCTCCTCTACTTTTTGTTCAACTGGCTGGGCAGTAATAATTGTAGGCGAGGATAGTCCTTTAACAACGGTATCACTAATTGACTGCTCAACAGCTTGTTTTACAAAAGGCTGAATTGACTCTAAAAATTTAGTGTTTAATTGACGAGGAATACTTGCTTGTTGAGCCACATAGCGAACAAAATCAATATCAACTTCATTAATACTTCTTTTTATTACAGTTTTAAACTGCTGGATATATTGATTTTCTTCAGCAAAAAAGCGTAGCTTTTCTACATGAAAATTATCATGTTTAAACTCAGCTAGCTGTGTCAAATCCTCGGCTTTATTCTTCGTAAAATCAACTGTTAAAAATGGCTTATCATCCATCACATTTGGATTAATTAAATCAGTAAAAAATCTCCATTCTTTACCATTTGTGATCGCGCCAATCGTCACCCCTAAACTACTATTAAAATATCTAGATAGCTGCGGAGCATGATTCGTTAAATTAGCAACATAAGGTTTTGCTTCAATAAACATTACAGGTTGCCCATTACAGTAAAGAGCATAATCAACTCTTTCTGTAGATTTCACACCTGGAAAATCAGCTGCAAATTCTGCAAGCACCTTGGTCGGGTCATAAGGGCTAAAACCTAAAATATCTAATAAAGGAAGGATTAAAGCCTGCTTAGTTGTTTCTTCTGTAGTACAGTGGCCCCCTACTTTTTTCACATGCTCAATATGGCTTCTTAGTCTATTAATAAAATTTTCCATATTCCCCTCATTATTATTACAAGTACATTTTTTGATCTAATTTTAGATCTTAACCCTTTTACTTTATTTTTCAAATATTAATTTAAATTTGTTTTTAGAATATCATTACATTCTATTCGTTGAACTATTTTCTGTTTAATTTATTAAAAAAAGAATCTCAAAAAATGGAAGAATCATAAGTTAAGTTCTCCTCAATCTATTACACTAATTTTGCGCCATCCGTCATAATAAAACAGATAACAGGCTGAATAATATTCATTATTCTTAATAATCGAACCCACCTGCCATCGGAACAACAATCAAATGATTTGACAGTTGATACCGACCAATATACATATAAATTCATCACTTTTTCGACCGACATAGTATACTGCACCTGCTGTTTCGGCTCACCTTTTATCATGTGTTCTCTGTTTATGAATAAAAAGCTGTTTCTTTCTTCTGGTTTAAAAACACTAAGTGTCTTGGCCATATCTATAGGCTTAACCGCCTGCGGTGATCGTTCATGGTGGACAGATGATGAGCCTAAGCTCAATGCTGAACAAATCGCACGCATCATTCCCGGACGCGTAAATGACCGCCGTTCATGGGCTGAAGATATTTACGATATTTCAGAGCAGTTTGGTATTCCTCAAAATAAAGAGAATATGTGTTCGATCATTGCCGTGGTTGATCAAGAGTCTAACTTTGTTGCAGATCCACAAGTTTATGGTTTAGGTGAAAAAGCGGTTAAAGAAGTCCAAGATCGCTTAGATGAAAAATTTAAAGATAAGCTCGGCGATGCCATTGGTGGCACCATTGCAGGCTATTTCCAACAGGTTTTAAAAGAGCAGCCAAGCCCTGAAGATAACTATTTAAGCCAAATGCGCCGCGTTAAAACAGAACGCGAACTGGATGAACTGTACCGTGAAATTTTTGACTATATGTCAAAGCACTATCACGTCAGTGCACTCACAGGTGCAGCCAAACTTGTCGGTCAGGACGTAGGCGAAAAAATGAACCCGATTACCACGTTGGGTTCAATGCAAGTGCATATCGGTTATGCCAAAGACAATAAACGTGAAGGTGGCAGCATGGCTGACCTACGTACCGACCTTTATAGCCAATATGGTGGTCTGTACTATGGCATTCACCGACTGATGATGTACCCTGCTGACTATGACAAACCGCTCTACCGTTTTGCCGACTATAACTCAGGTATGTACTCAAGTCGAAATGCAGCTTTCCAAAGTATGTTAAATGACTTAACTGAAGCTGAACTTGATTTAGACGGTGACTTGTTGCTTTATGGCAAAGATGGCTCACCTAAATCTGCAAAGAGTCAATCAGAACGTGAACTCATCAGCGTTTTCGCTCAGCACAATATTTTGGTTACTCCACGTCAAATTCGCTCTGACCTGAAAAAAGAGAAAGAGAAGAAATTTGAAGATACAGCAACCTATCGCGCTGTGGCTAAGCTTTATCAAGAAGTCACTAAAAAAGAACCTTTCTATGCCATGATGCCAGAAGTCGTCATTTCTGGTCCAAAGCTCAGCCGTGACTATAATACCAACTGGTTTGCCACTCGTGTCAATGGACGTTATCAAACATGCATGCAACGTGCAAAGCGCATAAAAATCTAGCCTTATTTGACTTTGATGGCACCCTGTATGACAAAGACAGTTTTACGGGGTTCATCTTCTATGTACATTCAAAACGACATATTGCCCTACAAGGCTTCAAAGTCCTGCCTTATATTCAAAGTTATTATTTAGGTTTTTATCCTGCCCATCATATGCGCTCTAAACTCTTCCATGCGATGTTTAAGCAAGCTGAAGTGAGCGAAATTGACGCTTATGCAAAACGCTATGCAGAACTCTTAATCAAAGGACTTAACCCAGCACTTTATAGCCAACTAAAGCAACACCAAAGTTTGGGCGATGATGTGGTTTTGGTCTCTGCTTCAATTGATATCTATTTAAAATATGTGTGTGAAATACTCTCAATCGATCTGATCTGTACCCAAGTTGAACAAGACCAGCAACGCTATACAGGGCGTTATCTGACTGCGGACTGTAGTTGTGAGTACAAAGCTCAACGTATCCAAGAAAAATATGAGCTAGACAGTTACCATGCCGTTTATGCTTATGGAAACAGTATTGAAGATAAACAAATGTTGTCTTTGGCTGATTTTAGCTATTTGGTAGGTACAGATTTAAGCCTTCCCGACTTGTCAAAAACATCAAATCATCGTCAAATAAGCTAATTATTAAGTGTAGGTTAATAATTAGCCATGTTAAATTTTTAAAAATATTTATTATTAAAATTCAGTGGGTTTTATTTACCAAAAAATATATTTATGATAAATTTTGCCTAATAAAAATATTTTGAGAACCATTCCACTTAAATTATAAAAAGGCATCAGTATGGAACAATTATCTCCACCCAAGTATGTCAAAGGTCTTTCGATCAAATTCGGTGAAAGTCCCTTTGTATTATTGGCGCAGTTCGCTTTTAATGCTTCAAAACAAAAATGGTTAAAACACGAAATTGAACATGTGCTCAATATCGCCAAACAAGGTGATTACCATCATCTGGTAAAGACATTACGTCAATTTAGTAAATAACAAAAAAAGCCACTTCAAATGAAGTGGCTTTTTTACTTACTTTTTAAAGGGAAACGCATATTTCACAATACGTTTGATGACGCTACCATACTGTTTTACTAGACTGGCATTGTTATAGTTAATGCCATACTTTTCACACACCGCTTGTACTTTCGGTGCCATTTTACGGTAACGACGCGCAGGTACATCTGGATATAAGTGATGCTCAATTTGATGACTTAAGTGCCCTGTCAAAATATGGAATGCTTCTGAACCAGTTAAATTCGACGAACCACGAATTTGGCGCATGTACCAGTGACCACGGCTTTCATTTTCCAGTACTTTTTTCGGGAAAACTTCAACGTCTTTGGTGAAGTGACCACAGAAAATCACACTAAATGTCCACATATTACGGATACCATTTGCAACCAAATTCCCTGTAAACACAGGCAACGCCGCAGGTCCTGCAATGAGTGGGAAAAACACATAATCTTTAAACAATTGTTTACCAATTTTGCGCTGCATAGGTTTCCATTCAGCTAAAGTCTGCGCTTTGCTTTTACGCCCCTTGAAGTATTTGCCTAACTCCAAATTTTGGATCGCAACGCCCCATTGGAACAACAAACAAAATGGAATGCTATAAATCGGTTGCAATAAAAAGCCCGGTTTCCAACGTTGTTCAGGGAATAATCGAAGCAGACCATAGCCAATGTCATCATCCATCCCTTTAATATTGGTATAGGTATGATGCTTGTAGTTATGGGTCTGACGCCAATTGTCTGCTGTACCTACGATGTCCCACTCATAGTTTTGACCATTAAACTTAGGGTCATTCATCCAGTCATATTGACCGTGCATCACGTTATGACCTAATTCCATGTTTTCCATGATTTTGGCAAAACTCAGTAACCCCGTACCCAACACCCATGCAGGTGGAAACCAACCTGCAAATAAACATGCACGACCTGCGATAGATGCATAACGCACCGCTGCATAGACACGACGAATATATTGCGCATCTTTCTCGCCAATATCATCCAGTACTTCTTGCTTAATGGCATCTAGCTCACGTGCAAGTTCATCTAACTCAAATGTCGTTAACTCACGATTCTTCGGGTTTTTAAAATATTCAACTTTAACAGGCATATTCATTGTATTTATTCCCCTTATAAATCGACAATAAGATCGGTTTGTGCCGTGTTGACACAGATTTTTAGAAAATTTCCAGGCTCAGAATTTTGTGCACCATTGACCAAGTTTTTGGTCGAACCTTCAACTTTGTTGCAGGCACATTTGTTACAGATTCCCATACGGCAGCCATGTTGAGGCTTCACATTTTGCTGTTCCAAACTTGCAAGAATGGATTGGCCTTTTGGAATGCTTAAAATTTTCTTCGACTTTGTTAAGGTAATATTCACAAAACCAACATCATCATTTGCAAATGGACTCATGCTAAACGCTTCAGTTTTTAAGGTGTTGGCATGAGCGAAAAGCTGCTCAACCGTAGCCACAAACCCTGAAGGGCCGCATGCATATACCGTTGCATTTTCAATCTGATCCAGCCCAGACATATGGTTTTGATTTAAACGCTCACCTTCATCTGACTCTTGGGTATAAAACATGCTGAATGTAAAGTTTGAGTATTGTGCTGCCAACTGCTCAAAATATGCTTTGAAAGCTGCATCAGTATGCTTTTTCACCCAATACATCAAATGTACAGGCTGCTTTTTAAGCTTGGCGGTCTTCTCTAAACGTTTCAATAAACTCAGCATGGGGGTAATACCACTGCCCGCAGCGAGTAAAATTAACTGTTGATCATTTACAGTCAATTGCATATCGCCATAAGGCTGGCCGAACTCTAAAACATCGCCGATTTGAGCCTGCTCACAAAGCCAATGACTTGCCTTCCCTTGGTCTACTTTTTTTACATTCAGTAAGACATGTTGCGCATCAATCTGGGTCAAACTATAGGTACGTTCATAACGTACGCCTTGAACCACGACATATACAGGATGGTGTTGTCCCGCTTGCCCCATTTGAAAGTGACGGTTGGTTTGCAGCGTCAAACTCACCATATCGTGTGCAACTTGCTCTTTTTTTACCACTTTACCCAAAGCTTGGTGTATCGACCAAAGTGGGTTGATTTTTTGAAGCCAAAAGTTAGCTGTGTGTCGGTCTATAACACTCTCAGCATACTCAGTTAAAGGAGATTTAGTTTTTTCAAGGATCTGCATAGTAAAGGACCACGCCATAGATTTTGAATTATTATACACATGTATATATATTTGTATATATACTCTGATTGTTTCGTTTCGTTTCACAATGCCGACCAGTGGGGCTATAATGAACCGATTGATTTAATTGCTTGATAAATATGACACCGACCACCATTCAAACCCATACAACCAACACAGAGCATGAAGCTTCAAAAAAACATGCACCAGTGCTTGCACGTAGTGTTGGTCGAAAAGCAACGATTACAAAAGATGAACTGTTTCAAGCTGCTTTAAATTTGATTGGTCCTGAAAAAAGTATTGCATCCCTCAGTTTGCGCGAAGTCGCACGTGAAGCAGGCATTGCGCCGAATAGTTTTTATCGTCATTTTAAAGATACCGATGAACTTGCTATTGAGTTGATTGAACGTGCAGGTGTTGTGCTACGCCAAATTTTGCATGAAGCACGGATTAAGGCCATTCGCCAAGAAAGTATTATTCGTAGCTCAGTCGAAGTTTTTATTGAACAACTCGATGCGGATGATGGCAACTTAAGCCTGCTATTACGCGAAGCATATACGGGTTCGGCATCTTATAAAAATGCGGTCGAAAGACAGTTGAATTATTTCCAACAAGAACTCAAAGATGATTTAATTCGTTTAGAACGTTTAAATAATAGCAAACTCTTCCACCCTGAATTGGTGTCCATGGCAATCACCCAATTGGTTTTCAATATGGGTGCCAAAGTGATTGATATGCCAAGTGTAGAGCGTAAAAAAATGGCTGAACAAACCATGATCATGATTCGCATGATTTTGGAAGGTTCACGCCATTTGGATGAAGCGATGATTCGCTAATCTGTGATTACACCCAACAGATTCGCTGAAATATCTTCTTATTTGTTTCGCTGTTGCTCTTTAATGAGCTGGTGCACAAATTCTGCGGTCTGTTTCGGTTGTTCTAGCGGAAACATATGCCCACCTTCAAGCACGCTATACTCAATCGCATAGGTTTTTTTCATCCCTTGGGGTAAACCTTGCTTATAGAAATGGCTATCTTTTGCAGTCAACACATGAATCGGCATATCAGGTGCTTTGCGTGGGGTACGCCACCACCATGCAGGCACTGTCCTGAAGATCTCAGCTTCAGTATGTTTGGGAATGGTTAGCGTCACCCCATTTCGAGTCGGATCACTTTTTAAACCACACGCTATAAAGTCCGCAAAACACTGTTCATCAAAGTCTTTAAAAATACGATTCGGTCTGAGCGCCTGACTGGCCTGTTCAATACTTTCCCAATGATCACGACGCTTGACAGTCACTGCGGCTGGGGTGAGTTTTTCAATGGACTTTGATCCCAGCTTTTGTAACGCTTCAAATAAAAAGGCTTTTGAACCAATCACAAACGGTGGGTCCATGATAATCACTTGCGAAAACAACTGTGGTTTTTTATAGGCCGCCATAAGTGTGAGTAAAGAGCCAAAAGAATGCCCTAAACCAATCACTTGTTGCCGTGGAAACTGCTGTTCAATATCTGAAATAACTTGATCCACCAACGCTTCCCAACGGTATTCCACAGGATAGTGCGGATCTAGACCAATCATCGGGATCGCTTTGACATCAAAATCTTTATTTAAAAATTGGAAAAATTTTTGATAGCTGCCCGAGGGAATGCCGTTTGCATGGGTAAAGTGTAAGGCTGGTTTGCTCATGTCATTCAGATCTATTGTTTTATAGCCTATTTACCATAATCGTTTTTCAAACTAAACGAAATGGCGCAGGATGAATCCTAAGTCATGGACTTTGATCACTTCGGCCAATTTTTAAAAATATTCTGGGATTGATCTGAGATCACTTTGTAGAAACAGTTAAGTTCTGATTAGCTAAAAAAGTAGCGCCACAGTTGGTTTTGTCTCCTGCAATCACCACAGCACGCCCCAAGACCGTTGTACTCTGATCTGCTGCAATCGCAGAAACCACCATTCGACACTTTGGACAAAAGTGCTTCATTCCATTTAAATGCACAGCAATACCATTGATCACAAAACTGTTTTCACACTCAGTGACGATGCCACCATGTGTTGTTTTTGAACCCATTGTTACTAGAGCTTTAGACATAATTTATTGTTCGATACATTAGAGTTTTAATGGCGAAAATTCTAGCATAAGCAAGCGCTTAAAATTTCAATGGATTACTTTTCAAATACAACTTAGACATCCATTTTTTAAAGGACTCATTAAAAAAGCACCCGAAGGTGCTTTTCATACAGCAATTCCAATTATGGTTTAACCACAACCATCACTTGAATTGCTTCTGGTGTAACCGATAGGCCATCGAGCAAACCAAGACCTTCTTTTTGCAGTTTTTGTAGGCGCGAAATTTCATCTTCACGAATACTCGGATTAAACTGCTTTAAGTAAGTCAGGCGGTCAATTTCGTATTGCCACTTACTGCCGTAGACTTCTTTCGCTTGTTGCACAAAGCTCGGTAAAGCCGCACGTGCAAGCTCTAATGCTTGTACATAACGCTGTTCAATCACTTCACGGCGTGCTTTCACAACTTGACGACAGCTATTACCATCCAAATGATGCAAGTACGGTTTTAAAATTTCAGGTGCAATTTTCTGCGACAGGTCTTGACCCTTTTCACTTAACAAAACGCGAACCAGCTGCTGCGGTAAGCTTGAAGGCAAATTCAATGCTTTCGGTGCAACCACATCGACCTTAAACCACACTTCTAACAACACCGAACCTTGTGGTAAAGCAGCTGACTTCAACACTGCAACGTTGGTACTACCAAAACCTTGAGTGTTGATCATTTCCATTACGCTTTCAGTAAATGGATGCTCAAGGGTTAAATACTGAGCATCTTCACGTATCTGAGCTTGATCGCGGTAGAAGGTTGCTGTCATGCCTTCTTCATCCAAGGTTAAACCTTGAACTTGCATTTGATCGGTTGGTTTAATGATGACTGTACCGTTGCTTTGTTCGTCAAAATCAATATTTGTCGACGCCATAAAGCGCTTCATAAACATTGGCAAAGTGGTGTTGTCATCATAAGACTCAAGCGCTTGTACAATTTCTTGCGCCACAATTGGACGACAAGAGTTGTATTCAAGTAAACGGTCACGACCTGATTGTAACTCTGCTTCTAGGGCTTCACGTTGTACGCTAACTGCTTCGAGTAAGTCATCAAACTGCTGACCTTTATCTGTCAGTAAACAATCTTTCAATTCAACAATAAAGTTTTCTTGTAAAGTTTGCGCAGTTGGCGAGATATTACTGAAAATATTTAATGCTTCGTTATACCAACGGAACATACGTTCTTGCGCTGTTCCAATTAGATACGGCACATGAATTTGAATCCGATTTTCTTGACCAATACGATCTAAACGACCAATACGTTGTTCAAGTACATCTGGGTTCGCAGGCAAGTCAAATAAAATCAAATCTGATGCAAACTGGAAGTTACGACCTTCAGAACCAATTTCAGAGCACAGTAAAATTTGTGCACCATAAGATTCTTCAGCAAAGTAAGCCGACGCTTGGTCACGCTCAAGTAAACTCATGCCTTCATGGAACATTGCAGTACGAATACCCGCATGTAAACGGAGTACGTTTTCAAGTGCTTCAACCACGGGACCAGTACGTGCAATAAGCAACACTTTTTTGTGTTTTAAGTCTGTACGTAGTTTTTCCATGAGCCACATGACACGCGGGTCAGCTTCCATCCACGCACCGTCAAGCTGTGCTTCTTCTGGCCACATTTGTTCACGTAATTTACCATCTTTAGACCAGTTTTCTGGTGCAGGCAAAGGTGCAGGTTGACAGTCACGACCTGGGAAGCCTTGAATGGCCTCACGGGTGTTACGGAACAAAATACGCCCTGTACCATGACGGTCTAAAAGCTCATGAATGGCACGGAAACGTTGTTCGGGTGCATCTTCAATGCGATGCCCTAGCAAACCTTCTAATGCAGCCAAATGCCCTTCTTCAAGTGGCATATCTGACATCAGTACTTCAGCAATTTTTGCAGTTTGTTGATACTGGGTTTCTTCATCCAAGAAACGATCCAGCGAACTAAAACGCTGTGGGTCAAGTAAACGTAAACGCGCAAAGTGACTTTCCACACCCAGCTGTTCTGGAGTTGCCGTTAACAGTAAAACACCCGGAGTTTTTTCTGCTAGCTCTTCGATCAAGTCATAGCGGTCATTGCCACCGTCTTCTTCATTCCACATCAAGTGATGCGCTTCATCGACCACCAACAGATCGAAACCAGCTTCTAGGGCTTGTTCACGCAAGTCATCATGGTCAATCATCAAATCGATTGACGCAATAATGCATTGTTCAGTCAGGAATGGATTCAGTTCAGGGTCATGTTCTTTGATTGAAGCCGTACGGGTTAAATCAAATAATGAGAAGTTCAAATTGAAACGACGACGCATTTCAATCATCCACTGATATTGCAGTGAATCGGGTACCAAAATTAGGATGCGTTCTGAACGGCCCGTTTTAAGCTGTTGATGGATGATTAATCCAGCTTCAATGGTTTTACCTAAGCCCACTTCATCGGCTAAAAGGACACGGGGTGCAAAACGTTGACCCACTTCGTGTGCAATATACAACTGATGAGGAATCAGACCGACACGTGAACCAACCATGCCACGTAAAGGGCTCGACTTCATATTGGCTTGCATCAGCATCGCTTCAATACGTAAGTCGTACCATTCTTTATAGTCAATTTGACTTGCCAATAAGCGATCAAGCGGTTTAGACAGCTGAATTTGAGCGCCAATGCGAGTCTCATTCAGTGATTTACGTTCTTCCGTGCCATCTTCTAAGCGACGAACAACGTTATAACGCACCACACCATGACGGTCTTCATGTGATTCAACCGTCCACTTGGTGCCTTCTTGATCTTGTAATTCATCGTTCACGTTAAAAATGATACGTGATAAAGGTGCATTATTCCGTGCATATACACGTGTTTCATCACTTTTAGGGAATAAGATGCTGACAGATCGCTCATCTACATCAATAAGAACTCCTAGACCTAGTTCCGTTTCAGTATCTGATAACCAACGTTGACCAATAGCAAACTGCTGCAATTTTTCCACCTTTATCTACAAGTTAGGACTGCAAATTTAATGCTCAAACATTGTTTGATATTTGAGCAAAATTATACACCTTTAAGCAATATATTTTGACATAAAGCTCACTAAAAAAGTGAGCAAATTTGATGATTCCACGTACTTAAAATGGTACTGGACAAATAAATTCGATACGTTCATTGGTTTGGGGATGATGAAAACTCAAACGCTCTGCGTGTAAACACAAACGCGGCATCAAATCTTGCTGGTCAGGCGCAGCATAAAGCGTATCTCCCACGATAGGATGACCTAAAAACTGCATATGTACACGAAGTTGATGCGAACGCCCTGTAATGGGGGTGAGCGCCACACGAGTCACGGGCTGACCCTGTATTTCAAAGTGTTCAATGGCTTTCCACTCAGTCACAGCAGGCTTGTTATGACTGGGCTCTGCAATATGTAACGGTGGACGGGATGGATCATAAATCACAGGCACATCAACAGTGCCCTGACCATCTAAATGACCAGCCACAATCGCTTGATAGGTTTTATCGGTTTGGCGTTCTTGAAACTGACGAGAAATGGATTTTTGTCCCCAACGGCTGAGACCAAAAACCAAGATACCTGAGGTATCACGATCAAGACGGTGGATCAGTAGTGTTTTAGGTTCTAGTTTGACTAAACGATTGATCATACAATCTTGTAAGTCTTCTGTCTTCCCCGGAACGGTGAGTATACCTGCAGGCTTATGGATGACCATAAAGTCTTCATCTCGATGAATCAGGTGTTCGGTTAGAAAATTACTCAAGGTTCCATTCCAAGCTGATCGCGAAAACAAGCGGGCAATAATAAAAAGCTTAAGCCAGAAATACAATGCAAAAATCGTTTTTTTTAATCATGAACCGATATTGATTGCATTATTTAACGTCAAACGCCGAATCACAGTCTGTATCCATAAATGAGACATAAGAGATATCACTCTCTTATGACAAACGATTTCTAAATAACCACGCAGCCAAAGGCAAGGTAATTATGGCTAATACCAACATCGGTACAAAGTCCCATTTCACTTGCGCAAAACTCGCACCTTCCAAATACACCCGTTGTACCAAGTCTATGCCAAAGCGTAGCGGGTTGGCATAAGTCAGCCAATTCAACACTTCTGGCATATTTTGTACAGGAGTTAGTAAACCAGATAAAAGTGTCAAAGGCATGATCAAAAAGAAAGTATACAGCATGGCTTGTTGCATATTGAGTGCAATCGCTGAAATCGACAGTCCCACACCCACAACAGCAATATTAAAGGCAAATAATCCAAAATAAAGTAAGGTCAAGGAGCCATTCATCGGGATCTGGAACCAGAACAGAATAATCGCCAAAATAATGGAAGATTGAATAACCCCAATAATAATCGGCGGAATGGCCTTCCCAATCATAATCTGCGTCGGGGTATAAGGTGTAACTAAGAGCTGATCAAAAGTCCCTTGTTCACGCTCGCGTGCTACTGAAAGTGCCGAAAGTAACAGTGTCTGCATCATACTTAAAGTTGCAATCAGAGATGGCATGATGCCCCATCTCGACTCGACATTCGGGTTATACCATGTCCGCGCTTGTACCGTGATCGCGGAGTTGGTTCCCAAACGCTCTTGATTGACCTGCCCCACCACACTGCTGATGTAAGAGCCCGCCATACTTGCGGTCGATGAGTTTCTCCCATCTAGAATCACTTGAATCGGCGAAGACTCTTGATTATTGAGCTTATCCTCAAAATCAGCAGGAATGGTGATGACCGCCAAGGCTGTTCGATCATTAATCACCTGTTGGATTTGTTGATTATTTTGCAAATCTGCTGTTCGTTTAAAAATTCCTGAACCATCTAAATGCGCTAAAACTTGTTGTGAGCTTTGGCTTCGGCTTTGATCCAGCACAGCATAATCAACATGATTGACATCATAACTTGCGGCATAACCAAACAAGACCGCTTGGATAAATACAGGCGCGATTAAGGTCACCCGATTGGCAGGATCGGCTAAAATGGCTAAAAACTCTTTTCGGGTTAGCACCCAAAGATAACGAAACCAGCGCATTAACGTTGTCATAACACCATTCTTCCTTTCGTTAGCCCAAGCGCTTTTTCAGTGTACGCGCGGTCATTACTGTGAATAGCACGATATAAATCAATAAAATGCCACATTCTTTGAACCACAAAGACCAATCATCACCACCGAGTAATAGAGTTTTAATCAAAGTCATATAGTGCGTTGCAGGTAAAACATTGCTAATAACTTGCACAATTAGCGGTAAGTTCCGTGTATCAAACACAAAACCTGAAAGCATTAAAGCAGGCATGAAGCTGGCAAGTAGTGCCATTTGACTGGCTTGAAACTGACTTTTTGATAGGCCTGAAATCATCAGACCCAGCAGTAACGACACCATTAAATATAAAAAAGAAGCGCTCATGACAGAGAGCAGTGATGCGCGAATGGGTACATCAAACAGAACATGTGCTGCAACTAAGCACATCACAATATCGATCATCCCAATCACGATATAGGGCGCCAGTTTTGAAAGTACAATTTCTAGAGGACGTACGGGCGTAACATATAATGCTTCTAAAGTGCCACGCTCGCGCTCACGTGCAATCAGCAAGCCAGTTAAAAATGCGCCAACCAAGGTCAAAATTAGGACAATTAAACCCGGTACTAAAAACCACGTACTATTTGCGGACTCGTTAAACCACATACGTTGTTCAACCGTGATGACGCTACCCACCGAAGCTGCATTTGTTCGGTCTGCTTGTATCAAACTGGCGGTATTGAGCGCACTGGTAATATAACCCTGCAAAGCCGAAGCAATACTGGTCGAACGGCCATTGGTAATGACCTGAACAACACCAGTCCCCTTTGCATATTGCTCCGCAAAGTTGCTGGGTATATTGACGATGGCATCAATTTCAGCCTTGCCCATTGCAGCTTCAGCTTGGCTAAAGCTTGGATAGTGCTTGACGGTAATGTATTTAGAGCCGTTTAAGCCACTCATCAGTTGCTGACTCTGTGGCGTGGGCTGTTGCTCCACCACCCCGACGCGTCCGTTGGTTAAGTCGAAAGACAGTCCATAACCAAACAACAAAATTAAAATAATCGGTAGAATGAAACCGATCGCCATACTGCTTTTATCACGAAGCAGCTGTTTGGATTCTTTACGTGTCAAGGCAAACAGTCGTGTCCAGAAAGCTGAGAAATGATTCATCTGACGCTCCTCAGTGAGCCTGCATGTCTGCACGGGACTGTTCAACGATGGCAATAAAAGCGCTATTCATATCGTTTACACCCTCTAACTGTGCCATCCCACGAATCTGTTGAGGTGTGCCAATCGCCAACAATTTCCCTGCATCTTGAATCGCAATCCGATCACAATATTCAGCTTCTTCCATAAAGTGTGTGGTCACAATTATGGTCATGCCTTGGTTCGCCAACTCTCCAATGGTGTACCAAAAAGAGCGCCTTGCTAACGGATCAATACCACTGGTCGGTTCATCCAAAAATATAATTTCAGGCTGATGTAACAGTGCTGCTGCCATCGACAAACGTTGTTTAAAACCATTTGGTAGATCACCACTTTTAGCATGTGGCTTAAGTTCAAATTGGAGCAATGCTTTATCAATTTGCTGCTTTAACTGTTTGCCTGATAAGCCATACGCCCCACCAAAAAACTTTAGATTATCCAGTACGCTCAAATTGCCATACAGGGCAAACTTCTGCGATACATAACCAATTTTTGCCCTTGCCTGCGCACGAGCTGTACGCAAATTCATGCCTGCCACTTCCAACACACCACTGCTGGCGGGCAGTAAGCCACAGAGCATACGAAACGTCGTGGTCTTACCTGCACCATTGGGGCCAAGTAAACCAAAAATTTCGCCTCGAGATACATCAAACGAGGTACTGGCTACGGCGGTAAAGTCGCCAAAAGTGCGTACCAAATCCTTCACCACAATCACAGGTTTTTCGAGCTGCTGTTTTACATTCTGCTCTGTTTTCACTTGTGGTGGATCAGAGTTTTCTATCAAAGTTATTGAAGGGTCTAAAGCTAAATTTTCCTGTGCCAATACCGTTTTTTGAGTATGCTGCGCCTCATGTAAAAGCAACATAAATGCATCTTCTAACTCTGCTGGTCTCTGTTCCGCAACAATGCCTTTGGGTAACAGATCTGTTGGAAGTGTTAAACTTTCAGCTCGCGTAATAAAACGCACTACATCTCCTTTGGGAACTGCATCGGCAATATAATGTTGATTATCGAGTAAATGTGCTTGTAATACCCGTGCCTTCATGTTGGGACTGGGTTTTACTTGCCATGTTTGTCCCTGTGCCTGAGCCGTCAGTTCATCGGGTGTACCTTGCTTTAAGACTTGCCCATCCAACATGACATAAACCTGATGACAGCGTTCAGCTTCATCCATATACGCAGTACTGAGGATGACACTTAAGTTCTCCTCCCTCACCAACTGTTCAATGATGATCCACAAATCACGGCGTGAGAGTGGATCGACACCGACACTTGGTTCATCCAACAGCAATAGTTCAGGTGAACGGACTAAAGTGCAGGCCAAACCTAACTTCTGCTTCATGCCTCCAGAGAGTTTTCCTGCGGGACGTTCAGTAAAGCGCGCCAAGTCGGTAATCTTGAGCAAACGTGCAAAACGCTCCTTGCGAACGTCCATTGGCACGCCATGCAAATCCGCATACAAGTCTAAATTTTCTTGAATACTGAGGTCTTCATACAAACCAAACTTTTGCGGCATGTAGCTGATACGATCTTGCACAGATTGTGGATCTTTGGCGACATCCATTCCTAAGACTTTTAAGCTTCCAGTGGTTGGCTCATATAAACCTGCGATCAATCTTAAAAATGTGGTTTTACCTGCACCATCAGGCCCAACCAAAGCCGTCAGTTGTCCTGCCTTGATCTGCATATTTATGCCTTGCAAAGCCTGCACATCATCCAAACCTTTTTGTTCTGCTTTAAAGGTTTTGTTTAAATCCGTGGCAATTACAATGCTCTCTACTGACATCGACATACTCCCCTGCCTTAAGGATTGTTCGTGGCAGTTGGACGCGATGATTTGGCTATGTTCACCGTTACAGGTTGTCCCATCTTCAGTTGGTCATTCGGGTCATCGACATAAATTCGGACTTCATAAACCAAAGTTGTGCGAATATCTTCGGTCTGTACCGTTTTCGGGGTAAATTCCGCCACAGATGAGATATAACCAATTTTTCCTGTGATGGGCTGATTCGGTTGTGAGTCACGAATGACTTGTGCTGCTGCGCCCATGTTTATATGCCCAAGATCCATTTCACTGGCATAAACACGCACCCATTTAGGATGGATCAGGGCAATGGTATAGACGGACTTGTTTGAAGTCGTCATGTCACCAACTTCTTGTAAACGTGCACGAATTACGCCATTCACAGGTGCCAGCAGCTTACTTTGAGTAATTTGGTAATCAATCAAATCAAGATTGGCCTTGGTCGATTCATATTGTGCTTTAGCCGCTTCACGATCTTCTGTGCGTGCACCTTTCAAAAGTAGCTCCAGGTTGGCTTTGGTTTCACCTACAGCCGCTTCCGCCATTTTCATATTGCTTTTTGCAGCATCAACCTCTTGCTTACTCACCGCTTGACCCGCAGTACTCCGATTTAAGACATTTAAACGTTGGTATTGTTTATCGGCATTTTCAAATTGGGCTTGGGCAGACTGTACTTTCGCTTTCGCTTGGGTAATCTCTTCAGGTCGATTGCCCGCAGCTTGTTCATTTAAGGTTTGCTGTTGAACTTGTAACTGTGCTTGGGCTTGCTGTGCTTGTATAGTCAGCGAGTCGGTATTCAGTTCGGCAAGAACCTGACCTTTTTGAACGCGATCACCTTCTTGAACAGCCAAGCTTTGAATACGTCCAGCCGTTTCAAATGCCAGCGAGACTTGTCGAATATCGACATTGCCATATAGCACCAGATGATCGGGATCGGCTTTGTCTCGACTGAACCACAAAAATGCAGCCGCTACAGCAATGAGCAATACCCCAACCAGCAGTATGAACTTACTTTTGTTCATGTACACCAAACCTTCGCTTAGTTTTAATACAAGTTTAAATTTAATTTAAACTATAACAATTCAGTTAAGAAAGATATACTTCAAGTCTAAATTTTGATGCAGAGTAAATAATGTCTAGAGCTGGACGTAGCGATGGTGATTTAACCAAATCGAAAATTTTGGATGCTGCTGGCCGCCTAATTGCTCAGGATGGTTTTGCAAAAACCACGAGTAAAGCCATTGCCAAGCTGGCCGAAGTCGATTTGGCTGCCATTAACTATCACTTCGATGGTCGTGATGGCTTATATCGTGCCGTACTTGCCGAAGCACATACGCATTATATTGATGAACAAGAACTCTTGACCTTGCTTAACAGCTCTAAAACGCCTACTGAAAAACTGGAAGCTTTTTTTGAAAGCCTGATCGGTAAGCTGGTTGAAACCGATGTCTGGCATAGCAAAGTGTTTGTTCGTGAACTTTTTTCACCGACCACCCACCTATACACGTTTATGCAAAATGATGGTGCGCGAAAGTTTCTTTTGGTCAAAAAAATTATTAGCCAAGTTTCAGGTATCGATGAAAATCACCCTGCACTTTTGCCTTGTGTACTCAGCACCGTCGCGCCTTGTATGATGCTGATTTTGGCAGATGCAAATGGGCCAAGCCCACTTAAAAATGTCTCCAAGCTTGAACCTGCGCTTTTGGTCAAACATCTCATGACCTTTTCAGTCGCAGGTTTACAAGCCGCTAAACAACTTTATCTTTGATAAACCAACTGTCCTTGCTTATAGGTTGCAAGAACGTTGATGTCTTTGATCTTAGACGGATCAATTGTGATTGGATTGTCACTTAAAACAACAAAGTCACCGTATTTCCCAGTACTTAATGTGCCTTTGATATCTTCTTCAAAATACTGATATGCAGCCCAGTCCGTCATCGTTTTAAGTGCGATATACGGGCTGACTTTTTGTGCCTCACCCAAAACTTTGCCTGTTCGCGTGGTGCGATTAACCGTTGCATCCAATACCATCATGCTTTTCGGTGGGATAACAGGGGCATCATGATGCTCGGTGAAAATCATGCCTTTTCTTAAGGCCGAACCTGTTGGTGAGATGTGTTCAGCACGCTTTTCACCTAAGGTTTGTGCCACATGCCAGTCGCCCCAGTAGTAGGTATGCAAAGAAAAAAATGAGGGAATCAAGTGAAGCTGTTTCGCCCGATCCAGTTGATCCTCTCGCATGGTTTGCGCATGAATAATCACATCTCGTCGCTGTGAGGCATCATATTTCTTTTGCGCATTGGCAATCACATTAAGGTATTGATCAATCGCGGCATCACCATTGGCATGTGCCAAAATTGGCCACTGCTCTTGAAAAGCCAAATCAATCATGTGCTGGACTGTTTTTTGCTCTGGAAATGCAGGATAGCCACGATAGTTCTTATCTTTCCCTTCAGGCGGAACCACATAGGGTTCAGTTAACCATGCTGTTTTACCTTGGGGTGAACCATCTAAGCTAATTTTCACGCCACCAATTCTAAAGTGATTGACATAGTTTTTGCTTACACCTTTTTCGAGCATATACGCCTGTTCAGAACTAATATCAGGATAAGAGACGACATCAATCGCTAATTTGTTTTGATTAGCCAAACTGCGCCAAAGTTCTGAAGTACCACGATCAGCTCGTCCTTCTTGTACCGTGGTATAACCATTTTTCATATAGGTCTGTACCGCAGTCAACGCCATCTGCTGCATCATTTCAGGTGGGACCGTTTTAAACGCCTGTAGCATGGCTTCAATCACAACACTTTCTTCCAGTACACCATTTGGAATATTTGTCCCTACTACGCGTCGAATCACACCACCACTGGGGTTGCTACTTTTTTCATTAATGCCTAACAACTCTAGCGCTTTGTGATTCACAGAGGCCAAATGTCCAGACTGATGCAAAATCAGTACAGGTTGAGTCGTTGAAATCTGATCTAAATCTGTGGCTGTTGGATGAGCTTTCTCTTGTAGCTGGGCATCATCATAACCATTGCCAATAATCCAGCCAGAAGTCGCTTGGACAAAAGTTGGATTTTGCTTCGCCCACGCATTCATTTCTTGGATAAGTGTGGCAATACTCACCACCTTGCCATCTGGCGGCGGATATAAATTTGCCACAGTTTGCTGCATACCGACAGAGTTTAAATGACTATGGGCATCGATGATGCCAGGGATGACGGTCTTGTTATTTAAGTTCAAACGTTTAGCATGTGGCGCAAGCTTTTCAGCCTCAGACAATGTGCCTGTATAACGGATCTTTCCATCTTGAATTAACATGGCATCGACATAGCTGGGCTGCATGCCTTGCATGGTTAAAATGGGGCCACCATAGACCAATAAGGCATTTTGCGTCTGTTGTTGTGTGTTTGAAGCGGTGCTAGACGGACTGGTTGTACAACCACTCATCAGTACCACAGAGGAAGAAAGTAGAGCCGTAAGTACAAAAGAAACTTTATTAAAAAGCATGGGTTAAACACCTCATATTGCTAAATATTATATTTTGCTCCATACGAGCATTCGTTATAGGTATAAAACTTTAAATACAACACATCATCACTCTACCTTAGCACTTTAAGCCAGCTCTTGTCAGGCAGAATTAAGGTGCTCAATATTCAACGGATTATTGCAATAACTTTAAGATGTGTTGCAAACGGACATTGTCTATATTTTCTTTATACACTGCATAAATCGGCGCAATACATGGGTTATTGGCCTTAAGCGTTTTATAAACAATCTGCTTATTCCAAAAGTCACGAATGGCCTCAGGCACGATGGATAAACCAATCCCTGCAGCAATCAAGTTTAAGCTTGAGGTTAAACGTGGCGCTTCTTGTACAATTTTGGGACTAAATCCAGCTTGGTAACAACTGGCCAAAATATTATCGAATAGATCTTGCCCCGCTAAACGTCGGTATAACACAAAATCATGCGGTTCAAGATCCAGCAAGTGAATCGGTTCGGCTTGTTCAGCCAAAGGATGATTGTTGGGTAAAGCCACAATGAGTGGTTCATCTAATACATGTAGACTGGTTAAACCAAGGCCAATCGGTGCAGGTTTGCGTAAGAACACAATGTCATTTTTTTCATTACTAATGGAGTCTATCAGCGAGCTACTGCCATCTTCTTCCAGATGAATTGAAACACGTGGAAAAGTTTCCCGAAAGTTACGCAGCAAGGCAGGTAAAAAAGGATGTAAGCCAACCGAGTTGGTAAAGCCAATATTAATCTGACCTTCGACCCCCAAAGAAATATCCTGCACACGTTTGGGAATCAACTGTGCATGCGCCAATATCGCAAGGGCTTCTTTGTACAAAACCTTGCCCGCTTCTGTTACCTCGACACCACGCGGTAAACGCTTTAACAGCTGAGCATTCAGCTCTTCTTCCAAGCTTTTGATAATCCGTGTCAACGGTGGTTGTTGCATATTCAAACGAACAGCAGCATGCGAAATATTACTTTCTTCTACCACTGCAACAAATGCTCTGAGTTTATGGATATCAATCATGTCTGCCCCATCAAACATACTTTTTCAGTATATATAACGTCAAAAATAGCATTTTTCAACATATCTCTACAGGTTCATACTGGGCACATTCCACAAAAGGCGAAAGACATGAACACTGAAGTGCTCCCTGCTGAACAAATAACCCACCCGACTTCACGGGAACTATTTGCAGGCTTTATGAAGCTGGGACTCATGGGCTTTGGTGGCGTATTGCCACTTGCACATCAAATGGTTGTAGAAGACCAAAAATGGCTCAACACGGAAGAGTTCACGCACTTATTGGGTGTCTGTCAAATCCTCCCTGGAGGAAACATCATTAATATGGCCGTTGCGATTGGTTATGAGTTTCAGGGGGTTAAAGGTGCGATTAGTGCCGTTCTCGGGTTAATTTTTGCACCGACGGTGATTGTGATTTTGCTGTATCAGCTCTATAGCCAATTTCAAAGTATCCCCGTGATTCAGCACTTGATACAGGGACTAGCAGCAGCGGCAGCAGGTTTACTATTTGCAATGGGGTTAAAAATGTTGAAACCCATTCTGAAAAGTTACCTCACGATCTTTACTATCGCGCTGACCATTGTCTTTATGCTGATTGTTAAGATTCCCTTGGCATTAACGTTACTGATCTTAGTCAGCATCAATGTCGCAGTCTTAAGCTTGAAAAAAAGAGGAAAAAACGCATGATTTTACTCACCTTAGCCATCGTTTTTACCCAGCTTTCTATATTGGCCTTTGGTGGCGGCAATGCAATTTTGCCTGAAATGCAACATCAAGTAGTCGAAGTGCATCGTTGGCTTACTGCCACAGAGTTCAGTACCATGTTTGCCATGGCTCAAGCGGCACCGGGCCCCAATATGATGATTGTACCTTTAGTCGGCTGGCATGTGGCTGGACCTGCTGGACTGTTCGTGACTTCATTGGCGAAGTTTGGGCCCTCTTCTGTACTGACTATATTTGCACTCAAGTTTTGGAATCAGTTTAAGGATCACCCGCTACGTAGCATGTTTGAAAAAGCACTGAAACCAATTACTGTCGGCTTGGTTTTGGTTAGTGCCTATATTATTGCCGCTGCATCTGCTCAGAACTGGTTACTTATCGTGATCGTTATCGTCGCTACTGGTTTAAGTTTAGTTAAAAAAATTCATCCACTGTGGGTCATGCTCTTTGGAGCAATGTCAGGCGCACTGTTTTTATAAACGGTGTGTCATGAAAGTCAGTGTTCAATAACACATACTTTCTATTTTACTGTTACTTTCAAATAAATAGTTTAAGCCTTACATCTGAAAACTAAGAGCTAAGGCTTACCCGTTTGAGCCAATAACCATGTGAAAAAACCAAGGCGTTAGGAAATATTTCCACCCATAGCAGTGATTAATTGCGCTGTATTTTTTAATTGGATTTGTTGCAACTCTAATGTGCTCTGTTCAGCTTGTAGCCTTAAATTCTGCGCCGTGACCACTTCCAAATAACTGACTAAACCTGCGTTATAACGTCGCATCACCACTTGTTCATTTTCTTTAGTCAGTTGCAGTAACTGAGCTTGCTCCAGTTGTTGTTGTTTCAAACTTGAAGTTTGCATTAAGGCATCATCGACTTCCTTCCAGCCCGTAAGTACGGCTTGCTTATAGGCTGCTAATTTTTCGTCATAACTTGCCTGCGCTTGGGCAATTTCAGCTTGACGTTTTCCACCATCAAAAATAACCGAAGCCGCTTCTAATCCCGTAGACCATAAATATGCCGGGGCTTGGAACAGTTGGCCCAACACTTGACTATTTAAACTCGCATTAAAACCAATACTAATATCTGGCAACCAAGCTGTTTGCGCTAAACCCAACTGTGCATGTGTACTCGCAAGTTCCCGCTCTGCACGAATCACATCGGGACGTTGCATGAGTAAGCGACTTGGTAGCTGCGCGGGTACAGTAGGAATACTCAAACGTTGCTGTCGTTTTACCAATTGAAACTGAGCCACACTTTTACCCTGCAAGACTGCCAGCACATTTTCCTGTAAATTGCGTTCGCGTTGCATTTCGATCTGCTGTATTTGCACTTGTTTCAACTGTGTTTCTGCCTGTATCACATCTGCCCGCGCAATCATCCCTGCTGTATATTGGTTTTTTAAAATTTGCACTGAACGTAGGTAGCTTTTTTGGGTTTGCTGCAATACATCAAGTTGCGCATCCAAAACACGAATGTTCCAATAGGTCTCAGTCGCCAATAACTGTTGATTCAGTTTCACTGCGGCTAAGTCCGCCTGTACCGCTTCTAAATTTGCCTGTTGTCCCTCTATCGCTTTCGCCACACGTCCCCACACATCAGGAATCCAGCTGGCCTGAACCCCAGTACTAAACTGACTATTTGGAGAGGTATGCTTTGCGCCATTACGCTTGGCAGCACCTTCTAAGCTTAGACTGGCAGAACGACTGGCTTTTTGCTGTTCAAGTAAAGCATTTACTTGTCTATAACGTGCCTCGGCCTGTTTCAAATTTAAGTTTTCTGCATTTAACTGTTGCAGCAGTTGACTTAAAACAGGATCTTGATAAATGTTCCACCATGCGACTGTCGTGCCTTTTAAGCCTGCGGTTTCTGTCCAATTAAGCGCAGCATATTTATATTGCTCATCTGCTTGAATCAGCGGTGTTTTATATTCAGGAGGACGTACGACCGCCGTAGAACTACATGCAGTCATCAACAACACACAACTTAGGCTGAAGACATTTTTATAAACCAAACCTGACATTCTATTTTCCTATTTCTTTATCTATTTGCCTAAACTTTGCAGCACAAATTTACGTTTAAATCTTGAACAAGATTCAGCCCATTTTTCAAAGAGCAAATACAAAACAGGCGTTGTATACAAAGTTAAGAGCTGCCCAAGCGCTAAGCCGCCCACAATGACCACACCCAAAGGCTGACGTAACTCAGCCCCCTCACCCCAACTACAAGCCAGCGGAATTGCACCCAATAATGCTGCGGTATTGGTCATTAAGATCGGGCGAAAACGCAGAGCCGCCGCAGACAATACAGCTTGATATGCTGACTTTCCTGCACGTCGTTCATATAAAGTAAAATCAATCAATAAAATGGCATTTTTCACTACGATACCAATAAGTAAAAACATGCCCAACAATGCAATCAGGGTAAACTCAAAGTTAAATATCCATAAGGTCAACAGTGCGCCCAAAGCCACAGCGGGTATGGTCGATAAAATCGTTAACGGATGAACCACACTTTCATAGGTCACCCCAAGCACGATATAAATCAATACAATCACCGCAAGAATCAGTAACGGTGTACTTAAGCCCGCTTCTTGTAAACTTTCTGCTTCTACATCTTTATCCGTGGTCATAAAAACGTTGTTTGGCAACATCACTTCAGCTAAGACAGATCGGATCGCGGTATCGGCCTGTTCATAGCTATAGCCCTGTTTCACGACATAACCAATACCCATCGCGGCATATTGATTACGTCTATACACTCGATCATTGGTAATTCCATAAGACCATGTCGCAAAGTTACGTAGCGGCACAGTTTGTCCATCTTTATTAGGAACTTGTACATTGGCTAAGGATTCAGGATGTTCCGTGAAGTGCTTATCTACTTCCATGACCACATGAAACTGTTGGATTTGATCATAAATGGTTGAAATCTGGCGCTGTGAAAATGAGTTGTTCAGCACACTCGAAATGCTTTCAATATCAACGCCCAAACGACGTGCTGCTTCACGGTCTACATCTAGGGTGACATGCTGTGCG
>OEQM01000169.1_pt1 | contig 25831 bp, 20 predicted proteins | sample 1539771 | NCBI WGS metagenome assembly OEQM01 (sample SAMEA3891240, study PRJEB23780) | metagenome | biome: terrestrial biome; feature: animal house; material: water of meat washing | place: Italy | collected 2015-05-12
CTCATGTTTGATTCTTGCCGCCTGATGAACTCCGAGAGTTATTGTGTGATTTTTTTGCTAAACGATCTGTTCGAAGAGTGCACCCATGACGCCATTCTTCTCATACTTTATGATTAAGGTGTTTATTCTTCTCATCTATCAATCCATCGCATCGCCTTGCTTGCAATGTTTTTAACAGAAACTGATCTGAAAAATGTTCGGTGTAAATATGCTATGTATCCATTTATTTACGAAGGCAAGTGCGTAGTTCGGCAGATGTTTTTTGACTGCCAACGAGGTAATCTTGCGTGATTGCAAAATAATCGATAAGGGAAGCGATATGGAGGGTGGTTGTCATTGCGGTGCTATCCGCTACAAGGTGCTGGCGGTACCTTTTGCTGCTGATTTCTGCCACTGTCGGGATTGCCAGCGCACAACAGGGGCACCTGTCGGCGCCTGGATGGATTTTCGGGTAGCACAAGTGCGGTGGCTGTGTGGTAAACCGACCGAGTATGCGTCCTCGGAGACTATTCGCCGCGGCTTTTGCGCAAAGTGTGGCTCTACTCTCAGCTATTGCAGTACCCAATATCCCGAATACCTTACTCTGGCCATCACGTCTCTTGATAATCCTGAGGCGATCACGCCGACCTATCACATTTATACCTGCAGCCAGATGCCCTGGTTGCCGATCCAGGACGATTATCCCCGTTATCCGAAAGGGAAATAGCTTGCGGCTTAACCAGTAAGCAGATAGCAGGAAAGAGGAGTGCACCATGGAACTGGTGGTGATCCGCCATGCAGAGACGCAGGCCAATGCGGAAGGGCGTTATCAGGGCGCGCTGGATATCGGGCTCAATGACGATGGCGTGCGCCAGATCTCTTGTCTGGCTGAGAAGGTGGCTGTGGCACAGCAGCCGTTCGATCGGCTGCTGGCGTCCCCCCTGCTGCGAACAAGGGAGAGTGCTGCCATCTTGTCTCGCCAGTTGGGATTGTCAGTGGAGCTTGTGCCTGCCTTTCGTGAGCGGGATGTCGGCCTGTTTGAAGGGCTGGCACAGGTAGAGGCGAGAACACGCTATCCCGAACTGTGGGCGCGCAATATCACCCGGCGCTGGGCTGAAGCTCCTCCCGGTGGTGAAACCATTGATGAGGTGATTGCCCGGGTCTCGCAGGGACTCACGGAACTTGTTTCGACCATGCAAGGGGAGCGGATACTGCTGGTGGCGCACGGTGTGGTCGCCAAGGTGATCCGCGCCGTAACGATTGCCGGATTTGATGACTTCTTCGAGTGGCAATTGCCCAACGGCGGCATGCTGTCGGTGAGGCTCTCTCTGGCTGATGGCGGCCCACTGCGCTTTAGCCGTCCCCTTGATGGTTGTGATTGAAGAGTGCACCAAAAGCAGAATGAAAAAAGCAGCGCTACCGAAGAGAGTAGCGCTGTCTTTTGTATTCGTTGCGGTTGGTTATCTCTGCAGGCAAAGGTTAGCAGTGTCACCAGAGGGCAGGGGCGTGCGCCATCAGGTCGGCTCCGGTTCCTCTTTGCGGCAGCAGTTGCGCCCCTGTTTCTTGGCCAGATAGAGGGCGGTGTCGGCTCGTCTAACCATCTTCTCTACAGTGTCATGGCTGCCCTTGCTGGCGCTGATCCCGATACTGATGGTGAGGGAGATCTCAAGAGCCCCGTCCAGTGCATGGTGCTGGGATTCGATGGCGAGCCTGATCCGCTCGGCGCTGGCCCAGGCGAGCTCGAGGGAGGTTTCCGGTAGCAGTACGATAAACTCCTCGCCACCCCAGCGACCCAGCATGTCCACCTCCCGCAGCTGTTTGCTGATCCGTTTCACCAGACTCAGGATCGCCAGATCTCCCTGCTGATGGCCAAAGGTATCGTTGACTTCCTTGAAGTGGTCGATATCGATCAGCAGCAGGCTCATGGTATGGCCAAAACGCTGGCAGCGCTGCATCTCGGCGTTGACCAGCTCGTTGAAGCGGCGCCGGTTGGCAATGCCGGTCAGGGGATCCGTGGTGGCGGCGACCTTCAACTCCTCCACCAGTCGGGCTCGCTCCGAGATATCCCGCAAGATGGCGGTCATCTCGGTGGTCGGGCCCAGATTGATCTTGGCGATGGTCACCTCCAGCGGAAATTCGCTACCGTCGCGGCGCAGACCCATCACCGAGGCGCGGGCATGCATCGGGCGCGAATTGATGGGGGAGCTGCTGAAGGCTTTGAAATAGGTTTCGTGATTGGCGCGAAAACGCTGGGGAAGCAGGGTTTCCAGCCGCTTGCCGAGATAGCTCTCGTCGATGCCGAACATCTCGCAGGCAGCGGTATTGATAAGCTCGATGCGCGATTCGCTGCTGACACTGATGATGCCGTCATAGGCGGAGTTGACCACCGCTTCGAAGCGACGGCGACTGGTGGTGAGCGCCTCTTCCAGCTGCATCCTGGCGGTGATGTCGATGGCGGTGACGATGATCCGGTTGATCCGTGCCTGCTCGGGGATGATTGGGGAGAGAATAAAGCGCCACCAACTGGTGCGCGAGAGGCTGTCGATGGGCAGCTCGCTCTCGAGCCCGGTCTGCATGCGCACACATTCGTGCATTGGCGGCTCGATGGTATTGGTGATGTAGCGGGGAAACATCTCGCTCAGCTGTTTGCCAATGCTGCCAAGGACATCCAGCTCGAACGCCTTGGCAAAGGTATCGTTGGCAGAGACCAGCACAAAGTGATCATCCTTGTCGAGGCTGAACACCGCCACGGCAGCGCCGATGGCGTCGAGAGATGACTTTATGTCGGCATGGGAACCCTGTGTAAACATGCGACCTCCACGGCGAATAACATATTGATATTCAGTATAGTGTGGTCGTTTGGCTAACTACTCTTCGATATCCAGCAACACCAGAATGGCGCTGTCGCCGCCCCATTCGCGGGGAGCCTGATGGAAGGCGCGCACATTGGGGTGCTGGGCCAGCCAGCTGGGAATGCGCTGCTTGAGAATATGTTTGCCGATGCCGTGCATCACCGAGGCGACGTGAATGTTCTCTTTTTGGCAGAGGGTGAGCAGGGCGGCCAGCTCCTGTTTTGCCTGCTGCTGGTTCATGCCGTGCAGATCGAGGTAGATCTCCGGCGGATAAATGCCCCGCTTGAGCTTTTTCAGCTCAAATTTTGACACATCTTCCCGCACGTAACGGGTCGGCCCATCATCGTCGAGATGGGGCTGATACTCATCGCTGAAATAGTGGTCAACCCCAAGCTTTTCGCGGGTTTCGCGCAATTCGCGTTTCTGCTTGACCGGGCGTAACTCGGCCCTTATGGTATCTTGCTTGATTTTCCGGGTACCTTTTATCGCATCGCGGAACAGCAGGGTTTCCTCGTCTGTCGGTGAGGGCGTTTTTTTCATCAGATGCTCATGTATTAGGTATGCGTCTTGCCCGCAACGTAAACGGGGCTCGGGCCGGATATTACTCGACTTGGAGGTGGATTTGGACAAGATATTTATCGATGAGGTGGTTGCCGAGATGCACACCATCCAGGACATGTTGCGTTGGGCCATGAGTCGTTTCAACGACGCCGGGATTTTTTACGGTCATGGAACCGACAACGCCTGGGATGAAGCTGTGCAGCTGGTACTGCCCGCGTTACATCTGCCACCGGATGTAGACCCGGCCATGCGCCACTCCCGTCTCACCAGCAGCGAGCGTCACCGTATCGCCGAGCTGATTATCCGCCGCGTACAGGAGCGGGTACCGGCCGCCTACCTGACCAACAAGGCCTGGTATGCCGGTTGGGAGTTCTACGTGGACGAGCGGGTGCTCATTCCCCGTTCCCCCATTGCCGAGATGGTGGCCAACCGTTTCGCGCCCTTCCTCAAACATGAACCGACCCGGATCATGGACCTGTGCACCGGCTCCGGCTGTATCGCCATCATCATGGCCCACGAGTTCCCGGAAGCGGAAGTGGATGCCATCGACATCAGCATCGATGCGCTGAACGTGGCCGAGCGCAATATCAACGATCACGGGCTGGAGCAGCAGGTCATTCCGATCCGCTCCGATCTGTTCCGCGATCTGCCGGCGGGCGACAAGTACGATCTCATCGTCTCCAACCCGCCCTATGTGGACTCCGAAGATATGTCGGATCTGCCGGACGAGTTCCGTCACGAGCCCGAGCTGGCGCTGGCGTCCGGCTCCGATGGTCTCAAGCTGACCAAGCGTCTGCTGGCCCATGCGGCAGATTTCCTCAAGGATAACGGCGTGCTGGTGGTCGAAGTGGGCAACAGCATGATCCATCTGGAAGCCCAGTTCCCCGAGATCCCCTTTACCTGGGTTGAATTCGAAAACGGCGGTCACGGCGTCTTTGTGATGACCCGTGACGAGCTGGTGCAGTATCAGGATCATTTCGCCATCTACAAGAACTAAGCAGGAGCGCGCATGGCAGGGAACAGTTTTGGTCAACTCTTTCGGGTCACCACCTTTGGCGAGAGCCACGGCCTGGCGCTGGGCGCCGTGGTCGACGGTTGCCCGCCGGGGCTGGAGATAAGCGAAGCGGATCTGCAGGGGGATCTGGATCGGCGCAAGCCGGGCACTTCCCGCTACACCACGCCGCGCCGCGAGCCGGACGAGGTGAAGATCCTCTCCGGGGTGTTCGAGGGCAAGACCACCGGCACCTCCATCGGGCTGCTCATCGAGAATACCGATCAGCGCTCCAAGGATTACTCCGACATCAAGGATCTGTTCCGGCCGGGTCACGCTGACTACACCTACCACCAGAAGTATGGTCAGCGGGACTATCGCGGCGGTGGTCGCTCCTCGGCACGCGAGACCGCGATGCGGGTGGCGGCGGGGGCGATTGCCAAGAAGTACCTGAAACAGGTGCATGGCATCGAGATCACCGGTTTTCTCTCCCAGCTCGGCCCCATCAAGGCTGAGGCGTTTGACGCGGCGCAGATTGAGCAGAATCCCTTCTTCTTCCCCGATGCGGGCAAGCTGGAAGAGCTGGATCAATACATGCGCGACCTGAAAAAAGAGGGCAACAGTATCGGTGCCAAGGTGCAGGTCATTGCGCGCAATGTGCCGGTGGGCCTGGGTGAGCCGGTGTTTGACCGCCTCGACGCCGACATTGCCCACGCCATGATGGGCATCAATGCGGTGAAAGGGGTGGAGATCGGTGACGGCTTCGCGGTGGTGGAGCAAAAAGGCTCCGAGCATCGCGACGAGATGACCCCGGCGGGCTTTGCCAGCAACCATGCGGGCGGCATTCTGGGTGGGATTTCGTCGGGTCAGGATATCGTGGTGAGCATGGCGCTCAAACCGACTTCCAGCATCACTGTGCCGGGCAAGACCATCAATACCGAAGGCGAGGCTATCGAGATGATCACCAAGGGTCGTCACGATCCTTGTGTCGGCATCCGCGCCGTGCCCATCGCCGAAGCCATGCTGGCGCTGGTGTTGATGGATCACCTGCTGCGCCATCGCGCCCAGAATCAGGGGGTGTTGACCCATACCCCGCAGCTGCGCTGATCGCTGTTGCTGCTCATCGACTGATCGCTCCCTGTTCGGGGAACAAGTTCGACAATACCAAAAAGGCGACCTTCGGGTCGCCTTTGCTATTTCAGGTGGCGGCTTATCCCGTCAATGCTTGCGGAGGGTGCGGGTCAGCAGATCCGCGGCGCCCGGATCGGCATTGAGGCGACACCTGGGGGGCGAGAACTTGTTGTGGGGTTTGGGCAAGGCATGAATGGCCTCGTTGACTTTGAGGATCTGTTCTTCGCTCACGCTGTTTTTGGCAAACATCAGACTGACCGGCTGGTGGTGTAGCAACAGCTGGCAGCTGATAAACTCTTCGGCCCCCAGCTGGGCCAGCCGGTAGCGGGCATATTGCCACTCCATGATGATGCCATCGAGGCGGCGAGCCAGCAGCAGATCGATCATCCGCTCATCGGCGTTGTATTCGGTCGCCATTTTAAGCGCCGGGCAGCTATCCATCTGATGCATGGGGCGGGTGCCGCGCAACTTGCCTATCTTGAGCCCTTTCTCGTTGCACAACGCGGGCAGATTATCGAGCTGCGCCCAGCGATCCTGATGGCCGGGAATCGGGTCATTGCTCAGCAGCACATAGGCACTCTGGCGGTAGGGGGTCGAGAAGCGGGCATAGCTCTGGCGCTCCGGCAGAGGGAGGGCGGCCATCGCCACATCCAGCTGATCGTGTTCTACCAGATGCAGTGCCCGCGCCCAGGGAAGCTCGCGAAACTTGGGGGCAAAGCCCGCCTGGGTGAGGATCTGGCGGGTCAGGCTGACATCCAGCCCATCCAGCTCACCCCGGTTGTTGATTTGGCTGAAGGGGGGCCAGTGACTCCAGGCCACGGTCAGGGTCTGACTGGCCTGCAGCGCAGGGCTTAGCAGCAGAAGCAGCAGGCCAATCCTTGCCTGCCAGCTGCCGCGGGGACGATATGGCGTGGTCATAGCTAAACCTCGTTATTGTGTTCTTTTATCCCGTGCTTTTGCCCTGCGAGCCATGCCTGCGAGGGCTGATATTGTGTTGCCAGTTAATAGTGTGGTGCGTGCTACATCAATCAACGGGATTATTCGGGGGGCAGGAGGGGGATTTTCTGTTCGTGCTGGGAGGAGCATCACATTTTTCTCGTTTATCCCGGGCAACTCCGTTAGACTGCGCCTCTATTCTTTCCCCTTTGCTCTGCTCCCCGGGGAAATCGTTGTTTTCTCAATAGGCCCAGATCTTGTGAGATGGCATCGGCTCAGCAGAGGAGCCCCACCACAAATCCCCGGCGCCCCTATCTCTAGCAGGTAATTATGAGTTTTACTTCCCTCGGTCTGGCCGAACCCTTGTTGCGTGCCGTTGCCGAACAAGGCTACGACACCCCGTCTCCCATTCAGCAGCAAGCGATCCCCGCCGTTCTGGCTGGCCGCGATCTGATGGCGGCGGCCCAAACAGGGACCGGCAAGACCGCAGGCTTTACCCTGCCGATGCTGCAACGTCTGATGGAGAGCAAGCGCAAGGTTTCTCCGAACCGCATTCGTGCGCTGGTGCTGACCCCGACTCGCGAGCTGGCCGCCCAGGTGGGCGAGAGCGTGCGTAACTACGGCAAACACCTGCCGATGCGCAGCCACGTCGTGTTCGGCGGCGTCAGCATCAATCCGCAGATGATGGCGACTCGCCGTGGTCTGGACGTGCTGGTGGCCTGTCCTGGCCGCCTGATGGATCTCTACAACCAGAACGCCGTCAAGTTCGACGAAGTGGAGATCCTGGTACTGGACGAAGCGGATCGCATGCTCGACATGGGCTTTATCCGCGACATCCGCCGCATCCTGGCCCTGATGCCGAAGAAGCGTCAGAACCTGCTCTTCTCCGCCACCTTCGCCGACGAGATCCGCGAACTGGCCACCGGTCTGCTGGATAACCCGGCGGTGATCGAAGTGGCCCCGCGCAACAGCACTGCCGAGCGTATCGAGCAGCTGGTGCACCCGTGCGACAAGGCCAACAAGATCGCGCTGCTGAGCCATCTGGTCACCAGCAACAACTGGCAGCAGGTACTGGTGTTCACCCGTACCAAGCACATGGCCAACCGTGTTGCCGAGACCCTCGACAAGAACGGCGTCAGCGCCGCCGCCATCCACGGCAACAAGAGCCAGGGTGCCCGTACTCGCGCGCTGGCCGGTTTCAAGGATGGTAGCGTCAAGGTGCTGGTGGCGACCGACATCGCCGCCCGTGGTCTGGACATCGACAAGTTGCCGCAAGTGGTCAACTTCGAGTTGCCGAACGTGGCGGAAGATTACGTGCACCGCATCGGTCGTACCGGTCGTGCCGGTGCTGCCGGTCACGCCATCTCCCTGGTTGCTGCCGATGAAGGCAAGCTTATCAAGGCGATCGAGCGTCTGACCAAGCAGAACATTCCGTGCGAGCAGGTGGCCGGTTTTGAAGCCTCCCGCGAGACCCTCGACAACATCGCCCGTGGTATCGGCGCGCCGCTGCGCAAAGAGCCCCGCGATCCGAGCGAGCAGCGCCGTGCGCCGCGTCCGCAAGGTCAAGGCCAGCGTCAGGGGGCCGGTCGTTCCGCCTCCAATGGCAATGCGGGTGGTGCACGTACCGGTAACGGTGGCAAGCCCAAGCCGCAAGGTGGTCAGCGTCCGGCTGATGGCGCTGGCAAACCGGCTCAGGCCCGTCGTCCACGTCGCTCTACCCACAACCAGTAAGCGGCTCGGGAGCTTGACTCCCCAGCTATGCGGTTGACTGAAAAAGCCCTGCCAATCTGGCAGGGCTTTTTGTTTTTTCAGCCATGTAATCGGCACTGTGTGGTGCTGCGAGAACCGCGCTAGATGGCGGAGAGGTACTGCTTTTGCATCGCCAGCCAGCGGCCGTTATTGATAAACGCCAGCTGTACCTTGAGCAGGGCCGCAATTTCCGCCCGGTGCTTTTTATCGAGGTAGAGAAAGACCTGCTCTTTGGTGATCTTCTGCCAGGGGGACGCCAGTGCAGGTTGAGAGGCGGGGCGCATCTTGATGAGCCAGTCCACTTTGCCTCGATGCAGTTGGGCAAGCCCCTGCTTCTCATCGTTCAACCAGATGACCTGATAGTTGCCGAGGAAGCGCTCGCACCACTGGATGCCACGCAGGCAGCCAATCACGGTACCCTTGGCAGGGGGCCAGCTCGGGTTATCCCTTGGCTGACCATAAATCGCCGCCTCCGAGATGGGGGCACCGATCTGCAGCAAGTGGGGATAGGTCTGATCAAAGCCCTTGATCCGGGCCATATCGCCATCGACGGCATGGTCTGCCTCAATCAACTTTTCGCAGCGGGCATAGGTGCAGGGGATCAACTGAAAGTCGATGCCGGCCCGGCCAAACCAGTCATGAATAAAAGGGCGCAATATCGCAGTGTGTTCGACCGCTGCCGCCAGCTTTAGCGGGGTTGCGTGGGCAACGGGAGTCAGCCCGACAAGCAGTAACCAGCCAATCCACTTCATATCGCACTCCTGAATCGGGCTTGTTCAAGCAGAACTGTTGCGACTATCTGTGCAGTAAAGAATAGCCGATGGGGATGGCTGCCAGACCGCTTCGCCAGCTATTCGTGACGGCCGGGTCAGGGGAGCAGCGCCGTGATCAGGATATGGGCCGCGCTCACCAGGATCACCGTGAAGGTCAGCCCCATTCCCGCCACCCGATAACGGAAGTTCTCCGGCGTGCGGCTCATGCCAAATGCATGGCAGAGGCGGCCAAGCAGCAAGGCGCTCCCCAGCAGATGGATAAGCCAGGGGGCATGGCTGCCGGTTTCGACGAAATAGATGAGCAGCAGGGCGAGGGGGACATACTCGGCAAAGTTGGCGTGTACCCGCATGGCGCGCAGCATGGCGGGATCATCCCCATGCCCCAGCGCCACCTTGCGGCTATGGCGGGTGCGAATGGTTCGAATGCTCAGCAACACAAACAGCAGAGCGAGCAGGGCCGCGTAAACAGGCAGTATGGTCATGGTATCTGGCTCCTTGTGTGATGATATCGAGTAGCTGGTGTTCAGAGACGCGATATTGCTCGGCATCTCAATGGCTTGCCTTGAGGGTAGCAGCAAACTGCCTTAGCACGACCGTCATCCACTCACTCGCCATCGGCCAAGCGCAGGCGCAAAACAAACAGCCCTGCCGAGGTGGCAGGGCTGTATTTTGACCGTGTTGATGGTGGGCTGCGCCCCGTCATTACCCCTCGTAAGGGAGGGAGGAGTGGTGCAGCACGATACGCACCTTGCCATCATCCCCCTTCTTGAAACCCCAGGTCTTGTCGACTGTAGTTTCCTTGTTGTCGCGATCTACCAGATGCACCTTGCCCATGGTCAGCGCCATGTCGCCGTTGATATAGACGGCGGCATTGTCATAGCGATAGCTCTGCCAGTTTTTCAGGGCGAACCCTTTGTCGGTGGGGTAGGCGCTGTTGTTGCCGACAAAGTAGGCCAGCGCCCCCTCGCGGTTGGTGCGAAAGGTCTGCTCGCCACCGGCGAGGGTGGGTTTGAACAGCACTGGCCCCTGCTGGTAGCCATAGGCGCTGTCGAGCACCGACTCGGCGGTCGCCTTGGCGCGCTCAATCCCACCGGCGCGATAGTCATCGCTGATCTTGATAAGCGCCGCGCCCCAACCATCCTGCGCGGCCTTGATCTCCGCCTCGGTAATATTGTTGTTGGCGATTTCGGCGGCGCTAAGTGCGCCGCTGGCGGCAAGCAGGACGAGGGCAAGGGTGCTCTTCTTGAGGTGCAACATCATTGTTTTCAAACTCCTGATAGCGATAAACGAGCGGGCAGTGTAGCGAAGGGGCATGAACGGTTTTTGAACTGATTATTCAGGGTTGGGTAGTAAAAAGGTCGGTATATAGCTGAAGGTTTGGGTGTTTGTTTGGTAAGGGTCGCTCTCTTAATTAATGGCGGATGCCTGTATCCAACTTGATTTCTTTTCCAACAAAAAGCCCCGTCAAGTTAATTGGCGGGGCTTGGCTATTTGGGGCATTCAGTATCGGGGATTACAGCGCTGGCAGCATTCCAAGGCTGACGCTGATCTGTACGCCGACAATCAGCACCCCCATGGCGGCGGCAAGACCCAGCGCCACTACGCCACCCGGGGCGCGGTAGTGGTGGGCTGGCGCCTGTTTGCGGCTCTGCCACACCAGCGCCACCGGCAGCAGTACCGCGAGGATCGCCAGCGCAATGGCGGCGTAGCCGAGCGCCATGATAAAGCCCTGCGGGAAGTAGAGGGCAAACAGCAATGGCGGCACGAAGGTGATAAGGCCAGTCTGGGTGCGGCCCTGCCAGTTGTCCTTGCGGCGGGTCACCTTGGCCATAAAGTCGAACAGCCCCAGCGTTACCCCGAGGAAGGAGGTGGCGAGCGCCAGATCGGCAAACAGGTGCATCGCCTGATTAAACGCAGGCCAGCTCACCAGCTTGCCGACGTTGGCCAGCAGGCTGTCCAGCGCGCCGCCGGTTTGCAGCAGGGCTTGCTGGCCGAGCAGACCGAGGATCGCCACCTGCCACAGCACGTAGAGGATCAGCGGCAGGGCTGAGCCCCAGACAAAGACCCGGCGCAACTGCTTGGGGCAGTCACCGAGGTAGAGCATCACGCTCGGAATGGAGCCGTGAAAGCCGAACGAGGTGAAGATGACCGGCAGGCCCGCCAGCAACAGGCCCTGACCCAGCGGCATCGAGAGCAGATGCTGCCCTTCGGTGCGGGGCAGCAGCAACGCCAGCACCACCACCATGATCACCAGTTTGACGGTGAACATCAGCCGGTTGAGGTAATCCACCGAGCGGGTGCCGACACAGACCATGCCGCCAAACAGCAGGGTAAAGGCCCAGGCGGCCTGCTCCTGGCTGAGGGTCATGCCCGCATCGGCCAGCGCCTGTGCCAGCAGGCTGCTGCCGCCGCTGATGTAGGCGGAGGCCAGCGAGTAGAACAGCATCAGGATACAGAAGGAGGCGATGCGCTTGCCCCAGGGGCCGAGCAGATGATCCGCCAGCTGGTGCAGGTACCACTTGCCGGTGTTGAGGCTTGCCTCTACTTGCAGCATGGCGGTGAAGGCCATCAGGGCCCAGAGGCCGACCATCAACATCAGGGTGGCGGGGCCGCCGAGGGAGGAGGAGGCCAGCGGCAGGGCCAGCATGCCGGCGCCTATGGTGGTGCCGGCAATCAACAGGGTACAACCCAGGGTTTTGGTATTCATGTTATCCATCCGAACGTAGCGGTGTCAGTGCAAACAGGCGATGTCAGCAGTGACGTCAACAAGAGGGGGCCGATTGGCGTTATCAGAAGGTGCCTCCGGTGATAGGGCCGGAGGCTAGCAATATCGGAACGGGAACATCTGTACCTAAAACCTGTCAGTTGTAAAAGATGGTTGCCACGTTAGCGGATCAAAATAGCGGAAACAACCCCTTTTATACGGATCTTGTGCTGGCTTGTGGCAACAAGTGGAAATAAATGATGACAGCGGTAGCTAATTGCAGAAAAAAGCACCGAAAAAATGACTGGCAGGGGCTCATTGATACAGGTCAGCCAAGTGGTTGCAGCACGGATGGGGGAGTGCCTTGTCGTGGCGTTGGCGTTTAGTTGCGGGGTGAAAGGAGTGTGGAGGCCGGTTGTTTAGTCGGCCAGACGGTAGAGAAAGCAAAGCGGGCGGGTAGGGTTGTGGGGGAAAACAATAAGGCTGCCGATGCTGGCAGCCTTATTGTCATCTGTTCTCTTTGCCCACCCATTGCCAGCAAACCTGGTCTGCTACGGAGCGGGTTAGCGACGGCGCTTGAGGGTGCGGCTCACATAGTGCAGCCCGCTCTGGTAGTCGCCGTTCACCGCCTTGAGCGCCAGCTCCAGCGCCTGGCTCGCCAGCGCGTCGTGCTGCTGGGGCAGGGAGTTGATGCCAAAGGGGAGGAAGTCGAGCAGCCGATCGTCCCCGAAGGTGGCCATGGCGAGCTGGCTCATATCGATCTCTTGCTCCAACAGGTAGTCGAGTACCCCCTCCATCAGGATATAGGAGGTAGTGATTAGCGCTTCGGGCAGTTGACCCAGCTGCTGGTGCAGATCTTTGATCAGGCGATACCCCTCAAGGCGGGAGAAGTGATCCCCCTCGCACAGGTGGCGAGCCGCGCTGTGACTGGCGACCGCCTGCTCGAAACCGGCTTTGCGCTCCTGACTGATCGTGAGTGCTGGCAGCGCGGTGATCAAGGCGATATGGCGCAAGGTCGGGGTGAGCAGGGAGCTGGTGAGATCAAAGCTCGCTTTCTCGTTTTCACTGGCGACGGTGACGAACTTGTCGGCGGCCATCGCCCGGTCGATGGCGAGGATCTGGCTGCCTTGCGCCTGCAATTTGCCGTAGAAGGGGTCGTCTGGCGGCAGGCAACTGGCCACCAGCAGGGCGTCCACATGGCGGCTCACCAGCATCTGGGCCAGCTCTTTTTCGGTGGCGGGATCATCTTCCGAGCAGACGATGAGCAGCTGATAGCCCTGCGCCCGCGCCCCCTGTTCCAGCCGTTTGGCCAGCTTGGCGTAACTGGCGTTCTCAAGGTCGGGCAGGATAAAGCCCAGAGTCTTGGTCTGGCCGCCACGCAGGGAGGCGGCGCGGCTGTCCGGCTGGTAGTTATGGGCGGTGACAACGGCCATCACCTTGTCGCGGGTGGCCTGACTGATGCGGTATTGGTCGGCCTTGCCATTGATCACATAGCTTGCCGTGGTGCGCGAGACACCGGCGAGGGCGGCGATTTCATCCAGTTTCATCATATTGGCTCTGTTTGAGTTGCAAGGCCCACGGTCACTGCCGGGTGAGGGCACCGAAAAGTGTGCGCGGGATCATATCATTGAAAAGCACTCTTTGTGGGTACTTGATCAATTCGCTGAAACGATTCAGTCTGAGTGTAAGTGAAACGATTCAGCCTGTCAGCAACGAAGAGACCCAGTGGCCTGAAAATCAGGCTCCGATCACAGTCAACCGTGTTCGGGTCTATTGTCAGCTGGCGAGTTACCCGAATGTTCAATTGTGACGTACCGGCGCGGCCGGAACCTGATGGAGAGTCTCTATGTTGAAGTTGGCGCGAGAGCAGATCTTGCTGGGACAGTCGGTGGCAACCAAGTCGGACGCCATTGCCCTGCTGGCAGGCAAACTGACCGAAGCCGGTCTGGTGGAAGCGGGCTATGTGGATGGGATGCTGGCCCGTGAAGCGCAGCATGCCACCTATCTTGGCAGCGGCATCGCCATTCCCCACGGCACCACCGATACCCGTCATCTGGTGAAGAGCACCGGCGTCATGGTGGCCCAGTTCCCCAATGGTATCGAGTGGGATGAGGGGCAGATCGCCTATGTCGCCATCGGCATCGCCGCCAAGTCCGACGAGCATCTGGGCATTTTGCGCCAGCTCACCCATGTGCTGGGTGACGAGCAGGCGGCAGCCCAGCTCAAAGAGGCCACCGATGCCGACACCATCATCAATATCCTGACCGGCGCCACTGCCGCCAAAGAGGTGCAATACCTGACCCTGGCTGACTTCCCGGCCGATGATCGCGACCAGCTGCTGCTGGGTGCGGCCGCCCGCGCCAAGTCTGCTGGCTGGGGCGATGCCGCCATGGTGAGCGCCCTGCTGGCAAGCGAACCTGCCTATCTGGGCGAGGGCATCTGGCTGGCCCGGGCGCAAGCGGCTCAGACCGGGTGGGTGCTGGCCACCCCGAGTAGCGCCCTCACGGCAGGGGAGCTGCCGGTCAGCGCCATGCTGCTGCTGTGCGCCGCAGATAGCGGCCATCTGCCGCAGCTGGAGAATCTGGCCAAACTGGCGGCCGCTGGTCAGCTGGCTACGCTGGCGGGCGGCGAGGGACTGGCCATGCTGCAAGCGGGCCCCGCGAGCGGTCTTTCCGAAACCTTCACCATCATCAACCCCCACGGTCTGCACGCCCGTCCGGGCGCCATGCTGGTCAAGGTGGCCAAAGAGTTTGAATCCGACATCCGGGTTGCCAATCTGGATGGTAGCGGCGAAGCGGTCTCCGCCAAGAGCCTGATGAAGGTGATCGGCCTTGGGGTCAAGTGCGGGCATCGTCTGTCGTTTCGCGCCGAAGGGGCAGATGCGAAGCCGCCCTCAAGGGGATCGGTGAGGCCATCGCCGCTGGTCTCGGCGAGGGGGCGCATTGATGAAGATTGTCACCATTACCCTCAACCCTGCCCTTGATCTCACTACTCGCCTTGAGGCGATGAGCCTTGGCGAGGTCAATCTGGTGAGCGAGGCCAACCTGCGGGCGGCGGGCAAGGGGATCAACGTCGCCATGGTGCTCAAGGACTTGGGCCGCGAGGTGGGCGTCACCGGCTGGCTTGGCGCTGACAATGAGCAGGGCTTTGTCTCCCTTTTTGCAGAGCGGGCGCTGGATGATCACTTTGTGCGCGTGGCGGGCAGCACCCGCATCAACGTCAAGATCTCCGAGCAATCCGGTCGGGTCACCGATCTCAACCTGCCGGGGCTCACCATCCAGCAAGGGGAGGTGAGCGCGCTGGAGCAGGCCATCGACCAATTGGCTGCGCATGCTGAGTGGTTCGTGCTGGCGGGCAGCCTGCCCAAAGGGGTGGCCCCCGATTACTGCGCCCAACTTATTCGCCTGCTCAAGGCCAAGGGCAAGCAGGTGATCTTCGATTGCAGCGGCGCGGCCTTAAGCGAAGGGATCAAGGCGGCGCCGACCCTGGTCAAACCCAATCTGGAGGAGCTGAGCCAGTGGGCGGGCCGCCCCATCAAGACCCTGAGCGAGCAGGCCGAGTGTGCCCGCGCGCTGCAGGCAAGCGGCATCCCCAACGTGGTGATCTCCAACGGCGCCGATGGCCTCATCTGGTTTGCCCCGGATGCCGTCTGGCAGGCCATTCCGCCGCGGATGCAGGTGGTCAGCACGGTCGGTGCTGGCGACTCCCTGGTCGCCGGTCTCGCCCATGGTCTGAGCCTTGGCTGGGCGCCGGAGCAGACCCTGCGGCTGGCCACCGCCGTCTCGGCCTTGGCGGTCAGTCAGGTGGCGGTCGGCTTTGACGATATCAATGTGCTCAACCCCTTACTTGAACAGGTGCGCGTAGAGCGTCTGGATGCGCTGGCACCGGTTCAATGCCATACCCCCTCAATGGAAAACTCAGGAGATGCCCAATGAAAGCAATCTTGGTTACGGCTTGCCCGGCGGGCATTGCCACCAGCTTTCTCGCTGCAAAACGGATAGAACAGCAGGCCAAACTGGCTGGCTGGGAACTCACCCTCGACGTCGGCTCCAGCGTGCAGCCCCGCCAAGTACCGAGCAAGGAGCAGATTGCCGCCGCCGATCTGGTGCTGGTTGTCGCCAGTGCCCCGGTGGATCTCGCCGCCTATGATGGCAAGCGGGTCTATCAGGGCAGCATGGATCTCGCCCTGCAGGATCCGGCTGCCTTGCTGGAAGCCGCAACCAGCGGTGCCAGCTTCTATCGTCATCAAGCCGCGCCTGCTGCCGCCAAACCGGCCACCGCTGGCAAGCGCATCGTGGCAGTGACAGCGTGCCCGACTGGCGTTGCCCACACCTTTATGTCGGCAGAAGCGCTGGAGACCATGGCCAAACAGCTGGGTTATCAGATCCGCGTCGAGACCCAAGGCTCGGTCGGTGCCCAGAACGCCCTGACTGCCGAGGAGATTGCATCTGCCGATCTGGTGTTCCTCGCCACCGATATCGAAGTGGACATGGCGCGCTTTGACGGTAAGCCGGTCTATCGTACCAGCACGGGCGCGGCATTGAAGAAAACCCGCGCCGAACTCGACAAGGCGTGGAACGAGGCGACACTCTATCGCCACAGCGGTGCCAGCCAGCCCAAGAAAGAGGAAAAAGCCGGCCCCTACAAGCACCTGCTGACCGGTGTCTCCTTCATGCTGCCCATGGTGGTGGCGGGCGGCCTTATCATCGCGCTCTCGTTTGTGTTCGGTATCGAAGCGTTCAAGGTGGAAGGCACTCTGGCCGCCGCTCTGATGAAGATCGGTGGTGGCTCCGCCTTTGCCCTGATGATCCCGGTGCTGGCCGGTTACATTGCCTACTCCATCGCTGACCGCCCGGGTCTCGCTCCCGGCATGATCGGCGGTATGCTGGCAAGCTCGCTGGGCGCCGGTTTCCTCGGCGGCATCGTGGCCGGTTTCCTGGCCGGTTACAGCGCCAAGTACCTGAGCGACAAGGTGCGCCTGCCGACCACCCTGGAAGCGCTCAAGCCCATCCTGATCATTCCGTTGGTGGCCAGCCTCTTTACCGGTCTGGTGATGATCTACGTGGTGGGTGGTCCGGTGGCTGGCATCATGAATGCCATGACCGAGTTCCTCAACAACATGGGCTCTGCCAACGCCGTGCTGCTGGGTGTCATCATCGGCGCCATGATGTGCTTCGACATGGGCGGCCCGGTCAACAAGGCGGCTTACGCCTTCGGTGTCGGCCTGCTGGCCTCCAAAACCTACGCCCCGATGGCTGCGGTGATGGCCGCCGGCATGGTGCCGGCACTGGGCATGGGTATTGCCACCTTCCTGGCCCGCACCAAGTTCATCAAGGCGGAGCAGGAAGCGGGTAAAGCCTCCTTCGTACTGGGACTGTGCTTTATCTCCGAGGGGGCCATCCCGTTTGCCGCCAAGGATCCGATGCGCGTCATCCCGGCCTGTATGGTTGGCGGCGCCCTGACCGGTGCGCTCTCCATGCTGTTCGGCTGCGAGCTGATGGCACCCCACGGCGGCCTGTTCGTGCTCTTTATCCCGCACGCCATCAGCAACGTCATGATGTATATCGTGGCGATTGCGGCAGGCTCGCTGTTGACCGGTGTCTCCTACGCCATGCTCAAGCGCGGTGAAGAGCAGGCCAAGCTGGCAACAGCCTGATAGTTAGTTCTCAATAACAGAAGATGTTCAATGCCGCCCGGTTGCAAAGCCGGGCGGCATTTTTATATGCCTTTTAAACAGAATCGTTGAGCAGCGGTTACTGAAGTCTCGCGTATCAGGGCCAGCGTCAGGCTCAGTTTCAACACTTAATTGTGTGGGGAAGGGCCGTAACCAATATCCCGTGTATAGATTGTGCTGCCGCTAGGATAGGGGGAGCTGGCTAGTTCTCGGAAAGCAAATTTATATCAACCGACTGTTACCTATATGTGCATCTGTGTAGATGCAACCTGAGTTGATCATCAGTTAAACAAGACCTGAGGCAGGTTTGCTTTATGTCGAACCTCCTCATTTCTGCGAAAGGAGGATTCAGGTTTCGGTACAACCGAATGCCCTGGTTGGCAAGTATGCATTGAACCAGAGGGTTCCATATCAAATGGATCTTGAACCCCACACCAGACCATTGTAGATCGTCATATATACAACTTTTTGTATGCCAACAAACAAGATTTTAAACAGACAAAATCAGTTGGCCTCATGCTGAACATAAACGCTGAAAAACTGGCTTTCTCTGTTACGTGAAAAAGTAAACATGAGTTAACGCAGTGTTCAATGATAGAGAGATAACAGACAAAGCGGCTTTGCAGAGCAATTAATGTGTCTGTGAGTGCACAGGGGAAAAGAGAAATAAAAAAGCCACACCGGTTGGTGTGGCTTTTGTTTAGGGGGTCAACCCGGGTTGCTTAGGGGCGACCGGCCGGGCAGGTGGCCACGTTGACGGCGGCAGTGCTGCCACCATGACGACCTGATGTGCTCACTTCGTTGCGTACCAGCGGCGGGTAGTTAACCGGCTCACGAGCAGGCAGGGCAGGGGCTTCGGCAGGGGTTGCCATCGGCGCGGATGCTTTGCGGGCACGAGCCAGCAGGCCAGCACCGTGAGCTACCTGTTTGGTCACGACCGGAGTCTCTTCCACCGCAACCGCAGCGACAGGTGCCGGGGCAGCAACTGGCATTTCGACTGCAGCCGGTACAGCTTCCACGACAGGAGTGCTGACAGCAGGGGCTTCTTCAACAACCTGAGCAGTTTCAACGACTTCAGTGGCAGCCATGTCGACAGCCGGAGCGGCGACAACGGCAACTTCCGGCTCTGCTGCAACCACGACTTCTGCGACAGCTGCAACAACCGGGCTAGCGATCACATCGGCTTGAGTTGCTTCGACCTGGGCAGCAGCCTGCTCGGCAGCTTCTTCAGCAACGGCTTCGACAACCACATGCTCGGTCAGTGCCGCAGAGGCTTGCAGGGCAGCAGCGACGGCTTCAGCGCTCGGGATGGTAACAACAGGCACTACCGGCTCTTCAACCTGCGCTTTGGCAATATCTGCCTGGGCTGCGGTGGTCAGAGTGGTGGTATCTTGCTGTTCTTCGTCACGCTGGCTGCGGGCATCTTCGTTGATGCGCTTGCGGCGCTGACCTTCGATACGCTGGCTGCGCGGAGTGCGGCGTGAACGGCGCTGGCCTTCACTCTGCTCTTCCTGCTCGTTACCCACGGTGGCATCGATCACTTCAGCTTGCGCTGGTACTTCGTCAACCGGCAGGGCAGGGGTGTCAGCAGCGGCGACATCGACGCGGATCTGCTTGCGCAGTTGGCGACGTTCGCGGCGCTCGGCCACTTTCTGCTCTTTCTCCTGACGTGGCTGGACGGCAGTTGCATCAACGGCGTCTACCGCTTCAACAACGACTTCGGCGCGCGGCTCACGGGGAGCACGAGGTTCACGGGCCGGACGTGGCGCACGTTCCTGACGCGGTTCGCGAGGCTCGCGCTCCTGACGGGGTTCACGTTCCATGCGCTGTTCGCTGCGCACTTCACCACGGGCTTCACGCTCCTGACGAGGCTCGCGCTCTTTGCGGGGACGGCGATTGCGGTTTTCACCGGCTTCGCGGTTGCCACCTTCACGCTTCTCGCCAGCTTCCGCATTGTTGCGGTTGCCACGATTGTCGTCACGACGAGGACGCTGACCACGGCCACGGCCTTCTTCGCGCTGGTGACGTTGACCTTCATCCTTGCGTGCTTCACGAGCTGCTGGTTTCTCGGCGGGCGCTTTCACGTCGGCAGGGGCTGCATCGCTGCTGAACAGGCCGGTAATGCCTTTGATCAGCTTGCTGAAGAAGCCGGCTTCGGCAGGGGCCGCAGCAACGGGAGCCGCCGGCTGTTGCGGTGCAACAGGGGCCGGTTGTGCCGGTTGGGCAAAGCCTTGCAGCAGCGGTTGCTCACGCTCGATCACCTGAGCTTGCTTCGGTTGGTAGACCGGCTTGGCAATCTCGGTTTTCAGCTCGTAGCTGGCCGCTTCCGGGATCTCGTTCTGACGAATGCGGGTCACTTCGTAGTGCGGGGTTTCCAGATGCTGGTTCGGAATGATGTAAACACGCACATCATTGCGCTGTTCCAGACTGGCGATGGCGGCACGCTTCTCGTTAAGCAGATAGGCGGCAACATCCACCGGCACCTGGCCGTGAACCTGCTCGGTGTTGTCCTTCATGGCCTCTTCTTCGATGAGACGCAGGATGGACAGGGCGAGGGATTCGTTGTCACGGATCACGCCCTGACCCTGGCAACGGGGGCAGATATGGCTGCTGGACTCGTTGAGGGAGGGGCGCAGACGCTGGCGAGACATCTCCAGCAGACCGAAACGGGAGATCCGGCCCAGCTGGATGCGGGCACGATCCTGATGCACCGCTTCACGCAGACGGTTTTCCACTTCGCGCTGATGGCGAACCGGCGTCATGTCGATGAAGTCGATAACGATCAGGCCGCCCAAGTCGCGCAGACGCAATTGACGGGCAATTTCGTCGGCCGCTTCCAGGTTGGTTTGCAGCGCAGTCTCTTCGATATCGCCGCCCTTGGTGGCGCGGGAGGAGTTGATATCGATGGAGGTCAGTGCTTCGGTCGGATCGATAACGATGCTGCCGCCGGAGGGGAGGCGCACTTCACGCTGGAAGGCTGACTCGATCTGGCTCTCAATCTGGAAGTGGTTGAACAGGGCAACTTCACCCTTGTACAGCTTCACACGGTTGAGGAAATCGGGACGTACCAGCTCGATATGGGCCTTGGCGCGTTCGAAAATCACCGGATTGTCGATCAGGATCTCGCCCACATCGCGACGCAGATAGTCACGGATGGCACGCACGATGACGTTGCTTTCCTGGTGGATCAGCACCGGCGCAGCGCGCTCCTGGGAGGCCTTGTGGATGGAGTCCCAGTGGTTGAGCAGAACGTTCAAATCCCACTCCAGCTCTTCTGGCGACTTGCCCACACCGGCGGTACGTACGATCAGGCCCATGCCTTCCGGCACGGTCAATCCGCTCAGGGCTTCTTTCAGTTCAGTCCGCTCATCACCCTCGATGCGGCGGGAGATACCACCGGCACGGGGGTTGTTGGGCATCAGTACCAGGTAGCTACCTGCCAGGCTGATAAAGGTGGTGAGGGCTGCACCCTTGGTGCCACGCTCTTCCTTGTCGATCTGGACGATAACTTCCTGACCTTCGCGGACCACTTCTTTGATGTTGGGACGACCCTGATAGGAGTAACCGGAGGGGAAGTAATTGCGGGCGATCTCCTTCAACGGCAGGAAACCGTGGCGCTCGGCGCCGTAGTCAACAAAAGCAGCTTCAAGGCTGGGTTCTACGCGGGTGATCTTACCCTTGTAAATGTTCGCTTTCTTCTGCTCGTGTCCCGGACTTTCAATATCCAAATCGTAGAGCTGTTGTCCGTCAACCAGCGCTACGCGCAACTCCTCTTCTTGAGTTGCGTTGATAAGCATTCTTTTCATTGAGTTCTCATTATTGTGTCATTTTGATTTCCTCCATCTGGGTCCTGCCAGCGCCGGCCTCGGGTCTTCAGCATACTGGGGCAACCTCCCGGTTGGGGTATGCATGAGGCGCAAACTAAGGGCGTTCTGGTCATCACTTCTCGAGAAGGAATGAATAAGGATGCCGAAATGGAGACAAATAAACGGTGATGTTTGTGTTCTCCATGCGTTGTACCTCGCACCCGGGAACCGTCATGTTCTTGTATACACGGTGTTTCGGGATTGGGTGGCATACTTTTTGGCCACTTAGTACAAGGCTTGAACACAATGACAAAACCTTGTTTATTATCCCATTTAAACCTCTTTTATAGCAAGGCGCCATTTTTCAACAAACCATGCAGCCAAGGGGCGCTGGCAGTGTTAAAATCCGCGCCATGACACAGATACAACAACAAGTGCAGCTGCTCACCATCGAAGCTGAGCATGACGGGCAGCGCATCGACAATTTTCTCAAGACTCAGCTAAAGGGCGTCCCCAAGAGCCTGATCTATCGCATCCTTCGCAAAGGCGAAGTGCGGGTAAACAAAAAGCGCATCAAACCGGAGTACAAACTCTGCGCAGGTGACGAGGTGCGGGTGCCCCCCGTGCGCGTTGCCGAGAAGAATGAGCTGCCTTCAGCCAACCTCGGGGTTATCCAGCGTCTGGAGAGCCAGATCCTGTTCGAAGACGATGCCATGATCGTGCTGAACAAGCCCTCCGGCATGGCAGTACACGGTGGCAGCGGCCTGAGCTTTGGCGTGATTGAAGGGCTGCGAGCCCTGCGGCCGGAAGCCCGTTTCCTCGAATTGGTTCATCGACTGGATCGCGACACCTCTGGTGTATTGCTGGTTGCCAAGAAACGCAGCGCCCTGCGCAGCCTGCATGAGCAGTTGCGCGTCAAGACCATGCGCAAGCAGTATCTGGCGCTGGTGCGTGGCAAGTGGCAGGCTCACGTCAAGGTGGTCAATGCGCCGCTGCGCAAAAACGACCTGCAATCCGGTGAACGGGTAGTGCGGGTCAGTGCCGATGGCAAGCCCTCCGAAACCCGGTTCCGCATCGTGCGTCAATTTGCCGAAGCGACCCTGGTCGAGTGCAGCCCCATTACTGGTCGTACCCACCAGATCCGCGTGCATACCCTGCATGCCGGTCATCCGATCGCCTGTGACGATAAGTACGGTGAAGCGGCGTTTGACGAGAAAATGCGCAGCCAAGGGCTGAAACGGCTCTTTTTGCATGCCTGGAAGCTCAGCTTCACCCATCCGGCCGATGGTCGCGAGATGCAGGTAGAAGCGCCGCTGGCACCTGAACTCGACAACTTCCTCAACGGCTTGCCACGCTGATGCAGGATATCCGGCTCGCCATTTTCGATTGGGACGGTACCCTGATGGATTCGGTGGGCCGGATTGTTGCCTGTGTGCAAGGGGCCGCCAGAGATTGTGAGCTGGCGGTACCTGCACCAGCCCAGATCCGGCAGATCATCGGATTGAGCCTCGATGTCGCCATGTCCCGTCTGTTCCCCTTATGCAGTGACAGTGGCGCCACCAGCGATGAGCGCCAGATTGCCGCACTCATCGATCGCTATCGTCATCACTATCTGCACGATGCCACCCCCAGCCCGCTGTTCGCCGGGGCAGGGGAGTTGCTGCATGACTGGCAGTCACAGGGGCTGCAACTGGCGGTCGCCACCGGCAAATCACGCCGCGGGCTGGATCGGGTATTGGATGAGACCGGACTGCGCCCGCTGTTTGTTACCAGTCGCGGCGCCGATGAGGCCAACTCCAAACCCGATCCGTTGATGCTTGAGCAGATCCTGGCCGAGCTGGGGCTGTCACCCCGGCAGGCGGTGATGATCGGTGACTCCGTGCACGATATGGCGATGGCCGAGGCGATCGCCATGCCGCGCATTGGCGTCACCTGGGGGGTGGATAGCCGTGATGCCCTCGGTCGTCACGGGCCTGTGGCGGTGGTGGACTCCATGGCGGCGCTCAGAGCGCTGTTGTGACCCTCTCCTTGCGAGCAACAGGGTGCTGATTGAAAAAATGAGCCCGGCCAATTGGCCGGGCTCATTGCTATGTTGCCTCTTCGGTTAACGCCTCATCTTCTGGAGGGGCGTCCTGTGGCACTCGCCACTCGCCACCCAGCGCCTTGTGCAGCAGTACCACTGTGGTGGCGGTATTGAGGCGGGCCTGTACCCGGGCATCCTGCAGGTTGTTGCTGACACGCTGGGCATTGAGCACGCTCAGGTGGTTCTCAAGCCCCGCCCGGTAGAGGCTGGTCGCCTTGTCGACGGCTATCTGAGCCTGATCGTCGGCCCGGGCGATCAACTGTTGATACTGCTGGCTGTTTGCATAGGCCCTCAACACCGTATCGACCTCGTTGAAGGCGCCATTCACCACCTGCTGGTAGGCGAGGGCCGACTCCCTGAACCCCGCTTGCTGCAGATCCACCATGGCGGTCCCCCGTCCACCATCGAACAGGTTCCAGCTTATGCCTGCGCCGAGGGACCAGCCCACTGAACCGGAGGAGAGCAGATCGTCGAGATCGCTGGCCGACACGCCGGGGGTACCGGTCAATACCAGTTTCGGATAGCGGTTGGCGATGGCAGCGCCCAGTTGCTGGTTGCGTGCCGCCATCTCCCGCTCGGCCAGCGCGATATCAAAGCGCCGGTTCAGCAGTTCAGAGGGCAACCCCACCGGGATCAGGCCCGACATCTGTGGCAACGCGCCCTCGCCGAGCCGGTTGCGGGTCTGCGTCGTGGTCTCTCCGAGCAGGATGGCCAGCCGGCCGAGATGGGCGGCGCGCGCACTGTCGAGCATCGGCAGCATGGCCTCTGTCGCGGCCTGTGCGGCGCGGGCATTGGCCAGATCCAGCTCGGAGCCATAGCCATGACGATGCAGCGACTGCACCAGCGTCAACACCTGTTGCTGCTCGGCGATGATCTGTCTGGTGATGGCGACGCGCTCCCCGGCGGCGCGGTATTGCAGATAGTTGTTGATCACCTCGGCGGTCATCAGGGTAGTGAGATTGCGCTGCAGCAGTTCGGCTTGCTCTACCCGAATGCTGGCCGCCTGACTCAGGGCATCGATCCGGCCAAACAGATCCGCCTCCCAGCCGATGGTGGCAGTGGCCAGATGGGTTTGGTTATCACGATCCAGCACACTGAGGCTGCTCCCCCCGAGTTGAGGCGGCAGGGTGAACTCGGCAACGGCGGGGCCACTTAGCGGGCCATTTTCGCTCAGCCGCATATCGACATAACCCGCGTTGAGGGCGATGGTTGGCACCTTCAGCGAGGAGACTGCGGTCTGGTAGGATTGCGCCGCTTTGATGCGCTCGCTGGCCATCCTGATGGGGATATTCTGCTGCTGGGCTGCCATGACCAGCCGATCGAGCTGCGGATCATTGAACTGTTGCCACCAGAGTCGTCCGGGCTCCGGTTTGGCCTCACTGATCCCCTCGGCACGGCTGGCGTTGAGATAGACACTCCCCACGGCCACCTGTGGCACCTCATAGTCAGGGGTCATGCTGCAACCGGCCAGCAGCAGAGCCGTGGCCACCAGGGTGAGTCGAAGATCAGTCATGGCATGGCTCCTTGCTGCGGGAAGAGGTGAGTGCGCCTTGCGCTTCGTGCCGATAGAGCAGCTGATAGAGGGCCGGCATCACGAAAAGGGAGAGGAAGGAGGCGGCCGAGAGCCCGCCAACAATGGTCGCGGCCATCTGATCAAACAGCCGGTCGGTCAGCAGCGGGATCATCCCGAGCACGGTCGTGAGCGCCGCCATCGAGATGGCCATGGTACGGTTGAGGGTCGCTCTCTTGACCGCGTCAGCCAGTGCCCGGCCCCCCTTGCGCTCCAGTTCGATCTGGTCGATCAGCACTATGCCGTTTTTGATGATCATGCCACTGAGGCAGATCATGCCGACAATCGCCATAAAGCCGAACGGTTTGTCCAGCAGCAACAGGCTCCAGACAATGCCGATGGAGGCCAGCGGCAGCGTCACCAGAATGATAAACGGCTGACGGTAGGCACTGAACATGGCGACCAGAATGATGGTCATCAGCACCATCGCCTTGGGGGTCTGGGTCATCAGATCATCGACCGAGCGCTTCTCGTCATAATATTCACCGCCCCACGCCATGGTGTAGCCGGGGGGCAGGGGAATCGCCTCCAGTTCGCGGGCAATCGCCTTGCGCACATTGGAGGGGGTATCGCCCCTCACGTCTGCCTGCACCGTGATGGCAGGCTGGCGGTTGTAGCGCCAGCGCATGCTCTCTTCGCCCTTGAACTCGATGCCATCGACCACCTGTCCCATCGGCACGCTGTGGCTGCCGAGCAGGGAGCGCACCGGAATATTGTCAAACTGGGCCAGGCTGGCATTGCTGCTGCGCAGCTTGATGGGGATGAGGTCATCATCACGGCGCATCTGGCCAATCAGGCTGCCATCGGTTGCCCGGGTAATGGCGTTGGCGATGTCGGCGCGATTGATGCCGGCGATCCTCGCCGCATCCTGATTGATGAGGGGCACCAGCACCTTGCTCTCCTGGCGCCAGTTATCCCGGATATAGATGAGGTGAGGGTTGGCGGCCAGCCGCCGTTTGGCCTCATTGGCGAGCCGATGCAGCTGTTGCGGATCCGGTCCGACGAAGCGCGCCTCGATGGCA
>OEQM01000172.1_pt1 | contig 25403 bp, 19 predicted proteins | sample 1539771 | NCBI WGS metagenome assembly OEQM01 (sample SAMEA3891240, study PRJEB23780) | metagenome | biome: terrestrial biome; feature: animal house; material: water of meat washing | place: Italy | collected 2015-05-12
GGCACCGACCACCATGGCACAGAGGGTGCGCGGCAGTCGCAAGGTATTGAGCACCATGGCAAGCTTCTCGTCGCCAGCCCAGCGGGCATCCCCCATCAGGTAGCCGAGTACCTCGCGGGCACCATAGACGCCCGCACCGGTGGCGAGCGAAAGAGAAAGCAGTATGAACAGGAGGAACAATCCCAGCCAGAACAGCGAGGTCTGGTCTCTAAACACCCTTTAACTCCTTATGATTGCAATGCCATCTTGTTGACACAAAAGCCGTCATCCGAGGTGATACCGTGGCAACAACGGAAGCCCGCCAGTGCGGGCTCCCGCTCAGCCATTACAGCTTGTAGGCCACACCGGCATAGACAGTGCGCCCGTCGAGGATCTGATCGGCCTCGGTGGCAACCCAGTCACGCTTGGTATTGGTCAGGTTGTTGAGTCCGAACTTCAGATCCAGTGCCCGGGTGGCGTTCCAGACTGCCCCGACATCCAGGGTGTGGAATCCGGCGGTGGTCTCATAGGTGGTGCCGCTCATGCGCGGAACCGGGAGGATCTGGCTGCCGGTGTAGTTCCAGCCGAGCTGGGTACTCAGGCTCTCGATGACCTGCCACTCCAGCTTGGCGTTGGCGGTATGCTCCGGCGTCCGATAGAGATCCTTGCCGCTGGTCTTGTCCTCCCCGTCGATCAGGGTGACGTTGCTGGAGAGGGTCAGGGCATCGGTGATATCAAACCAGCCGCTCAGCTCCACCCCCTTGATGCGGGCCTTGCTGACGTTCTGATAGGTCATCACCGCCGGACGCCAGGTGGCGGTCCATGCCTCGCTCTGGATCTTGTCCTTGATATCGTTGTGGAAGGCGGTAACCCCGGCCCCCCAGAACGAACCATCGTAGGCGGTGCCCAGCTCGTAGCTGACGGCGGTTTCCGGCTTCAGATCCGGGTTGCCCACCACGGCGCAGCGACCGCGACAGGCGGCTACCGCATAATCCGGGTTGGACTGGGCAATGGTCGGCGCCTTGAACGCCTTGCCAATGCCGCCCTTGACCACCCAGTTGTCCGTCAGGCTGTAGAGGGCATAACCACGGGGGCTGAACTCGGTGCCATAGGTCTCGTGGTGATCGACCCGGCCACTCAGGGTCAACGCCAGATCGCCAAAGCCAAACTCATCCTGCAGATAGAGCGCGCTCTGGTTGACGCTGACATCGCCCCCCTTGAGGTTGACGTTATGCTTGAGTTCGGTGATGCGGTACTCGGCACCGCTGGTCAGCAGGTGGCTGCCCAGATTGCCGCTCAGCTGGCCATCGAAGGTGTGGTTGGTCTGGCTCACATCGCCGCTGGTCTTGCTCAGCGCCGTCATCAGTTCGGAGTCATCAAAGAGATCAACCTGCTCGAAGGCATAGCCGACCCGGCTGTCGAACTGATCCCAACGGCCGACGTGGGTGGCGTTGAGTCCCAGTCGCTCCATCTGCTGGATATTGCGCGGCGTCTGGCCGTAGTTGTTCCAGTGGGCCTCCCGATCGTCTTTGGCGTAGTTCATCCCCACATCCAGATCCTGACGATCATCGATCAGCCATTTGACGTTGGAGAGGATCCCCAGCTTTTCACGCTGCTCGATGGCATCGGCCTTGGGGTTGATGCTCTGCTCGCTCTGCCAGGCGTCCCGGTGGTTCCCTTCCACCACCAGGTTGGCCAGCAGCTTGTTGTCGATCAGCGCCCCGCCCACATAGGCGCTCGCCTTGTTGATATCCCCGCCGTGACCGTCGGTGGGGTCGCTGAAGGTATAGGTGGCCGCCGCTTCGGTCTTCTCCCCGGGTTGGCGCAAGATGACGTTGACCACCCCACCCAGCGCATCTGCACCGTAGAGGGAGGAGATGGGGCCACGGATCACTTCGATACGCTCGATGGCCGCCATGGGGATGGCGGAGAGATCGAAATCATTGCCATAACCGGAGGTAAGGGCGTCGCGGGAGCTGATACGCCGGCCATTGACCAGCAACAGGGTGTAATCCCCCTCCAGCCCGCGCAACTTGATCTCGCTGCGGCCGTAGCTGGTAGCAGGGCTGATATTGACCCCCGGCAACTGTTTCAGAGCGCCGGTCAGATCATTGACATTGAGCTTGTCGAGCTCGGCCCGGGTCACCACAGAGACGCTGGCCGGGGCGGTCAGCTCGCTGTGCCGGGTTTTACTCGCCGTCACCACCATAGTTTCATGAGCGGCGACAGGCGCAGTCCCTTGGGCCAGAACTGGCAGGGCAAAAAGGGACAACACCAGCGGATGCACTGCAAATCGTCGGGATGATGTACGCATCATCAACACTCCACATAAAACAACCAAGGCCAACACCACCGACATCCCTGTCTGACCTCGCCAGACCCGGTGCAAAGTGATGGAGTTCATTGGCATGAACTGTCTCGTTCATGCCCCATCACCCCGAACATCAGTGCATTACGGCAGGCCCTGCGTTGTGCTATGCCACTCGCAGCCATCAATAACAAAAGCGCCGTACCGACTGACATCGGGACGGCGCAATACTAAATGCAAATCATTTTTATTTGCAAGCGTGAATCAGGTATTCTTTCGCATCCGCTTAATTATCCATCACATCGTGACGGGTCTGGTGATAGGCCTCTTCACTCTTGCCCCGGCGCCAGTACGGCACGGCGTAGAGCGACTGGCGATCCACCTCGAGCACGGAACGAAAATGGCGGCGCAGCGGCAGCACCAGCGCCTCTTCCCCACCCAGCCAGAAGAAGCCACCATCGCGCACCAGCGGCAGAGCAATCACATGCTCCAGCAGGCCGCTGGACTCGGGCTCGCCGACAAACCAGTGACAGCGCACCCCGACCGGTAGTGTCAACGGCTGAGCATCGGCCTGATCCGGCACCAGAATCGCAATTTCCCCTCTGGCATCGGCAGGCATCACCTCACACATCGCCATGATGGCGGGCAAGGCGGTGAGATCCCCTACCAGACAGTAGTGATCGGCCGGTTGCAGCATGGGGTTGGGACCACCCGGCCCGGAGAGGATCACCTTCTCTCCCGGCTTGGCATGGGTAGCAAAGGCGCTGGCGGGCCCGCCGTCACCGTGCAGCACGAAGTCGATATCAATTTCCTGCTCATCACGGCGAAACGCGCGGATGGTGTAGGTGCGGATCACCGGCTTGTCAGCCGGGTCACTCCAGCGCGGGCCGCTCGGGGTCATGGCAGGCAGCACCGGCTCTACCTGATGGGGCTGGGCCAGCATCACCTTGATATGGGCCCCACCGCAGGTAAAGGGATAGTCAGCCAGTTCGCTGCCACCAAAGGTGATGCGACGCAAATGGGGGGTGATCTGGGTAATGGCTTTGACAGTCAGCAGACGGGGACGATTGGGAGGCAGAGATGGGGACACGATGGGGCTCCTCGTTGAGTGTGTCGCCCATGCTACACGCAAATAGGAATCACTATCAAATAAGATTATTTCTCGTCTAATAGCTACAAGCTGGATTCAAACATCCCCAACCACTCGCGTCCACACCCCAATCCAGACATAGGCTTTATGCACGCTAGCTCCATGATTGGGCAAAGAAAGCAGCCGGACAACGCCATAGTTACAAAGGGTTCCATTTGCTTATTTCGACCATAGTTTTTCGAGATCAAATTTTATTTCCCAATAAGTTTCCTATCCTTAGTGAAGCAGTTAATGTAAGCACAGGATGCCAAACAGGATTGTATGATGGATGACCAGATCCTGATTATTGATGATGACGATCTCTCCCTCCCCGACGCACAGCAAGCGGGCTGGAAGGTGATGATTGTTGACGATGAGCCTGAAGTGCATCGCATCACCAAAATCACCTTGAACAAATTCGAGTTTGACAATCGCCCCATCGATTTTCTGCATGCCTATTCCGCGGCACAGGCCAAGGAGTTGCTGGCCACCACCCCGGACGTTGCTCTGTTGCTGCTGGACGTGGTGATGGAGGTCGACCACGCCGGCCTCGATGTCGTCAAATACGTCCGTGAAGATCTGCAAAACAAGATGGTACGCATCGTGTTGCGTACCGGCCAACCCGGCCAGGCGCCGGAAGATGACGTGGTCACCAACTACGACATCAACGACTACAAGGATAAAACCGAGCTCACCTCCCAGAAGCTGCGCACCCTGCTGCGGGCCAGCCTGCGATCCTATCGGGATATCCGCACCCTGGAGAGTAACCGTCAGGGGCTGGAAAAAGTCATCGAAGCCTCCAAGGGGATCTTTGAGAAACGGGCCTTGCGCCAGTTTGTCGAAGGCGCCCAGGAGCAGCTCAGCGCCCTGCTCCATCTGGGGGAAACCCAGATATACGACGTCAAGCAATACGCCTATGAGGTGAAGGATCAAGTATTGGAGCCCCTGCTCCCCGGCCATCCCGCCATGCTCCTCACGGACGCGCCGGAGATCCTGCGCCAGGCTATGAGCAAGCGCAGCAATGTCTATAACGCCACCCAGATGGTGCTCTACTGCCAGAATCCGCGCCACCACCTGCTGTTCCACATCGAGACCACCCGCCAGCTCAGCCAGATCGATACCAGTCTGCTGACCCTGTTTACCGAAAACATCATAGTGGCGCTGGAGAATATCCGGCTCAATGAGGTGATCGCCGACAACCAGCGGGAGATCATCTATCGCATCGGCGAACTGGTCGAAACCCGTTCCAAAGAGTCAGGACTGCACGTCAAACGGGTCGCGCTCTATACCGAACAGTTCTGCCACCTGATGGGCATGAGCGAAGAGCAGAGCGAGCTGGTGAAACGTGCCTCGCCGCTCCATGACATTGGCAAGGTGGGAATTCCCGATGCCATCTTGCACAAGCCGGGCAAGCTGACACCGGAGGAGTGGGAGATCATGAAAACCCACGCCCAGCTCGGGCAGGATATGCTCTCCGGCAGCGATCTGGCGCTGTTTCAGATTGGTGCCACCATCGCTGGCAATCACCATGAGAAGTGGAATGGCAGTGGCTATCCCCGCGGTTTGAAGGGGGCCGATATTCCGCTGGAGGGGCGGATTGTGGCGCTGGCTGACGTGTTCGATGCCCTGGGTTCGGATCGCTGCTACAAGAAGGCGTGGCCGCTGGACAAGGTGCTGGCCCTGATTGAAGAGGAGAAGGGGCAGCATTTCGACCCCCAGCTGGTCGAGCTGATGATGGCCAATCTGGACAAGTTCCTCGAGATCCGCGAGCAGAACAAGGATGTCTATATCGGCGAACACTGATAGCCAGCTTGTTCTGTTTATGAACTCAAAAAAACCGCCCTGCTTATCAGGGCGGTTTTTTATATCTGGCATCACGCCACTTCAGAGCGAGAAGTACGAGGGTTACTGCTCTGGCAGATTGAGATCCAGCTTGGCAGCAGGTTGTCCGGCTTGCTGATTCTCGGCCTGCGCAGCGGCCAGAGCACGCTTCAGGGCACGCCGTTTTTGTATCACCACAAACCCGACCCCACCCAATACCGCCAGCAGCACACCACCACCTGCCAATGCCCAGATCAGCCAGCCCATTTCCTCCTCTGCCGGAGCTTCATGGGTCGCCTCGGCACTGGAGGCTGGTGCGGCGGCCGACACCACCTCTACAGGAGGCGGCGGTGGCGGGAAGACATTGAAGGTTTTCACCGGCAACTCGATTTTCAGCTCACGGCCGAGGCGAGTGGTGCCATAGAGGGTTGCTTTCACCTCATGCTGACCGACCTCCTTGATGTTGGAGAGATCGATATCAAGCTTGGGGTCGCTGGCGGTCTCGCTGAACTCGTAGAGGCCGCCCACATTGCTGGTCACACTCCCCTTGACCACCACGGAGGCGGGATCCAGCTCATCACGGTCGATTAGCAGTGAGAGCTTGGCACCCAGCTCATCCGAAGGCGGCGACAAGTTATAGCTGAACGGATAGGGGTAAAGCAGCACATCCTGATAACGGGCACGGACAAACACCTGATTGCCCGTGCTGAACATGGCGCGGTACTTGCCACCGGGAATATCCTGCAGCGTCACTTCCGCCGTCATGATGCCATCGCCCGGCACTTCGTCGAGCCCCTTGCCATCATCGCGATAGTGGCCAAGTACTTGATCCAGCACGACCTCTTTCTTATCGGCATCGCTGAACGATTGCAGCTTGACGGTCATGCCAAGGTCAGAGAGATAGTATTTATCTTTCGGCGGCTGACCATTGATCAGCAACCACGCCTTGAGCTTGACCACCTCCCCCTGATAGAGCTGCATCGGCAGGGCGGCGATATCGAGCCGGATATCGGAGAGAATGCGCACCCGGTTGTCGGGATCCACCTCGCCAATCGCCTGCCAGGGGCCCGGCATGGGATTGCGCAGGGTAATGAGATCATGCTCCGGCAGCGCCAGCCAACCCACATCGGCAGGTTTGACCTTGCCCACGTAAAGCTTGCTGCCATCGGGGCGAACCAGGATCACCGACGGGGTGCCCGGCTTGCGCTTGACGATGAAGGTGATCTCCTTCACCCCGTAATCGATGCGAAAGCGGTTATCCAGCAGCGGGATATCGGAGGGAGCAAACACCTCGGTCGCCGACGCGCCCAGCGAGAGCAACAACAGCAGACCGGCACACCACTTGCTCATTGCCGCCACAGACAACTTCCTCCCTTCTTCTGTACCAGATCCAGTCTCGCCTCGTGCAGGGCCTGAACCTCGGTGCTGGCACGCACCACCTTGAGGGCGGGTCGGTTGCTCTCCAACCGGCGAATGCTGGTGTCCTGATTGCTTTCGTTTTCGTTGCTCTCGGTGGCCAGATTGAGTTTGGTCTGGCCGCCGGTCATCAGCAGGTAGACGTCCGCCAGGATCTCCGCATCGAGCAGAGCCCCGTGCAGGGTACGGTGGGAGTTGTCGATACCGTAACGATCGCACAGCACATCCAGGTTGTTGCGCTTGCCGGGGAAGAGATCCCGCGCCATCGCCAGGGTATCTGTGATGGTGCAGATATCCGCCGTCTTGAAGTTGAGTCCGAGCTTGCTGAACTCGTAGTCCATGAAGCTCACGTCAAACGGCGCGTTGTGGGCGATCAGTTCGGCGCCGCGGATGAACTCGAGGAATTCGTCGGCAATCTGGCTGAACGACGGTTTGTCACGCAGGAACTCGTCGGTAATACCGTGCACCTGGATCGCTTCCGGGTCGACCAGACGATCAGGCTTGATATAGACGTGATAGTGGTTACCGGTCAGCTTGCGGTTGATCACCTCCACACAGCCGATTTCGATAATGCGGTGCCCCAGATAGACAGGGCCGCCCGCCGTATTCATACCTGTGGTTTCAGTATCCAGAATGATCTGGCGATTCAGTTGGGGTGTGTTCATGATCCAATCTATGTCAAACTTCGGCTTTACTTACTCGCTAGTTTACCCCAAGCCTCATGCTAAAACAGATTGATTGCTCATGTTAAAACAGATTGATGTCTATACCGACGGCTCCTGCCTCGGCAATCCGGGCCCGGGTGGTTACGGGGCCGTGATGGTCTACGGCAAGCACCGCAAAGAGATTTCCGCCGGATTCAAGTTGACCACCAATAACCGGATGGAGCTGATGGCCGCCATCATGGGGCTGCGCACCCTCAACGAACCGTGCAAGGTGCGCCTCACCACCGACAGCCAGTATGTCCGCCAGGGGATCACCCAGTGGATCATCGGCTGGAAGAAGAAAGGGTGGATGACCGCCAACCGGCAACCGGTCAAGAACGTCGATCTCTGGAAGGAGCTGGATGCGGAAGTGGGTCGCCACCAGATTGAGTGGCTCTGGGTGAAGGGTCACTCCGGCCACCCGGAGAACGAACGGTGCGACGAGCTGGCCAGAGAGGCCGCCTGCGGCAAGGATCTGGCCGAGGATACCGGCTACCAGCCCTGACGGGCCATTCCCGGTGTGGCGAGGGACTTTGGCAGTTGCCAGCGCCGCCGCACCGGGATCAGTGGAAAGCGCCGTTTACGGGCCGCAATCACGTATACCGATGCAAATGCCCTGCAATAATCCCGCCCGATACTCTCCCGCCACCAACTGTGCCAGCTCTGTTTACCCATAAACGAGTAACCGAAACGCTCGTCGAACATCACCTCGCATCCCAGCAGATGCAGCCAGTCCGTCACCCGCCCCGGGGTGAACATCCGTGCCGACCAGGGCATTCTGCGCCGCAAGAACGGCACACAGTGACCGATCCCGACCAGACTCATGGGGTTATAACCACTGATGATCAGCCAGCCATCGTCGGTCAGCACCCTTTCGGCTTCGCGCAACACCTGATGAGGATCGGCAGAGAAATCGAGGCAGTGAGCCAGCAGGCAGGCATCGACGCTGCCGGTCCGCACCGGCAGATCGAGGGGATCGCCATACATGTCGAGCAGCCGCCCGCCGGGGGCGACCCCGATCTGGTGACGAATGGAGGAGCGTTTGCAGGAGAGTTCAGCGCTCAGGGCGCCAATTTTCAGCAGATGATACCCAAACAGATTGGGGCACCAGTTGTCGAGCCGATCCTGGATCTCGGCCGCCACCCAGTCCCCCATAGGCAATGCAGACCAGCTGGTCGGGATCTCGATTTGTTGTTCGGTACGTGCCACCTGCATAATAGGGCTCAACTCGGGGTTTCGAACGCCATCCTGTTATATAAGATACCCTCCCTAAAGAGAAGCAGACTCATGTATCCAGTGATCACAGTTCCAGCCTTTAATGACAACTACATCTGGTTGATCCGCCACGAAAATCACTGTCTGGTGGTCGATCCGGGCGATGCCGCCCCCGTGCTGGAGCGGCTCGAGGCATTGGGGCTGGTGCTCGACGCCATCCTGCTGACCCATCACCATCACGACCATGTCGGGGGCGTCACCGACCTGCTTGCCCACTTCCCCCACGCCCGGCTCTATGGCCCCAAACTTGACCCGATGCCGGATCACCACGGTCAGTGGCTGGAAGATGGCGATCAGATCAACTGGCACGGCCTCGCCCTCGAGGTGATCCATGTGCCCGGGCACACTCGCGGCCACATCGCCTACCACGGCAACGGCATGCTGTTTTGTGGCGATACCCTCTTCTCGGCCGGTTGTGGCCGCCTGTTTGAAGGGACGCCGGAGCAGATGTACCACTCGCTGCAACGACTCGCCGCCCTGCCCGATGAGACCCTCATTTATTGTGCCCACGAGTACACCCTCTCCAACCTGCGTTTTGCCTATGCGGTCGAGCCGGACAACCCGGCGATCCGCCGCCAGATCGGGCTGATCAGCAAACTGCGGCAACAAGGGCTGCCAAGCCTGCCAACCCGGCTGGGTGACGAACGCACTTTCAACATTTTTCTGCGCTGCGAACAGGATTCAGTGAAATTTTCTGCTGAAAAACATGGGCTAAAATGCGTGGAAAATCCGGTAGATACCTTCACCATCCTGCGTCAGTGGAAGGACGTTTTTTGAACAAACCTTGATCAGGGGGCCATTGCCCCTTATGATGCGAGCTGTTTTTCCTAAAAATGACCGGAACGAGATGAAGGTACGAACGGCCTTATTGGCAGCGCTGTTGCTCAGCGGCTGCCAAAACCTGAGCCATCAGGATGACCGGGCGCTAACGGCAATCGAGCCGATCAAGTCCCCCCAGGTCAAGAAAAAAGCGCATAAAAAACACTCTTCCCATTTCCTGTTTGGCGATGAACAGCTGGACGAAATGGAAGATACGGACAATCTGTGGGTGCGTATCAGCGATGATATGCAACTGGAAACTCCGGACAACCCGCGCATCCGCCAGCAACGTGAGTGGCTGTTGCGCAATGATAAGCATCTGGCGACCATTGCCAGCCGGGCTGAACCCTACCTCTATCTGATGGTAGAGGAGATTGAACGGCGTGAGCTGCCAATGGAGCTTATTACTGTCCCGATGATCGAGAGCATGTTTGATCCTCATGCCCGATCCCGCAGCAATGCCGTCGGACTCTGGCAGTTTGTGCCAGCGACAGGCAGAAACTTCGGTCTGCGCCACGACAACTGGTATGACGGACGGCGCGATGTGCTGGCCTCCACCAATGCGGCGCTCGACTATCTGGAGTACCTGAACCGCTTCTTTGACGGTGACTGGCTGCAAACGCTGGCCGCCTACAATGCCGGTGAAGGACGGGTGCGCAACGCCATCCAGCGTAACCAGCGCGCAGGCAAGCCGACCGACTACTGGTCGCTCGATCTGCCCCGCGAAACCCGGATGTATGTGCCCAAGATCCTCGCCATGGCTGACATGATCAGCAATGCGGACAAGTACAATATCCAGTTGCCGGTGCTCGCCAACGAGCCGAAGCTGCGAGTGGTGGAGACCGGCAGCCAGATCGATCTGAATGTGGCCGCCCAACTGGCAGGTCTGCGCACCTCACAGCTCAAGGAGGTCAATCCGGCCCTGAGCCGTGGTGTGATGTCGCCCCGTGGCCCTTACCGCCTGCTGGTACCGGTAGAATATGCCGATACCCTGGAGCTGGCACTGGCCGATCTGCCCAAGAGCGAGCGTATTCGTACCCGCTCCTATCAGGTCACCAGTGGCGATACCCTGTCGCGCATCGCCCAGAATCATGGCGTCAGCGTGAACGAGCTGAAGCTGGCCAACAATCTGCGCAGCAACAACCTGCGTCGCGGTCAGCAACTGGTGATCCCGACCCACGGTCAGGTCAGCAGCAAGGCCAGCTCCGCCAGCAAACCGCAGCAGCTGGCAAGCCGTGGCAGCAGCCAGAAGGCCAAGGTCAGTTACAAGGTGCGCTCGGGTGACAACCTGTGGAGCATCAGCCAGGCGCACGGCGTCTCCCACGAAGAGCTCGCCAAGTGGAACGGTCTGAATGCCAAGTCGGCGCTCAAGCCAGGCATGAAGCTGGTGGTCTATCCCAAGCAAGGGAAGAAGAGCGACAAATCGATGGTGTATCAGGTTCGCCGTGGCGACTCCATCTCCTCCATCGCGGCTCGCTTCCAGGTGGCCATCAACGATGTGATGCGCTGGAACCAGCTGGATAAAGGGGATTACCTCAAGCCCGGTCAGGAGCTGACCCTGTTTGTGAAGAACAACAGCTAAGCCTCACCGCTTGAACCCGATAAAAAACGGGGCCAGTCATCTGACTGGCCCCGTTTTTTATTACTGCGGCTAACCGCTGCTGTGTCTGAGCCACCGACTAAAACAATGGCTTGGCGCCGCCTGCGGATGCATCACCGCTCTGCAGGCAAAACTATCACCGCTATTCCCAGAGCCTTGTCGGCACCACCATCAGCACGGTGCGCTGACCGATCGCCACATTGGCATTGGGGAAGACCACCGCCTCACGCGGCTTCTCGACTGTGTAACGCAGCTCACCATCCTCGGCCAGCACGAACCCTTGGGGGAATTCGGTGAAGTTGTCCACATCGCTGGCAAACAGGAAGCGAAACTGCTCCGATTTTTTGGTGATCACCCGATCGATGGCAAACAGGGTGAAATCATCCGCCCGCCACGGCTCCAGCGCCACCTCATCCTGAGTGACCAGCTCCTGCAGCGCTTGGCGGGTTTCGATAAAGCGGGTCATATCGTTCTCGCCAAACGGGCGCACCTTGCCCAACTCCACCGTAAAGGCGTGGGCACCATGCTGGCGGGAGCTGTAGTAGCTGAAGGTCGTGGTCGGGCTGGCGGAGAGCAGAATGGTGCGCACCCCGCAGGCGCCGAGGAACTGCACCTGCTCGCGGCAGTGGGGCCGCTCGTGGGGGAAGGGGTAGACGGCAAACTTCTCGTGGCGCGAACCGCGAATGGCGGTGTGCAGGTCGTAGTGGTAACGGGGACGAGCTGGATTGGCAAAGAAGCGGCTCACATACTGCTCGAGGCGCATGGCGCGGATCCGCTCCCGATTGCAGAGCCCCTCCCCCTTGCTGTGAGCACCGGAGAAGAGCCGGTTCATGTTCTCCTCCACCTCCCGCAGCCCCAGATTCATCGCCGCCGGATTGCCAAACAGGAACAGCACCCGATGACGGGCGCTCAGCTCGCCTGAGAGCAGACGACTCAGCAGCTGGTTGCAGATCTCGATGGGAGCGGTCTCGTTGCCGTGGATGCCGCAGGAGAGGACGATATCCTTGCGTCCTCCCGGCTGGTCGCCCGCGCCACTGGCAGGCTCCAGACAGAGCACGCCCGTATCCCAGACGCTGACCCGCGCACCATCGGGCAGGGCAAATTCAAAGGGCTCAAGCTGCCACTCATGGCTGCGGGTCAAGGCCAAAAAATCGTGCTGGGGAATCATCCGTCTCACCCTCTCGCTCTGGAATACTATGGCCGGATTATACGCAAGGCATCGCGGCTTAAAATCGTTTTTTAAACAAATTCAAACATTAACGATACAAGTGTGATAACAATCGAACGATGACAGCAATGGCAGTAGCGATGTGGAATAAAGAGGAGAGGAAAAAGGACCAACAAATAACAGGGGGAAAACGGGGGATATAAAACAGACAATGACAGACATGGCGGCCGGGCGCCACAGGGGCAGAACAGCAAACGACTCAGCAGAAAAACAAGGCATCCATGCCCGGCAGATCAACCACGCCAGAACGGCTTGGTGGTCTCTTGATAACGGTCAGCTTCGTTCAGGCCGATGTCTTTGAGCAGGTACTCGGGCAGCTCGGAGAGCTGGCGACGGCTGCGGCTGCGCTCCAGCCAGGTCAGAACGGTCATTTTAACGCGAGCAACCAGATTCAATTGGCTGGAATGCTGGTAACCGGTTTCGGTATAAGTCATGTTGGCCATGATGTGGCTCCTCTGAATATTTGTTTACGCACTGGGCTTTATTTGATGCGCAAAGCTTAGTCAGGGAGCAGGGCCGACTCAATTGACGAATTTTGATACGTTACATTAGGAAAACTAATAGTAAAAAACTGACTGATACAATTTTAATGCTTTGATTTATAAAGAATAATTAAGTCACTATTCGACCATCAACGGCCCGCAGCATATTGTGCTGCATGGCACCATCTTACATATGCAATTTACCGCATTGCCTATGCACTCACCAATGGACGTGCCATGGGTGGCAACCCCGTCATTACATTCGATTGTTAATTCAATGATCTCTTGGCGATCTGCAATTAACACCATGAAACATAAAACAAACTTACGTTTCTTCCCGCGCAGCATCCTCAATGACGACTCATAAACGCGCCCCTTGGCGCGCAACCGGCATACTGGTATGGTTATTTATACAGTAGTTTACTCCCCTGCCCTGACGCCATAGCTTATGCCGTCAACGGCGGATGAAACCACAGGATCATCGATGGATACCTTTACCCCGACCGCCGCCCTGCGTCAACAGATGGCCGCCATTGAAGCCTCTCTCAACCAGCTGGCCGATCTGCTTGGCCAGCTCGACCTGCAGGAGGCCCATGTCTATCCCCTGCCCCCGGTTGCGCAGGGGGAAGAGCACGACCCGATCGAGCAAATTGAGGTGGGCTATCTCAACGGTGAAGCCGCGCTGGCGGCCACCCTCGCCGCCTATCGGGACCACAGCGCCCGCCCCGGCTGCTCCACCAAGGCGACTCACCGGCTGCCCGGCTGGTTGCGCTTTCCTGCCGCCGCAGCCCCCTTGCTGCAACCGCTGATCGACCAAATCAACCAGCACAAGCTCGATTTCAAGGCGCTGGTGCAGCAGGCGGGGGGACGGGACGAGAAGTTCGAGCTGGTACATACCGCCCTGCCCGGGGTGATCACCCTGCAGGTCTACCGCAAACTGACCCTGTTGGCGGGGGAGCTGCAATCCCTCGGCTTTACCTGGGCTGACAAGCAGACCATCAATCGCCTCAGTCGCGAGCAGGTGCTTGAGATGCTGGAGCGCAGCCGCCGCTACATACCGGCCCTCTCCAACAACGAGGAGTGGAGCAAGATGGTGGATCAGGAGGTGTACGACATTCGCCGTCTGCCCGCCGATGCCGAGCTGCGGATCCGCCGCCCGGTCAAGACCCACCCGATGATCAACCTGCTCTGGCTGGAGCGCACCCCGCGCAAGCAGCAGATCAAGGCGAGCCTGCCTCTGCTGCTCTGCTCGGATACCCCGCCTGCAGTCACCCATCTGGGCAACTATCCCCCCAAGAGCCGGCAGGCGCGGCGAGATCGCAAGATTGGCGGCGAGCCCATCATCGAGCGGCTGCACCTCTATCTCTATCAGGGGTGACTGGATCAGGGATAGCTGGTTCAGGGATAACCGGGCCGCCTTGCCGCGATAAACGACGAATCCCGCATCTGCATCCCAAATAAGAAAAGGGAGAACATCTCTGGATGTTCTCCCCTTTTCTGTATCGATAGGCGGTATGAAAGGTGGCGTCGCCAATCAGCCCATCAGCAGGGCCCGCAGGCTCTCCACATCCAGCCCGCGCACCTCGGACTGGCCGCTCAGCAGGCCATCGGCCAGCGCCCGCTTCTCGTCGTGCAGGGCGACAATCTTCTCCTCCACCGTCTGCTCGCACACCAGCCGGTACACGGTCACCGGCTGGGTCTGGCCCATCCGGTGCGCCCGATCGCTCGCCTGATCTTCCACCGCCGGGTTCCACCAGGGATCGAGGTGCAGCACGGTATCGGCCTGGGTGAGGTTGAGGCCGGTCCCCCCTGCCTTGAGGCTGATGAGGAACAGCGGCACCTCCTCATGACGAAAACGCAGGATGGAGTCCTGACGGGACTTGGCGGAGCAGCCCCCATCCAGATAGCAGTAGTCCCAGGACTTCTGCTCGATGCGGGCCCGCAACAGACTCAGCAGATCGACGAACTGGCTGAACACCAGCACCCGATGACCGCCGTCGATCGCCTCTTCCAGCAGCGCCATCGCCTCGTCCAGCTTGCTGCTGGTTTGCGACCACTCGGGCATCACCAGCTCCGGCGAGCAGCAGAGACGGCGCAGCCGGGTCAGGCCACTCAGCACATGCATCAGGGCGCGGCCATCGGCGCTTTGCACCTGCTGCACCACTTCCCGCCGGGTCGCCTCGTAGAGCTGGCGCTCTTCGGGGGAGAGGCTGATGTGGTGGATGATCTCGGTCTTGTCCGGCAGCTCGGTCAGCACCTGCTGCTTGAGACGGCGCAGGATGAAGGGGCTGATCACCGCCCGCAGCAGCGCCATGTGCTGGGGATCCTTGACCGCCTTGCCAAAGCGACGCTTGAACTCGCCAAGGCTGCCGAGCAGCCCCGGGTTGATAAAGGTGAAGAGGCTCCACAGCTCCCCCAGATGGTTCTCGATGGGGGTGCCGGAGAGGGCGAGGCGAAAATCGCCGTCGAGCTGGAACAACAGCTTGGCGCGCTGGGTGCCGGCGTTTTTGATCTGCTGCGCCTCATCGAGCACCATGCTGGACCAGCGGCGGGACTTGAGCGCCTCCGCCAGGCTGCCGAGCATGCCGTAGTTGATGAGGATCACCTGACCGGCCTTGGCCTCGCGAATGATCCCCTCCCGCTCGGCCGGGTTCTCGAACACCACCACATCCAGCTCGGGGGCGAAACGGGTCACCTCCTCCTGCCAGTTGGTGACCACTGACTTGGGCACCACTACCAGGGCAGGGCCAAGGTGCTGGCGCATCCGCAGCACGATAAGCGCCTGCAGCGTCTTGCCCAGACCCATGTCATCGGCCAGACAGGCACCAAAACCGTGATGGGCCAGGGTCGCCATCCAGCGCACCCCCTCTTTCTGATAGTCCCGCAGGGAGGTAAGCAGCTCGTCCGGGCAATCGACCTCCTGCTGCCACTCCTGCTGCAGGGATTGCCACGCCGCATCCCCTTCGGTGGTAATGACCGAGAGCAGACGAGTGAGCGGATAGGCCAGCTTGTTGTTGATGCGCTGCTCTTCATCGAGCATGGCCCCCAGCATGGTGAGCCGCTCCACCAGCTTGTCGCTCAGCATCAGGCTGGTCTTCTCGTCGAGCTGAACGGTGCGCTGCCCCGGGGTCATCTGGCGCAAAATAAGGCGCAGATCGAGGATCTGGTGCTCATCGAGGGCCAGTGCCCCTTCGACCTGGAACCAGTCCTGCCGCCGCTCGATGCGCAGGCTCAGAGCCGCTTCATCAAGGCTCTTGAGGCGAGCGCTGTCCTGATGCCAGTGAATGACCACACCGGCATCCACCAGCTCGGGCAGGGCATTGACCAGCGCCAGCGCCTGTTCCCCCTGCAGCAGCCACTCGCTGCCGGGCAGGCCGATGGGCAATTGATTGCGCAGCAACTGGGCCTGCAGCTTCTCGGCCCCGAGATCCCGCTGCCAGTAGTGGTACGCCTTGATCCCCTGCCGCACGATCGCCTCCCCCTTGCCAAGGGGCTGGGGCGGCAGATCCTCAAAGCGGGTCACCAGCTTGACCGACAGCTGACCATCCTGCCAATCCAGTTGCACCGAAGGAATGCCCGGCCAGGGAGCCAGTTCGGCGTTGCCGCTAAGCCCCGCAACCTGACTGTGCCAGGGCAGCTCGGGAATGGCGTCCAGGGTGCGTTGCAGCTCGGCCAGCCCCTCGGCGGGCAGCAGCGGGATGGATTCGAGCGCTGGCAAGCGGTCGAGCAGCGGCTGCGGGGTGAGGATCAGCTGCCACAGATCCTGCGCCAGCGGCATGATATGGGCCCCGCGGGCGGCCGCATCGGGGCAGAGCTGCGCGCTCATCCCCTGTTCGGTGGCCACCACCTGCAGCAGGGGGGCGCTGATGGCCAGTTGCAGCTTTTGCCCCTTGGCGTTGAACAAACGGGGGTGATCGGCCAGCGGCGCCCAGACATCCCGCGGCAGTCGTCCCATCACCCGTGGCAGGGTGCGGACCAGTGCCCAGTCGTGCTCATCGAGCATGGCGGCATACTGGGTAGAGAGCAGGGCCGGATCGACCCGGCGACCGGCGGTCCACTCCCCCTTGGTGCTCAGCTTCTGGATCTTGCACTCCAGCTCGGGGCCGTCGGCATGGAGCAGCCACACCAACCGCTCCTGCGGCTTGCGCACGCCACTGGAGCGTCCCAGCCCCTGCAACCAGTTGAGCCAGCTGGCAGAGGCCGCGGTTTTATCCTCGTCCCCGTCATCATCCTGCTCGTCACTGCCCTCTTGCGCACTCTCCTCACTGCCGCGCAGTTGGCACAAGGGCGCCCCTTTGGCCGCCTCGCCCAACAAGATGCGCAGCAGATCCTGACAAAAGGCCATCAGGCGATGATGGGGCTCGGCATCGAGCAGATGGGAGAGATCCCACTTGTGCAACATGGCCACCTGCGGGCTCTGGGCACCGTGACGGGCCAGCGCGCAGAGATCGAGCCAGAGATAGCCCCAGTGGAGCTCCTCCACCGGCAGTTGCAGGGTATCGAACAGGCCGACCGCCTGACCGTGGCGATCGCCCGCCCACTGGCTGAGCAGGTCGGCAAGCAGGGGGAACTGGCCAGTCAGACTGCGCTGCCACTTCTTGCGCTGTTCGCTGGCGATGACGGGATCGGCCTGCTGCAACCAGCCAAGCCAGAGCAGGGCGCTGAATGAACGGGGCCACTGGCCCGCTTCACCCTCATCGGTTGCCTGCCACTGGCCCAGCGCGGTGAGCAGTCGCTCGCCAAGCGGGCCGCTCTGGCTCTGCTGGGCCAGCGCCTGCAGGGCTGGCCAGCCGGGGGCGGCATCCTTGTCCTCGCCGGTTGGCGATGTGCTCTCGCCATCCCCGCAGAGCCAGCGCCACTCCGCCTCGAACGCTTTGGCCCGGGCCTGCACCTCGGGGGCGCAGCGCACCAGCGCATTGGCCAGCGGCCAGCGCTCTTCATAGGGGGCATCGAGCAAGAGTTGCAGCGAGAAGTGCTCCAGCAACATTTGCTGCCAGGCGGGGCTGGAGCCCGCCAGCAACTGGTGAGCGTCCGGGGTATCGAGCAGGGTCAGCAGATCGCTGGCCGAGAAATAGGTGGGGATCTCCCCCGCCTTGCCGCGGCAGAGCTCGCGCACCACCGCATGGGTAAGATCCTGCCCGGTCAATGAGGGCACCCGGCTCCAGTCCGGCGCCGGGCAGAGACCGGCACGCACCCCCAGGATCAGCGCCAGCGTCCCCTCGGCGGTCAGGCTCCACTGCTGCTCCCCGCGCAATCTGACCAGCCCCGCATCCTGCAGTCGGGTCAGTTTATCGATCAGGGCATGGCCTATCGCCAGTTGTTCTTGCAGCAAACGGGTACTGGCAACGCGCTGCAATTGCAGGGTGGCGAGCAGGGCATAACTATCCGAAGAGAGGGTGGACGCAGACATCAAGACTCACGGGCAAGTGCAAAAGCGGAATTTTAACGGTAAAGCGCCAGCGGCTCGACCCTTTACCGTGAAATAACTCAAAAAAAAACGGCCATCCATGATGACCGTCGAAAGTAACGAAGGAAATAGCCGGATCATCCGGTTACCTCCCACAGCGGGAAAATCGGGAGCGCTAGCCCCTAATTCGTGGAGCCAATGCTAGAGGTTGGCGCCCGAAAAAGCTTTGAAGCGGATCACAGTTGAAAAGGATTTCTGAAAACGGTTTCAATTTTTAGCGGCAAAAAACCATGATTTCGCGCCAAATGAGCCATGTCCCAACCCCTCCTGCTCACCCGGCAAAGCGGTGAAAACCCTTATGGCAGTCGCTTGTCGAACGCCCCTGTGCGGGCAGCTGTCAGCTGTATAGCTTCATCAGAACCTGTCGCCCCTAGGCTAGATTTCAGGGCCACCGGACATGGCCGAGATGGGCCAGGAGAGCACGAATCGGCTCCCTCCCCGCCCGGTAGCTTGGCAAACCGCGCTGCCGCCGTGGGCCTCGGCAATCGCCTTGACCACGGCGAGTCCGAGCCCGCTACCGCCGCTCTTGCGCGAGCGTGACGGATCTCCGCGACGAAACGCATCGAAGATACAGGCGGCGATCTCCTCGCTGATGCCTGGCCCCTCATCTTCCACACTCAGGACGCACACACTCTCCGAGCGATACAGCCGCACGGTCAGCAGGCCCGGCAGCGCGTGCTTCTGGGCATTTTCCAACAGCGCCATCAGAGCCTGACGGATACGAAACAGATCGCAGCAGACATGAAGTTCGCTATCGAGCTCCCGCTGCAACACAAATCCGCTCGCCGCCAGAGGGCTGGCAAACGCCTCAAGCACCACGGCAAGCTCGTCGGCCAGCCTGACCTCGGTCCGCTGCAACTCCAGATGGCCGCTGTCGTTGAGGCTCAATACCCGCAAATCCTCGATCAGGTGATTGAGCCCCTCCACCTGACGCAGCAACCCCTCGAAGAGTTCGCTACTGGGAGGAAATACCCCTTCGGCCAGCCCCTGCAAGCGGCCGCGCAAAATGGTCACCGGAGTGCGCAATTCGTGGGCGATGGCGGCATTCCAGAACTCCCGCTCGCGGGTCATGCTCTGCAGCCGCTCGGCCATGGCGTTGAAGTCGCGCACCAGTTGCGCCGTCTCCCCGATCGCCTGCTCATCCTCCGGCACGCGGGCATCGAGTTTGCCCTCGGCCACCTCGCGCAGGCTGGTTGCCACCGAGTTGAGGGGAGTCAGGATGCGGCGAGAGAGGCGAACCGCCACGTACAGCGCCATCCCCAATGCAATGAGAATGGTGGAGCCGATCCATAACATCTCGACTCTGGAGGGCACCCAGGTCTCGGAGATGCTGCCCGGCACAAACGCCACGGCGATGCCATAAAACACATAGGTGCCGATCACCGCGAGGGAGATGATACCAAGCGTCATCAAGCCCAGAGAGCGGATGATCTGCCTGCGAAGGCCGGGCGCCGATTTCATGCATCGCCCCCGAAGCGATAGCCAACGCCCCAGACACTGGCGGGGACCCCCTGAATGCCGTGTGTCTCCAGTTTTTTGCGCAACTTGCTGATGTGGCTATCCACCGTACGCTCCTGGGTATCCCCCTCCGGCAAGCAGTGAGTCAGCAGTTCGGCGCGGCTGAACACCCGTTTCGGCGCCCGCATCAAAGAGGCGAGCAACTTGAACTCGGTCAGGGTCAGCTCCAGCACCTGCTGCTGGTCATCGCGGAAAATGCTGGCCTCGTGGCTCTCCAGATCGATCTGAAACTGGCCGACCCGCAACACGTTCGCCGTGGCAGGCTTTACGGCCCGGGTGCGCCTGAGCACGGCCTGCACTCGCGCCACCACTTCGGCCGGATTGAAGGGTTTGACCACATAGTCATCCGCCCCCATGCGCAGCCCCATCAGCTTGTCGAGATCCTGATCGAGGGCGGTCAACATGATCACCGGCGTATCGCCGCGCGCCCGGATCTCGCTGAGCACCTGCCAGCCATCCAGTTGCGGCATCTGCACATCCAGCAGCAGGAGATCGGGTTTGAATGCCTGATGCATGGCCAGCGCTTCACGGCCATCGGCGGCGTGCAGGGAGCGCAAGCCATGACGTTGCAGGTAAGCGGCGAGGATGTCGGCGATCTCGGCTTCATCCTCTGCAATCAGTACCAGTGACTGGCCCGCCGGGCTGGCGGAAGCATTGAGATGGGACATAGTCGGACTCGAAAAAAGGTGGCGTTGAACTTTATCATCGCCTCCATGGATTCTCCACAAAGCCTCGAATCATTCGCAATAGCCCCTCGCCATAATGGCCGCTCGATGCACTCTTCGGTCACATCACACCGGAGAGACGGTTTAACGAGGTGAGTGGATGATGTTTGTAAAACAGCGGTATGCGGGCGCCCTGCTCGCCGTCATTGCCGCATTCGGGTTGGCGGGTTGCGATGTCGCGCCGCAAGAGCAGGAGGCACCCGCCCCTCCTCAGGTGTCGGTGCTGACTCTGACTGGTCGGGAGCTTGTCATCAGCGAGGATCTGCCCGCCCGGGTGGCGGCACTGCGCAGCGCCGACATTCGCGCCCAGATCAGCGGCATCGTGCAGCGCCGCCTGTTCGAGCAGGGCGCCGAGATCAGCGCAGGCACAGTGCTGTTCCAGATAAACCCGGCCCCCTTCAAGGCCGATGTCGACAGCGCCGCCGCCGCATTGCAACGGGCCGAGGCCGTGCTGGCCCGCGCCCGCATCCAGATTGACCGCCTGAAGCCGCTGCTGCGCACCGACGCCATCAGCCGCCAGACCTATGACGATGCGATCTCCCAGCGGGATCAGGCGGCCGCCGATGTGGCCCAGGCCAGGGCGACCCTGGCCCGGCACCAGCTGAACCTGCAATTTGCCAGCGTGGAGGCCCCCATCGCCGGGCGCATCGATCAGGCGCTGGTGAGTGAAGGGGCCCTGGTGTCGCCCACCGATGCCACCCCCATGGCCCGGATCCAGCAGATTGATCAGGTCTACGTCGATGTGCGCCAACCGGCCTCGGTGCTGGAATCCCTGCGCCAGCAGGCTGGCTCAACGGCACCGGAACTGGCGGTGGAGATCCTCGGCAGCAATGGCACACCGCTGGGCATGCAGGGGCACATCCTCTTCTCCGGCATCGAGGTCGATGCCGGGACCGGCGACGTGCTGCTGCGGGTGCTGGTGGATAACCCTGAGCGGCGCCTGTTGCCCGGTCTCTACGTGCAGGCGCGCATTCCCCGGGCCCGCTATGCCAACGCCCTGACCGTGCCCCAGCAGGCGGTAGTTCGCACCTCGGGTCAGACCAGCGTGTGGGTGGTGGATGGCCAGGGGCAGGCACAGCTGGTTCCGGTCAACACCGCTGAACTGGTGAATAGCCAGTACCGCATCGCGTCCGGGCTCAGTGCCGGGCAACAGGTGGTGATCGAAGGGATCGACCGTCTGACCCCGGGGGTTCAGGTCATTGCCTCCCCCTGGCAACCACCCGCTGTCAGCCAACCGGCTGACGGTGGCATTCGCTGAATCGGAGAGTTATCCATGCCGCAGTTTTTTATCCATCGCCCGGTGTTTGCCTGGGTGATCGCCCTGTTCATCGTGCTGGCAGGGGTCATCGCCATCCCCAAGCTCCCCATCTCCCGCTATCCCTCGGTGGCGCCGGTGTCGGTGACCCTCTATGCCACCTATCCGGGCGCCACGCCGCAGACCCTGAACGATGCGGTGGTGAGCCTTATCGAGCGCGAGCTGTCGGGAGTGAAGAACCTGCTCTACTTCGAGTCCTCTGTGGACGCCTCGGGCAGCGCGCAGATCACTGCCACCTTCAAGCCGGGCACCGATCCGGAGCTGGCCCAGATGGACGTGCAAAACCGCATCAAGGCGGTCGAACCTCGCTTGCCACAAGCGGTGCGGCAAACCGGCCTGCAGGTGGAGTCCGCCTCATCCGGCTTTCTGATGATGGTCGGCATGACCTCACCGGATGGCCGCTTCGATGAGGTTGCCCTCAACGACTACATGGCACGCAATATTGTGCAGGAGCTGCGCCGCATCGACGGGGTAGGACGAGTGCAACTGTTCGGCGCCGAGCAGGCCATGCGCATCTGGGTAGATCCGGCCAAACTCGCCGCCTACGGGCTGACCATCAGCGAGGTGGCGCAGGCCATCGAGCAGCAGAACATCCAGATTGCACCGGGGCGCCTCGGCGACGAACCCGCCCTGCCTGGCCAGCGCCTGACGGTTCCCCTCACGGTTCAGGGGCAGCTGACGACCCCCGAGGCATTCGCCGCCATCGTGCTGCGAGCCGGTGGTGATGGCGCCAAGCTGGTGCTGGGTGATGTCGCCCGGGTCGAGCTGGGGGCGCAATCCTACGCCTTTTCCAACCGCGAGAACGGGGTGGCTGCCACCAGCGCCGCCATCCAGCTCTCCCCTGGCGCCAACGCCGTGCGTACCGCCGATGCGGTGCGCACCCGTCTCGCCCAGCTCGCCCCCACCCTGCCGGCGGGCATGGCCTATTCGATCCCGTTTGACTCGGCCCCCTTCGTCAAGGTCTCCATCGAAAAGGTGATCCACACCCTGCTGGAAGCCATGGTGCTGGTGTTTCTGGTGATGTTTCTCTTCCTGCAGAACCTGCGCTACACCCTGATCCCGGCCATCGTCGCCCCCATCGCTCTGCTTGGCACCTTCGCGGTGATGCTGCTGGCCGGTTTTTCGATCAACTCCCTCACCATGTTCGGCATGGTGCTGGCCATCGGCATCATAGTCGACGACGCCATCGTGGTGGTGGAGAACGTCGAGCGCCTGATGGCCACCCGGGGGCTGTCGCCCCGGGAGGCGACCTCGCAGGCCATGAAGGAGATCACCGGGGCGGTGATCGGCATCACCCTGGTGCTCACGGCGGTGTTCCTCCCCATGGCGTTTGGCAGCGGCTCGGTGGGGGTCATCTACCAGCAGTTCACCCTGTCGATGGCGGTGTCGATCCTGATTTCGGCCTTCCTCGCCCTGACCCTGACGCCTGCGCTCTGCGCCACCCTGCTGCGTCCGGTCAGTCCGGATCATCATGAGAAGCGCGGCTTCTTCGGTGCCTTCAACCGGGGTTTCGAGCGGTTCACGGCAGGCTACGGTGCGCGGGTAACCCGGCTGGTCGGGCGCAGCGGACGGATGATGGCAACCTTTGCCGCCCTCTGCGCCGTGCTGGCCATCACCGCCGCCCAGCTGCCCTCCTCTTTCCTGCCGGACGAGGATCAGGGCTACTTCATGACCTCCATCCAGCTGCCGACCGGCGCCACCAGCGAGCGTACTCTTGAGGTGGTCAAGGCCTTCGAGGCTCACGTCGCCTCTCGCGAGGCGCTGGACACCAACCTGGTGGTGCAGGGCTTCAGCTTCTCCGGCGCAGGCCCCAATGCCGCCATGGCCTTCACCATGCTCAAAGATTGGGATCAGCGTCATGGCGCCACGGCAGCCGAAGAGGCAGATCTGGCACAAGCAGCCATGGCAAATATTCCTGAAGGCACGGTAATGAGCCTGCTGCCGCCCGCCATCGACGAGCTGGGCACCGCCTCCGGCTTCACCCTGTTCCTGCAAGACAGAGCCAACCGGGGAGATGCCGCGCTGCTGGCCGCTCAGGCCCAACTGCTGGAACTGGCCGCCAAAAGCCAGGTAGTCAGTGATGTGTATCCCGACAATCTGCCTCCCGGCGAGAGCATTCACCTCGAGATCAACCGACAGAAGGCCGAAGCCATGGGACTCTCGTTCGCCAGCGTAAGCAGTACCCTGTCGGCCGCAATGGGGTCGCTCTACGTCAACGACTTCCCCAACGGCGGGCACATGCAGCAGGTCATTCTGCAGGCCGACGCGTCGGCGCGCATGCAGCTCGATGACGTGCTCGGCCTGCGGGTGCGCAATGCCAGCGGCGGCATGGTCCCCTTGCGGGAGGTGGTGACACCGGAATGGCGCGAATCGCCGCAACAGATGATGCGCTTCGATGGCTTCCCTGCCGTGCGTATTGCCGGGGGGGCAGCGCCCGGCATCTCCAGCGGAGCGGCGATGGCGGAGATGGAGCGTCTGGTGGCGCAATTGCCGCCAGGCTTCGCATTGGCCTGGACGGGACAGTCGTTGCAAGAGCGCCAGTCGGCCGAGCAGGCCCCCCTGCTGATGCTGTTGTCGGCGCTGGTGGTCTTCCTGGTGCTGGCGGCACTCTATGAAAGCTGGTCGATCCCGCTCTCGGTGATGATGGTGGTGCCGCTGGGCCTGCTCGGTGCCGTCGCGGCCGTGATGCTGCGCGGCATGCCCAACGACGTCTTCTTCAAGGTGGGCATGATCACCATCATCGGTCTGTCGGCCAAGAACGCCATCCTCATCGTGGAGTTTGCGCGCCAGTTGCACAGTGAAGGGCGCTCGCTGCTTGATGCGGCTGTCACTGCTGCCCGCCTGCGCCTGCGCCCCATTCTGATGACGTCGCTGGCCTTCACCCTCGGGGTGGTGCCCTTGATGCTCGCCAGTGGCGCCAGCGCGGAGACCCAGCACGCCATCGGCACCGGCGTGTTTGGCGGCATGATCAGCGGCACCCTGCTGGCCATCTTCTTCGTACCGGTCTTCTTCGTCTTCGTCATCGGCACCCAGGCGCGCATTCAGGCCTGGCGGGCGAAGCGAGCACAGCACCGATCATGCTGACCGATGCGCAGGTTTGCTGGCCCTGGGGAGGCGATGATCATGCAGTGCATGCCTAGCACCATTCTGCGTTCCTTCGAAGAGGATGAGCGCGCCATGGTGCCGGGCCTGTGGTTCATGGCCGGTGCTGCGGGGCGACCCTATCGCGGGTTACCTCTCCGGGGTTTGTAACCAGCCCTCCGTCGCCGGTTCATCCTTGGTCTTCTCCAAGATTGCGATCTGCTATCTGGCACAGGGGGCTTGCACCATCCCGGGTCGGTGCCAACCCTGCCGGAACCCGGCCTCAGCATCGCTCTGACGGCCGACACCCTTGGCCTCATCGACTGCATGCTGTCTGCCATCACCAGTCAAGGCTGGACACTCCTGGTGCCTGAACCGCTGGAGAGGCCCCGCAAGGTTGATGACAGCCTGGTTCTCAAGCAATACACCATGAAATCGAAGTCAATTTAAGTGTTACTCAGAAATCGACACATCGCAATCACCTCAGACACATTGCTGATCTACTCCAATATTTTCCCTCTGATATTCAGCCTCAA
>OEQM01000191.1_pt1 | contig 22262 bp, 19 predicted proteins | sample 1539771 | NCBI WGS metagenome assembly OEQM01 (sample SAMEA3891240, study PRJEB23780) | metagenome | biome: terrestrial biome; feature: animal house; material: water of meat washing | place: Italy | collected 2015-05-12
TATTGCACCCTACGTCTGTCGTGAGCCAGTTTTGGCGAACCGTGTTTCGAGATAACAATCAGGGCGCCATTGGCGCCCTGATTGTTTATGGTCGGTAGAAACCCGCTCAGCAGCAGACGCGGATCATCTGCTGTTGGCCGGGCTCCCACCGCTTGCCAAATTTGGCCTTGCGCTGGTAACTCCCCTTGCCCTTCTTGTTGCGCTCGACCCGGCTGCGAAACAGGGGATCGGAGAGCAGGGCGTGCAGATGGTTATCCTTTATCTCGCCGCGCTGATGGGCATAGTTGCCCCCTTGCGCATTTTCCTCACGGGGGAGGGCGGGTTGGTCGACCCGAATTTTGGCCATGATGGCTCCTCTTCTTTTCTCTTGGTGTGTTGATTCTTGTGTCTGGATGGCGGTTTTCACTGCGGGCGCCTGTTCAGGCTAGCGCCCGGCAACCGGATGCACTGGCACCGGTTAAAAACGCGGCGATTTTGTCACCAAATCGCCGCCGGAGCAATGCGTCGGGCGCGCCGAGTCAGTCACACTGAGCCAGGCACGCTCAGTCAGGCATACCATGTCAGCCGTGAACCGGGTCATGCTGGTCGTGGCTGTGATGCTCGTGATGGGCCGGGGCGCCAGATTCCAGCGTCTCGAGGATGGCGCAGTGCTCCGCCGAGCGGGGGCCGCCGCAGCAGATATTGGAGAGCTCGCGCAGGTTGTCGCGAAAGCGGGTCAGTTCGATGATCTTCTGCTCCACCTGGGCCAGCTTGGTGTCGGCCACCGCTTTCACCTCCTGACAGGTGACTTTGGCCTTGTTGGTATCGAGGTCGAGCAGCTCGCCGATATCGGCCAGCGAGAATCCCACCGACTTGGCGCGAATGATGAACTCCAGCCGCCGCTTGTCCTGTTCGCTGTAGAGGCGGTAGCCGGATTCGTTGCGGATCCCCGGTGAGATAAGCCCGTTCTTCTCGTAAAAACGCAGGGTATCTGCCTTGACCCCGCACGCCTTGGCCAGTTCACCGATCCGATACATGCTCTCTCTCCCCTTGAATGTATGCCGCAACAAAAACCGGAATCCACTATCACCCCTTTGCCCATGGATTGCCAGCCAAGGGCATAAAAGGGGCAGATAAACATCTCCTGGCGACCCTTTTTCCCATAAAACACTGAAAGTGCAAACGTTTCGAGAAAATCAAGTGGAAAACGTTTAACGCCGCGCCAAATAAGGCTTTGCTGTTTCAAAAAATCCACCACAGGTCACATTTTTTGTGTAGAATACGCGCCCATAACAGAGCGCCGCACCAAGCGGGCATTTCCTAAAACGCTTTTGCCGGATGTCGGGGCGAGAGTGGTTTGCGAAATCCCCCACTTCCATTTATTTGGGGACTCTCTGTGTTGAGCCTCGCCTCCCATGGAACGGTCCCCGTTATGTTGAGGACGATAGTGTGATGGAACAAGCTCGACCCATTCGCCGTGCACTGCTGAGTGTGTCTGACAAAACTGGCATTCTGGAATTTGCCAAGGCACTCAACGAGCGTGGTGTTGCCCTGCTCTCCACGGGCGGTACCGCCAAGCTGCTTGGCGAGGCGGGTCTGCCGGTGACCGAGGTCTCCGACTACACGGGTTTCCCTGAAATGATGGATGGCCGGGTCAAGACCCTGCATCCCAAGGTTCATGGCGGCATCCTCGGCCGTCGGGATCAGGATGACGCCATCATGGCCCAGCACGCTATCTCCCCCATCGACATGGTTGTCGTCAACCTCTACCCCTTTGCTGCCACCGTAGCCAAAGCGGGCTGCACCCTGGCCGATGCGGTCGAGAACATCGACATCGGCGGCCCGACCATGGTGCGTTCTGCCGCCAAAAACCATAAAGATGTCGCTATCGTCGTCAAAGCTGCCGACTATGATCGGGTTATTCGCGAGATGGATGCCAACGGCAACAGCCTGAAACTGGCGACCCGTTTCGATCTGGCCATCGCCGCCTTCGAGCACACCGCCGCCTACGACGGCATGATCGCCAACTACTTCGGCACCATGGTTCCTTCCTACGGTGACAACAAGGAGGGTGACGAGGAGTCCCGCTTCCCGCGCACCTTCAACAGCCAGTTCATCAAGAAGCAGGACATGCGTTACGGCGAAAACAGCCATCAGGCTGCCGCCTTCTACGCCGAAGAGCATGCCGCTCCGGGTTCTGTCTCCAGCGCTACCCAGCTGCAGGGCAAGGCGCTCTCCTACAACAACATCGCCGATACCGATGCGGCGCTGGAGTGTGTGAAGGAGTTCGACGAGCCGGCCTGCGTCATCGTCAAGCATGCCAACCCCTGCGGTGTGGCCATCGGTAACGACCTGCTGAGTGCCTACGATCGCGCTTACCAGACCGACCCCACCTCCGCCTTTGGCGGCATCATCGCCTTCAACCGCGAGCTGGATGGCGCCACTGCCGCTGCCATCGTTGCCCGCCAGTTTGTCGAAGTGATCATCGCCCCGACCGTCAGCCAGGAGGCCCGCGATGCGGTCGCCGCCAAGCAGAACGTGCGTCTGCTCGAATGCGGTCAGTGGACGGCTCCGGCGCAAGGGTTTGACCTCAAGCGCGTCAACGGCGGCCTGCTGGTACAGGAGCGGGATCTCGGCATGGTGACGCTGGGTGACCTGACCGTGGTCAGCAAGCGTCAGCCGACCGAGGCCGAGCTGCAGGATCTGCTGTTCTGCTGGAAAGTGGCCAAGTTCGTCAAATCCAACGCCATCGTCTACGCCAAAGATGGCCAGACCATCGGCGTCGGCGCAGGCCAGATGAGCCGTGTTTATTCGGCCAAAATCGCCGGTATCAAGGCGGCGGACGAAGGGCTGACCGTGGCGGGCTCCGTGATGGCCTCCGATGCCTTCTTCCCGTTCCGCGACGGTATCGATGCTGCCGCGCAGGCCGGTATCTCCTGCGTGATCCAGCCGGGTGGCTCGATGCGCGATCAGGAGGTGATCGACGCCGCCGACGAGCACGGCATGTGCATGGTGTTCACCAACATGCGCCATTTCCGTCATTGATGGGTCAGGGGCTGCCGATGGCGGCCCTTTTGTTGTCTCTTTTCAACTGACTATTTCCACTGACTGACGGCCCGGGTGGCCGTCCAGTGACCACAAATAGAAGCGAGCGATACGATGAAAGTACTGATCATTGGCAACGGTGGCCGCGAACACGCCCTGGCCTGGAAGGCCAAACACTCCCCACTGGTACGTCACGTTTTTGTGGCGCCGGGCAACGCAGGCACCCAGCTTGAGCCGGGTGTCGAGAACGTCGCCATCGAGGCGACCGATATCGAAGGGCTGCTGGCCTTTGCCAAAGAGAAGCAGGTCGGCCTCACCATCGTCGGGCCGGAAGCGCCGCTGGTGAAAGGGGTGGTGGATGCCTTCCGCGCCGCCGGTCAGCCGATCTTTGGCCCGACCGCTGCCGCTGCCCAGCTGGAAGGCTCCAAGGCTTTCACCAAGGATTTCCTGGCCCGTCACGCCATCCCGACTGCCGAGTACCAGAACTTCACCGAAGTGGAGCCAGCACTCGCCTATCTGCGCGAGAAGGGCGCCCCCATCGTCATCAAGGCCGATGGTCTGGCGGCGGGCAAGGGGGTGATTGTCGCCATGACCTTGCAGGAAGCGGAAGACGCGGTGCGCGACATGCTCTCCGGCAATGCCTTTGGCGAAGCGGGCTCCCGGGTGGTGATTGAGGAGTTTCTGGAGGGTGAAGAGGCGAGCTTCATCGTCATGGTCGATGGCGAGCACGTGCTGCCGATGGCCACCAGTCAGGATCACAAGCGGGTTGGCGACGGTGATACCGGCCTCAACACCGGCGGTATGGGGGCTTACTCCCCGGCGCCTGTGGTGACCGCCGAGGTACATCGACGCGTGATGGAGCAGGTGATCATGCCGACCGTGCGCGGCATGGCGGCCGAGGGCAACGTCTACACCGGTTTCCTCTACGCCGGTCTGATGATCGACGGTGCAGGCAATCCCAAGGTGATCGAGTTCAACTGCCGCTTTGGCGATCCCGAGACCCAGCCCATCATGCTGCGGATGCAGTCCGATCTGGTGGAGCTCTGTCTGGCCGCTTGCGCAGGCAAGCTGGATCAGAAAGAGGCCATCTATGATCCCCGCGCCGCTATCGGCGTGGTGTTGGCGGCGGGAGGCTATCCCGGCGATTACAGCACCAACCACCCCATCAGCGGCTTGCCGGTGGATGAAGTGGCGGGTGAGAAGGTGTTCCATGCCGGTACCCGCCTGGAGGGCGATACCAGCCTGACCGCTGGCGGCCGCGTGTTGTGCGCCACCGCCCTCGGCCACACTGTGGCAGAAGCCCAGCAGCGTGCCTATCAGCTCGCTGGCCGCATCAAGTGGGATGGCGTCTTCTACCGCAAGGATATCGGCTGGCGCGCCATTGCTCGCGAACAGGAGTAACTGACGCCAGCAAATGGCCAGCTGATTCAGACCCCGCTACGGCGGGGTTTTTTGTCCCTGTTTACCGCTTTCAACCATCCTCATGGTGCGCGTCACCTGCGTTCAATCAGTTACCAAGCGCAAACAAGCGCGGCATATCTGTCACTATTTGCCACAAAAAACAGCATTTTTCACAAACGTTTCACCATGAGTCATGGCATCATGCTGGTGATGAATTCTTGTTTGGATTCATAAGTACCCCTAACAATTCGAGCATGTCGTTATATAAGGAAATCCCATGTTGAAAACCGTCCGCCCCCTGCTGCTGCCCCTGATGTTTGGCCTGATGACCCTGCCTGCCGTGGCGGGTGATCTGGAACAGCCGATGAAGAAGATTGGCTTCAACTACAAGCAGGCCGTCAAGGCTGATGATGCAGCCACCATGGAGAAGCACATCAACGAGATGAAGGCCCAGCTGGATGTGGCCAAGCAGAAGAACATGCCGGCCGCCAAGAAAGAGAAATTCCTTGAAGGGATGAACGAGGTACAGACCGAGCTGGACGCCAGCCTGGCCGCACTCAAGGCGGGTGATGAGGCCAAGGCGCGCGAACATCTGGCCAAGGTCAACGACCTGAAGAAGGAGTACCACAAATATGCCAAGCAAAAAGGGTGAGCCCTTTCGCTGGGATCCGCTGGTTCGCCTGACCCACTGGGGCTTGGCGGCGGTCTGCATCGGCAACCTCTGGGTTAACGAAGCGGGGGAGGAGTGGCACGAGTGGCTGGGTTACGGCGCCATTGGGCTGGTCTCCTTGCGTCTGCTCTGGGGGCTCACTTTCGCCCGTGGCTACGCTCGCCTTGGTGCCCTCATCCCCAGCGGTGAGGATTTTCGCCAGCAAGCGCGCGAGATGCGTGAGCGGCAGCCTCCGGCACCGGGTCATCACGGTAGCGGCAAGCTGGCCGTGTGGGCGCTCTGGCTGGTTGTGCTGGCCACCGCTGGCAGCGGCTGGTTTCAAAATACCGAGACGGGATTTGAACTGGGGGCTGACGAGTGGCATGAGTGGTGCGTGGTGGCGTTGCAGGGGCTGATTGGTCTGCACCTGCTGGCCATCGTCTTCACCTCCTGGCGTCAGCGCAGCAATCTGGTTACCCGGATGCTGCCTGCCATCGGGCGTCGCTCATCCATCCAGAGCGGCAGCAACGAGCAAACCTGAGGCTCAGCATTAGGCTCCTTGTCTCTGAGTGAGGCGCCTGATCCGGACCCTGCCCAGACCCGCCCATGGCGGGTCTTTTCTATGACCTCATCGAGCTCATCACTGGACATTGCCCGATCCGCAGATGCAAAAAGGCCGCTCACGATGAGCGGCCTTTTTCAATTTGGTGGCCCCTGGGGGACTTGAACCCACGACCAATCGATTATGAGTCGACTGCTCTGACCAACTGAGCTAAGGGGCCAAATTGTGCGTTTAGCGGCGTGGATTATAGGGGAAGAGGAAAGGGCAGTCTATAGGCATATCAACCACTTGGCGACTAATTGTCCAGCTTGATTGAGGGCGCAAAGAGGGTCGCAAGGGTAAATGCCAGACAAAACAAAGCCCCGCATGGCGGGGCTTTGGCAGAGCAGTTTGACACAGGGTCAGGACTATTCGTCCAGGAAGCTGCGCAGCACTTCCGAGCGGCTCGGGTGGCGCAGTTTGCGCAGTGCCTTGGCTTCGATCTGACGAATACGCTCACGGGTAACGTCGAACTGCTTGCCCACTTCCTCGAGGGTGTGGTCAGTGTTCATGTCGATACCGAAACGCATCCGCAGTACCTTGGCTTCGCGGGCGGTCAGGCCAGCCAGCACTTCGCGGGTGGCGTTGCGCAGGCTTTCGCTGGTCGCCGCATCCGCTGGCAGAGCCAGGGTGGTATCTTCGATAAAGTCGCCCAAGTGGGAATCTTCATCATCACCGATGGGCGTCTCCATGGAGATAGGCTCTTTGGCGATCTTCAGTACCTTGCGGATCTTGTCTTCCGGCATGCCCATGCGCATGGCCAGCTCTTCCGGGTTCGGTTCACGACCCATCTCCTGCAGCATCTGACGGGAGATACGGTTGAGCTTGTTGATGGTCTCGATCATGTGTACCGGGATACGGATGGTACGGGCCTGATCCGCGATGGAGCGGGTAATGGCCTGACGGATCCACCAGGTTGCATAGGTCGAGAACTTGTAGCCACGACGGTATTCAAACTTGTCTACCGCCTTCATCAGACCGATGTTGCCCTCCTGGATCAGATCCAGGAACTGCAGACCACGGTTGGTGTACTTCTTGGCGATAGAGATAACCAGACGCAAGTTGGCCTCAACCATCTCTTTCTTCGCACGGCGGGCTTTGGCCTCACCGATGCTCATGCGACGGTTGATATCCTTGATCTGGGCAATCGACAGACCGGTCTCTTCTTCAATCTGCTGCAGCTTGCCGATGGCGCGCTGAATATCCTCGTCCATTTCAACCAGACGGGGAGACCAGGCTTTGCCAGCCTGCTTCTGGTATTCGAACCAGGCAGTTTCACACTCGTTGTTGGTGAAGGCCGCGACGAAGGTTTTCTTCGGCATCTTGGCCTGCTCAACGCAGAGCTTCATGATGATGCGTTCCTGCACGCGGACGCGCTCCATCATTTCACGCATGTTGTTGACCAGGCGATCGAACTGCTTGGGCATCAGGCGGAATTGACGGAATACATCGGCCAGCTGGGCGATGGCGGCCTGGGTATCTTCGTGCGCGCGACCATTCTTCTGAATGGAGAGGCGGGTCACTTCATACTGGGCACGCAGTTCGCCAAACTTCTCGCGAGCGACTTCCGGATCCGGACCACCGTCACCGTCGTCGTCAGAGCTGTCGCCATCTTCGTCTTCGTCTTCTTCGTCTTCTTCATCTTCGTCGGCCAGATCGTCTTCGCCGAGCTCGGAACCGATATGCGTGGCGGTAGGCGCCATATCTTCAGTTTCGTTCGGGTCAATAAAGCCAGAGATGATGTCAGAGAGACGCAGCTGCTCGGCTTCGTACTTGTCGTACTGTTCGAGCAGGTAAGTAATTGCTTCAGGGTACTCGGCTACGGAGCTTTGTACCTGGTTGATACCGTCTTCGATCCGCTTGGCGATGTCGATTTCGCCTTCACGGGTCAGCAGTTCGACGGTACCCATTTCCCGCATGTACATGCGGACGGGATCGGTCGTGCGACCAATCTCAGATTCAACAGATGCCAGAGCCTGGGCCGCTGCTTCGGCAGCGTCCTCATCGGCGGTACCACCTTCAGCCATGATAAGGTCATCGGCATCCGGAGCGTTTTCAACCACTTGAATGCCCATATCGTTGATCATCTGAATGATGTCTTCGATCTGGTCTGAATCGACAATGTCTTGCGGGAGGTGATCGTTCACCTCGGCATAGGTCAGGTAGCCCTGTTCTTTACCTTTGGCAACGAGGAGTTTAAGCTGAGACTGCGGGGTTTGCTCCATAGAACTCATCCGGTTGGTGTTGCTAGGTTGCGCGTACAGTGCGCTGCTGCGCAAATAGCCAATTCTAATAGAAAACCGCCAGACATGCTATGTCTGGTTGCGGCGTCGGTCATGAGAAACCCCTGCCCGCAGTATTGTCGGGGCCAGGCGGTTATAAAATTTTTGCTTTTCATCCCGTCGATTCGGGCAACGCTATCCATATTGGGACTAATCACTCAAATATCAAGCCCCACTCTCATTTCTTTTCTCAATTTGCACCTCTCTTATCAGCATCATCAGCTCTTGGGTTTCTTCGGAGCTTAGTCCTTCCTGAGCCACTTTGGCCTGCAATTCTTCGATCCGCTGTTTCAGAAACTGGTTGATGAAGCCGACGAAGGTGTCCTGCAATTCTCCCAGAATATCCGGCTCCTGATCGAGTTTGATCTCCTCGAACAGGTCGTGCATGGCCAGCTGAGCAAGGATCTCTCCCTCCTTGGTACCACGCCAGTGTTCCAGCAGGATACCGGTTGTGATACCGGGCTGTGCCAGGATTTGCTGGTGCAGTTGCAGCAGGAACTTGATGCCCTGTACGCGTAGCCCGGCCAATTCCGGCATGGGGGGAAGCTCAGCCGTTACTGCCGGATATTGCACCATCAGTGCCAGCGCACGCCGCAGTGGCGTCAGCTTGGCTGCCTTGGGTTTGTTGACCTCGGCCTTGGGCTGACTGTTGCGGGCAAAGAGCTCGGCGATGCGCTGCTTGTTCTCGCCCCAGCGCATCATGCTGGAGAGGCGGGTGATCAGCCCTTCGCGGGTAAACCCTTCCGGTACGCGACGAATAAGCTCGGCGGCCTTGTTGGCCACTTCGAACTTGCCTGCCTCACCGGAGAGCGCCGCATCCCGGCCGAGACGCTCGAACATGAAGTCGGCGAACGGTTGGGCTTCATCGAGCAGGGCTTCGAAGCCCTCCTTGCCGATCTGGCGTACCAGCGAGTCGGGATCCTCGCCATCGGGCAGGAACACGAACTTCAGCTCGCGGCCATCCTGCAGATGAGGGAGGGCATTATCCAGCGCGCGCCAGGCGGCTTCACGACCGGCGTTGTCACCGTCGTAGCAGCAGACTACCTCGGCGGTGGTGCGAAACAGGGTGTGGATATGGTCGCTGGTCGTTGCAGTACCCAGCGCCGCCACCGCATAGTCGATGTCGTACTGACCGAGTGCCACCACATCCATGTAGCCTTCCACCACCAGGATCCGGCGTGGATCCTTGTGTGCCTGCTTCACCTCGTAGAGACCGAACAGCTCCCGCCCTTTATGGAAGATGGGGGTCTCCGGCGAGTTCAGGTACTTGGGGGTGCCATCACCCAGCACCCGGCCACCGAAACCGATGACCCGGCCACGCTTGTCACGGATCGGGAACATGATGCGATCGCGGAAACGATCATAACTCCCCGGGCCATTGTCACGGGTGATCAGCATGCCGCCCGAGATAAGCAACTGCTCGTGATCCCGGCTGGCACCAAAGCGGCGGCGCACCTGATCCCAATCGCTGGGGGCATAGCCAATATTGAATCGTTTGACCACTTCACCGGTCAGACCGCGCCCTTTGAGGTACTCCACCGCATGGGGAGCACTCTTGAGATTGCTCTCGTAGAAGCGGGCGATCTGGTTCATCAGCTCGAACAGATCCTTGCTGACTGCGGGCTGGCTATTGGCCGAGCCGCCGATGCTCTGCTCGCGAGGCACCTGCATGCCCTGCATGCTGGCGAGCTCTTCGATGGCATCGGGAAATTCGAGACCGTCGTACTCCATGACAAAGCCGATGGCGTTGCCGTGGGCGCCACAACCGAAACAGTGGTAGAACTGCTTCTCCTGGCTGACGGTAAAAGAGGGGCTTTTTTCGTTATGAAAAGGGCAGCAAGCCTGGTAGTTCTTACCGGCTTTTTTCAGCCGCACTCGCGAGTCGATCAGCTCGACTATGTCTGTGCGTACGAGCAGATCGTCGATAAAGGATTGGGGGATCCTGCCTGCCATAACCGTCCTGTTTCATTGCGGAGAAAATAAAAAAGCCGCGCATTCCAAGGGAAGCACGGCTTCTTCGACCAAACAAGAGAGTTGCCTGTTACGCCAAGCGGGTTTTCACCTGAGCACTGACGGCGCCGACATCGGCACGCCCCTGAATTTTCGGCTTCAAGACAGCCATGACCTTGCCCATATCAGCCATGACGGCAGCACCACTTTCAGTGATGGCTTGCTCGATCAGGGCGGCAATTTCATCTGCGGTCAGCTGTTGCGGCAGGAATTCCTGCAACACAACGATCTCGGCGGACTCTTTGTCGGCGAGATCCTGGCGACCGGCAGCTTCAAATTGGCTGATGGAATCGCGGCGCTGTTTGACCATTTTGGTCACGACAGCGAGGATATCCTCATCATTCAGCTCGATACGGGTATCGACTTCACGTTGCTTGATTTCTGCCATCAACAAGCGGATCGCTCCCAGACGTGCCTTATCTTTGGCAAGCATGGCGAGTTTTTGCTGATCCTTGAGTTGATCCTTCAGAGACACGGCAATATCTCCCGATTAGTACAGGCGGATACGACGTGCGTTTTCGCGAGACAGCTTCTTGGCGTGACGCTTGACAGCAGACGCTTTGGCGCGCTTACGAATGGTAGTCGGCTTCTCGTAGAACTCACGGCTACGAACTTCGGACAGGATACCGGCTTTTTCGCAAGAACGCTTGAAACGACGCAGAGCAACGTCAAACGGCTCATTTTCACGGACTTTGATTACTGGCATGTGCCTTTCACCTCAGTGATAAATTGTTAGCTGACCTTCAATCGATCAGCATGTCTTAAAATGGTGCGAAATTATACTCTGGACAGGGAATGAAAGTAAACCCGCAGAGATCGCTCTGGTTTAAAAAACCCGCGAAGGTTACCATAGCCGTCTCATTTTAGCAGTGAAATTTTTTAGCAATGCGTGTATTGGGCATAGAGACATCCTGTGACGAAACCGGGATCGCGATCTTCGACGATCAAAAAGGGATCCTTTCCCATCAGTTATACAGCCAGGTCAAGCTGCATGCGGACTACGGTGGCGTCGTCCCCGAGCTCGCCAGCCGGGATCATGTTCGCAAGACGATCCCGTTGATCCAGGCCGCATTGCAAGAGGCGGGACTGGGCAAAGATGACATCGACGGCATCGCGTATACCGCGGGTCCGGGTCTGGTTGGCGCCATTCTGGTGGGCGCCACTATTGGTCGTTCGCTGGCGATGGCATGGAACAAGCCTGCTATCGCCGTCCACCATATGGAAGGGCACCTGCTGGCCCCCATGCTGGAAGAGAAAGCTCCCGAGTTCCCCTTCGTGGCGCTGCTGGTCTCCGGTGGTCACTCCATGCTGGTGCGGGTTGACGGCATCGGCAGCTATCAGCTGCTGGGGGAATCCATCGATGATGCCGCTGGCGAAGCGTTCGACAAGACCGCCAAGCTGATGGGGCTGGACTATCCGGGTGGTCCGCTGCTCTCCCGTCTGGCCGAGAAGGGCACCACCGGACGTTTCCACTTCCCCCGTCCCATGACTGATCGCCCAGGGCTCGACATGAGCTTCTCCGGCCTCAAGACCTTCACCGCCAACACCATCGCCGCCAATGGTGATGATGAGCAGACCCGTGCCGATATCGCTCGGGCGTTTGAAGATGCGGTGGTTGATACCCTGGCCATCAAGTGCCGTCGTGCCTTGAAAGAGACCGGTCTCACGCGTCTGGTGGTCGCCGGTGGCGTCAGTGCCAACCGTCATCTGCGTGCCCAGCTGGCCGAGCTGATGGAGAGCCTCAAGGGCGAGGTGTTCTATCCGCGCACTGAATATTGCACCGATAACGGCGCCATGATCGCTTACGCCGGTATGCAGCGCCTGAAAGCGGGCGTGTTTGAGCCGCTGGCGGTCAAAGCCGTGCCGCGCTGGCCGCTGGATACCCTGGATCCGGTCTGATCCGCAGGATCCCGCCTTCTGGCGTGGTGGTGAGTACCATGGTGGCCTACTACTCCGGCAATCCGGCAGCGGTGGTTATAGCGCCGCTGGCACGCTGTTGTGGTGTCTGCTGTCGCCGTGGTTGAGCCATCCGGATAATACGTCAGGTCTCTCGCTGCCAGACAGCCAAGCCAAGTACAGAGTAAAGAGATAAAAAAATCCCCGCCAACTGGCGGGGATTTTTGTTTGGCTATCGGCAGGCGACAGGATTACAGCAGGATGCCGCCGAAGAAGAAGCCCAGCGCCACGGCGATGGCGATGGTGGCGGTGCCCGGTACGAAGAAGGGGTGGTTGAAGACCGCCTTACCGATACGGGTGGAGCCGGTGTCGTCCATCTCTACCGCGGCCAGCAGGGTCGGGTAGGTCGGCAGTACGAACAGGGCGCTTACGGCTGCGAAGGAGGCAATCGCAGTCAGCGGGCTGACACCCAGTGCCAGTGCGGCAGGCATCAGGGCTTTGGTGGTGGCGCCTTGTGAATAGAGCAGCATGGCAGCGAAGAACAGCACCACGGCCAGCAGCCAGGAGTACTGGTTCAGCAGGTCGCCAGCGATCAGCTGGATGGTGTCCATGTTGCCTTTCACGAAGACGTTACCCAGCCAGGCCACACCCAGTACGCAGATACAGGCGGACATACCGGACTTGAAGGTCGGCATGTTGGTGACCTGGGTGGCGTCCAGTTTGCACACCAGGGTCATGATGGTGGCCGCGGCCAGCATGATGCCCATGATGGCGCCGTCACGGGGGATCGGCGGGTTGGTGATCAGGCCCACTTTACCGGAGATGGCAGTGGCATAAGCCATGACAGCAACGATGGCGGCGATGAAGATCCAGACAGACAGTTTGGCGTACGGTTTGATCTCGAGCTTGGTAGTACCACGCAGTTTGATCAGGCCCTTGGCTTTACGCTCCAGATAGACTTCGTCCTGATCCAGCGGCTTGCCCATCATGTTGGCAATGAAGGCGCCCAGGATACAGGCCAGGAAGGTAGAGGGGATGCAGATGGCCAGCAGGGTCAGGTAGTCAACACCAAACGGCTCGAGCATGCCGGAGAAGGCAACCACAGCGGCAGAGATCGGGGAAGCTGTGATGGCGATCTGGGAGGCGACAACCGCGATGGAGAGCGGACGGGATGGGCGGATCCCTTGCTCTTTGGCCACTTCAGCGATCACCGGCAGGGTGGAGAAGGCGGTATGACCGGTACCGGCCAGCATGGTCATCAGGTAGGTGACCACCGGGGCGGCGAAGGTGATGTATTTGGGGTTCTTGCGCAGCGCTTTTTCTGCCAGGAAGACCAGGTAGTCCATCCCGCCAGCCAGTTGCATACAGGCGATGGCGCAGATGACGGACGCGATGATCATGATCACATCCCAAGGGATGTAGCTGACCAGTTGATCGCTCGGGATGGGCATGCCCAGACCCCACGTCAATACCAGTACCCCCAGACCACCGGCAAAGCCGATGCCGATGCTGCCTATCCGGGCCCCCAGATAGATAGCGGCGAGCACGACAAGTAACTCGATTCCAATCATAGCGATAACTCCATTTTTTAGTTTTTGGTTTTTATTTGGCAAAAAGCCAATTCCCGATCGGGCTGGGGATAAAGACCAATCGGGAACTGACTTTATGGGCCGGGAAGATCCCGGCCCACACTCGCTTATACGGCAGCTTCGCGGGTGAAACGCTTGGCTTTGTATTGCGGGTTCATCAGGTTCTCGATGGAGAGAATTTCGTCCAGCTGCTCGGCGCTCAGCAGGCCGCGCTCAAGAACGACTTCGCGGACGTTCTTGCCGGTCTGGGCACAGATCTTGCCGACGATATCCCCTTCGTGGTGGCCGATGAAGGGGTTCAGGTAGGTCACGATACCGATGGAGTTCAGCACGTGATTCATGCAGATTTCCGGGTTGGCGGTGATACCTTCCACGCACTTCTCGCGCAGGGAAATACAGGCTTTTTCCATCAGGCTCAGGGATTCGAACATCGCCTGACCAATCACCGGCTCCATGACGTTCAGCTGCAGCTGACCGGCTTCGGCGGCGAAGGTGATGGTGATGTCGTTACCGAATACCTTGAAGCAGGATTGGTTGACCACTTCCGGGATAACCGGGTTGACCTTGGCCGGCATGATGGAGGAACCCGCCTGCATTTCCGGCAGGTTGATCTCTTTCAGTGCAGTGCGCGGGCCGGAGGAGAGCAGACGCAGGTCATTACAGATCTTGGACAGCTTCATGGCCAGACGCTTGATGGCGCCGTGCAGCATGACGTAGGCGCCACAGTCGGAGGTCGCTTCGATCAGGTCTTCTGCCGGCACATAGGCACGACCGGTGATCTCGGCCAGACGCTTGATGGCCAGTGCAGAGTACTCGGGCGGAGTGTTCAGACCGGTACCGATGGCGGTCGCGCCCAGGTTCACTTCCAGCAGCAGCTCCTGGCAACGCTTGATGGACTTGATCTCTTCACGCAGGGTCACGGCGAATGCGTGGAACTCCTGACCCAGGGTCATCGGAACCGCATCTTGCAGCTGGGTACGGCCCATCTTCAGGATGTTTTTGAACTCTTTCGCTTTGGCATCGAATGCCGCGATCAGGTGCTCCAGCGCGTGCAGAGTCACGTCAGTGCTGTTGACCACAGCAACGCGGAAACCGGTCGGGTAGGCATCGTTGGTGGACTGGCACTTGTTGACGTGGTCGTTCGGGTTGATGACGTCGTAACGGCCTTTCTCCAGACCCATGATTTCCAGGGCGATGTTGGCCAGTACTTCGTTGGTGTTCATGTTGACGGAGGTGCCGGCACCACCCTGGTAAACGTCGACCGGGAACTGGTCGAAGCATTTGCCGGTGTTCAGCATCAGGTCGCAGGCTTCTACGATCTTGTCAGCAATTTCAGGACGGATGGTACCCAGTTCACCGTTTGCCAGCGCAGCGGCCTTCTTGGTCAGCACCATACCGCGGACGAATTCCGGAACGTCAGAAATCTTCTGAGAGCTGATCTTGAAGTTCTCGACAGCGCGCAGGGTGTGCACACCGTAGTAGAGATCATTGGAAACTTCTTTGGTGCCCAGCAGGTCTTCTTCAATGCGGACGTTCTTGATGTCGCTCATTGTAATGCCTCAGAAATCAGATAAATGGAAAAATCCTCACCGAGTGGTCGCGAGTTCCTTGCGCACAGCTCATCCTGAAGCACCACACATCGAGTGGGGCGGTTGGGAGAATGACCTCCCGAAAAACTAATCAATATACTACTCCAATTGAGGTATCGGTTATTAGAGGTGGATCACTAAATTTGCGACATTTTCAAATTACTTTGAGGAAAGTACACATATGTTATGAAGTTTTTATCATGATGATTTTTATAAATTTTTGTGACTTTTTGCTGGTTTTTTAGATTGCTGATGACGTAGGAGTCAGTTGACCAACTTGAAAAGAGGGGGGCTGCCCCCATTTATTCAGGGCAGAAAGTGGTGATGACGGGGCGGCAAAATCGCCTCTGACCATCGTTGGATGGGCGCCACTTTTTCTCAATTTACCGGTGCTGGAGTGGATATGGGCAAGTTGTTTTTGTTGTTGGTGGGTCTGGTTGTGCTGGAGCTCACCGTGATGATCGAGGTCGGCTCAGTGATTGGGGCGCTGCCGACAGTCGGCTTGCTCATACTGACCGCGGTATTGGGCTCCTCGCTGGTGCGCAGTGAAGGGATCAAGACCCTGTTCAGCGCCCAGCAAAAGATGCAGATGGGCGAGATGCCGGGCCGCGAGGTGATGGGGGGCATGATGCTGGCGTTGGCCGGTCTGCTGCTGATCATTCCGGGTTTTGTCACCGACTTTTTCGGGATCCTGCTGCTGCAGCCTTGGCTGCGCAACAAACTGGCCGACAAGCTGATCGGCAGCAACCAGTTCCGGATGCAGATGGGCGGCTTCCAGCGTACTCAATCGCCGTTTGGCAACGCACCGTCCGATGATCATCTGGGGAACGCCAAGCAGGGCGGCACCACCATCGAAGGCGAATTTGAGCGCAAAGAGTGAGCGTAAAGAGTAATCGACGAGACGAAAACCCGAGGCGAGTGACTGAATCAGGGTTTGCCCTGATGGCACAAGGCCTCGAAGCGGTGTCGGGCATACCACCATGCGAGGGTGCCCGCCGCCAGATTGGCCAGCAGTATCCCCAGATATATCCCCTGTTCTCCCCCCAGCTTTGCCCCCAGCCAGGCTCCTGGCAACAGAAAACCAAACAGCCGCAATCCGTTGAACAAAAACGAGATACTGGATGCTCGCACGCCATTGAGTGCCGAGGCCAGCAGCATCACCATGCCCTGAAAGCCGTAACCGATCGGCACCAGATGCAGATAGAGAATGATGAGGCGAATGACCTGCGGATGATCGCTGAACAGGTTGGCGATGAGTGGCGCCAGTAGCCAGGTCAGGCCATAGATGGCGAGCTGGAACAGCAGGGCAAAGCGCAGGCAGCTCTGAAGTGCGGCTTTGGCCCGGGCCGGATTGCCAGCGCCGCAGTTTTGCGAGATGAAAGGGGCCAGTACGGAGGCGAGGGCCATCATCACGATCAGCAGCAGCGCCTCGACCCGCGACGCGGCGCCGTAAGCGGCCACCACCTCGGTACCCAGTCCTGCAAAGATCGTCATCAGCACCGCATTGGCCAGGGGGTTGAGCATATTGGTAAAAGAGGCGGGGACGGCGACATGGAGCAAGGCCTGCCAGTGGGTCAGCAACCGGGCCCGCGGCGAGAGGCGCCACAGCAGCAAGCCCTCCCGATGACGCAGGATATAGAGGCTGACCAGCATCGCCATCAACCAGGAGATAGAAGTCGCGATGGCGGCCCCGCGGATCCCCCATTCGGGAAAGGGGCCGATGCCGAAGATCAACAGAGGATCCAGCACCCCGTTGACCAACCCGGCTACTGCCATCACCAGACTGGGGGTTTTGGTATCGCCGGTCGCCCGGATGGCGGCATTGCCCACCATGGGCAGCACCAGCATGGGGACGGTGAGATACCAGATCAGCATGTAGTCATGGATGAGGGAGATAAGCTCGGCACTGGCCCCCAGCAGAGTAAACAGAGGCTTGATGGTGAGAGCCCCCCCCGCGGAGAGCAGGGCCACCATGATCACCGCCAGAAACAGGCTGTCGGTGGCGAGATGGGCCGCCTCATCGTGTTTGCCCTGCCCCAGGGTATGACCGATCACCGCTGACAATCCGGCGCCCAATCCCATCGCCAGCGAGGTAACCACAAAAGTGACAGGAAAGGTAAAACTGATGGCGGCCAGAGCTTCGGTGCCCAGCATACCGATAAAAAAGGTATCGACCAGATTGAAGGCCAGAATGGCGATGATGCCGAAGATCATGGGGCCCGTCATCTGGCGCAGTACGACCGGAATAGGGGCTGTCAGCATGGGGTTGGTGCGGGTCAAGGGCTCGTCTCTACAGCTGGCTTTGAAGGTTCTGGCATGGAAACCGGGCGGCTTGAACCGACCTTGCTCCAGAGTGCGGACATGGCTGAACCATCGAAGATGTTTATAGTACGTGAAAAAATTTTTTTTGTATTTGCCCTTGAAGGGTTAGCAACTCTGCCCCACATCAGGGACATATCTAATTTGGCCTGGAACGGCCATTCCTCAAAGCAACAATGAGACTCATTTTGGGAGAGTTATCGATGAAAATTCGTCCACTGCACGACCGCGTCATCATCAAGCGCATCGAAGCTGAAGCCAAATCTGCCGGCGGTATCGTCTTGACTGGTACTGCGGCCCAGAAGTCCACCCGTGGTGAAGTGCTTGCCGTGGGGACTGGTCGCATCCTGGATAATGGCGAAGTCAAAGCGCTGGCCGTGAAGGTTGGTGACAAGGTTATCTTCAACGAAGGCTACGGTGTGAAGACCGAGAAGCTGGATGGTCAGGACGTCCTGATCCTCTCCGAAACCGACATCCTGGCGATTGTCGAAGAGTAATCCATCCTCCTTTTCCCCGAATTGATTTAAGGATTGAAGAAAAATGGCAGCTAAAGACGTTAAGTTTGGTAACGAAGCCCGCATCAAGATGCTGGAAGGCGTAAACATCCTGGCTGATGCCGTCAAGGTGACTCTGGGCCCGAAAGGCCGCAACGTGGTGCTGGACAAGTCCTTCGGCGCCCCGACCATCACTAAAGATGGTGTGTCTGTTGCGCGCGAAATCGAGCTGGAAGACAAGTTCCAGAACATGGGCGCCCAGATGGTCAAGGAAGTGGCTTCCAAGGCGAACGATGCCGCCGGTGACGGTACCACTACTGCAACCGTTCTGGCTCAGGCTATCGTCAACGAAGGTCTGAAAGCCGTTGCCGCCGGTATGAACCCGATGGATCTGAAGCGCGGTATCGACAAGGCCGTTGTGGCTGCTGTTGCCGAGCTGCAAGCGCTGTCCCAGCCGTGCGCTGACAGCAATGCCATCGCTCAGGTGGGCACCATCTCCGCCAACTCCGACGAGAAAGTGGGCAAGCTGATTGCTGAAGCCATGGACAAAGTGGGTCGCGATGGCGTCATCACCGTTGAAGATGGTCAGGGTCTGGAAGATGAGCTGGCAGTTGTTGAAGGTATGCAGTTCGACCGCGGCTACCTGTCCCCCTACTTCATCAACAAGCAAGAGACCGGTTCCGTTGAACTGGACGACCCGTTCATCCTGCTGGTTGACAAGAAAGTCTCCAACATCCGCGAAATGCTGCCGGTGCTGGAAGGCGTTGCCAAAGCTGGCAAGCCGCTGCTGATTGTTGCTGAAGACGTAGAAGGCGAAGCCCTGGCGACTCTGGTGGTCAACACCATGCGCGGTATCGTGAAAGTGGCTGCCGTCAAGGCGCCTGGCTTCGGTGACCGTCGCAAGGCCATGCTGCAGGATATCGCCGTACTGACTGGCGGTACCGTCATCTCTGAAGAAGTTGGCATGGAGCTGGAAAAAGCGACTCTGGAAGATCTGGGTCGTGCCAAGCGCATCGTCATCACCAAAGAGAACACCACCATCATCGATGGCGTGGGTGATGCCGGTGTGATCGAAGGCCGTGTTGCCCAGATCCGTCAGCAGATCGAAGAGACCTCTTCCGACTACGATCGTGAGAAGCTGCAAGAGCGCGTAGCCAAGCTGGCTGGCGGTGTTGCCGTGATCAAGGTTGGCGCAGCCACCGAAGTCGAGATGAAAGAGAAAAAAGCACGCGTTGAAGATGCCCTGCACGCTACCCGCGCCGCTGTTGAAGAAGGTGTGGTTGCCGGTGGTGGTGTGGCGCTGGTGCGCGTAGCTGCCAAGCTGACTGGCCTGCGTGGTGACAACGAAGACCAGAACGTCGGTATCAAGGTTGCCCTGCGCGCCATGGAAGCCCCGCTGCGTCAAATCGTCATCAACGCCGGTGAAGAAGCCTCCGTCATTGCCAATGCAGTGAAGAACGGCGAAGGCAACTTCGGTTACAACGCTTACAGCGAACAGTATGGCGACATGCTGGCCATGGGTATCCTGGATCCGACCAAGGTAACCCGTTCCGCCCTGCAGTTTGCCTCTTCCATCGCCGGTCTGATGATCACCACCGAGTGCATGGTCACCGAACTGCCGAAGAAAGATACCCCTGCCATGCCTGACATGGGCGGCATGGGTGGCATGGGCATGATGTAATCATCCCCCCTTGCTCTGTTTGACAAACGGCTCGCTCAAGGCGAGCCGTTTTTTTATATCTGGCTAAACTGAGTCTGTTGAGACAGCAAATCTGGGGGCGATATGAAAATGTTTGGTTGGCTGACACTACTGTGTTCATTGGTCATCATGCCGGTGATGGCTGCTGAGGCGCTGACTGGGCCGGTGATCCTGAAAGTGGGTGGCAACATCAGGTCGGCAGACGAAGTTGATGGCAAGGTGTTGTTTGATCTGGCCAAACTGCAGGCTCTGCCGCAACATGAGATAGTGACCGGCAACCCGTGGGTGGATAAGCCGCACACCTACAGAGGCCCAAAACTGGCCGATGTATTGGCTGCAGTCGGTGCGGATGGCAAGACCATTACGTTGACGGCACTGAACAGTTTCCAGATCCGCATTGAATGGGACAAGGTTGCCAAATACGAGCCCATCCTTGCATGGGAAGACAACGGCGCTGTCATGCGGGTGCGTGACAAGGGGCCGGTCTGGTTTATGCTGCCTCTTGATCAATATCCGGAATTGAAGCGATCCGAATATACCGACATGATGATCTGGCAGCTGGATTTGATAGACATTCAGCACTGATAAAAACAGCACGGGAGCATGGGGTGAAAGGAAAGACCAGGGCGTGGCCACTGCTCGTCATTCTGTATGTATCCATCCTGTCGTTTACCGGGAGCACCCTCTATTGCCTGATGCAGATCCAGAATGCGACCAGAGCGATGGAGAAATACACCTATGATGTCTCCTGGGCGCTGATGCAGTTGCAGCTGGAGCTCGGGCGTTTCCTCAATGCGGTAGAGGTCTATCACTATGGCGGGATTGATCATGACACCTTGATGTTGCGTTATGACATTCTCTGGAGCAGAACGCCCATCCTGTTGAGCGGCCAGCTGCGCAAGAGCATGCAGGACAAGCAGAAAACCTTGCGTCTGGTGCAGCTGATTGAAACCAATATTCGCCAAATAGAGCCCGACATCACCAAGTTGCAAAGCGGGGCATCTGACTATCAGCAGATCATGATGCGCCTTGCCCCGCTGCAAGAGCCGCTCTCCTACTCCCTCGCTTCTGTGATGCAGAAGAACATCAACGTCTATTCCGAGAACGATCGCCATTTTGGCCAATTGCGCAATGCCTTGTTGCTGATGGTCTCCGGTCTGGTCATGTCAGTGCTGCTGCTCAGCATGCTGCTTATATATGAAGGGCGTCGCCATTTCAGAGCAGCCAGACGGGATCCGCTGACCGGGTTGTCCAATCGGGTTGCTTTGCTGGAGCGGATGGAGCTGTACGCCACACAGGAAGTGCCGTTTGGGCTGGTGCTGGTCGATATCAACGACTTCAGGGATATCAACAGCAAGTTTGGCTATGACACCGGTGATTATCTGCTTTGTGAGTTTGCCACCCGGATCAGAGTGCTCTGTGAAGAGGGCGAGTGGAGCGGACGTCTGGGGGGAGATCAATTTGCCATTATTCAGCGTGGCAGCAGCGATCTGCGTCAGGTCAGGGAGCTGGTAGCGCGATTGCTGCATGCGCTGAAGCAAGATATCGTCTATGACAACTATCCCTTCCGGCTTGAAGTCGGGATCGGGATTGCCTTCTATCCGATGGACAGCGACAAGACTCAGGAGCTGTTGAGTCGTGCGGAACAGGCCCTGTTCCATAGTCGCAAGACCCATGTCCCCTATGTGATTTACGATAACTCCCTGCTCAACGAGACGGCGCGGCGCAAACATCTGGCGTCGGACATGATCATGGCGCTGGAACACAATGCGCTGGAACTCTATTACCAACCCATCGTCAATCTCGAGAGTGGCCGCTGTGAAGCTGTCGAGGCTCTGCTGCGCTGGCGGCATCCGGAACTCGGCTTCATTCCGCCAAACGAAGTGATCATGGTGGCTGAGGAGTTCCAGCTTGCCGAACGGGTTGGCAGCTGGGTGCTGAACACAGCTTGCGAGCAGCTCTATCAGTGGCACCAGCTTGGTATGGTTGATCTGCAAATGTGTGTGAATATCTCGCCAGGCATGTACCAGCGCAATTTGCTCAAATTGGTGGCCAAGGCATTGATGGAGCACCACCTGCCTGCCCGCAGCCTGGTCTTGGAGGTCACGGAAGATACCACCATGCGCGAAGTGAAGAACTCGCTGCAACTGATGCAGGATCTCAATCAGCAGGGGGTACTGCTGGCATTAGACGATTTTGGTACCGGTTATTCATCTTTGAGTTATCTGCAAAAGTTACCGGTCAGCAAAGTGAAGATCGACCGCTCCTTTATACAGGGCATTGACACTTCAATGGAGGCATCCGAACTGGTCGCCAATATTTGCCGGATGGGGTCGATGCTGGGCAAGAGTCTGGTGTGTGAAGGGATTGAGACACAGGCCCAGTTGGATGTATTGCGATCTCTGACCGATATCCACTTGTATGGGCAGGGCTATCTGTTCAGCCGACCAGAGCAGGCGGAGAAAATCTATCAAACCTTGTTGGAGATGGAGGAGCTTTGGCTGGCGCGTCAACAATCCGAAATGGCTTATATGAGTTGAGAGGGGGCTTGCCTGTCATCTGCCTCCAGAATGTGTGATTTAGCTCGAACTTTCTTCTTTTTGTTTGTTGTTTGAACGGTTGTGCGGTTTTATCAAAAAAACATGCAATTTAGCCTTGCCAGAAAGAATCTGTTCCCTATAATGCGCCTCCATCGACAGGGCAAGCGGC
>OEQM01000195.1_pt1 | contig 21659 bp, 18 predicted proteins | sample 1539771 | NCBI WGS metagenome assembly OEQM01 (sample SAMEA3891240, study PRJEB23780) | metagenome | biome: terrestrial biome; feature: animal house; material: water of meat washing | place: Italy | collected 2015-05-12
TCGAAAAACAGAAAGATGAAAATAAAATTGAAGTGCAGAAATATTGTAGATCAATACTTAATAAATGCAGTCGAATATTAGTTGTTCGTGTAGACTTGGGTTATTTGCAAGAATATTCTAGTCGAATCAGAGTTGAAGATATTTATAAGGACTTAGATATACTACTTAATCGTATCCAAAATAAAGATGGCATATTTAAACATGTGATCGGATATATATGGGGAGTAGAGCAAGGTGGTAAAAGTAAAGGTTTTCATTGCCATTTAGCAATCATTTATGATACTGCCTTTCGTGATGGAAGCGCAGCATATTGGGGGAATAAAATTATCGCGCTTTGGAGTGAGATTACTCGAGATTATGGTCAAGGCTATAATTGTTGGAACCGCGAACGCGTAAAGGAGCTTCGAGGTAGAGATGAGCTAGGGATCGGTTTGATTTATCGTCGCGATTCAACCCAAGTGACAAATTTCATTGAGGCAATGCAATACATTGCTGATCATCACAAACGTACTCTTCAATACTTACGTGTTAAGCCAGAAGGACGAAGAGTATTTGGTAAAGGTCAGTTAAGAGTGCAGTATGATAGACGCTAAATGAAAATAATCTCAGATATACATTATCTAGATGAAAACGAGGTTTTAAATACTTTGCAAGGCTTACCAATCGGTGAGCCTTTGTCATTTCTGGAGATGTATATTATGAGTTTAAATTGTCCTTATTGTTTTTCCGATCAGGTTATTCAAGTGGTTAATCAGCAGGTGAGTGGATCTGATTCCACAGGTCTAGCAGCATCTGCATCGTTCGCAACTATCGGTGCAACCATTTCAAAGGGTTTACCTTTACCTGTATCACCACTGCTTGGCGGGCTTGCAGGTGCGGTCATTGGTGGTCTATTTAGCAGCATGTTTGATGAGCCGAAAAAGCCGATCACCCTGACCTATTACCATTGCAATCAATGTCAGCAGAATTTTCGTTGAATCGTCATAGGAGATAAGAACGATGGCACATCAAATCGAACAAATCGCCTATGTTGGCGAAACCCCTTGGCATGGTCTGGGTAATCAGCTGAGTCCGAATCAACCACTCGAAGTTTGGGCACAGCAAGCTGGGATGGACTGGCGGATTGAATCCTCGAACGTCAGCTATATGGCACAGAATGAACGTGGTCAGAGCATTATCATGCCTTTTGAAGAGCAGCGTGTATTGTATCGCTCAGATACCCATGCGCCTTTATCTGTGGTCAGTCAGCGTTATCAGGAAGTTCAACCCAAAGAGATTCTGGAGTTCTACCGGGATCTGACTGAGCAATCTGGCTTTGAGTTAGAAACCGCAGGGGTTTTGAAAGGTGGGAAGAAGTTCTGGGCTTTGGCACGTACCGGGCAAAGCACCGCGTTAAAGTCCAAAGATGTCAGTAATGGTTATATTCTGCTGGCTACTGCGTGTGACGGCACTTTGGCAACGACAGCACAGTTCACCGGTATCCGAGTGGTCTGTAACAACACTTTGGCGATTGCCTTACGTGGGCAGAGCAGTAGTGCAGGTGTAGTGAAGGTTCCACATAGCACCAAGTTTGATGCAGAAAAAGTGAAACAGCAATTGGGTATTTCAGTGCGTGCATGGGATGAACACATGTATGAGATGAAACAGCTCACACAGCGTAAGGTGAGTCAGCAAGAAGCTAAGGCTTACTTTGATGCCGTGTTCAACAACAGCACCATGTCAATTTCCGATCCTGAAGAAAACATTATTCAGTTCTATCGTAATGTCGCGCAGCAAGCTCAGGAGAAAAAGCCTGAACCGAATGGTCGTGCCATGAATAAAGCTTTAGAGATGTTCAATGGGCAAGGACGTGGTGCTGACCTGTCATCCGCCAAAGACACTGCTTATGGCTTACTGTGTTCCATCACAGAATTTGTGGATCATGAACGACGTGCCATGAGTACAGATCACCGTCTTGATTCAGCTTGGTTTGGTGCAGGTGCGGGGGTGAAGCAACGAGGATTGGAGCAAGCACTTGCTTTGATCGCCTGAAATTAACCGATTCACTTATGTTGAAATCAAGTCACCCCAAACAAATGCTAGTCATAGCACTCATGTAACCCCTATCAATTAAAACAGCAAATAAATCGCCATACCCGACCTCGTGTCGGGTATGGCTTTTTTATGCATTTCTTTTACAGAGATCAGAATTTATAAGGATAATTCCATGAATCAAATTGTATCTATTTCCCATCAGCCTACGACGGTAGGATCAAAGATTGTAGTCAATCCAACCATCACCACCAAACGCTCAACAGCAGCCAAGCGACTGGTCAACACCAAAGGGATGGAATATCAGGACTGGCTTGAAGTTCGTAAACAAGGTATCGGTAGCAGTGATGCAGCGACTGCCTGTGGTCTCAATCCCTACATGTCGATGCTGGAACTCTGGCTGATCAAAACCGGACGGCAGGCTCAATTCATAGAAGATGAAAGCTCAGGTGTAGCACCATTGTATTGGGGCAAGCAGCTGGAACCTTTGGTGGCAGAGTTCTATAGCATGCACACCCATAACAAGGTGCGACGGATCAATGCGGTACTTCAGCATCCTGATCCCGATAAACACTTTATGTTAGCCAATCTGGATTACAGCGTGGTCGGCAGTGATGAAGTCCAAATTTTGGAATGCAAAACAGCAGGTGAGCATGGAGCAAAATTGTGGCGTGATGGTGTGCCTTTATACGTGCTGTGTCAGGTACAACATCAACTGGCGGTGACTGGTAAACAGGCAGCGCATGTTTGTGTCTTGATCTGTGGGCATGAAACCAAGATCTTCAAAGTGACACGATCAGAATCCGTGATTGAACATATTGTTCAAGCAGAACGATATTTCTGGGAATGCGTGGAAAAGGATACACCACCATCCGTGGATGCAAGTGAATCCGCAGCTAAAGCGATTCAACAACTTTATCCAGCGCATGTACCTTTAACCGTAGAGGATCTCTCGCAAAATGAAAATGCCAATTTGATGTTCGACAAGCTCATCAAAATGAAAGAAGAGATTCAGCATCAGCAGGAACGTTTTGATCAGCTTAAACATGAAATTCAGATGATGATGCAAGACAAGGAAAGGGCAGTCTTTGCACATGGCTCAGTAGTCTGGAAGAAAGCCAAGGACTCCATCAGCCTCAATACCAAGACATTGCTTCAGCACCAGCCTGAACTCATCGAGCTTTATCCACTTCAAAAGCAGGGCAGTCGTCGATTCAACATCTATACCGACTAAGCCCGATCTACAGCACCCAATCGAAAATTCACAAAAATCGCTCCCCGCTCTCTACCCTTCGGTAGAGAGCAAATCGGTCGCGATCTCTGTAGCACTTTATCTGGCTCTACATTCTTTGGGTAACTTATTTGGTCCTTGTTCCGACCTACATACATAGACCCAAATTTGTAAGGTAATACATTAAGGAATATCAACATGATTAAAGGTTTAGCAATTACTCCTCCAATACTCGGACGGATCAGTATTGGTCGGATGGTTGAAAAGAATGGCAAACGCCTACCGGAAAAGGATGACCAGTTCACTATTACATCCCAGATTCAAAGCAAAGAAGGCTGGGTCAAACATCCATTAGATGATCAGCTTCGAGCTAATATTCCCAATCAAAAGCTACGCTCAATCCCCGTCAGAATGATTTTTAATGATCCTGATTTGAGCTTGCGCGCTGAATACACCTTATTTGACCGACAGACCGGACGGCCTGTGTGTGTCGGTAATGGAGAAACCTGCCAACGTTTAACCAACCAAGGCGTGGAGCAACATCCCTGTCCATCCCCTGATTTATGTCCATTGGCTCAAGGAGGGAACTGCAAGCCCTATGGTCGTGTGCATGTGAACTTAGATGAATCGGATGAGTTTGGCACCTTCATCTTTAGAACTACAGGCTTTAACAGTATTCGGACTTTGGCTGCACGGCTGAGTTATTACCATGCGGCCTCAAATGGTTTGTTGTCATGCCTCCCATTGCAATTGATATTGCGGGGCAAGAGTACGACACAAAGCTATCGTCAGCAGGTGTATTACGTGGATCTAACTTTAAGGGAGGGGATTAGCTTGAATGAAGCCATTATTCAGGCAAAGCAAATTGATGAGCAGAGTAAGCAGGCTGGGTTTTATCAGGAGGCTTTAGACTTTACTGCAAGGAAGGGTTTTGCGAATGGAAGGATGGAGGTCGATATAGAGGAAGGCTTGGAGGTAGTTAAGGAGTTTGATATAGATGAACTTATTGAATCTGAACCCCTGCAAACTAGAACCAAAAAGGAATCTAAATCAGGGCCTAAGTTCCATCAGGGAGAGGGTGTTGTACAAGAGATTCAGAAAAGCTTGCAGCAGAATGTACGGGTTGTAAATTAAAAAAACTTAAAGAGAACAGCGAGTTCTCTTTAATTTATTTTTTTTGAATTAAAAAACAAATAAGATGATTGAATCTAATACCAAGCGATACCAAGCAAAAACTTTTAAAGTATGTTTTTCTACAAATTTAACCATGGCTTTTACCACAAGCAAAGCTGCGATGAATGCGGTTACAAAGCCTACGGAAATATTCAATAAATTTTCTGAAGTTAAAACATCAACGTTGCGAAATATGTCTAAGTAACGGCACCAATAATGGTTGCACCAGACCGTGAAGTCCCCGGAATCATCGCAAGACATTGAACCAAACCAATAACAATGGCCTGTTTGAATCCAATATTGGTTGCCTCAATGGTTTGGACTTTAAAATTTTTAGCTTCTACAGCAAAAATTAACAGTGCACCAATAATCAGTGCAGATGCCACAACCGAAGGACTGAATAAAACTTGTTTAATAAAATCAACAGCTATAACTCCGATCACTACTGCAGGAATAAATGAAATGAAGACATTTATCGCAAAACGTCTCGCATGGTAATCACCTGATATAAAACCATGTAGTAGATTAATAATTTTTTTACGGTAGAGCCAACAAACGGCTAAGATTGTGCCCAGTTGAATGACAACTTCAAAGACACAGCCTGAGCCTGAATGAAAATCAATTAAATGGCCAAATAAAATTAAATGACCAGTACTGGAAATGGGTAAAAACTCCGTTAAACCTTCTATAAAACCTAAAAATAAGGCTTTAAGTACTGAAATTATATCCATAAATAAAGTGAGTCACAGAATAATAATAGCCATCACTTTTAAGATATTTTTCTGCATTTATAAGTGCATTGAGCTAAATTTTTACGCTTTCTTTACGCGGCATCCAAAGTTATGAATAGAGACTTTACGGTCTTATTTTTCATACTGGATTTTGGAATATCCCAATGCTTAGGATGAAAAACATGAGTGCGGTCATTCACGCGCATCAGCAGGTACAGCATCAAAAAAATTGCGTTGTACTAAATAATCAAAATAAACGTTATTTCAATATCTGCATGCAGTTTTCAGCTCTGAAACATAGGAGTGAAATGCCATGTTAGAGTTTGCTTTGCTTTTAGCCATCGTCTTTGTTCTGGCTTATCCCTTGGGTAAATACCTCGCAGCAATTATGCACAACCGCGATATGAAAATTGATCCTCTATTCAATTGGATTGAAAAGCCCATTTACGCGGTTTTAGGAATCAATCCCAAACGGGGGATGAATGTCAAAACCTATTCATTCAATTTTGTCATGAGCTGTGCAGTGATCGGTTTGGTGACTTGGACTCTATTTATGGTTCAAGCCAGCCTGCCGTTGAACCCAAACCATGCACCGAATATGTCATGGGATTTGGCGCTGCATACCATGATTTCGTTTCTGACCAATACCAACCAGCAGCACTATTCAGGACAGGCGCAACTGTCTTATTTATCGCAAATGGTCGGCATTGTCGGCTTGCAGATCTTCACGCCGATGATGGGCCTGGCGATGGTGGTGGCTACAGTTCGAGCACTGTTCTACAAACAATCCAATGCACTTTCTGAAACCGATCAACAGACCAGCTTTAAGCATAAAGTGCAACAAATTAATGTCGGCAACTATTGGGCCGATGTGATTCGTCCGACGTTCCGCTTTCTGATTCCTTTATGCATGGTTTGGTCATTATTGCTCACTAGCCAAGGCGTACCATCGACTTTTCAAGGCGGCCCAGAAGTTCAAGTCATCGACCAAAGCAGCGAATTAACAACGCAAAAAATACCTTTAGGCCCTGTTGCGCCCATGGTAGCAATTAAGCAATTGGGCAGTAATGGTGGTGGCTGGTATGGTCCGAACAGCAGTGTACCTTTGGAAAATCCGACACCATTGTCAAACTTTCTGGAAATGCTTGCGATTTTACTGATCCCTGTTTCGGTGATTTTTATGCTGGGCTTTTTCACCAAACGCGCCAAATTCGCAGGCTTGGTCTTTGCTTCAATGCTGCTGATGTCGATCATTTCTGCGACTAGCGCTATCTGGTCAGAAAGCCTTTCATCGACTTCGACATTGCTTTCCGCCATGGAAGGTAAAGAAGTGCGTTTTGGCGAGGCATCATCTGCTTTGTGGTCAGCGGTCACCACCCAAGTCAATAACGGCTCAGTGGATATGATGCATGATTCATCTGCACCGCTCACAGGTATGGTGCAATTGTCCAATATGCTGATCAATGCCATTTGGGGCGGGATTGGCTGTGGTTTACAGCAATTCATTATTTATCTGTTTTTAGCAGTCTTTATTGCAGGCTTAATGACCGGCCGCACCCCAGAATTGTTTGGCCGCAAAATTGAAGCCGGTGAAATCAAGCTGCTCGCTGTTGTGATTTTGATCCAACCCATCGTCATTCTTGGTTTAACCGCAATAACTGTATTTTTTCCTGAATTGACGGGCAACAGTAATCCGCAATACCACGGCATTTCTCAAGTGCTGTACGAATATGTGTCTGCATTTGCCAACAATGGCTCAGGCTTTGAAGGGCTATCAGACAATACCGTGTGGTGGAATGTCACATGCGGTATTGCTTTATTGCTCGGCCGTTTCCCGACATTAATTATTCCTTTAATCATCGCTACACGTTTAGCTGCTAAACGCCAAGCACCTGAAAGCAGCGGCAGTTTAAAAGTCGAAACGCCAACATTCGCACTGACTTTAATTGCCATTGTGGTGATGTTGACCTTATTGCAATTTATGCCAGCCCTGGTCTTGGGGCCAATTGCTGATCATCTGTTATTGGTTCAAGGTTAAGGGGGAGTACAATGAATCATTCAAAACACACTGTTCAAACACAGCAAAACACCATAGCTTCAACCTTATTTCAAGCTGAAGCATGGAAAAATGCTTTTATTAAACTGCTGCCGCAGCATGTGATTAAAAATCCGGTGATGGCCATCGTTTGGCTTGGGACGCTGATTACACTGGTTAGTACAATTCTAGGTCAATCTAGTTTGGTTTTTGGCTTATTGGTGACGTTGATTTTATTTGTGACGGTTCTCTTTGCCAATTATGCCGAAGCGGTTGCTGAAGCCAAAGGCCGCGGACAGGCGTCATCCCTGCGTCAAGCGCGTCAGAATTTGACGGCGCGCCGGATCCATTCTAAAGATGATATGGATGGGGTGCAGATTTCAGCGGCTGAATTGAACATGCATGACTTGATTGAAGTGCGTGCAGGGGAATTGATTCCCGCAGATGGTGAAATAATTCAGGGCTTTGCTACGATCAATGAAGCTGCAGTAACAGGTGAATCTGCGCCGGTACTCCGTGAAGCGGGCACAGATAAATCTGGGGTGATTGGCGGAACCAAAGTCTTAACCGACCGGATCATCGTGCAAGTGACCGCAGAGGCGGGAAATAGCTTTCTCGACCGAATGATTGCTTTAGTCGAAGGCTCAAACCGTCAAAAAACACCGAATGAAATTGCCTTAGGTATTTTACTGACCGTGATGACTGTGACTTTTATCATCGTCGTGGTCAGCCTGCCGTTGATTGGACATTTCCTGCATATTGAAATCAGCCCGATTTTATTGGTGGCGCTATTGGTCTGCTTGATTCCAACCACCATCGGCGGCTTATTGCCAGCTATTGGAATTGCAGGGATGAACAGAGCGCTCAAAGCCAATGTGATTGCCAAATCAGGCAAGGCGGTTGAAGTTGCAGGCGATATAGATGTTTTACTACTCGATAAAACCGGAACTATTACTTACGGTGACCGTCAGGCGACTGCTTTTTATCCCTTAACAGGAGTGACGGAGTCTGAACTTCGCCAAGCGGCGGTACTGACTTCTTTGGCCGATCCAACGCCAGAAGGTAAATCGGTGGTTGCTTTGGCCAAAGAGCAAGGTGAAAGAGTGGCCGAGCCTGAACAGGCTGAATTTATCGCTTTTAATGCGTCCACACGCATTTCAGGCCTTAACTTGGCGGATGGTCATCAAGTGCGTAAAGGCGCTATGGATGCCATTCTTAAATTCGCTTCGCAAAACCTTGAAAATCATGCCGAACTGAAAGCGCGCGTAGAACAAATAGCTTCAAAAGGGGCAACGCCGCTGGTCGTGGCTAAAGATCAGAATTTGTTGGGTGTCATTGAACTATCAGACGTGATTAAGCAAGGCATTAAAGAAAAATTTGCGCGCTTACGTGAAATGGGCATTAAAACTGTGATGGTGACCGGAGATAATCCGCTCACAGCAGCGGCCATCGCAGCAGAGGCTGGTGTGGATGATTATATCGCTGAAGCGAAACCAGAAGATAAACTCACATGCATTCGAACCGAGCAAAACAAAGGACATTTGGTAGCGATGGTCGGTGACGGTACTAATGATGCACCGGCGTTGGCCCAAGCAGATATTGGCTTAGCCATGAACTCGGGAACGCAAGCAGCCAAAGAAGCAGGCAATATGGTGGACTTAGATTCTGATCCAACCAAATTGCTATCTGTGGTTGAAATAGGCAAACAGCAGCTGATTACTCGCGGTGCATTAACCACCTTTTCCTTGGCGAATGATGTATCAAAGTATTTTGCAATTTTGCCGGCATTATTCGTCGCGGCAATTCCGCAAATGCATGTGTTAAATGTCATGCAACTAGGCAGTTCTGAAAGTGCCATCCTGTCTGCGCTGATCTTTAATGCGATCATTATTCCTCTGCTGATTCCAATTGCACTGCGCGGTGTGAAATTCAAACCTTCGACATCTACCCAATTATTGCGCCGCAACATGCTGATTTATGGTGTGGGCGGGGTGCTGCTACCGTTTATTGCCATTAAAGCGATTGATCTGCTGATCAGTCCAATCTTGGCCCTATAAATTTTTTGAGGATGACAAAGTGAATATGCAAAATCATCAATTGGCAGACTCATCATGGGGTGAGAAACTGCGCGCTTCGTTTGGAATGACCATCATTGCTCTAGGCTTATGCGGCTTTGTATATAGTGCTGCTGCAACCAGCTTAGGACAAATGCTCTTTCCAAAACAAGCCAACGGCAGCTTGATTGTCGAAAATAATCAAGTGATCGGTTCACGCTTAGTGGCACAGCCTTTTGCCCAAGTTCAATATTTCCATCCGCGTCCATCTGCCGCAAATTATGATCCTATGGCGATGGCCGGAAGCAACATGGCGAGAACCAATCCTGAACTGCAGAAAGCCATAGAGGAACGGCTGAATCGAATCGCAGCGAAGGAACAGATTGAAAAATCTAAAATTCCTGCGGATCTGGTCACCGCTTCAGGCAGTGGCATCGACCCTGAAATTAGCGTGCAATCAGCCATGATTCAAGTGAAGCGGATTGCCCATGCACGGCATATGCCTGAACAGAATGTCGAAAAACTGATTCAGTCGCATACGGTTCAGCCGATTTTTGGGATTTTAGGGCAGGCACGTGTCAATGTGCTTGAATTGAATTTGGCTTTGGATCGGGGCGGGAAGTGATATGAATGGCTTGATGATTAAAATATAGTGATTGAACGCTATTAAATAATTTGAATTAAGTTACATACGATTGTTGGGCGAGGGGATGTTCTATACCTCCGCCCAACGGTGGCATCCATATTGCCCAGCAATAGCCAAGCTGACTTTAGACGCATTTAAATGAATTTAAAAACATCTTTTTAAAGCAATAAATAAAGATTACTTCTATGACTGATCAACGAACCAATAAAGCCGATGTTTTGCTGCAACATACACAGCGTTATCAGTCTGGGCGGCTGACGATTTTTTTAGGCGCAGCTCCGGGCGTGGGAAAGACCTTTGCCATGCTGGTTCGTGCGCATGAACTGGCGCTGCAGGGTATTAATATCGTCATTGGCTATGTAGAAACGCATGGCCGTAGAGAAACTGAAAATTTAATTTCTGGTTTAGATATAATTCCGCGCAAGGCTATTGAATATCAAGGGCAGCATCTGGAGGAAATGAATCTAGATGCCGTTTTGGATAAAAAGCCCAGTATTGTTTTGGTGGATGAATTTGCCCACACTAATATGCCCGGCAGCCGTCATGAAAAACGCTGGCAAGACATCAATGAATTATTAGATGCTGGTATTGATGTTTTTACCACCATGAACATTCAGCATTTGGAAAGTTTGAATGATGTGGTATATCAAATCACTGGGATTCGTGTCACTGAAACCGTGCCAGACCGGGTGTTCGAACGGATTAGAGATATCCGCTTAATTGATTTGCCTGTGAATGAGCTGTTGGAGCGCTTAAACCAAGGGAAGGTTTATGTGCCTGAGCAGGCGGAACAGGCCTTACAGCGATTTTTCAACAGCTCCAACTTAACGGCACTGCGTGAACTGGCAATGCAAACCGTTGCCAATTATGTTGATAATGATGTACGCGAAAATTTCGCCATTCAAGGGCTTGCTCAAATCCCCTTAAAAAATCATGTCTTAATTATGATTGATGGCAAAGGGCATTCTGAAGCTTTAGTTCGGACTGGATGCCGTATTGCCGAGCATCGTGCGGCAAAATGGACGGTTGTTGCTTTTTCTCATGATACGCAAATCATGAATAAACAGGAAAACTCGCAAAGCCGTGAAATTGAACGGTCTTTAAACTTAACGCGTCAAATGGGTGGAATGACAGAAGTCCTTCACGGCCAGCAACATGCTAAAACTTTATTTGATTATGTGATGGACCGCGGCATTTCAACCTTGGTTTTAGCACAAGCGGCTCCGCAAAAGTTTTCGCTGAATTTAAGGCTCAATTTGATTGATCAATTACTGCAATACCGGCCCAGTTTTGAACTCAGTATTGTGCCGATTATTGCAGAGAATAAGCATCTGTCCTTTTTCACTCAAAGGGCATTCTTGTCGCTGAGAGAAATACAGTACGTACTAGCCACCACGGTCATCAGCATTGTGATTGCAAGCTTAGGGGAAAAGTATTTAGGGATTGAAGATCTTTCGGTGATTTTTATCACCGCTGTGGTTTTTGTGGCATCAAAAACACGGATGCTGGCTGCAGCTTTTTCAGCCATCCTATTCTTTCTAGCTTATAATTTTTTCTTTATTTCCCCGCAATTTACATTTCAGATTTCTGCACATCAGGGGATTGTCACCGTGATTGCATTTTTGGGCGCGGCTTTAATTTCGAGCCGATTAGCGTCACGTTTGAAAGAGCAGGTGACTGCACTCAAAACGGCGAACAGTTATAACAGCATTATGCAGGATTTAGGGCAGAAGCTGTCCACAGCATTAGATTTGGCACAAATCAAGGAGATTGCTGAACATAGCCTGAGTAAAAATCTCAATGCAGATGTCTGGCTGTATTTCCCAGATACTGCAGCAACTCAAGCATCATCCACTATCATGAGTAATAAAGAAAAAATTTCAGCCGATTGGACATTCAAAAACCATCAACCGTCCGGTCGCTTTACCCAAACCTTGACGGAAAATGAGTGGTGGTTTTTGCCCTTATTGGCTTCCAAGCAATGCTTAGGCGTGGTGGGGTTGAAACTTAAAGATGTGCAAGCAGTAATCAATACGGAGCAAAAACAGCTCGCTGAACTCATGGTAGAGTATCTTGCGCAGGCGATTTTCCGCACCCAGCTGACCAAGGCTTTGGAAATAGCCAATGTGAATTCTGAAACGGAAAAATTGCGCTCGGCATTATTATCATCCGTATCGCACGATTTACGCTCGCCTTTGGCGTCGATGATTGGAGCAGCGGATACTTTGAGCACTTACCGCCATTCCATGAATGAAAATGATCAGGACAGCTTGCTGGAAGCGATTCATTTAGAGGGGGAACGTTTAGACCGCTATATTCAAAACCTACTGGATATGACCCGTTTAGGCCATGAAGGCTTAAGCTTGAAGCGGGACTGGATTGGAGTTGATGAACTGATCGGTTCAGCAGTGCGCCGTTTAAACCGTTATATGCCAGATGCATTGGTTGAAGTGCATGCGCCTCAAGAATCTTTGAGTTTATTTGTACATGCCGCCTTGATTGAACAGGCCATTTTTAATGTGCTGGAAAATGCCGCAAAATTTTCACCAGAAAATAAAGCTGTGATGATTGAGGTGCAGCAGGTGAATGAAAATGAGATCGAAATTGCCATAACTGATAAGGGGCAGGGTATCCCGGAAGGTGAGCGGGAACGCATTTTTGACATGTTTTATACCATGCAGCGCGGCGACCGCGGGCAATATGGTACAGGCTTGGGCTTGACGATTGTGAAAGCGATTGTGGGTGCGCATATGGGGAAAATCATGGCATCATCAGGCAAGAACAATCAAGGAACATGTATCCGCATACAGCTTCCTATTCAGCAAATTACTTAAAGCATCTAGCAGCTTTTAGGTGGGAAAATGCCAGAACAGAATGAATCAGCCAGCTCCATGACCAATGTCTTGATTATTGATGATGAAAATCAGATTCGAAAATTCTTGGATATAGCACTCAGAGCGCAAGGCTATAAAACCCTTTTGGCTGAAAATGGCCAAAAGGGTTTGGAACTCCTAGCTTTGCAAGGCGCGGATTTAGTGATCCTCGATTTGGGTTTGCCAGATTTGGATGGTTATGAGGTTTTGTCTGAGCTTCGCACATGGTCGCACGTTCCAGTGATAGTGCTGTCTGTGCGGGCAAATGAAGAAGAAAAAGTGAAGCTTCTGGATGCTGGCGCAAATGATTATGTGACCAAGCCGTTTAGTGTTCAGGAGCTGGTGGCGCGCATTCGTGTACTGCTTAGGCAGCACCAGCATAGTACTGTTGATACTGTAATTTTTGATGATGGCGTATTAAAAATCGATTTTTCCAAACGGCAGGTTTTTTTAAATCAACAATTGCTCTCCTTAACACGCAAAGAATATCAGCTGCTGAATTTATTGGCGAAAAATAAAGGCCAATTGATTACTCAGCCGCAAATATTGAAAGAGCTGTGGGGGCCAACGCACCAAGAAGATACGCATTATTTACGGATTCTGGTGGCTAAATTAAGAGTGAAGTTAAATGATAATGCTGTGCAGCCTAAATATATTATTACTGAACCGGGAGTGGGTTTGCGATTTTTGAAGATTTATTAATATTAAATATGCCATTTATTTTACATGAGTAATTAGACCTCTTTCATAAATCATTTTTTGCTCAGTTCCAAGTTGTAGATTCCAGCGATTAAATTGAATCTCAAACTAAGCCTTTTACATCTATTTCGATAACGCTCAGCAAGGATTTTGAAGGTTTTCAGGTTGCCAAATACATGCTCAATTCCGATTCTTCTTTTATTGATTTCTTGATTATAGATTTTCAATTCAGGATCCAATTTACAGTGTCTTTTGGCTTTTAATGGCAACAGGCTATTCGGATACAACACATAAATCCGCTGATAGCCTTTATCTGCCAGGATAAAAGCCCCAAAAGGAATCTGGTTTAAATTGCGTTTGAACAACTCGAAATCATGCACTGCCCCGCGACTGGCACATAAACTCAGAATTTGCTGAGTTTTGTAGTGAATCATGGCCTGTACTTTAAAGGTATGGGTCTTTTTCTTGCCGCTATAGCTTTTCTTCTGTTTTTTTAGGCCTTTGGATTGGAATTTCCGTGGCATCCACGATCACAACATTCCAGTCGATGCCTTCGCCCTCGGGTAAATCTTTGGGTAAATTAAACAGATTGGACCGAAGCAGGCAGTCTTCAACATGACGGACAATTCTTGAGGCTGTGGGCTCTGAAACCCCGTAACTCGTCGCAACGTGAAATAAGGTTCGGTATTCCCGCCAATAGCTCAGACAGAGCAGAACCTGATCCTCCAGGCTTAACTTGGGCGGTCTGTCTTTGGCAGAGACATGCTTCTGCAATTGCTCAACCATCAAATAGAAAGTTGACCATGAGATGCCTGTGTATCGCTTGAACTGAGGATCAGAAAGCTTGTTTGAATCGATGTATTTCATCCGCAGATTATGCACGAATGCTAAGAAATCCGGAGTGCAAATATTAACCAAAAAGAAGATCGTTTTTTGATTTATGAAAGAGATCTATTGTTATTTTTATGTTTTAACTTATTTTAAATTAGCTTTTTCGTGGTTTTAATAGTTTAAAAAATAATCATATTAGTTGGGTGCTTTTTTACGGTTTATTTACGTTACATTCGGTAGAACTTGTTTTATTTTGATCATTGTTAATATTTAACAGGACAAAATAATGAGTAATTTACTCATGGCTAGACATAATATAGCTGACGAAGAAGCGGTCCCTGAATCCATGCCATCTGCGCGTCAATGCTGCGATATTGAAGATATTCTATTTTCAGAAGAAATCGAAAACTATCTGCAGCGCTATCCCAATACCCGTCATGTTGAGATTTGCCTGCACGATCTGAATGGTCATGTCCGCGGCAAGCGCATAGATATTGTCGGTCTAAAAAATATTGCACAAGGCTGTTATTTCCCAATGTCTATTTATGCCATGAGTCTTGATGGAGAAGTGATTGAAGAATCGGGTTTAGGAAAATCGATCGGTGAGCCGGATTATTTATGTAAACCTATATTGGGAAGCCTGCAGCCCTGCGCTTTAAATCCAGAGTCCAATGCACAGTTATTCCTAACCATGAAAGATGACAATCATCAAGATTGCGAAGTTGAACCGCGCAATATTTTAAAAAAAAGTTTAAGAGCGCTGCATGATCAAAACTTTTATCCTTGCATGGCCGCAGAATTGGAGTTTTATTTATTTGACAGCAATGAAAAATCTGGCTCCAATCAGATTTATTTAAATCAATGTTTTGATGTGAATGCGCAAGATAAATATCAAGACGTTCTGGATGAAATTGAACGGATTGCCCTTTTGCAGGGGATTCAGATTACAGGCTTAGTCTCGGAATCATCTTCCGGACAATACGAAATTAATATTCAGCATAGCGGTGATATTTTGAAGCTATGCGATCAGATCATGATGCTAAAGCGCACCATTAAGCAAGTCGCTGTAGAACATGGGTTACATGCAAGCTTTTTGGCTAAGCCTGATCTGAATAAAGCGGGCAGCGGCATGCACTTTCACATGAGTTTGTTAAATCAAGACCAGCAGAATATTTTCAGCATGAAGCAGAATCCTTTACCGTCACGGCAATTATTAAAGGCGATCAGCGGGCTGATAGTCTTGCTGCCGCCGTCCATGGCCGTGCTTGCCCCGAATGTAAACTCATTCCGCCGGTTTAAAGCTGGAAACCATGTGCCCTTAGAAGCTAATTGGGGCGTGAATAACCGCAATGTGGCCATTCGCATACCACGTTCGGACAATGAAAATCAACGCTTGGAATATCGTGTTGCAGGTGCGGATTGCAATCCTTATTTAACTGCAGCCCTGATTTTGATCGGCACACTGCATGGGTTGACACAGAATCTGGAAATTCCACAGCAAGCCACTCAGATAAAAAATAAACATCAGCCGCACTTTTTAAGTACGAATCAGCTGGATGCTTTAACATTTTTTCACCGGAATACTGTTTTGCAAAAATATCTCGGCAAAAGATTTATGGAATTATGGTGTGCAGTTAAACGTGCTGAGCATCAGTATATGTACAGCCAAATTACTTTGATCGAACAACATTGGGATATTTAACTGCTTAAAAATGTATAACACGATAAATAATGAAGATGATGCTAGAAATCAGAAGCTCAATGAAGAATTATATTTGAAGTATAGTTTACAGGAAATTGATTCTGACATTTTAGTAAAGAAATACCAGTATGCGTCAAAAAGTATGAAAAAAATAATTCATACTATTTTTAAAGAAAGAGGTTTTAATCGAAGTGAGATAGATCATATATTGAAATTACTCAAGTAAAATAATTATGCCAATAGTATTGCTGATACTATTGGCATTTAACTTTTAAAAAGATTTAGTCAGGGTGAATACTGCTTCAGTTTTTACCCCTTTTTTATTTTGACTTGTAAAGTCTTTGGTTTTTAAATTACTACCAACCGCTGCTAATTCTGCATTTATTCCCATTGGGTTATAGCGGTAAGTTGCACCAATTTTCCAATCAAAAAAATGGTCTTTTGCTTCAGAACCATAAATGTCCTGATTTGCTTTGGAATAACCTAAGCTAACATTTGTGCCAAAATTAGTTTGAGCAATCGGTGTAGCATATAAGACATTAAAATACCAATTTGAGATATCTTTACCTGTACTGTCACTTGCAGCTTTGCCGCCATAGTTATCGGTATAGCTTATGCTTGGTGTAAAGCTATCGTTCTGATGCAGCAACGCATTAAAGATCATTTTGAAATAGTATTCATTATAATTTAAATCGCTGTTGCCGATGTAATTGTAGCGCAGCATGCCAAGATCAACTGCAGGATGGATTGAACCTAGCGCGATTGGCGCTGTATAGCCGATCTGGGGATCCAGTTCTAAATTTACTTCGTCATCAAAATCAACATTCGATGCAAATGCAGCAAGATAAAATCCTGAAGCATGGCTTAAAACAAAGTTTCCCTGCAAGGCCGGATCATTCTGGGTTTGCGTTTGGCCGCGCCAGCGGTAGTCGCTGGCCAATGATACATTACCTGAAAAGCTTAAAGCGGGAGAGCTTTCATCTCCAGTAGCAAAAGCATAACTTGAATAGAGCGGTATAAGGCTAAAAAGTAGATGGTATAATTTTTTCATAACATTTTAAATTAGTAGTCAGTGAAGTAATGTATGTTATGGATTAATTTATTGATTTATAATAAAAATATCGTAAATTTTGCGTAAAATAAGTATAAAATTTAAGATGAATATTTTTTAAAGTCGCAGATTCAAATCCCAAGTGCAACACATTTGTAGTTAGTTGAAAAAGTTAGGTGTATTCATAGAATCATTAGACTTTACCGCAAGGAAGGGTTTTGCCAATGCACGGTTTGAAACGGATATAGAGGAAGGGTTAGAGGTGCTGGAGGAATACTACCCTGAACAAGAACAAAACCGTACGGTGGAGCAACAAGCTTCGCCTGAAGGGTTTGTGCAGGGTATTCAGCAGGGGTTGCAGCGATCAGTCAGACCCGTCAATTAATCGATTGGTTGGAAAAGAGCAACTTTCTAGGTTGCTCTTTTTTTTTACGACATTATAAGACGTAGCAGTTGTTAAAGGACTATTTTAGCTAAAGTTATCCCGTTAAAATGACAGGACTTTATTAATCTCTATTTTTTTTGTTAAGTGCATGACTTTTAATAGGTCATTGATATGCTAACTTAGCAACATTGTTTAACATTAAGTATAAAACCAAAGCGGTTGATCTTGGATTGAGGAAATAAAATGCATTCATTGGAACAAAAGTTTCTAAATGACTTAGATGACAAGCTTTGGAAAGCCGCCGATAAATTACGCAGCAGTCTGGATGCCGCTAACTACAAGCATATTGTTTTAGGACTGATTTTCTTAAAGTACGTATCAGATGCTTTTGATGAACGGCAATCTGAACTCAAAGAATTGTTTGCACAAAAAGACGATCACAACATCTATTACATGCCGCGTGATCAGTACGACAGCGAAGAAGAATACCAACAGTCTATTGCTGATGAACTAGAAATACTGGATTACTACCAAGAAAAAAACGTATTTTGGGTGCCAAAAGCAGGCCGCTGGTCAAATATCCGTGATGCAGCCGCTTTACCAATTGGCTCAACCATTTGGCAGGATGAACAAGGTACAGATGTCAAACTGCGTTCTGTATCCTGGCTGATTGACAATGCCTTTGATGCAATTGAAAAAGCCAATCCAAAGCTTAAGGGTATTCTTAATCGTATTGGACAGTATCAGCTGGACAATGACAAGTTACTTGATCTGATCAATACTTTTTCTGACACCAGTTTTACTAATCCAGAATATAACGGTGAGCAACTCAGTCTGCACAGTAAAGATATTCTTGGGCACGTCTACGAATACTTTTTAGGACAGTTTGCTTTGGCTGAAGGCAAGCAAGGTGGGCAGTACTACACGCCTAAAAGCATCGTAACCTTAATCGTTGAAATGTTGCAGCCTTATAAAGGTCGTGTGTATGACCCTGCAATGGGTTCAGGTGGATTCTTTGTATCCAGTGAAAAGTTCATTGAACAACATGCACAGGAAAAGCGTTACAAAGCGTCTGAACAGAAAAAGCATATTTCCATCTATGGTCAGGAGAGCAACCCGACCACATGGAAACTGGCAGCCATGAACATGGCGATTCGCGGGATTGATTTTAATTTCGGTAAAAAGAATGCAGACAGCTTTTTAGAGGATCAGCATCCAGACTTGCGTGCCGATTTTGTCATGGCTAACCCACCTTTTAACATCAAGGATTGGTGGCATGCTTCTTTAGAAAATGATGTGCGTTGGAAATACGGCACGCCACCGCAAGGTAATGCCAACTTTGCTTGGATGCAGCACATGCTGCACCATCTATCACCTACGGGCAGTATGGCATTGTTACTTGCCAATGGTTCGATGAGTTCCAATACCAACAATGAAGGTGAGATCCGTAAAAACTTGATCGAAGCCGATCTGGTGGAATGTATTGTCGCATTACCAGGACAACTGTTCACCAACACGCAAATTCCAGCCTGTATCTGGTTTCTAACCAAGGACAAAAAGAATGGCTTGTCTTTAGATAAAAAGAAAGCCAATCGTGAAGGCAAGACTCTGTTCATCGATGCCCGTAATTTGGGCTATATGAAAGATCGCGTACTGCGTGACTTTACCGATGCAGATATTGCTAAAATCACCAATGCTTTACATGCTTGGCAACAAGGCGAAAATTTTGAAGGCGAAGCGTATCAAGATGAGAAAGGTTTTTGCTTCTCTGCTGAGTTAAAAGATATACAAAAGCACGACTATGTATTGACTCCAGGACGTTATGTGGGTGCAGTCGAGCAGGAAGATGATGGCGAGCCATTCGCTGAGAAAATGCTGCGTTTGACTGCTCAGCTCAAAGAACAATTTGCTGAAAGTGCTGTCTTGGAAAGTGAGATTAAAAAGAATCTAAAAGGCTTGGGTTATGAGTTCTGATCATCCTTTATTGCAAGAAATTCAGAAGGGTGAAAGTCAAACCCTTGAATTTAAAGAGCAGTTACCGAAAGGGCAACAGGTCGCAAAGACCCTGATTGCTTTTGCCAATACCAGTGGTGGTAAATTGGTAGTGGGTGTAAGTGATGATCGCCAACTCGTAGGTATTCAAGATGATATTTTTGAGTTGCAAGATCAGATCACTTCGATGATTAATGAACTGTGTATGCCAAACATTCTGCCGTATATCTATATCGAGAATATCCAAGGCATAGAGTTGCTGGTGATTGAAGTGAGCCGTGGTTCGTTATTGCCTTATTATCTCAAGCCGCAAGGTAAGGCACAGGGAACCTATATCCGTTTGGGTGCAAGTAATCGTGTGGCATCGCCTGAGTATATTCAGCAACTCGAATTGCAGCGTCTGAACCAGACTTTTGATGAGCAGCCGAATCCGCAATACAGTTTAGATGACATCGATTTACAGCCTTTAAAGCAAGCCTTTGCTGAGGTGGGTAAAGAGCTGTCTTTGCAGAAAATGCGGAATCTCAAATTGATCATTCAGCAGAATGGACAGGATTATCCTAGTCATGGGTTACTCATTTTGTTGGGGCTTTATGAGCAGGTTGAGATCAAATGTAGCCGCTTTAAAGGCACGACCATGACGGTGTTTTTGGACAAAAAAGAATATCGTGGAGACCTATTTAGCCAGTTGAAGCAAACCGAGCAATTCATTAAAAACCATTTGCATCTACGGGCGGAGATTTTAGGGTTACAACGTACAGAAAGTTATGAAATCCCCATTCCTGCAATTCGTGAAGCCTTGGTGAATGCAGTGTTGCATCGTGACTATAGCAATGCAGGGCGTGATATCAAGGTTGGCATTTATGATGACATCCTGAATATTGTATCCCCGGGTGGCTTGCCCAATGGTCTGACTGAAGAAGATTTGGCTCAAGGTCGTTCTGAGATCCGTAACCGTGTTTTGGCGCGTGTGTTTAAAGAGCTGGGTTATATCGAGCAGTGGGGCAGTGGGATTGCCCGTATTAAAGATCTTTGTTTGCAGGCAGGCAATGCCGAACCTCAATTGAAGGCACAAGGTGATTTTGTCGATTGGGAGTTTTATCGTCCTTCGACTGAGCAAGTAGGTGGCTCAATCGGTGGCTCAATCGGTGGCTCAATCCAAGAAAATATACTGACAGATCGGCAAAAAGAGATTTTAGTTTTTATTCAACAAAATCCGAAAGTTTCCTATCGTGCTATGGCAGAGCAACTTGCTATTAATGAGTCAGCAGTGAAAAAGCATCTGAATCATTTAAAAGATGCTGGTTGGCTTGAGCGTGTGGGTGGGACTCGTGGCTATTGGGCAATTAAGAAAAAGTTTGGGGGTGAAGTGTGAGTGATGGATGGTTTAAAACAACGGTTGGTGAATATTCTCCCTTTGTTTATGGGAAAGCTATTAAAAAAGACGATCAGAGAACTATGGGTATTCCAGTTTATGGTTCTAATGGCATATATACCTATTCTGACTCAGCACTAGTACAGCAACATGCTGTAATCATAGGCAGGAAAGGCAGTGTAGGGAAAGTTCATTTAAGTGCTGAAAAGTGCTGGATTAGTGATACAGCTTTTTATGTCATTAAGGATTCTTTGGACGAGTCGTATTTTGTATATTATTTATTGTCCTCGCTAGGGCTTGAGAATATGAATACAGATGCAGCTGTGCCTGGATTAAATAGAGATAATGCGCATCGTTTAGAAATTAAAATCCCAAATAGTATTGAGAAAAGAATTAACTTAGTTGAGCCATTAATTAAGCTTGACCAAAAAATCCATCTCAATAACCAAATTAACCAAACCTTAGAGTCTATCGCCCAAGCTATATTTAAAAGTTGGTTTATCGACTTTGACCCTGTGCGTGCCAAAATTGCAGCCAAACTTGAGGGCAAAAATCCTGAGCTTGCTGCCATGTGTGCTATTAGCGGTAAAAGCGAAGCTGAGCTTGAGCAAATGGCAAAGGAAGATTTTGCAGAGTTACAAGCGACGGCTGCACTGTTTCCTGATGAGTTGGTAGAAAGTGAGCTAGGGGAGGTGCCGAAGGGGTGGGATGCAATAACTTTAGGAAATTTTCTTGAAATTAAACGAGGTGGCTCCCCTAGACCAATTCAAAACTTTATGGCACCTACAGGATATCCATGGGTTAAGATTGCTGATGCAACAGCTGATCCTTCGCCTTTTTTATTTAAAAC
>OEQM01000203.1_pt1 | contig 20960 bp, 16 predicted proteins | sample 1539771 | NCBI WGS metagenome assembly OEQM01 (sample SAMEA3891240, study PRJEB23780) | metagenome | biome: terrestrial biome; feature: animal house; material: water of meat washing | place: Italy | collected 2015-05-12
GTTTTGGGAAAAAAGAAGAGTTTAAGGAAATTTTGGCAATTTTAAGAAGGCAGAACCCTGATAGGATAAGGGTTCTGTGAAATTTGTCGTGTACAGAGATGACTTTTGATAAAAATCAGGACTACCTTGATGCTGTAGCTGATGATACCAAAATCAATAAAAACTTATGGCAGGCATGGGGGAATTTATTCTATAGCCCAGTTCAGCCTGTTAGCCTTGGCGTAGAGTATGTCTACGGTGAGCGTGAAGCGTTTGCACCTGCGGCAAATGGTAGTAAAAAAGGTGAAGACAACCGTGTGAACTTGGTTGCGATTTATAACTTCTAATGCTTGAAGTGATAACCCGTTTTCACTTTGATATGTATAGAACGATGTGAAATTTCGCATAGAAGCCGAAGGATAACCCCTTCGGCTTCTTATGTTTTGCCGTTTAATTTAATCCATACTCAGTTTTGAGCAAAAGCTGCGAATGTAATGCAATAATAGAAGTCTCATCAGAACTTAAGTTATTTGTCACATAAGAATAAGTCATGAAAATAAAGCACATGTGCTGCCATCAACGGGTTACATTATGTGAGGTAAGTAACTGTATATAGAGTACTTGATGACAATAACATGGATTCTTTTTACGCTTATGGCCGCTTTTATGCAGGCTTGGCGCAACGCTTTTCAAAAGCAACTCAGTACTACTGTAGATGTTTATGGAGTGACTCTAGCGCGGTTCATCTTTGCTTTACCTTTAGCACTGCTTTACATCAGTTGTCTTTACCATTTCCAACCTGTGACAGATTCCGTCCATTTCAATCTCCGTTTTGCTATCTATGTGCTTATTGCGGCGTTGAGCCAAATTGCAGCAACAGCATTGATGGTTCAGCTTTTTAAGCAAAAAAATTATGCGATTGGAGTGGGTCTTGCTAAAAGTGAAGCAGTACTTGCCGCGATTATTGCCGTGCTCTTTTTATCCGATCATTTAAGCCTTTTAGGCTGGTTAGGGGTTGCTGTCGGAGGCTTGGCAGTATTTTTAATGTCCAAAGGGCGGGACTTTTCTGATTTTTCCGTACAAACCTTATGTATAGGTATCGGTAGTGGTTTATGTTTTGCCATTACCTCGCTCTTGGTACGTGAGGCCAGTTTAGAACTAGATAATTTACCGTTTATTCACCGTGCAGCTTGGGTGCTCTTAATGGTGATTGGAACACAGTGCTTTTTACTTTTAATGTATTTGGGTATATTTCGCCGTGCAACATTATGGGCCATGTGGCAGCGTATTGGACTTACATTTCGTGTCAGCTTATGTAGTTTTTTGGCGTCACTGGGTTGGTTTAGTGCCATGAGTATGCAGTCCGTGCCCATTGTAAAAACTTTGGGGCAGGTTGAGATTATTTTTAGTATGTTGATTTCAGCCTACTTCTTTAAAGAAAAGCTGGCACGTGCTGAACATCTCGGTATTGTATTGGTGGTGGTTGCTGCATTTTTAGTGATTTGGGCTTGAAGTCTGATCTTTACACAGCCCCTGTCATTCATTTGTAATGACATTAACCATTCAAAATTTAATGTAACTGCCGTTTTACTAGTCTTCAACTCAAAAAAATAGAGATTAAACCCATGTCTAGGTTTAATCTCCAAAGTGTGTTTTCTCGTGGAGTTTAATTTTGAGGCCCGAAGTTAGATGTTGATATTAGTGCAGCAAACTTCAGATTCTTACTGAAGAAGGTAATTTTGATCTGCACCGACAAAGAAAATCACACCTATACAAAAAAGCCCACAGTAAATCGCGAACCAGATAATCATGTTTTTAAATGCTTTATCTGAAATTGAACTATCTGCATATTTTGCTGGTTTTTTTGAGTCTAGATCTTTCATGGTTACTGCACTCAACTGAGGTGATGAGTACATTATGTAAAGCAAACGACTGATGAAACAGATACAAAACAAGATTAAAAAAATATAACAGATGAAGCAGAATTGCTCATGACTGTTATATTTTAAACCTGTGGGGGACACAGTATGCAGATATCATTAACTTGCGTTAGTTTTTAGAGTCCTATCACTTAAAAATACAAAAAAAATAAAAATAATCTTATATTTAAAATACCACTCATGAATTTTATACATACTGAATCATTAGAAATGATCATTTCATTCATGGTTCTAATTTTTGTACATTAACTAAAATAGCACCTTGTCTGCGTAGACTAGAGTACTTGAACCTTCAGCATGACGTTTAAGTGTAAAACGATATTTAGAACACTATATTTAGAGAGCATTATGAAAAGTTTTGAAAATAAAGTGGCTGCGATCACAGGCGCAGGTTCAGGCATTGGGCAGCAGTTGGCGATTCAACTGGCTAAACAAGGTACACATTTGGCACTCAGTGATGTCAATGAACAAGGTTTGGCGGAAACCTTAAACCACGTCAAAGATTATCCTGTTTCAGTCACGCTCACAAAACTAGATGTTTCAGACCGTAAGGCAGTAGAGGATTGGGCAAAGCAGTGTGAGCAGGATTTCGGACAGGTCAATTTAGTTTTTAATAATGCAGGGGTCGCGTTAGCGAGTACTGTTGAAGGCTTAAGCTATGAAGATGCCGAGTGGATTTTCAACATCAACTTTTGGGGTGTGGTGTATGGAACCAAAGCTTTTTTACCCTACTTAAAACAAAGTGGCTCTGGGCATATTGTGAATATTTCAAGTCTATTTGGGCTCACTGCTCAACCTACTCAGAGTGCCTATAATGCGACAAAGTTTGCTGTCCGTGGTTTTACCGAAGCACTGCGTCAAGAGTTAGATTTGCAAGACTGTGGCGTTAGCGCAACTTGTGTTCATCCGGGCGGTATACGTACCAATATTGCCAATAGTGCTCGAATGAGTGACAGTATTCGTGCGCTGGGTATGAACCCAGAGCGTGCCAGCCGTTCTTTCAATAAAATGCTTAAAACCCCGCCAGATGTAGCAGCACAGGCCATTTTAAAGGCTGTAAAAAAAGATGAGCGCCGTGTCTTAATTGGAACAGATGCCAAAATTATCGATCTGGTACAGCGTATTACACCAACAGGCTATACACAGGCCATGAACTTTTTGACAGGTAAAAAACGCCGCAAATAAAGACGTATTCACATGAAAGATGATTTTATTGTTTTAACCGAGTATGCTAAATCGAGTAATTTTTAAATTAAAAAAAGCTTCGATTTCAATGGTGAAGCATTCCGTTAAATAAAATGATAAGGAGTCCTACATGAGTGGTTCTCATAACCATGATCACAGTCATGTTGAAGTGACTGCAAAAAATGCCAAGAAATTAACCATTGCACTTGCCTTGACGTTCACCTTCTTAATTGTGGAAGTGGTTGCAGGATTTATTACGCAAAGCCTAGCCTTACTGTCCGATGCAGCGCATATGTTTACCGATGCCGCTGCTTTAGCGATTGCTTTAGCAGCCATCAAAATTGGGCAAAAACCTGCCGATGATAAACGTACTTTTGGCTATCAACGGTTTGAAATCTTGGCAGCTTTGTTTAATGCCATGATGTTGTTTGTGGTGGCGATTTACATTTTATATGAAGCCTATCAGCGTTTTAGTCAGCCACCTGAAATTCAAAGCTTGGGTATGTTGGTTGTCGCGGCTTTGGGTTTAATCATTAACCTGATTTCAATGAAGATTTTGGTGTCGAGCAGTCAAGACAGCTTAAATGTGAAAGGGGCTTATCTTGAAGTGCTCAGTGATGCCTTGGGCTCTGTGGGTGTGATCATTGGCGCACTGGTGATTTATTTCACAGGTTGGATGTGGGTAGATACCGTTATTGCGGTGTTGATTGGCTTTTGGGTCTTACCTCGAACTTGGGTGCTACTGAAACAAAGTATCAATATTTTGCTCGAAGGTGTACCAAGTGAAATTGATATCGAATCTTTACGCAATGATTTGCTGGCTTTAGAGGGTGTACAAGGTATTCACCAGCTTAAAGTTTGGGCCATTACCTCTAAGAATGTGCATTTAACAGCGCATTTGATTGCACCTGATGTAGATCAGAGAGCTTTATACCACCAAGCTGTGGAGTTATTGGGGCATGAGCATGGGATTACGCAAGTGACTTTGCAGATTGAAGAAGATGAATGCCATCCACACCAACATGAACATAGTCATTAAAAAGACTTGACCTTAGACTTAGTCTAGGCTTTACAATAGCGTCACTTTATTTCAGTACGACATTATGCGTTCTACCACGTGGATTAGCGTCTTAGTTGCTTTATTCATGTTCCAAAGTCTTTGGAACGTGGCGGCAGCTTTTTGCGTCCATGAAGAACAAAAAACTCAAGTCGTGACACAACAAAGTTTTCATTTTGGCCACCATCAAACCACCTTGTGTGTGTCTGATGATAAGGCACACCAGCAAAGCAGTGTTGATGACCATACTCAAACGGCAAATGATCAGTTTGAATTGGGTGAAGATCATCAAGATCATTTGCCCTCAATGGCACATTTGATTATTCCGAAAGAAAAAAACTATCAAATGCCGCTCGCGTTTGAAGTTCGTGAGCGTCCGCAGTTTTTTTGGCACAATGCCTATCAAGCCCCTGATTTATTGGGGCAACATCCTCCTCCTGAACTTTCCCCGCTAATGGTGGGGTAGCCTAAAACATTTCCCACCACTTCTTCTAAAAATTAGTGGGAAAAAGCATGTCGAATCAATTTAAGGCGTTTATACGCCAAGCCCTTGCTGTAGGCATAACAACAGCCGCGATGCAATGGAGTTTTGCCGAACCGATCAAGACTTTGGATGAAGCTTTAGCAAAAGTAGAGCGCTATCAAAACCAAAGTGACATTGGGCAACAGCGTCAAAGCATTACAGAGCTGAACATCAAAAACAGTGGCCTATGGCAAAATCCTAGCTTAAATATCAATCAAGATGGTTTGGGTTCAAATACCAATCAAGAGCTCAGTATTGCCATCAGTCAGCCCTTAGATGTGTTTGGACAGCGTAAGCTCAATCAAAAACTCGCAGAAACAGCGCACCAACAAGGGCAGTTACAGCAACAACTGTGGACAGCACAAAGCCAATTGGTGGTGAAATTTGCATGGTCTCAGTTGGCTTTGGCACAAGTTGAAAAATCGCTGTACGCAGCACAACTCAAAGTGAGTCAAAACAATTTAGACAGTGCCAAAAAACGTTATCAGGCGGGCAGTATTGCTTTGGTTGACTATGAACGTGCGCAAATCGAAAGTTTGGATATGCAGCGCTTATACCAACAAGCGGTACTGGCAGAACAAGTAGCACAGCGTCAACTCTCAAACCTTTGGGGCGAAACCAAAGCCGATATTCAACTCAATGCGACCTCAATGCCATGGCCAGATCAAAGCGATGCCACAGTACAGCGCTATATTGCTGAAGGTTGGTTGGAAAAGCTGTATGCACTGAACATTCAACAATCCAATTTAAACATTGAAAGTTTAAAAGTGCAGGCACGTCCCAATCCGACCTTAAATGTCGGCATGAAACGGAGCCAAGCACCGAATGAAAGTAGCGATACCACATTAGGTGTCGGCGTGGATATTCCGCTGAATATTTTTAACCGTCAGCAATACAGCATTCCGATGGCCCAGCGTCAGCAAAGCCTGTTGAATCAGCAGCAACAGCGTGAGTTAAAACAGCAGATTTTAGATATCGCCAATGCCATGCATGAGCTCAAAGGACTAAAACAGCAGTTCAGTTCGATGAGCCAACAAACCACTTTGGCAGAACAAGTGCAAGTCCGCACGCTGCAAGGTTTTAAAGCGGGAAAGCTGTCCATTACCGACATCCAACAAGCTAACTCACAACTGCAAAGCATACGCCTTGGGCAGTTGCAGTTATTACGTCAAGCTTGGCAGACTGCATTGAGCGCAGAAGCACTCAGCCTCGGTACCAGCTATGAACAGATCAGTAGTTCAGATGCTTATAGCCAAATCAGTAAAAATTCAATCGCACAAATACAAGACCTCATCCTTGGCGGAGCACAATAATATGCAACTAAAAAACCAATTTGGAAAAATATCACAGCCATTGATGATTGGGCTTTTGCTCCTCATTACATTTCTCATCGCTTTAGGGATCTGGTTTAGCTCAAAAGATAAAACCACTGATGAACATGCGCATGCAGAACATGAAGAATCTGAACATGCGGATGAGCCCGAGGTCGAAAAAGGACATGCCGAGGAAGGTGAAATTCAACTGACGGCACAGCAACTGACAGAGCAAGGCATTCAAATCGCTTCAGCTCAACAAGGTGTGGTGTCTCAAGTCACCGTTCTACCCGGAAAGCTTGTGGTTAATACCGATCAGCAAGCTCATATTTCGCCAAACTTTGGTGGGCATGTGGAACAGGTGAATGTTGAACTTGGTCAAAACGTACAAAAAGGACAAACCTTAGCTGTACTGTCTGTCCCAGAACTGATTGATCAACAGGCCAATTTGCGGATGGCTCAAGCCAGTTTGGATTTGGCACGTCAAGATTATCAACGTGAACAGCAGTTATGGTCACAGGGCATTTCTGCCAAGCAAGACTACCAACGGGCAGAAAATGCTTACCGACAAGCGCAGATTACTGTGCAATCGGTGCAAAGCCGTTTAAACGCCCTAGGGGCAACAGGTGGGGTAAATGGTCGTTTTGCCATTAAAGCACCCATTTCAGGTGTGATTAGCCAAAAAGATATCGTAGTGGGTGAAAACGTACAATTGGCCGATCAACTTTTTGTGATTGAACAATTTAAAGAGTTATGGCTTGAGTTTAATCTGCCTGCTCAGTACTCAGGTCAGTTACAAGCCAATCAGAGTCTGACATTTAAGCCGAATGCTTCTGAGCAAAAATATGAAGCCATTATCCAAAGCTTAACCTCTCAAGCCGATGCACAAACAGGACGCTTGGTGGTACGTGCTAAATTAAAAAGCCAAGCGGCTGAACTACGTCCAAATGTTTTGGTGAATATCTTTTTAGACAATACCAGTTCAAAAACAGCGCTTCGCGTCCATAAAAGTGCTATTCAAAACATTGAAGGTCAAACTTCGGTATTTGTGGTCGACGCTGAACAAAAAGGACAAGTGCATTTGAAAGCGCAGCCCGTTCAACTTGGGCAAGCTTCAAATGACGCTCAATGGGTGGAAGTGATTTCAGGCCTAACAGCAGGACAACGCTATGTCAGTCAAGGCAGCTTTGTCCTTAAGTCTGAACTAGAAAAAGGCGAGGCTGATCATGCACACTAATCATGATTTACCCAAGCCTGAGGGTTTGTTTGAACGAATTATTCAGTTCTCTATTCAAAATGCAATTTGGGTCATGCTCTTTGTCTGTACATGGATTGCGGTCGGAGTTTATAGCTATCAAAAACTGCCGATCGATGCAGTGCCCGATATTACCAATACGCAAGTACAAATTAATACCCAAGCCAATGGTTTTACCGCACTGGAGGTTGAGCAGCGGATTACCTATCCGATTGAAACGGCAATGGCTGGTATTCCAGATTTACAGCTGACTCGTTCTATTTCACGTTATGGTTTGTCCCAAGTCACTATTGTATTTGAGGATGGCACAGACATCTATTGGGCACGTCAGCAGATTAATCAACGGGTACAAGAGGTCAAAGCAGATTTACCTAGCGATGTTTCCCCAACCATGTCACCAGTTTCGACGGGTTTAGGTGAAATTTATCAATGGGTCATTAAAGCTGAACCGAATGCCAAAAAAGCGGATGGTACGGCTTATAGCGCGATGGACTTGCGGGAGATCCAAGATTGGATCGTTCGTCCACAATTGCAACGTGTTGCGGGGGTTGCCGAGGTCAACAGTATTGGCGGGTTTAATAAAACCTATGTGGTTGCTCCCGACTTAAACCGTATGCAACAGTTGAATATTTCCTTAAGCCAACTACAAACTGCTTTACAGGAAAATAATGAAAACCGTGGTGCTGGTTATATTGAGGAAAATGGTCAGCAACTCACAGTGCGTGTTCCGGGGACACTCAACAGTCTTGCAGACATTGAAAATACAACGGTTGCCAGCCCAAATGGGAACCCCATTCGTGTGGGGGATATCGCGCAGGTTTCCATTGACCATGACCTCCGAACTGGAGGAGCAACCTATAACGGCGAAGAAACTGTACTCGGCATCGCTATGATGATGATGGGTGAAAACAGCCGAACGGTGTCTAAAGCTGTAGATGCCAAAATTCAGGAGGTGCAAAGCAGTTTACCGCAAGGTGTCACAATAGAAACGGTTTATGACCGCACGACTTTGGTGGAAAAAGCCATTAAAACGGTGCAAAAGAACTTGGTTGAAGGCGCAATCTTGGTGATTGTGATCCTCTTTTTATTCTTAGGTAATATTCGTGCGGCGTTAATTACAGCCTGTGTGATTCCACTGTCTATGCTGTTTACTTTAACGGGTATGGCACAGCAGAACATCAGTGCCAACCTGATGAGTTTAGGGGCATTGGATTTCGGGATTATTGTCGACGGTGCAGTGGTAATTGTTGAAAACTGTATTCGCCGTTTAGCCCATGCCCAGCAGTTACTCAAACGACCGTTGACTCAGTCGGAACGTTTTAAAGAAGTGTTTTTGGCAGCGCGTCAAGCCCGCCGTCCACTCATTTTTGGTCAGCTGATTATTTTAGTGGTGTATTTACCGATTTTTGCACTGACTGGTGTAGAAGCAAAAATGTTCCACCCAATGGCTTTGACTGTTGTACTTGCACTCGTTGCAGCCATTATTTTGTCGATCAGCTTTGTACCTGCGGCTGTCGCACTTTTTGTTAAAGGTGACATCAAAGAAACTGAAAGCCGTTGGATGCTGTGGCTAAAAAATCGTTATCAGCAGGTATTGGACTGTGCCTATCAGTATAAAGCGGTGGTTTTAACCTTTGCACTGTGCTTGTTGATGTTGACAGGATTACTTGCAACGCGTATCGGCAGTGAGTTTGCACCGCAACTGAGTGAAGGTGACTTTGCTGTACAGCAACTGCGCTCTCCAAGCACAGGCTTAGAAGAATCACTTCGTATTCAGGAAAATACGGAAAAGCTACTTCTGAAGAAATTCCCTGAAATACATGCTATTTTTGCGCGAACAGGCACGGCTGAAGTGGCGACCGATGTTATGCCGCCGAATATTTCAGATGGTTACGTCATGCTGAAACCCCGTGATGCATGGCCAAATCCAAAAGAAACACTCGATGAACTGCGTAGCCGTATGCAGGCCTATTTAGCAACATTGCCCGGTAACAACAGTGAGTTTTCTCAGCCAATTGAACTGCGTTTCAATGAGTTAATATCGGGTGTACGTAGCGATGTCGGTGTCAAAATCTTTGGCGATGACATGCAAGTATTAAATGCGGAAGCTGAAAAAATCAGTAAATTGATTCAACAGGTTTCAGGCAGTACCGCCGTTAAAGTTGAACAAACGTCGGGTTTACCTTTGCTCAATGTTGAAATTGATAAAAGCTTGGCGGCGCAATACGGCCTAAGTGTCAAAACCATACAAGACTATGTATCAGCAAGCATTGGCGGACAAAATGTCGGTGAAATTTTACAGGGTGACCGCCGTTTTGACTTTGTCATTCGACTCAGTGAACAAGACCGTAGTGTCAGTGGGATTGCGCAACTGCCAATACAGCTTCCGAACGGTGGCAGCATTCTGCTCACTGATATTGCCACTGTAAAAATGATGGATGGCATCAACCAAGTCAGTCGTGAAAATGGCAAACGTCGTGTGATTGTCACGGCGAATGTGGAAGGGCGTGATTTGGGCTCTTTTGTCACAGAAGTACAAAGTCAGCTTAAGCAGTATCCTCTACCAAGTGGTTACTGGATTGAATATGGTGGTCAGTTTGAAAATCTGGCCTCGGCACAGGCTCGAATGCAGATTGTGATTCCACTGGCATTATTGACGATCTTTATTTTGCTGATGGCTGTTTTCCATAACATCAAAGAAAGCTTGCTGGTGTTCACGGGTGTTCCATTTGCCCTAACTGGTGGTGTGCTTTTCTTGTGGTTAAGAGACATTCCTTTGTCAATGTCGGCGGGTATTGGTTTCATTGCCTTGTCTGGGGTTGCCGTCTTAAATGGTTTGGTCATGCTGACCTTCATTAAAGAGCTAAGAGAGCAATACCGCTTACATGAAGCCGTTTGGCAGGGAGCGATTTTGCGATTAAGGCCTGTTTTAATGACCGCTTGTGTGGCGTCCTTAGGTTTTGTTCCCATGGCGCTTGCCACGGGCACAGGGGCAGAGGTCCAACGTCCACTGGCGACCGTGGTGATTGGTGGAATTATTTCTTCGACGTTATTGACCTTGGTGCTATTGCCAGTGTTGTATCGTTGGATGAATGCAAAAAAAGAAACGAACGTTTAATCCTTTAATCTGCTGAAGCATGAGGAGGCAAAATAGTCTCCTCATACTTTTTTATACTACTTGATATCAGTCTGATCGCTTTGGAGAGTTAAAAATGGCAAATCTGTTATAGTCTGTTATATTTTTTTCACAAAGAACTGTATCTGTCCTTTCGTATAGGAAACCTTAGAATAATGAATATAGATAGAGCGTTGAGGTATTGGAAATGAACTTTTTACTGAAGAAAAATAGAGCTTGGTTTGTATTCTTTATCATTACTTTATATTCGTTTCTTGGATTTTTTCTTGGATTTATCATTTGGGAATACTTTTTGAAGTAAGTACATAGTAACGCTAAAGAAAACTAAGGCAGCTAATACTTCAGAAACTAATCAGAATCTTATTTTTCTAACACCAGACTCGACTCATAACGAGACAAGTCTGGTTTTTATAACCTTAAAACTTCCATTGCACCGAGACAGATGCATTTAAAGGGTCGCCGGGTTGAATCCACATATCGCTATAGCTTGCAACATAGTACGTTTCGTCTAAGAGATTGTGCACATTGAACTGATAACGTAGCTGATCTGTTGGCGCATAATAAGCATTTAGATTCAACAAAGTGTACTCAGGTAAGTTGAATCCGTTATCTGTACTGTGTCCACTACGTTTGCCCACATAGATTGCCGTTGCACCGAGCCCAACTTTGTCTGCATTGGCAAGGGTCCATTCATAGTTGCTGCTAACAGAACCACTATGTTTTGGTACATTGCTGAGTCGTGAACCTTTAGCAAGACTCTGGTCTTTTTCCACTTGAGCGTCTGTATAGCTATAATTGGCACGTATAGAGAATTGATCATTGAGTTGTGTCTCTAGATCGAACTCTAGCCCCTTACTTGAGACTTCTCCAGCGGTAATTTGATAGTTACTATCTGCTGGATCTGTGGTTAAGACATTCTCTTTATCCATTTTAAAGAGGGCTAAGCTCAGCAAACTCTGTGGGGTAATCCGATATTTCCCACCAATCTCATAGCTTTTGCCTTTTTCAGGGTTAAACACATCGCCGTTTCGGTCCATGCCACTGTTGAGCGCAAAGGATTCTCCATAGTTGGCGTACCATGACCAACGATCATTCAGTCGGTAGTTTAAACCCAAGCGTGGACTGGTTTGTTGTAAATCCTTTTTATTGGATGTACCTGCAAGTTTATTTTGAAAGTCTTGGGTGACGTGATCAAAGCGCGCACCAAACAGCACACTCCATTGATCATTGAGGAAAATTTGATCTTGTAGATTCAGTGCAAAATAGCGTTGCTGTTCTTCGGTGTTAATGAAAAGTGGAAGCTCGGGTAAGTATTGTCCATAAATAGGATCATAGATATCAATGCTATTTGGCACGCTACTGCTGTGGTTTCGACGCAGTTGTAATTGACGGTACTTCATCTGCCCAAGTTCAGTGCTCAAAAGTACTTCATGACGGGCCCAGTCTTGTTGGATCGTCCCAAGAACTTCAGTTTGAAAGAGAATGTCATCACTTTTATTGTCACGGTAGCGACGCTGGCGCTCTAATGTCCGTCCATCACTTTGAATACGACGAGGTTCACTGGAAAAGCCTTTGAGCTGAGTATCTTTCACACTAAGAGCATTATTCATTTTCCAGTCATCATTAAACTGATGTGCAAGTCGAAGCTGATAGAAATGATCTTTTTGAATATGATCACCATCATCAGGTTCGCCTGTAAATGTTTTAGGGTCCATCACAAATTGTTTTTGATAACTACTTACACCACGGTCGAAGGTTCCATCTTGTCGGGTAAATTCGCTGTCAAAATCTAACTGAGTCGAATCTGAAATTTTCCATGTGAGTTGAGGGGAGAAAAACCAACGCTCACTCTGCACATGATCACGAAAACTTTGGTTATCTTCATGTGCGACCGCAATACGATAAGCCACAGCATCACTGATTGGGGCAGTATGTTCAAAACTAGCACGGTATTTTTCTAAACTATTGGCACGTAAATTCACTTCTGAAGAACTTTCCCATTCAGGCTTTTTAGTGTTGATATTCAGTAGACCGCCAGCTTCCCCGCGGCCATAGAGCGCAGCCATTGGGCCTTTTAAAAAGTCGAGAGATTCAATATTCACCATATCTCGCGGAGCGCTGAGACCACGGTTGACACTCAGACCATTTCTGATGATTTGTGCCCCAATATTGGGGTCTGTACTAAAACCTCTAAATGAAAAGTTATCCCAAAAGCCGCCACCATAATTGGTTTGATTATAGACCCCGCTCACTTGCGTGAGTGCATCGTCAATACGTTGCACATCTTGTTGCTGAATTAACGCTTTGGATAACACACTTCGACTAAATGGCACGTCTAAAATGTCATGTGAAAACTTAGTCATTGCGGTACTTTGTTGAAGGTTTTCACCCTCAGTTTCGGCTTGTAATTGGATGGTCTGGAGTACTTCTGTTGAAGTTTCTGCCCAAGTGAAAGAACTCAGCAGACTTAAATATATGCTTGAGGAAAAAAGAGAGAATTTATTCATCATGAAGGAGAGTAGTTTAGATTTTGTATTGTTATGTTATAACATTTTAATGGTTTTGTAGTTAAAAAATCACTCTAAATTCAAAAAAAGGTTTAAAACATTTAAATAAATCAACCTAAACTTTTAGGTTCCAATCCACAATACACTGTTTCAAGTCAGCTAAAGTCCCAATACCATATGCTGTATCAAATACGACTGAAGATATGGAACGCAGATCTAAGTTATAATTTAAAAGCATGTGGTTAAACTATAAACTCAATTTCTAAATCTTCACACTCAAAGCTATCGCCAGATAATTTAAAAAAAGCTGAGATATGTTGAATAATGTGCTTGTTCATTCTACAAAAATTGTGAATACTCATGCCGCAAAATTCAGGCTGTAAATTTATCTTTTGGGGTTAGCAACGACAGTGAAAACGTATCCATTTTCTCGTTTACAAAAAGCATTATTGGCGGTTGGTTCATTTTCATGTCTAGGGCTGAACTCGGTATGGGTACATGCGGCAGAAGAGAGTGATGTGGAGCAACTCGCAACCATTACAACCACTGCTCAGACTGAACAATTGGCTTATTATCAACCCAAAGTTAATTTGTCTGGGTTTGGCCAGCAAAACCTTGCAGCAATTCCTGCATCTATTCACACCGTTACTGCTGAACTGATCGCAGATCAACATGCGAAAACACTGGGCGATGTGGTAAAGAACGATGCGTCCGTTGGGGATGGCTATGCACCCATTGGTTACTATGCCAACTTTGTGATGCGTGGATTTAGCTTAAATGCGGGATCAAGTTATTTACTGAACGGTAATTTGCTACGCGGTGAGCAAAATGTAGCGCTTGAAAATAAAGAACAAGTTGAAATCCTAAAAGGCATGAGTGCGATTCAAAGTGGGATGTCAACGCCGGGCGGAGTAGTGAACTATGTGAGCAAACGCCCCAAAGATGTCCAATCTTTAACCCTTGAAGCAGATAGTCATGGCGGCAGCCGTGTGGCGACTGACCTTGGTGGATGGTTTGGAGACAATCAACAGTTTGGTTATCGTGTGAATGCAGCTTATGAAGATATTCACCCCTATGTTGAACATGCTGATGGAAAACGTTTGTTTGGTTCCTTGGCTTTAGACTGGAAAATTTCAGATCGTTCAAAACTTGAATTTGATCTTGAATCACAGCGTCAAAAACAGCGTTCGGTACCAGGTTATCAGCTACTTGATGGTAAAACTGTACCGACAGGAGTGAAATGGGATCGTTTACTGGGCTATCAAAGCTGGAGCAAACCTATCACCAATGAAAGTCTAAATACGAGTTTAAAATACAGCTATCAAATCAATGATAACTGGAGCGGCAATCTGTCTGCTTCACAAAGTCGTGTGGTTGTAGATGATTACTCAGCCTTTGCTTGGGGGTGTTACAGCAGTGTGTGTCAAACTTCTGGTCTAGGTAATAGTTTTGACCAAAATGGGAACTATGACATTTATGACTTCCGCAGCCCAGATGATAGCTATTTAACCAATCAATTTAAAACAGGCTTAAACGGAAAGTTTAACACTGGAGCATGGCAACATAACCTGAGTTTAGAGCTATCCCATGCTTATAAACGCCATACTCAATATGATGCTATATACTTACCAGTAGTTAAGGACTCTGAATCTACAGGAAATATTTATGATGATCCTATTAGCTATACGCCTACGGACAAAGCCTTAGGTAATCATTACAAATCTTTGGATAGTCAACAAACAGCCCTCAACCTGTTGGATCAAATCGAATTTAATGATGCATGGTCAGTTTTGCTGGGCGGTAAGCTTTTACATTTAAATGAAAGTGCCTATGCTGCGGATGGCAACAGTATCCGTGACACCGACTTTAATCGCTTCTTACCACAGCTCGCGTTGATGTATCAGCCTTGGCAGAACACTCATCTGTATGTTTCGTATGCAAAAGGAATCAGCGACGGCAGTCAAGCGCCTGCATATACAGATAATGCTTATGTTACCTTAGCACCAAGACGTTCAACTCAATATGAATTAGGTCTTAAACAGCAATGGCAAGAGCTACTGATTACTGCCGCGTTGTTTGACTTAACACAAGACCATCAATATACCAACTTAGACAACTACTATGTCACCGATGGTGAACAGCATAACCTAGGTTTGGAATTGGGCTTGCAAGGTCGCGTTGCTGAAAATCTAGATATGACATCGACTTTGGCTCTGACTCGTTCACGTTTGGAAGATGTACAAGTAGATGCTTATAAAGGGCATCAAACTCAAAACGTACCGACGGTTCGTTTTGCTAGTCATGTGTCTTATCAAATGCCTCAAGTAGAAGGTTTACGTTTACTCGCAGGTATGCAATACAGCAGCAGTAAATACGCCAACAAAACGGGGACCGTTAAAGTTTCAGGCTATACCGTATTCGATGCGGGTGCAGCTTATGACTTCCGTGCTTATGGTTATGACAATATGCTTCGCCTGAATGTGGACAACCTGTTCAATAAAAAATACTGGCGAGATGCAGGAAGCTTCTTCGGGGATGACTATTTATTTCTGGGTACACCACGTACAGCACAATTTTCATGGACTGTGAACTTCTAGACAGAAATCGCTAGGTTTTAGGTTTTCTAAATTCTCCAATTTTGGGTCGTAGGAAAACCTATTGCTGGTAAGACTCATGTGTTAGTTGTGGGCTTATTCATTGAATGAATGATGAAGGTTGAATAAGTCTACAGAAATAGGTTTGTATAAAAAATTCTTACTGCACTATGATCAAAGCGAATTCTTAAGCTTGTGAATCAATATTCAAAAGCGCTCTTTGAGAGTTTGATCTCAAGCTATTTTACATCTTGAATTATCGTGATATAGGAACATTTTATGTTTGATAAGAATAAACGCGCAATCGTGGTTGGTACTTCAAGAGGGATTGGTCTAGGTCTAGTTAGAGAGTTGCTCAAGCAGCACTGGCAGGTTATCGCGACCATCCGAGACATAGACCAAGTCTCTACAGGATTGAATCAACTGCTTTCTGAGTATCCTGACCGACTTGAATTAACCGAATTAGATTTAAGCTATGTACAAACGGCAGACCGTTTACTTAGTAAATATCATGAAAGATCCATCGATCTACTGTTGGTTTCTGCGGGCATTCTTGGGCCAGAACATCAACGCGTTGAGCAGTGCACGCCCAATGAGATTGCCAATCTGTTTTGGGTAAATAGCATTGCACCCGTGACGATTGCGAGAAAACTTCTTCCTTTGATGAAAGAAAAGAGTGTCATTGCATTTATGAGTTCTCGCATGGGAAGCGTTGCTTTAAACGATGATGGAAGTATGGAGCTGTATCGCGCAAGCAAGGCTGCTCTCAACAGTATCACACGTGGCTTTGCAATAAATGAGGCAATTCCTGCCCACATAGGCGTGCTGAACTTACATCCAGGCTGGGTGCAAACTGAAATGGGCGGAAGCCATGCACCCATCAACGTAAAAGAAAGCACAACGGGCATTGTACGTGTGGTTGAAGATTTTATTGGTAAAAATGAACAACAGTTTGTCGACTTTCAAGGTTATGAAATAACGTGGTGATAACCACAGCTTAAATAATGCGATGCAGTTTCTCATTCTTTGAGGGACTGCATATTGCTTTCATCCTAAATAAAATAACAACTTGCTAAAAAGTGCGATAACCATTTAAAAATAGTCGTACCGTGTTTTGAATATTTTCTTGCAACTGTTCTGTATTGGGTAAATAGGACTCATCTCAAAACTACAAGAGATGCACCATGATTAATTGTATTTAAGAAATGTGATGGACAAAAAACACAATTTCTACATCTATACAATCCTATCTTTTTCCAGTAATTTTACTATGGTATGAAAAATGCTAAGAATAAAATGACTCAAAAAGGATGACCTATGAAAAAAACGATTTCAGCTTTAACACTCAGTTTAAGCCTATTACTCCCATGTGCAGCATTTGCCAAAAATAATGTCGTTGTTGTCGCTACTGGTGGAACGATTGCAGGTGCTGGAGCAAGCTCTACCAATAGTGCAACCTATACTGCGGCAAAAGTTCCTGTAGATGCATTATTAAATGCGGTTCCCCAGATTCAAAACCTTGCCAATGTAACTGGTGTGCAGGCAATGCAAGTTGCATCAGAAAGTATTACGGATAAAGAATTATTATCCCTTGCACGTCAAGTCAATGACTTACTTAAAAAGCCTGATGTGAATGGTGTTGTGATTACACATGGAACAGACACCCTAGAAGAAACAGCTTTCTTTTTAAATTTAGTGATTCATTCAGACAAGCCGATTGTATTGGTCGGGTCAATGCGTCCAAGTACTGCACTTTCTGCTGATGGCCCGTTGAACCTTTATAGTGCGGTTGCACTTGCTGCCGACGATAGTGCAAAAGGTAAAGGAACTTTTGTGCTCATGAATGACGACATTTTTGCAGCACGAGATGTTTCAAAAACAATTAATATCCATACCAATGCATTTATGAGCCAATGGGGTGCGCTCGGAACCTTAGTCGAAGGAAAACCATATTGGTTTAGAAATACAGCGAAACGTCATAATAAGAGCTCAGAATTTAATATTGAAAATATTAAAGGTGATAGCTTACCGCTGGTACAAATTGTTTATGGTTCAGGCAATATGTTGCCAGATGCATACACGGCTTATGCTAAAGCAGGGGCAAAAGCTATTATTCATGCAGGTACAGGGAATGGCTCGGTAGCCAATTATATTGTCCCAACATTAACTGACTTACAAAAACAAGGTGTGCAAATTATTCGTTCATCTCGCGTACCTCAAGGTTTTATTCTTAGAAATGCAGAACAACCAGATGACAAATATGGTTGGGTCGTCGCACATGATCTTAACCCGCAAAAAGCTAAATTACTGGCTGCACTTGCTTTAACAAAAACAAAAGATGCCAAGGAAATCCAACGCATTTTTTGGGATTACTAAACCCAATAACGGTGAAATCGCATAGTAACGCTTTTCAGCTAAGCACCTTAAAATTTAAGGTGCTTTTTTAGCGTCTATAAATAGATTAAATTCATCGACTCTGTATCGAATAAATGTTTAACAAATCAACAGTAATCTATATTCGCCATCCTTTTCAACGGGTGCTCTATGTACACAAGGCAAGACTTTTTGCATAGGATGATCTACCGCCAAACGACAAAGATGGCCTAAGCCTAAATTCACAGGTTTTACATTCGGTTTAGCTTGATAATGTAGATCAAAAAAATATTCTTCTAGAAATGTTTCAAATTCAGCTTCAGGGCCATCATGTAATTTTTTAAGTTTTTCTCTGATCTCGGGAATTAGAATCTTTTGCTCCACCTGATCATTGGGTACGATATCACTTGCAGCGCCGTGATAAGTGCAGAGGAAAGTATCTGTTTCAATCGGTGAGCGATCAACATGAAACGAATATACATCTGTTGAAATAAAATCAAGCTCGTCATCACGCTCATAACTTTTAAGTAAATTAAGCGTAGGGGATGCGCCACAATCAGTTAAAAGCTGTATATCTTTTAAAATGATTTCCCTTGCTAAATTTCCTTTTTCTGAAAGTTGTAATGCTAAAAGATCTTCAATCGAAACTTCTGTAATCTTTTCTTTTAACTCAAGTTTAGCCACAATTTCTTTAAAATCCCCAACCAAATTTCTATGCCAGCAAAGTGCATTCATTTCTCCTTGAAATTTGGAATTTACAAGTTCAGAAAAAGAAGAAACTACTTCAATTTGATTGTTGTCAGAAAATGTATTCGTCATGAGAAAATTAGATAATAAACAGTGCTTAATCATAGCATCTAGCTTTAGGTGTATTGCATTTAAAAGTAGCTCGGTAATTGCTTACAGATTTGGACGAGCTCTATATTTGTAGTATTGGAAGAAGCTGCAGCTATTGATCGAGCAAATATTTGCTCATTTAATTTAAATTACCATAAAAATGCGCAAATATATTCTCATTTTTTTAGTTTTATGGTATTTTTGAGAAAATATTTGTTCATTAATATTTATGGAAAAATTAACGATTCAAGCTCTTCTCGATACAGAATGGCTAGATATAGCAGAACTTAAAATATTAGAACCACATAAAGGTTCTGCAAGTGCGTGTGAGTTAGCCTACGAATTAGAATATGCCATTTCTTATCTAGATAAGAGAGATGAACATGCATGTAGCTTAGCACTTCCTGTTCAAATTCTTATTCAACATGAATCGAAAGTCTGGTTTAGTTTTTTAGATGATATTGTTCCATCTGGTGCTGCTCGACGTTATTTGGTTCAATATCTAGGTTTGCAAAAACTCTCATCAGCAGAACAAGATTTTACTTTATTGGCAAAAGGTACAATTGCTCCTGTAGGGAATCTAAGAGTTAAGGAATCAGTTCCACCAATCAATTCAGAATCAACATTGCACTTACGCAAGTTCACTACTGGTGATGTTACAGAACGAAATGTTGATTTTCTCGAATACGCACAACAAATGGGTGCAATTAGTGGCGGTGCAACTGGTGCAGGAGGTGAGGCTCCAAAACTACTGATTCGCGTCTCAAAGGATCAGCAAGTTTGGATTGATACCTATCAAAATTCTTTTGATGAACCGGATCAGCATTATCTAGTTAAATTCCCTCGAAATAAGCGTAGTGCAATAGATTGCGACATATTGAGAGCAGAATATCATTTTTATCATGTCCTGAATGAACTTGGATTTACAACAATTGAAACTTCTCAGATGAAGCTGATTGAAGGTCAGAAATACCCTTCGTTATGGTTGCCGAGATTTGACACAGAGTGGCGTAATCAACAATGGCATCGACTCGGGCTTGAGTCAGTTTATTCCGTATTGAATAAAACATCAGGGAGCCATTTGAATCATTTTGAAGTCATAGACGCGCTTTGTTCCTTATTAAAATCGGTGGACAAAAACTTTGATTCTTCGCAGTTCGTTTGTGAGTGGTTACAAAGGGATCTACTGAATATCATTTTTGGTAATTCAGATAATCACGGTCGTAATACGTCATTCCTAAAAAAATCAGGACGAATATTTCTTGCTCCAATTTACGACTTTGCCCCAATGAAAGCCGATCCAGAAGTTGTGACGAGATCAACAACATGGGGAAGTCCGTATGAAGAAGGAGGGGAATACCGCTGGGAAAGTATTAGCCGAAATCTTGCACATTGGTGTGAACCACAAATATCTTTAAGTACATTGAAAACATTGGCGAGCAAACTTATTGGTCTCAAACAGCAATTAATCAATAAAGGTGTTCCCCAAACGATTATAGATATGCCAGGTCTAGGATATGACTTTATTGAAGCCAAATTGAGTCGATGGGAGCTATTATGAAAAAGGAAAATCAGCCACTTGACCGTCAGCAATTGCTCATTGATTTATATACGCAATATTTATTCGGTAAAATTACCTTGGGGCAACTTCTGAGCCACTTGCGCAAAAATGTATTGGGGCTATCTCAAGAAAAATATGCAGCAATGGTTGGAATCAGTCGGCGTACTTTAACCGACATTGAACAGGACAAAGGTCAACTGACTCAGGTCGTGTTAGATAAGGTGTTTAAACCACTTGGCTTAAAAGCAGGACTTGTGCCTACGCATGAACATATTGTTAGTAAAATTATAAAGCCATCCGAGTGAATGATCATTCCAGAAAGAATTTCAGATGAGACTAAAAGAGTTTGAAAAAAATGATATAGCAGAAGCTGCTATGAAAGTTTTTTGGCAAAGAGGCTACGCTGGAACAAGTATTCAAGACTTAGTAGAGGGCACTGGCCTAGGACGTGGCAGCCTTTATAATGCTTTTGGACGTAAATACGGATTATATGAATTTGCTTTAAAACTTTATTATGAGATTACTGCTAGCAATATGGCCATACTATCTGAAGATGGAACTGTTAGAGAACTAATACGCCGTTTACTCATTAAAATTGTCTAAGAGCTTAATGATACTGAAAATATGGGCTGCAGGAATATTCTTTTATTCCTGTCGTTGCAGCTAAACTACTCGCAGTTGGTCAAGAAGACCTTTATTT
>OEQM01000207.1_pt1 | contig 20269 bp, 16 predicted proteins | sample 1539771 | NCBI WGS metagenome assembly OEQM01 (sample SAMEA3891240, study PRJEB23780) | metagenome | biome: terrestrial biome; feature: animal house; material: water of meat washing | place: Italy | collected 2015-05-12
CTGTGTAGATACAGATGATTTTGATTTGTGTGTGGTCATTGAAAATCACAATGCAGATTATGATAATTATGGTTATCCTAAATATATTGTCGTGAAAAAAGAGTATGCTGAGTTGATTGCAGAAGCTCTAAACGATATCTCTTTGATGAGCTCGTATGATGAAGATAGCATTTCTCAGATGCATGAGGATGGGGTTGAGGCAAACTTTGAAATCATCTATCAGCGCTGGTGTGAAAGCAATGCAGCACAATATGATAAAAACTCTGGATTTAAATCACCTCAAGAATTTCTTATGAGTATGGGAGTGGATGAAAAAGAATATTATAAATACATTCCTGGTGATTATGTTGAAGCTATAAAATTGCTTGAAAGAGCTATGAAGGAAATTTCAACTGATTGAGGGCGTTGTTGCCCAAATCAGCCAGCAAGTCATGACTTCCCCAGCCCCAGGTGACCGCTACACTCGGGGCTTTCTGACAGGCAGACCAAGGGCATTCAGTTTGTTCATCGCACACACGTAGGCCATGATCTCTCCCACTTGGCCGTTGTAGTTACGCAGACTGATTTTGCCCGTCATCAACTGCTTGAACCGATACATCGCCGTCTCTGCCAGCGAGCGCCGGTGATATCCCGACATCTTCTTCCAGTGCGCCAGCCCTTCCTTGCGCATCACCAGCACCGCCTCATTTCTCGGATGTCCCTTTTCCCATAACCCCGCGTTCTTGCGAGGCGGGATACAGGCTGTCGCCCCTTTGCGCGAGATAAGCTGATGGCTGGCTTTGCTGTCATAGGCACCATCCGCATAAACACGTCCCAGCTTGCGCCGCAGTGGGTTGAGCAAGGTCGGCAACACCTCGGCATCATGGACATTTTCCAGCGAGACTTCCGCCGCCACGATATCGTGGGTCACCGGGTCTACCGCCAGATGCAACTTGCGCCAGACTCGCCGCTTCTCGGCGCCGTGTTTTCTGACCTTCCACTCGCCTTCACCAAACACCTTCAGCCCGGTTGAGTCGATAACCAAGTCGGTAATGCGCCCCTTTGGGGGCTGTCGATAAGCGACCGTCACTGTGCGTGCTCGCTTGCTGACACAGCTGTAATCGGGGGCACAAAGCGGTACGTTCATCAACTCGAACAGGGAGTCGAGTAGTCCCTGAGTGGCCCGCAGAGTGAGGTTGAAAATCCCCTTGAGCATCAGGAAGGTTGAGATGGTCTGGTCGGTGTAGAGCTGGCTGCGGCACCGTCGTCCGTGATGGTCGTGGTGGAACCAGTTGTTCATGACCTCGGCATCAACCCAGAAGGTGAGCGAGCCACGCTTAATCAAAGATTTGTTGTATTGAGGCCAGTTAGTGATGGAGTGAAGCGACGCGCCCATGATGCAGACTTGAAGGGAATGGTAGTGATCAGATCACTGCGTCCTCAGTTAGTTCCATTCACGCTGCATCGATTTGGGAACAACGCCCTTCGCGTATCATTTTTGAACATTAAATGACGCCTGATGACACCAATGCCTTCCTTCATGTGGAATAGGTCGCCAAGCTGGCAGTGGGCTAGCGAGTGTCACTGAGCGGGAACTTCACATTCATCTTTACCCCTGCTTTTCACGCGGGAAAATTTGGAACCCGCCTTCGGACAAGGGGCGGAGGAAATTGCCATCAAGGGGTAAATTCAGTGTTTTTACTCTGATCCTGGGCTAATTTTGGTGCGAATCTCTGTACAGTTTGTGACACCTCTTGTGTACAATCCTCAGCCCGATTTTTATCTCCAGCCAGGCCATGGCTCAGACCGTTATCCATCCCAGAGTGAATCAAGTGACCGCGACCCACCCCATGCTCGACAGTTATTACAGCAACGACCTGGTGTTCTTCTCCATCCTGCTGGCGGTGCTCGCCTCCTACACGGCGCTGAACATGACGAGCCGGGTGAGCCAAAGCCAGGGATGGGGCGCCGCCCTCTGGCTCACGGGGGGTGCCTTTGCCATGGGGTTCGGTATCTGGTCCATGCACTTCATCGGCATGCTCGCCTTCAACCTGCCCATCGCGCTCGGCTACGATCTCCCCCTCACCGGTCTCTCCCTGGTCGCGGCCATCGGCTCGTCGGCCTTCGCCCTCTGGCTGGTGAGCCGCCCCCAGCTCCCCTGGGGACGGATCCTGTTCGGGGCCGTGCTGATGGGTGCCGGGATCGCCACCATGCACTACATCGGCATGGCGGCCATGCAGATAATGCCCGGCATTCACTACCAGAGGGGGCTCTTCGTCCTCTCCATCCTCATCGCCGTGCTCGCCTCGGGGGCCGCCCTCTGGATTGCGTTCAGGCTGCGCAACAGCAGCCCGCACGCCTTCTTCAGCAAGGCTTGCGCCTCCCTCGTCATGGGCAGCGCCATCATTGGCATGCACTACACCGGCATGGCGGCGGCCCAGTTTCCGAAGAGGAGTCTGAGCGTTGCCCTCTACACCGGGCTCGATACCCAGTGGCTGGCGACCGTGGTCATCATCGTGACCCTGGCGGTATTCGCCATCGCCCTGGTGCTCTCCATGCTGGATGCCCACGCAGCGCGCCTCTCGACCTCCCTCCACCAGGCCCACAACGAGCTGCTCAAGCTGGCGCTGCACGACAGCCTGACCCGGCTGCCCAACCGGTTGCTGTTCGCCGACCGCCTGGAGCAGCGCATTCAGGAGTGTCAGCACAGCCAGCGCAGCTTCTCCCTGCTGTTTCTCGATCTCGACGGCTTCAAGATCATCAACGATGCCCACGGTCACCACACCGGGGATCTGCTGCTGGCCGAGGTGGCGACCAGGATCACCGGGCTGCTCGGCGCCAGCGACACCGCCTCGCGCTTTGGCGGCGACGAGTTCGTGCTGGCCCTGGCGCCGGGGGACATCGGCCAGACCACAGCCTTCGCCGAGCGTCTGCTGGCCACGCTGGCACAGCCCTATCAGTGTGAACACCACAGCCTGCACATCACCGCCAGCATCGGCATTGCGGTCTATCCCCAGGACGGCACCAGCCTGCACGAGCTGACCCTCAACGCCGACGCCGCCATGTACTACGCCAAGGAGCGGGGGCGCAACCACTACAACTACTTTGACAGCCCCATGAACGCCAACGCCCACCAGCAGTTCCTGCTGCAACAGGAGCTGCAACACGCCCTGGAGCGGGGGGAGCTCGCCCTGCACTACCAGCCCAAATACGCTGCCCGTAGCGGCGAGGTGGTCGGTGCCGAGGCCCTGCTGCGCTGGCAACACCCGCAGCAGGGGGCCATCTCGCCGGCCTGCTTCCTGCCCCTGGCGGAGAAGACCCGGCTCATCATCCCCATCGGCAACTGGGTACTGGATGAGGCCTGCCGTCAGATGAGCCGCTGGCGGGAGGCGGGTCATCACGACTGGAGCGTGGCGGTGAACCTCTCCACCATACAGCTGGCCAGCCCCGGCCTGCTGGAAGAGGTGGAATCCGCCCTCGCCCGCCATCGGCTGGAGGCCCGTCACCTGACTCTGGAAATCACCGAAACCACCGCCATGGAGAACGCCGAGGAGAGCCTGGCCATCCTCAATCGCCTGGCAGAACTCGGGCTTGGCATCTCCATCGATGACTTCGGCACCGGCTACTCGTCGCTGGCCTATCTGCGGGATCTGCCCGCCGACGAGGTGAAGCTGGACAGAAGCTTCATTCAGACCCTGGTACACAGCGAACAGGACAGAGCCATCGTCAAGGCGATACTCGATCTGGCCCAGGTCTTCCGTTTTACCGTCACCGCCGAAGGGGTGGAAGAGGAGGCGCAGCTGGCCATCCTCAAAGCGCTGGGATGCCAGCATTATCAAGGGTTTCTCACCAGTCGGCCGCTCACCGTCAAGGGGCTGGAGCAGCTGCTTGGCAGCCGGGCGCCGGACTAAAGGTGTAGGATCAATAGGGGTTTATGTAATAAAATAACGGCCTGCTCGAATCGTTGGAGTTGTTTATGTCTGTCATTAATCGGATCCCTGCCGTTGAAATCAGCCAGCCAGCCGGAGCTCACGGCACCGTTGGCCGGATCCATTCCGTCGAAACCTGCGGCACTGTCGATGGCCCGGGAATACGCTTTATCGTATTCATGCAAGGCTGCCTGATGCGCTGCAAGTACTGCCACAACCGCGATACCTGGGATACCGAAGGTGGCCGCGAAGTGACCGTACCGGAGTTGATGAGTGACATCACCAGCTATCGCCACTTCATGAATGCCTCCGGCGGTGGCGTGACAGCGTCCGGCGGTGAAGCCATGCTGCAACCGGCTTTCATTACCGAACTCTTTACCGCCTGCAAAGAGAAAGGGATCCACACCTGTCTCGACACCAACGGCTTCGTCCGTCATCTCGACGAACAGGTGGACAAGCTGCTCGACCAGACCGATCTGGTGCTGCTCGACATCAAACAGATCAATGACGAGAAACACATTCCGCTGACCCACGTCAGCAACAGATACACCCTGGAGTTTGCCCGCTATCTGGCAGCCAAAGGCAAGACCATGTGGATCCGCTACGTGGTGGTACCGACCTGGAGCGACGACGACGAGAGCGCCGAAGGGCTGGGCCAGTTCATCGCCGAGCTGGGCGAGAGCGTGGAGAAGGTGGAGCTGCTCCCCTACCATGAGCTCGGCAAACACAAGTGGGACGTGCTGGGCGACCCGTACGAGCTGAGCGGGATCAAGCCCCCCAGCAAGGAGACCATGGAACGGGTCAAGGGCATCCTCGGCAAGTACCACAACAACGTCAAATATTGATGGTAAAAGCAGGCTGACTCGTCAGCCTGCTCTGCTATGGGGCGGTCGGGAAGGCCGCCCGGACTCTACTGCATGAATGGACGACAAGATGAGTGAAGGACAACTCGCCGCCCTCCTGATCTGGCTGGTACTGCTGGCCTTCAGCCTGCGCCGCTCCCTGTGGCAGACCCTCCATGACAACCCCCTCTATCAGCACCTGCTGCTGGGCAGTGCCATCGCGCTGGTGCCGCTCTGGTATCTAAGGGCCGGTCTGCATGAGGGGCTGGAGGTCCATTTTCTCGGGCTCACCTCCCTCACCCTGCTGCTGGGCTGGCGGCTGGCGCTGCTCGCCCCCTGCCTGACCCTGCTGGTGCTCGGTTACTTCGGCGTCACCAATCTGGCCGATTTTGGCTGGCAAGCGCTGGTGGGCATCGCCCTGCCGGTAGCCACCAGCTGGCTGCTGTTTCTGGCCAGCTGGGCCTGGCTGCCGCGCCACCTCTTTGTCTATATCTTCGTGGCGGCGTTTCTCGGCGGCGCCCTCGCCATCTCGGTCAAGGTGGTGGCCAGCGCGTTGCTGATGGGGCTGAGCGACAGCTACCCCTGGCACACCATCACGGCAGATTACCTCTCCATCTGGCCGCTGCTGCTGTTCCCCGAAGCGCTGCTCAACGGCATGGCGATGACGGTGCTGGCCATCTACCGCCCTCACTGGGTCAATACCTTCTTCGACCGCACCTATCTGGGCAAGTAACGCTCTCTTTCCTGATCTGCGCCCATAAAAAAGGAGAGGCCATCGCCTCTCCTTTTGGTATTCAACATGGTGCCAAATCCCGGCTTAGTGCAGCTTCAGGGTCGGGCGCAGTACCCGGTTGATGCGACCCACCAGCATGATGAGGCCGGTCTTGACGTAGCCGTGCAGGGCGATCTGGTGCATCCGGTAGAGGGAGATGTACACCAGACGGGCGATGTAACCTTCCACCATCATGGAGCCGCGCATCAGGTTGCCCATCAGGCTGCCCACGGTGGAGAAGCGGCTGAGGGAGACCAGCGAACCGTGGTCGTGGTAGAGGTAGGGCTTCATCTCGCCGCCGTTCATCTTGGCCAGAATGTTCTTGAACGCCTGGCTGGCCATCTGGTGGGCAGACTGGGCGCGCGGCGGCACAAACTTGCCATCCGGCTGCGGGCAGGCGGCGCAGTCACCGATAACGAAGATGTTCTCGTCACGGGTAGTCTGCAGGGTCTCTTTCACCACCAGCTGGTTGATGCGGTTGGTCTCAAGACCGGCGATATCCTTCATGAAGTCAGGTGCCTTGATACCGGCCGCCCACACCATCAGGTCAGCTTCAATCAGCTCGCCATCCTTGGTGTGCAGACCGTCGCTGGTCGCTTCGGTGATCATGGTGGCGGTACGCACGTCCACACCCAGCTTGACCAGCTCCTGATGGGCGGCGCCGCTGATGCGCTCCGGCAGGGCCGGCAGAATGCGCGGGCCCGCTTCCACCAGGGTCACCTTCAGGCTGTCGGTGGTGAGGTTCTTGAAGCCGTAGGCGTAGAGCTGCTCGACCGCGTTGTAGAGCTCGGCAGAGAGCTCGACGCCGGTTGCGCCGCCGCCGACGATGGCAATCTTCACCTTGTCGCCCGGCTTATATTCGGTGGCGAACTGCAGGAAGCGGTTCATCATGCTGTTGTGGAAACGGTGCGCCTGGGAGGGGCTATCGAGGAAAATACAGTTATCCTTGATGCCCTTGGTGTTGAAGTCGTTGGAGACAGAACCGATGGCCATCACCAGATAGTCGTAGGGCAGCTCGCGCTCGTTGACCACGATGTCGCCATTGTCGTCGTGGATCGGGGCCAGCACGATGCGTTTATCGTCACGCTTGATGTCGGTCAGGGTGCCGAGCTGGAAGTCGAAACCGTGGTTCTTGGCGTGAGACTGGTAGCTCAGGGCATCGATGCCCGCGTCCATGGAGCCGGTGGCCACTTCGTGCAGCAGGGGTTTCCACAGGTGGGTGCGGTTGCGATCGACCAGAGTGATCTTGGCCTTGTTCTTCTTGCCAAGCTTGCGACCCAGACTGGTGGCCAGCTCCAGGCCACCGGCGCCGCCGCCTACAACGACAATATTCATCATGATGATTTTCCTCGGTTCCTCAAAACGAAAGGGAGCCATTGGCTCCCTAAAACGAAATCGGTCGACGTGATGGATCAGGCTTCTTTGAAGGCCTTCATCCGCTGCAGATGATGCGAGATATTTTTGAACTTATGAGTCTCGCGCTCATCCCACACGATGTCGTAATAGTTCTTCAATTCACGTTCAGTGTCCCGATTATCGCGCACTTCATCCTGAACGGAAAGGATACACAGGCAGTTTCCTGAATTTTTCTTACGAAATTCAGTTACACACTTGGTACCGATATCGTCATATTCTTCCGGCCGGTCGATCTTGCCCTGCATGTTCTCTTCCGGATGGAGGTTGGGGTTGAAGATCACCTGGCGAATGCCGCACAGAAAGCCGATCCGCTCGCTCCAGTAGCCACCAAGACCCACGCCGCAGATCAGCGGTTTGGGATCGGTACTCATATCGAGCTGTTTTTTCACTTCCTTGAGCAGATGGCTCATATCATGACGGGGGTGAACCGTGCTGTAGTGCACGAAACGCACATCATCATCAATAAACTGCAACTGCAGCACTTTCTCGTGATTGCCTGGGCTGGTGGCATCAAAGCCATGCAGATAGATGATCATGGATAAGACCTCAGGATCTGTGTCGGTTTTATCGAAACTACCCCAGCGGCGGCCCCGTGCGCCACCAAAACATCCAACTTTCTTGCTTTGGATCACGCCCCCGCCCCCGATTGCGCCCTGCGGCCCGCGAGCGCCGTCACATGCAGAGGGGCGCATTGCGAGCAACGTTATGGTGCCCGGCTATCAAAGTGAGATCGCCAGACCGATAATGATAAACCCCTTACCAATCTGAGATGCCCTCACCTCCTTCCCCTGCCAGCAGCCGGACACTTATCTGGCCGGTATGTGACTCATCCCGCAAAAACAAGGCGTTATCGCCAAACGTTTTCTCTCGTGAGCGGCGTTGTGCATGTTTTGTGCACTGACCCGTGCTGCACCGGATCCCTCTCACTACTGCCGAGGGAGCTGGCACCTCTGTCAATACACGAGATCAATGACCGGGAAAGCTGCGGCTTTCACTATCTTGCCTGTAGCAGTTGCGCGGGCTTCAAGGAGTGATCTGTTCATGAACGAGACCAATCCCCCCTCCCCCCGACCGGGTGCGCGCAAGCGCCCGGTGGATGAAGTGGAGCGCATGCTCCCCATGGGCCAACTCTTTACCCTGGGCCTGCAACATGTGCTGGTGATGTACGCCGGCGCCGTGGCGGTGCCACTGGTGATTGGCGGCAGTCTGGGGCTGCCCAAGGATCAAATCTCCTACCTTATCAGTTCGGATCTCTTCTGCTGCGGCATCGTCACCCTGCTGCAATGTGTCGGGATTGGCCGCTTTGCCGGGATCCGGCTGCCGGTCATCATGTCGGTCACCTTTGCCGCCGTGATGCCCATGCTGGCCATCGGAGCCAACCCGGATCTGGGGCTGACGGGCATCTTCGGCGCCACCATCGCCGCCGGTATCATCTCGACCCTGCTGGTGCCGCTGATAGGTCGGCTGATGCCGCTCTTCCCCACCGTCGTCACCGGGGTGGTTATCACCTCCATCGGGATCAGCATCATGCAGGTGGGGATCGACTGGATGGCGGGGGGCAAGGGTAATCCGGAATATGGCAGCCTGCGCTATATCGGCACCAGCTTTCTGGTGCTCGTCTTTATCCTGCTGGTGACCCGCTTCACCAAGGGCTTTTTCAGCAATATCTCGGTGCTGCTCGGGATCATCTTCGGTTTCGTGGTGGCCATCGCCATGGGCGAAGTGAGCCTCGATGGCCTCGGCGAGGCAGCCTGGTTTGCCCCCATAGTGCCCTTCGCCTTCGGCTGGCCCACCTTCGATCCCATCTCCATCGCCACCCTGACGGTGATCATGCTCATCACCTTTATCGAGTCGATGGGGATGTTTCTGGCCCTTGGCGACATCGTCGGCCATCCGGCCAGGCGCGGTGATATCGTGCGCGGGCTGCGGGTGGATGGCATCGGCACCATTATTGGTGGGATATTCAACAGCTTCCCCCACACCTCCTTCTCCCAGAATATCGGTCTGGTGAGCGTGACCGGGGTATCGAGTCGCTGGGTCTGCGTGATGTCGGGGGGGATCCTGCTCGCCTTTGGCCTCATCCCCAAGATGTCGGTGCTGGTCGCCTCCATCCCGCCCTTCGTGCTGGGGGGCGCCGGTATCGTGATGTTCGGTATGGTGCTGGCCACCGGCATTCGCATCCTGGCGCGCACCGATTACAACAGCAACCGCCACAACCTCTATATCGTCGCCATCAGTCTCGGAATTGGCATGATCCCGACGGTCTCCGGGAATTTTTTCCAACAGCTTCCGGCGCAGCTACAACCGCTTTTTCATAGCGGTATCCTGCTGGCCACCATCAGCTCGGTGCTGCTCAACCTCTTCTTCAACGGCTATCAGCCGGATCTGACTCACCAGACCCGTCCTCTGTTCGTTGGTCCCATCAAACCGCAGCAAGAGCAGGCATAACAAACAGGCCCCCGGACAGCGAGACTGTCCGGGGGCCTGTTGTTCATATCACCGCTGACCCAATCAGGCAGGCAACTGCGCGAAGCGCTCTACCGCCTGCGCTACTTGTGCCAGACTCCCCTGCCAGAAGGCGGCCTCACGGATATCCTGCCCCAGATGCTTGGCTACCAGATCTTCGGCGCTCATCCGGCCGGTATCGCGCAACAAGGCGCGATAGGCCTCGGCCACGCCCTCTTCCCCCGCCGCCTTGCGGCTCATCAACTGCTGATAGACCCCGAGGCTGAACAGATAACCGAACAGATAGGGGTAGTTGTAAAAGCCCAGCCCCGCGATGGAGAAGTGCGCCTTGGCCGCCCAGAACATGGGGTGATAGCGGGTCAGGCTCCCCTCATACCAGCGTCCCCACGCCTCGTCGGTCAACGCCTTGAGCCGCTCTGCCGACACATAACCCTGCGCCCGCTCGGCCACCAAGGCCTGCTCGAAATCGAAGCGAGCCGGGATATTGACCAGGAAGGTGGCCGCGCCGTCGGCCTCCGCCCAGGCGATGGCCAACTGCTCTTCCGGGCTTTGCGCCTGCTCGAACAGGGCGCTGCGCACCAGGGTTTCGGCGAAGATGGAGGCGGTCTCCGCCAGCGTCATGGGGTAGCTGCGCTGACTCATCGGCAGATCGCGGATCACCCAGTTGTGCCAGGCGTGACCCAGCTCATGGGCCAGGGTAATGACATTGTCCATGGTGCCGGCATAGGTGACGAAGACCCGCGGCTCCACCGGCGCGGCAAACTTGGTGCAGTAGGCGCCGGTGCGGCGATTTGGCGTGGGCGCCGCATCAATCCACCCCTTCTCGGCCATCATGCGGGCAAATGCCCCCATCTCGGGATCGAATCGGCTAAAGGCATCGGCAATCAACTCGATCGCCTCATCAAAAGGAATGTCACGGCTGCTGGAAGCTGGCGGCGGCGCAAAGAGATCCTCCGGCCCCAGATCGTCGAGTCCGAGCCGCGCAGCCATCAGCCCCAGGGCGCGCTGACCCAGCCCACGGGCCCGCCAGGTTTCGCTCATCAGGGCATCAAGGGTGGCGCGTTCGATATGACTCTGATGGCAGGAGAGATCCAGCGCATCGAGCACACGGGTTTTGCCGCGCTGACGGGCCAGCTCCAGCCGCCAGCCGTTGAGGGCATTGAGGATAGCGGCAACCGTCTCCTGCTCCCCTTCCCAACCGGCGCTGATGGCATCAAAGGCTTCTAAACGCAGCGCACGTATCGGGCTGGAGAGCAGATTGCTCGCCTCGGCCAGCCCCATCTCGCGGCCATCAATGGTCAAGCGGATCTTGCCCACCAGATCGTTATAGAGGTTGCCCCAGGCGTGCAGACCATCGGTGCCCAGACCAATCACCAGCTGCTCCGCCGCCACCGGCAAGCGCTGATCCTGCAAACGACGCTCATGGCCCAAGCGGTACGCCTCCTCGCCGAGCAGCGGATCCCTCATCAGCGCGGCGAATTCCTCTTCCGGCAACGCCAGCATCAGATCTTCCACCGGCGCCAGGGTCTTGAACAGATCGGCGTTGAGGGCGCGGGCACGGGACGCCAGCTGTTTGGCCTGCGGATCCCGCGCATCCTGACTGCCGCGGCACGCGGCCAGAATGGCGACGTTCCAGCCGATATGGCGAATATCACGGGCGCGCAGCCGCACTTCCCGCAAAAAATCCTGCAGCGCAGCGTCATCGCCGCGCACCCCGTCCAGACCCGCCATATAGCTGGCCAGCTCTTCCAGCGCGTGGCGGGCGGCGCGCATGTCCGCTTCCAGCTCGGGGCTGTCGAGGCCCGGGTAGATATGGTCGTTATTCCACTGTTGTTGATACATAGCTTCTCGCAAAGGCCTTTATCGGGAGGCGCAACAGACCTGCGGGCAGCAAGTCAGAGACCGAGCGTCCCGCTGGCCAAAAAATGAAGAGAGGAAAAAAGAGAAAATGGCCCGCAAGCTCGCTTATCCCTTGGCCGGGGCAAGACGGCTCACCAGCGTCATCACGGCAACCAGCAGCAGACCCGCCACCACACCGGCCACGGCGTTGAGCAGCGTCGGCGTCACCGCCGCCAGTACGGCCCCTACTGTGGGCAGGGTGGCAACGACAGCGGCTGCGCCTTCAATCAGGTGATGGGCAAAAGGCCAGCCATGCACCAGAATGCCGCCGCCCACCATAAACATGGCGATGGTGCCGACCAGTGCCAGCAGGTGCATCAGACGAGGAGCCGTCACCAACAGTCCCTGCCCCACCGCGCGGCGCAGGGCGCTGCCATCGGGCTTTTGCAGCAGATGCAGACCGATGTCATCGAGCTTGACGATCAGCCCCACCAACCCGTAGACCCCGATGGTCATCAGCAGGGCGATGCCTGCCACTACCGAGAGCTGCAGCGCGAGGCTTGCTCCCTGTACCGTGCCAAGGGCGATGACGATGATCTCGGCAGAGAGAATAAAATCGGTGCGGATCGCTCCCTTCACCTTCTGCTGCTCGAAGGCCACCAGATCATCGGGAATAGGAGCTGTGTGTGCCTCACCCTCGCTCACTTCATGAGGCAGGAACTTGTGGGCCAGCTTCTCGGCCCCCTCAAAGCAGAGGTAGGCGCCTCCCAGCATCAAGAGTGGCGTGATAAGCCAGGGCACCAGCGCACTGATGGCGATGGCGGCGGGCACCAGAATCAGCTTGTTGCGAAATGACCCCTTGGCCACCGCCCACACCACCGGCAGCTCCCGCTCGGCACGCACCCCGGAAACCTGCTCCGCGTTGAGGGCCAGATCATCCCCCAACACCCCGGCGGTCTTCTTCGCCGCCATCTTGGTCATCAGCGCCACGTCATCGAGCACGCTGGCAATATCGTCGAGCAGGGCCAACAAACTGGTTCCAGCCATATCAAAGATCCCTTATATCAGTGAGAAACGTCTTCCCGAAAAATGTCTCGCGCTTGTTCACCACGACCTTGGTCATCAGCGCCACGTCATCAAGCACGCTGGCGATATCATCGAGCAGGGCCAACAAACTGGTTCCGGCCATATCAAAGATTCCTTATATCAGTGAGAACAACCCCGGGAGAGAGGTGTACGTCCCGATAACCACCAGGGTCAACAGGACCACCTCATGGCGATCGCAGGCCATCATCGGCCGAGCCAAGAATTCGGCGCTCGCCATCGGGGGGTTACGTCTTTCGGGCAAAAGATGGCACAGTGTAACGAGAAGCCGCCGTTTCGGCAGCACCCCTGAGCCATTTGTTCCTGGTTCCCTCTGAATCACCTCAAGGAGTTCCCATGCAACCCTGGCAACCTCTGCTCGATCTCTGGTTTGGCGACGAGGCCGATGACGCCCTCCGGGCCACCCGGCAAGCCCCCCTCTGGTGGGGAAAAAGCAGCGAAACGGATGCCCTGCTGGCCAGCCGCTTCGGCGAGCTGGCACAGGCCGCGGCCGAAGGCAGCCTCGCCCACTGGGCCGATGCTCCCAGCGGTCGGCTGGCGCTGATCCTGCTGCTCGACCAGCTGCCGCGCAATATCCATCGCGGCACGCCTGCGGCCTTTGCCCAGGATCCGCTGGCAAGGGATCTCTGCCTGAAAGGGCTATCCATCGGGGCGGACAAATCCCTCTCGCCACTGGAGCGGGTCTTCTTCTATCTGCCGCTGGAACATGCCGAATCCCGCGAACAACAGGCCAGAAGTGTGGCCCTGTTCGAGGCACTGGCTGCCGAGCAGGCTGGCACACCGGCGCAAGCGACCTTCGCCGGATTTGCCGACTTTGCCCGCCGCCATCAGGTGATCATCGAACGCTTTGGCCGCTTCCCCCACCGCAACGACATACTGGGTCGCACCAGCACACCGGAAGAGGCGGCATTTTTGCAGCAACCGGGCTCAGGCTTCTAAGCAAGCCATATAAAAAAATCCCCGCCAGCTGGCGGGGATAGCAGATGGATAACAACCGTCGGCGTTACTGAATGCGGTAGCGGGATATCTGCTGGTGGATGCTCTCGGTGGTGACATTGAGCTCCTCGGCTGCGGCAGAGGTCTCCTCCGCTGTGCTGCTGGTTTGCTGCACGACCTGAGCAATCTGCTCCACCTGATGGGCAATCGACTCGGCGGCCGAGCTCTGCTCGCGGATGGCATTGGTGATCTCGCCCACCTGCTCCATCACCCGGTGCGACGCACTGCGGATCTCGGCAATAATGGCGCCACTCTCGGTCGCCATGGTGACCCCCTGACTCACCTTCTCCTCCACCAGATGCATGCGGGAGACCGTATTGTTCGACTCCTGCTGGATCGCCTCTACGGTGGCGGAGATCTCCTGGGTGGATTGCGCCGTCCGCTCCGCCAGTTTGCGCACCTCATCCGCCACCACCGCAAAGCCACGGCCGGACTCCCCGGCCCTCGCCGCTTCAATGGCCGCGTTCAAGGCCAGCAAGTTGGTCTGCCCCGCCACATCACGGATCACGTTGACCACACCGCCAATGCGCGAAATGCCCTCACCCAGCGCAATGACCTCGGCCGAGGCCTGCCGGATCGAGTCGGCGATCTCGTTGATGGCATGAACGGTGCGCTCGATGGTCCGGCCCCCTTCGGTCGCCAGTTGCCCCGACTCGTTGGTGATGCGGCTCGTCTCCTGAGTACGCTGGGAGATATCTGTGATGCTGACCGTCATCTCTTCCACACCGGCGGCTATCAGACTGGTGGCATCATTGGCCTGATTAGCCGAGCTGGCCAGGTGCTGCGCTGCCTGAGAGAGGGATTCGGCAGTGCTCTTGATCTGCAAGCTACCGACGGAAAATTCGGTAAATGTCTGTTGCAGCGTATCGAGCAACCGGTTGACCGCATTGAGGGTCAGACCAATCTCATCCTGCTGTTTCACATCTGCTCTCAGGGTAAAGTTGAGGTCGCGCTGGATCCGGGTCAGGGTATCCATGGCGGTGCGAAGGGGATTGGCCACCTGATTGAACAACCAGACAAACAGCCCCATCGTCAGTACGGTGGCACCACCGGCGATAAACAACAGGGTTTGCAGGCTGCTGTCGTAGTTCTCCTGGCCCTGCTTCTTGAGCGCCAGTCCCAAATCCATATTGAAGTTGACGTGAAGCTCGATTGCCTTGGCAAACTGCTGGAACACTCTGGTGGCCTCTCCTGCCAACATGTCTCGCGCTTCGTCGTTTTTGTTTTGGTGGGAGAGCTGCAGAACCTTGTCTATCTCCTGATAATATTGCGCGATAATGCGTTGATCATCGTCGGTCAGGCGTCGGTCTTCGTCATTGGAGAGCATCTCTGCTTTATATTTCTCCAGTTGCGAATTGATCTGTTTGCGATGCTCGGCAATATCCGCTTCTATCTGCTGCATCTTGTCATTGTCGGTGTTGAGGATATGGCTTTGAACCCGGGAGTGCAGCTCATAAAACGCAGCCTGCACCTCCTTGATCAGCGCAATACTGGGCACCGTATTGTCCGTCACATAGCTCAAGTCTCGATTGCCAGCCCCAAGGCGGTTGATACTGAACCAGCTGAGGAAAACAAGCGCCAGCATAACCAGCAGCGCTATCAGTTGAAGCCGACGAGCAATGTTCATAACCGTACACTCCAGATGGAAACTATCTAGCAGTGTAGACGAGCCATAAACAACAACGGCCCGCATTGGCGGGCCGTTGTTGTTTATTTTTCATGGCGTTGTGATCAGGCTTTGGCTGGCTCACTCTCGCCCAGCGCGACGGTTTCACCCAGACTGTCTTCGGTCTTGGCGACCACGCTGGCGGCGATGGCGTTGCCCAGCACGTTGGTGGCAGAGCGGCCCATGTCGAGGAAGTGGTCGATCCCCAGCAGCAGCAGGATGCCCGCTTCCGGAATATGGAACTGGTTCAGGGTGGCGGCAATCACCACCAGAGAGGCGCGCGGTACCCCGGCCATCCCCTTGGAGGTGACCATCAGCAGCAGCAGCATGGTGATCTGCTGGGCCATGGAGAGCTCGATGCCATACGCCTGGGCGATGAACATCACCGCGAAGGTGCAGTACATCATGGAGCCGTCGAGGTTGAAGGAGTAACCCATCGGCAGCACGAAGCTGGCGATGCGCTTGTCACAACCGAACTTCTCCAGACGATCCAGGGTCTTCGGATAGGCGGCTTCAGAGCTGGCGGTCGAGAAGGCGAGCAGGATGGGTTCGCGGATCATCGCCAGCAGCTTGATGACACGGCCACGCAGGAAGACGCTGCCCATGGCGATCAGCAGCAGCCAGAGGCAGGCCAGCGCGATGTAGAACTGGGCCATAAAGCTGCCGTAGGTAACCAGAATACCCAGCCCCTCTTTGGCCACCATGGCGGCGATGGCGCCAAACACCGCGAACGGCGCAAAGTTCATCACATAACCGGTCACTTTCAGCATGATCTCGGCAGCGCTGGCCATCAGCACCACTACCGGCTTGGCCAGATCGCCGAGCGCGGCGGCAGCCAGACCGAAGAAGAGGGAGAAGACCACGATCTGCAGGATCTCGTTGGTGGCCATCGCCTCGACCACGCTCTTGGGGATGGCGTGGGTCACAAAATCTTTCAGGGTAATGGCACCGGCAGCAATACCCGAGCTGGCGGTGTCATTGGGCAGGGATAGTGAAAGACCCACACCCGGCTGCATCAGGGTCACCATCACCAGACCCAGGCTCAGGGACATCAGGGAGGCCAGCATGAACCAGCCGAGGGTCTTGGCACCGATACGACCCACGGTGCGGGTGTCGCCCATCTTGGCGATACCGACCACCAGGGTGGTGAAGACCAGGGGAGCGATGATCATCTTGATCAGGCGCAGGAAGATATCGGTCAGGATCGTGATGTTATTGGCGAAATCCGCAGCCTGATCTGCGGCAAACATCCGATAGCCCTGGCCGGTGAGGATGCCAAACATCATGGAGATGAGGATGGCGACCGTCAGTTTATTCATTTTCATGGGGGAGTCCCGGTTTTGATTGGTGCAAGCCGTAAACAGTGGCGTGGGAGCCACTACAGTCCGTTTTTGTGATCCGAGCCGTTGATTCCTGGCGGCTGGTATGCTGGGAGAATGCCTAAAAGCAGGGGGTAAATCTAGAGGCTTTATCCAGAATTTTATCCTGCCATTAGGTGTATGTGATATGGATCTTGCAAACCACCAATATTAATCACTGTTTATTTTGATTTCGGCGAGATATTTCGCATTCAGAGTTCGCTCATCGAGTGCCCGTGGCAACAGGCGAAAAGTGAGCAGCGCCGAGATGGTATGCTGCACCTGCATCTGGGCCATAAAGAGATCCGGTTCATCCTCGTCAAAGCCGAAGATCGGCCGTGATGGGGTCACCCTGACGGCATCGCGGTTAATGGTCAGCTCATCGACCTTGAGCCAGGAGTAACCCTCTGCCAGTGCCAGCTCCCCTGCCCGCTTGAGCACATATTTGCGGGCGGTCTCCCTGTCCACCAGATCGTTGCCGACAAACTCCAGCTGCCACTTGTCCGGGCCAAGCCGGGTCTGGGAGAAACCGGTCTGGCCGTTCCAGAATGACTTTTCACTCTCGTAAGGGGTGGCGCAGCCCACCAGCAGCAGGGTGAGCATCAGCAGACAACAGGGTTTAGATACGGATGCAGACACGAGAGGCCTCGCCAGGCAAATGAGCAACAGAGTTGTTACTACACCATAAAGCGCGGTGGCTGCACAATCGACTCACGCCAGCAGCGACCAGCATGCATCACCACTGGCTTCGCGCCTGTGCGGCAAATCGCAGGCAAAAGAAAAGGCCTTGTCGTTTGACAAGGCCTTTACCGGGGAATTTGGTCGGTGTGAGAGGATTCGAACCTCCGACCCTCTACACCCCATGCAGATGCGCTACCTGGCTGCGCTACACACCGACGGAGTCAGCTCGGCTGACGGGGGCAGAGTTTATGGAGATGACCCTGCCCTGTCAACAGGGAAACGCCGCCAATTCCTCGGCCACGGTGCGTTCGCCTGCTTTGCGAACAATCAGCGGTTAAAGGTCAGCCGCTTGCCCAGGATCTGGTCAGTCACCTGCCCGTTTTGCCAGGCGATCTGGCCGTTCACCAGCGTCATCTCCACCGTGCTGTGGAAGCGGTAGCCGTTGAAGGGCGACCAGCCACAGTGGTAGAGGATGTTGTCATCGTTGACCACATAGGGCTTGCCCAGATCCAGCAGCACCAGATCGGCGAAATACCCCTCGCGGATATAACCGCGATCCTGCACCTGGAAGCGCTCGGCCACCGCATGGGAGGTCTTCTTGACGATAGTCTCCAGGGTAAACACGCCGTTGTGGTAGAGCTCCAGCAGCGCCTGCAAAGAGTGCTGCACCAGCGGCACGCCGGACGGCGCCTTGAAGTAGCTGTTCTGCTTCTCTTCCCAGGTGTGGGGCGCGTGGTCGGTGGCGATGATGTCGAGCACGTCGTTGCGTACCGCATCCAGCAGTGCCTGCTGGTCGGCGGCACTCTTCACCGCAGGGTTGCACTTGATCAGGCTGCCCTGGGTCTCGTAATCGGCATCATTGAAGAAGAGGTGGTGCACACACACCTCGGCGGTGATGTTCTTGTCCTTCAGCTCGCTCAGGTCGTGGCTGGCGGTAAAGAGCGACAGCTCCTTGGCCGAGGTCAGATGCAGCACGTGCAGCTTGGCACCGTATTTTTTCGCCAGCGCCACCGCCATGCTGGAGGATTTGTAGCACGCCTCGTCACTGCGAATGCGGCCGTGCTCGCCCATCGGCACATTCTCGCCCCACTTGGCCCGCGCCGCCTCTTCCGCCTTGGCGATGGTCGGGGTGTCTTCGCAGTGGGTGACGATCATCACCGGACTTTCGCGGAAGATGGCCGCCAGGGTCTCCTGATTGTCCACCAGCATGTTGCCGGTCGAAGAGCCCATAAACACCTTGACCCCGCAGGACTGCTTGGGGTCGAGACGCTTGATCTCTTCAAGGTTGTCGTTGGTGGCGCCGAGATAGAAGCTGTAGTTGGCGACGGAGGAGTTGGCGGCGATCTGGTATTTGGCTTCGAGGGCGTCGAGGGTGGTGGTCTGGGGATTGACGTTGGGCATTTCCATGAAACTGGTGGTGCCACCGGCGACGGCGGCGCGGGATTCGCTGGCGATAGTCCCCTTGTGGGTCAATCCCGGCTCCCGGAAGTGGACCTGATCATCGATCATTCCGGGGATGAGATGGCGACCTGCGGCATCGATCACCAGCGCATCGGGCGCCTCGATATCCGGGGCGATGCGGGCAATCCGTTCCCCCTCGATCAACACATCGGAGGCATAGATACGGCCTTCGTTGACCAAGGTGGCATTCTTGATAAGCAGTTTGTTCATGGGGGGTTCCAGTTCCTTTGCCGATAATCGCGGGTCATAATAGCGCAAAACTGCCCTTTCTCTGTAGCAAGGCCTGACTGATGAAGTTATTTGTAAGAGATTTGACCGTGATCGACTCCAGCTACCTGTGCGAACGCCGCGGCATGGTGGGCGAGAGCTGGCTGGTAGATATCGAAATGAGCGGTGAGCTCAACGAAATGAGCATGCTGCTGGACTTTGGCCGGGTAAAGAAGCTGATCAAGTCGATCATCGATGAAGAGGTGGACCACAAGCTGCTGGTGCCGACCGAGTGCCCGCTGATCCACGTCGAGACACTGGATGGTGACGAAAGCACAGTGGATCTGCTGCGCCCGGGTCGCTCCATCCATCTGCGCTGCCCATCCCAGGGCTTTGCCTTTATCCCGGCCCCGCAAGTTGATAAAGAGTCGGTGACCCGCTACCTGCTGGCGGTACTGGCCAAACGGCTGCCGGGCAATATCAAGGATCTCTCCCTGACCCTGCGTCAGGAGGCGATCACCGGCGCCTTCTACCACTACAGCCACGGCCTGAAAAAGCACGATGGCAACTGCCAGCGCATCGCCCACGGCCACCGCTCTCCCATCGAGATCCACGTCGATGGCGAGCGCGACCAGGAGCTTGAGCTCAACTGGGCCGAACGCTGGGGCGATATCTACCTCGGCACCGAGGAGGACAAGGTGGCGCTGACCGAGCTCGCTTTGAGCCCCCGCGCCAATGCCCAGCTTGGCGAGCATCACTGCGGCTTCAAATATGTGGCGCCGCAAGGGCTGTTCCAGCTGGCCATCCCCAGCGCCGAGGTGGAGATGATCGACACCGACACCACGGTCGAGCTGCTGGCCTGCTATATCGCCCGCGAAGTGAAGAAGATGGTGGGCGACAAGTTCGTCAAGATTGTCGCCTATGAAGGGGTCGGCAAGGGCGCGATTGCCTACGCCTGATCCCCTTGTCACTGCCGCAATAAAGAGAAGGCCCCGCATCTGCGGGGCCTTGTTGTTTCAACTCTCGACCATCAGGCGCTGAGGCGGAAGCGCTTGACCAGGCTCTCCTGCTGCTCGGCGAGGGAGTCCAGCTGCTGGCTGGTCTCGGCTACCCGCTCAATCCCCTGATAGTTGAGATCCGAGATATCGGAGATGCGGTTGAGGTTGGTGGCGATATCGGCGCTGGTGGCCTGCTGCTGCTCGGCGGCAGAGGCGATCTGGCTCGACATGTCGCTGATCAGCACCACAATCCCCTGCACCTCCTCCATGGCGTTGTTGGCGTGAGAGCTCTGATCCACGCAGCTGTCCATCTCGCGAGAGCACTCCTGCATCACGGTCACCGCCTTGGCGACCCCCTGCTGCAGGTTCTCGATCATGGTCTGGATCTCGCTGGTGGACTGGGCGGTGCGGCCCGCCAGACTGCGCACCTCATCCGCCACCACCGCAAATCCGCGCCCCTGCTCGCCGGCCCGCGCCGCTTCGATGGCGGCGTTGAGGGCCAGCAGGTTGGTCTGCTCGGCGATACCGCGAATGACATCAAGGTTGTTGCCGATC
>OEQM01000208.1_pt1 | contig 19958 bp, 19 predicted proteins | sample 1539771 | NCBI WGS metagenome assembly OEQM01 (sample SAMEA3891240, study PRJEB23780) | metagenome | biome: terrestrial biome; feature: animal house; material: water of meat washing | place: Italy | collected 2015-05-12
TTTCAGGCCATCGCACCTGTCGCCCGCCGCCGGTGAGTCAACGGCTGGGAAGCGCCCTAGCCTATCGGCATCACCAGCGCCGGTTGGTGAGGGTCGCTCAGCCGCTCGGCCAGATAGTCCACCAGCAGCCGCACCTTGGGGGAGAGGTGGCGGTTGTGGGGATAGAGGGCCCAGATCCCCTCCGCCGGGGCCCGCAGTTCGGGCAGCAGCTCGATCAGCTCGCCTCGGGCCAGATGGTCGCTCACGTAGTAGTCCGGCAGCTGGATGATGCCGATCCCCTTGAGCGCCGCATCCAGCAGGGCGTGGCCGCTGTTGCACTGCAACAGGCCGCGCACCCGCACGCTGTGGGGGCGACCATCCAGAGTGAAGTGCCACTCGTCGCTGTTGCCCACCAGACAGGTGTGGCGGGTCAGCTCGGAGAGGCTGTTGGGCATGCCGTGGCGGGCGGTGTAAGCCGGTGAGGCGCAGACATAGGGCACCCGCTGCGCCAGCTTGCGCGCCACCAGCGTCGAATCCTTGAGGTGGCCGAGCCGCAGCGCCAGATCGTAGCCTTCGTGCACCAGATCCAGCAGCTGGTTGGTGAGGTTGAGGGTCACCTCCAGCTGGGGGAAGCGCACCATGAAGTCGTTCACCAGCGGGGCGATGCGGCTCTCGCCGTAGGAGACGGGGGCCGTGATGCGCAGCGAGCCTTGCGGCACCGCCTGATGGCGCCCCACCGCCAGCTCCGCCTCGTAGAGGTTGTCCAGCAGCTGACGGCAGTGGCGATAGTAGATCTCGCCAAGCTCGGTGAGCCGCACCTGACGGGTGGTGCGCAGCAGCAGCTTGGCCTGCAGCCGATCTTCCAGCTGTGCCACCTGACGGCTCACTTGCGCCACCGACACCCCCAGCTTGCGCGCCGCCGGGGTAAAGCCCCCCTGCTCCGCCACGCTGACAAATTCACAGATCCCTTCCCAGCCGAACATTATTACCTGTGTGTAAAAGTGATTTGAGATTTGCCCTCATTATCACCAAATCGGCGGGAAACTACACTGAATGTCCGAACTCATCTCTGTTCACCCTGCTCAACAAGAAGGATGTCATTCATGGCACAGGTTCAAAGCATCAAGTGTAAAGCCGCCATCGCCTGGGGCCCGGGTCAGCCCCTCTCCATCGAAGAGGTCGAGGTCATGCCGCCGCAAGCGGGCGAGGTGCGGGTGCGCATCGTCGCCACCGGCGTCTGCCACACCGATGCCTTCACCCTCTCCGGTGAGGATCCGGAAGGGGTCTTCCCCTGCATTCTCGGCCACGAGGGGGGCGGCATCGTCGAATCCGTCGGCGAAGGGGTCACCAGCGTCAAGGTGGGGGATCACGTGATCCCGCTCTACACCCCCGAGTGCGGCGAGTGCAAATTCTGCAAATCCGGCAAGACCAACCTCTGCCAGAAGATCCGCGCCACTCAGGGCAAGGGGCTGATGCCGGACGGCACCACCCGCTTCTCGAAAGATGGCCAGCCCATCTATCACTACATGGGCACCTCCACCTTCAGCGAATACACGGTACTGCCGGAGATCTCCATCGCCAAGGTGGACCCGGCCGCCCCGCTGGAAGAGGTCTGCCTGCTCGGCTGCGGCGTCACCACCGGCATCGGCGCCGTGATGAACACCGCCAAGGTGAAGGAGGGTGAGAGCGTCGCCATCTTCGGGCTGGGGGGCATCGGCCTCTCGGCGGTGATCGGTGCCCGTCTGGCCAAGGCCGGTCGCATCATCGCCATCGACATCAACGAGAGCAAGTTCGAGCTGGCCCGCAAGCTGGGCGCCACCGACTGCATCAACCCGAACGATTACGACAAACCGATTCAGGAGGTGATCGTCGAGCTGACCGATGGCGGCGTCGACTTCTCCTTCGAGTGCATCGGCAACGTCAAGGTGATGCGTGCGGCGCTGGAGTGCTGCCACAAGGGTTGGGGCGAGTCGGTCATCATCGGCGTCGCCGGAGCGGGTCAGGAGATCAGCACCCGTCCGTTCCAGCTGGTGACCGGTCGGGTCTGGCGCGGCAGCGCCTTCGGCGGGGTACGCGGTCGCAGCGAACTGCCGAGCTATGTGCAGCGCTACATGCAGGGTGAGTTCCGCCTCGATGACTTCATCACCCACACCATGGGGCTTGAGCAGATCAACGAGGCGTTCGATCTGATGCACGAAGGCAAGAGCATCCGCACCGTCATCCACTACTGAGCATGATCACCCCGCCCGCCATCGTGGGCGGGGTGCAGGAGTCCTTCGATGAATCTGGAGATTATCAGCAGCAACAAGAGCTTCGGCGGCTGGCACAAGCGCTATCGCCACCACGCCAGCGTGCTCGGCTGCGAGATGAATTTTGCCATCTATCTGCCGCCTCAGGCCCTCACCGGCCAGAAGGTGCCCGTGCTCTACTGGCTCAGCGGCCTCACCTGCACCGATGAGAACTTCATGCAGAAGGCGGGCGCCCAGCGCATCGCCGCCGAGCTCGGCATCGCCCTGGTGGCGCCGGACACCAGCCCCCGCGGCGACGGCGTAGCGGACGATCCCGGTTATGACCTCGGCATGGGCGCAGGCTTTTACGTCAATGCCAGCCAGAGCCCCTGGCAGGCGCACTACCAGATGTATGACTACGTCACCCGCGAGCTGCCCGATGTGATAGAGACCCACTTCCCGGTCTCGACCCGCCGCGCCATCAGCGGCCACTCCATGGGCGGTCACGGTGCGCTGATCGCCGCGTTGCGGGAGCCCGGTCGCTACCGCTCGGTCTCGGCGTTCAGCCCGATCTGCCACCCGAGCCGCTGCCCCTGGGGCCAGAAGGCGCTCGGCGCCTACCTCGGCAGCAATCCCTTGTTGTGGCAGGAGTGGGATGCCTGCCAGCTGCTGCGCCACCAGCCGGTCACGCCGCTGCCAACCTTGGTGGATGTGGGGCTGGATGATCCCTTCCTCGCCGAGCAGTTGCATATCGATGCGCTGGCCGAGGTGGCCGCCAGCAAGGGGTGGCCGCTGGAGCTCAACCGCCACGAGGGCTATGACCACAGCTACTACTTCGTGGCGAGCTTTATCGAGGCGCACCTGCGCTTTCACGCCCGCCACCTCTGATCAAAACAGGCCCGTAACGGGCCTGTTTCAGTTGGTGTTGTGGTGATCGGACAAGATCCGCCTTGCTGCTCGTGGTAACGGCATACCAGAGCATCAGTGGCAGCAGCCTCCGCATAATACCGGCTTGCCCTGGCCAAGGTCGGCCGATTACCCTTGAGGATTGCGATGGAGGAGGAATCCCGTGAACTACGACGTTTCGTTGTTGGAGATAAAGCTGTTTCTGATGACCACCCGGTTTGGCAGCTTTTCAGATGTGGCGCGTCGGCAGGATATGACCCCTTCGTCCGTCTCGCGCAAGATGGCGCAGTTGGAGGAGAAGGTGGGCTCCAAGCTGCTACACCGCCATACCCGCTCCATCTCCCTCACCGAGGAGGGGGTCGCCTTTGCCAAACAGTGCGCCGAGATCCTCCAGCAGTATGAGCGGGTGGTCGGCCAGATCGAGCAGCGGGCGGATACCCCGAGAGGCACCATCCGGATCAGCGCGCCAGTCGCCTTTGGCCGGCTGCATATCGCCCCCTATCTGACCGAGCTGCTGGAGCGCTACCCCCTGCTCAAGGTCGAGTTGCAGCAGACGGATCACTATGTCGATCCGGCGGCCGAGTCGATCGACCTGCTGATCCGCATCGGGATCTCGCAAGACTCCTCCCTGCGGATGAAACAGTTTGGCCAGCAGCACTACGTGATGGCGGCCAGCACCGACTACCTCAATCGCCATGGCGAACCGGCCAGTCCGGATGAGCTGGTGCAGCACAACTGTCTGGTCTTCAAGGGGAGCAATGGCCTGCAACGCTGGTTCATCGGCCAGGAGCAGCTGCAACCCTATGAGGTGAGCGGCACCCTCTACAGCAACAATGCCGATACTCTGGTTGCCGGCGCGGTGGCGGGTGCCGGGATTGTAGTGTTCCCCACCTGGCTCATCGGCGAGGAGCTGAAAACCGGACGGCTCAAGCCGATCATGACCCGGTTCACCGTCTCCACCAGCGTGGAGCAGCAGGTGATCAGCGCACTCTATCTGGAGACCGACCAGCTCGCCGCCAAGGTGAGGGTGGTGATCGATTTTCTGGCGGGAAAATAAGGCACTCCCTGCTACTGGGATACCAGACAGGTTTAGCCAGAAAGCCTGCCGGTCAGCTTGTGCAGCGCCGGCAGCAAGACAAAGACGGCACAGGCCACGATCACGCTGTCGATGAGCAACACTGCGACTGGTGCGGCGGGGTCGAGCTGCCATCTCGCCAGCAGCGGCGCCCTCCAGCGCGGGATCAGCAGCGTCAGCGGAAAGATGATGGCCAGCACGTGCAGGTATTCGCCTAGCTGTTTTTTCATAAAGCCTCTGATGTTGTGGCAGCCAAGCCAGTGGCAAGAGTGGTATCCCCTTCACCACTGGCGAGCCGGCTACAGCGTGGTGATGTCCCGGGTGCAGATAAAGTGGGCATCCGTGGCAAAGGCCTCAAACTGCCGGATCACCTGCTGCATCTGCGCACTCAGGATCTCCTGCAGAAATTGCGTCTCCGACTCGATGCGGATCACTTCGAAGTAGTCCCACGGCGATGCACTCTGCTGCCCCAGCATCTTCAGCCCCTTGAACACCTCGAACGAGGTGACGCTGTTGAGCCGGTTCACGGTGGGCAGATCGACCTCCCGTGCCCACGCCAGATAATCCGCCTCGTTCGTCCCCGGTTTCAGATTGAAAAAGACCATCAGGGTTGTTGCCTGTTCACTCATTTACTTGTTCCTGTTGTCGGTTCGCCAGATAGATGCAGAGCAGCGCCGCAGCGACGGCCATCATGGCGGCAAGGCGCCAGTAGTTGAGGGGGATGGGGGCATTGCCCAGCCAGCCCATGGTATCGATCACCAGACTCATCACCATCTGGCCCAGAATGGTGGCCACAGTGGCGATGGCGACCCCTACCCGTGGAATGGCCGCGACCATCACCACCATGTAGACAATGCCGAACAGGGCACCGGCCAGCTGCCACTTCGGCACGCTGAGCAGGGTCGCCTGATAGGGCGGCTCAAAGAAGAAGATCAGCAGGGCGGTCACCACAGTGCCCATGGTGAAGGTGAGCAGCGAACTCTGCACCACTCCAACCCGCGATCCCAACTGACCATTGATCGCCGCCTGGGCGCTGAGCGCCATGCCGGAGACGATGGCCAACACGATAATCAGCACCATCAGTTTGCTCCCAGATAGGTAAACAGCAGCGCCAGCGCGATGCAGCCAAGTGCCACCAGCCGCAGGGGACGGGTTGCCCGTTTCGGCATGCCAAACCAGCCGAAGTAGTCGATGGCAAAGCTCTTGGTCACCTGCCCCAGCAGGACGCAGATCATCGTCATCGCCACCCCCAGCATGGGGGTCGAGAGAGTGAGCGCCACCACATAGACGGGGCCGAGCAAGCCACCGATCAGCTGCCATTTCGGCACCCCATGCCACCCTGTGGATGTCCCCCGTACCGTGAAGAAACGGATCAGCCAGAGCAGTGCAGCCCCCACGCCGAAGATGCTCAGGGTGGCCCACAGATGGCCCACCTGTTCACCAAGCGGGCCCAGCAGGCCCGCTTCGAAGGAGAGGCCCATGCCGGCCATCACGATGAGCAAAACCGGGAGCGCGTTCATCGTGGATCAAACAGGGCGACGGGTGATTGACGGCTATAGGCCTTGCCCTGCGGATAGGAGACCAGCTCCAGCTGCATGCCCCATGGCGCAAGAAAATAGACCCAGGACTCCCCTGCAGTCGGCCCCTCCGTCATGCAGGTCGGCTCGCCCAGCACGGCGATCCCCTGCTCCTTCAGGTAAGCCACTGCCGCCGCCATGTCGTCCACATAGAAGGCGAGATGATGGCCACCGATATCGGCGTTGTTGGGAGCCTTGAGGTTGCGCTCGATATTGCTGGCGTACTCGAAGATCTCCAGATTGATCCCTTTGGCATTCATCACCGCAATGCGGGTGATCTCGGCGCGGGCATTCACGTTGAGGTGCTCCGCCATCCAGTTGTCACTCGCCACAAAAGGCCCGAACTCATAGGCCAGCTCGAAATCGAAGTGGTCGCGAAAAAAGGCGATCGCCTCTGCCAGTTTGGGCACGGTAAAACCGATATGATCGGGCTTTTTCAGTCCTGGAATGGCCATCAGATATCCCCCCGCTCGTGGCGCAATTTGTTGAGCGCCCCCATGGTGGTCGCCCCCTTGTTGAAGCCGGTATAGACGGATGCAAAGACGATCAGCTCTTCAAGCTCCTGCCAGGTCGCCCCCTGCTTGAGAGCCATATCGACATGAGCTGCGAAGGGGTTGCCTTCACCGCTGACGTTGAGGGCCATCTGGTCGATGGCGATGGTGATGAACGCCTTGGTCTTCTGGTCGAGCTGCGGCATGCCCCAGGCTTCACCAGCCACGCGAACCGTCATGTCGCCCCAGGTCGGGTTAATGGATTTGAGCCCGCTGACCAGAGCCTGATCATCGAGCACGGCATTTGCAAAAGGTAATGATGTAGTCATCAGTGACGCCTCAGTAGTAGATAAGTTCGCCGTAGCGGATGAGGCGCATTATTAGGGAGCGGGATGTATTGAAAAACCGGCGGGCCGGAACATCACTTATGCAGGATCTGCACAAATGGCACGGTGAGTTGCGCCATGTTGGAAAAAGCAAAACAGGCCCGTTGCGGGCCTGTTTCAGTTGTGGTGATCGGTTGATATCAGCTGCCCGCTCGGGTCACTCCGCCGGAGCCCACGATCTGCTGCTCCACCTTGGGATCGCCCCAGTAGGCGATGTTGCCTGAGCCGGCGATGCCGACTTTCAGCGTCTCCTGCGCCCGTACCGCCACATCACCACTACCGGCGATATTGACCTCTACCTCGTTGCCGCGCATCTCGCTCCCGAGCACGTCGCCAGATCCGGCAATGTTCAGCTCGATGGCCTGCGCCGAACCGCTGCCCAGCTCCAGACTGCCGGTGCCAGCGATATTCCCTTCCAGCCGTTTCAGCTCCAGCTGACTGGCGACGATGTCACCGGTACCGGCCACCGACAGCACCAGCGAATCCCCCTTGAAGCCGCTCAGATCGCCGTTGCCGGTCCCGGCCAATGCCAGTTCGTTCAACACCGGCAAGGTGATGGTCAGCTCCAGCGGCTCGGTAGGATCGAGCCGGTAACCCTCCTTCACCTCGATCTCCAGCTTGTCGCCGCTCTCGGTCAGCTCCAGATAGGGCAGCAGGTTCTCCTGCCCCTTGATCAGGATACCGCGCGGCTCCCCCGCTACCAGATGGAGGGTGGCAGGCACCCCCGCCAGCACCCGGGTCACCCCGTCACCAAGCGCCTGCTGGCGCTCGACCACAGCCCCCGTTCCGGTCACTCTGGTCTGATCCAGCCAGTGACACCCACTGAGCCCCGCCATCAACATGACAACCATCATCCATTTCATCGCTACTCTCCTCCTTATGTGTTGGCCATCCAGGGCCAATTGGTTTTCATGCTCTGCAAAGCGTGAGCCAAAAATTAACATGATGATTCAAAAGGAAATAACCATTTCAACCAGAACAGACAGAAGAATCAAGAGAGCCATTTAGACCATATTTTGGTGAAAATAACCATTCTCGAACGGATATGATTGTGGCTGATTGGCGGGTCGTCCTGCCGGTCACTATGCTGACAGCCCGTGGCAATTTTTGATTGCCGTACCGATCTGTTGAGCCAATAGTGGTACTTCGTGCGTACCAAGCTCTCCATTGCGGTAATGTCATTACCACTGTCTTGTCAGTCTTCACTGCCAACAAGGAGTCAGAGCGTGACCCAAGCAAGCCCTCTCTATGCCACTGCCGTCGGTCTGCCGGAACCGACTCGCACCCCGTTGCTGACCGGCAGCGATCCCGAGCAGAAACGGCGCGAGCTGCTCGCCTACTTCTGCCAGACCTTCGATCTCTACGACTCGCTGTTCGACTGTCTGGCCGATGAGCGGGCCTGGTTCAACAAGGCGATCCCGCTGCGCCACCCGCTCATCTTCTACTACGGCCACACCGCCGCCTTCTTTATCAACAAGCTGCTGGCGGCACGCCTGATCGATCAGCGGCTGGATGCCCGCATCGAGGCCATGGTCGCCATCGGGGTGGACGAGATGAGCTGGGACGATCTGGACGAGACCCACTACGACTGGCCCAAGGTCACCGAGCTGCGCAGCTATCGGGCCAAAGTCCGTGCGCTGGTGTGCGACTTCATCCGCCAGATGCCGCTCACCCTGCCCATCGACTGGCAGAGCCCGGCCTGGGTGATCCTGATGGGGATAGAGCACGAGCGCATCCACCTCGAGACCTCCAGCGTGCTGATCCGCCAGTTGCCGCTCGCCTGGGTGCGGCCGCAGCCTTATTGGCCCGCCTGTACCGAAGCCCGCCACCGCATTGATCAGGTGCCCGCCAACAGCCTGCTGCCGGTGGCCGGCGGCAAGGTGCGCCTTGGCAAGCAGGACGCCACCTACGGCTGGGACAACGAATATGGCGAGCGCCATATCGAGCTGGCCCCGTTTCAGGCCAGCCGCATGCTGGTGAGCAATGCCGAGTACCTCGCCTTCGTCCAGGCGGGCGGCTACGGCCAGCAACAGTGGTGGGATGAGGAGGGATGGGGCTGGTGCCAGTACGCCAAGGCGCAGATGCCCACCTTCTGGGTCGGCGACCCCGCCGAACCCGGGCAATTGCAGCTGCGGCTGATGACCGAGCAGGTCGCCATGCCCTGGGACTGGCCGGTCGAGGTGAATCAGCTGGAGGCGGCTGCCTTCTGCCGCTGGAAGGCGGCCCTGACCGGACTCCCCATCCAGCTGCCGAGCGAGGCGGAGTGGATGCTGCTGCGCGAGCAGCTACCCGGCGATCAGCCGGACTGGACGGAGGCCCCCGGCAATATCAATCTGGCCCGTTTCGCCTCCTCCTGCCCGGTGGATGCCTGCCCGCAAGGGGAGTTCTTCGATCTGGTGGGCAATGTCTGGCAGTGGACCAGCACCGCCATCGATGGCTTCGACGGCTTTAAAATCCACCCGCTCTACGACGACTTCTCCACCCCCACCTTTGATGGCAAGCACACCCTGATCAAGGGCGGCAGCTGGATCAGCACGGGTAACGAAGCGCTCAAATCATCCCGTTACGCCTTCCGGCGTCACTTCTTCCAGCATGCGGGTTTCCGCTATCTGGTCTCCCGTTATCAGGAACCCGTTATCGTGAATCCCTATGAAACCGACACGCTGGTCGCTCAGTACCTCGACTTCCAGTACGGCCCGAGCCACTTCGGGGTAGCCAACTACGCCAAGACGCTTGCTGATCTTGCTGGCGAGCTGTGCAGCAACCACCAGCGGGCACTGGATATCGGCTGTGCCACCGGCCGCGCCAGCTTCGAACTGGCCCGCCACTTCCAGCATGTGGACGGGGTGGACTACTCGGCCCGCTTCATCGATGTGGCGCTGGCCCTCGCCAGCCAGGACAGCTTCCGCTACGCCATTCCGCTGGAGGGTGAACTGGTGGAGTATTGCGAGGCGCGCCTGTCGAGCCACGGGCTGGGGGCGAGTCAGGCTGAGCGCATCCACTTCAGTCAGGGGGATGCCTGCAACCTCAAGCCCAAATATGACCACTACGATCTGGTGCTCGCCTCCAACCTCATCGACCGGCTGCGGGAGCCCGCCCGCTTCCTGCGGGATATCGCCCCCCGGCTGCGCAGCGGTGGCCTGCTGGTGCTCACCAGCCCCTATACCTGGCTGGCGGAATATACCCCGCCCGCCAACTGGCTCGGCGGCATTCGCGAAAACGGCGAGGCGCTCACCACCTATCAGGCGCTGCAACGGCTGCTGGCGGCGGAGTTCGAGGAGCACTGCCCGCCGCGGGATGTGCCCTTCGTCATCCGCGAGACCGCCCGCAAATACCAGCACACGGTGGCGCAGCTCACCGTCTGGCGCAAACGCTAGCACACCGGTCGACATGCAGATGAGAAGAGGGAGGCCAACGGGCCTCCCTCTTGTTATGACAGCAAAAACGGCGCGAGTATCACTCTCCCTGCTCGTGATAGCGGCGCGCCAGCACGGCGCAGACCATCAGCTGGATCTGGTGGAAGATCATCAGCGGCAGCACCATCACCCCGACGCTGGCGGCCGGGAACATGACGTTGGCCATCGGCACCCCGTTGGCCAGACTCTTCTTGGAGCCGCAGAAGACGATGGTGATCTCGTCCGCCTTGTCGAAGCCGAGGCGACGGCTGATCCAGACGTTCCAGCAGAGCACCAGCGCCAGCAAGACGCAGCTCAGCAGCACGATACTGGCCAGATCGTACCAACCTACTTGACGCCAAATCCCCTGCACCACCGCCTCGCTGAAGGCGACGTAGACCACCAGCAGGATGGAGCTCTGATCCAGCTTGCCGATGAGCGGCCGGTGGCTGTCGACCCAGCGACCGATGAGCGGGCGCGACAGGTGGCCCACCACGAACGGCAGCATCAGCTGCATCATGATGGACTGGATGGAGTGCCAGGTGTCGATCCCCTCCCCCTGCACGTGGATCATCATCCCCACCAGCACCGGCGAGAGGAAGATGCCGAGGATGCTGGAGGCCGAGGCGCTGCACACCGCCGCCGACACATTGCCCCCCGCCATCGAGGTGAAGGCGATGGCCGACTGCACGGTGGCTGGCAAAGCGCAGAGATAGAGGAAGCCGAGGTAGATGGCCGGGCTCAGCCAGCTCGGCACCAGCGGGGTGAGCAGCAGCCCGAGCAGCGGAAACAGCACGAAGGTGCTGAGCATCACCACCAGATGGAGCCGCCAGTGACCGAGGCCCGCCAGCAGGTTCTGGCGCGACAGCTTGGCGCCATGCATGAAGAACAAGAGCGCCACCGCCAGCTTGGTCAGCAGACCGAACCAGACGGCCACCTGCCCCTCGCAGGGAAAGAGGGAGGCCAGGGTGACCACCGCAATCAGCACAACAGTAAAGGGATCCAGACGCACGAAAGGTCTCCATCAGAAGGGCATCCTGCTGCCGTGACGGCAGTCAGGATTGGGGAGGACAAGAAACAGAGCGGGAGATGTCTGGCACCTCCCGCTAAAACGAACCTCCAGCTTACCCCGATAACGGAGAGGCGCAACGTTGTGCAGCGGTTAATTGTTCATCAATGCTTAACGCCTTTGCTTTGTCGAATAGCGGAAGTTGCTGACCCGCGGCCAGATAGCGCCAAACCGGGGCTAAATGGATAAAAAAACGGGCGACCAAGGCCGCCCGTTCCGTTTTTTCACTCAGCCGATCAGCGCTGGCTGGCCAGCTTGCCGTTGCCGCTTTTCTTCTCATTGCCGGCGAGCTTGCGGGCCTGCCGCTTCTCGAAGCGGGAGATCCACCAGTAGGCCAGCGCCGAGAAGACCGCGGTCATAAAGACGTTGATGAAGAAGGCGCGCACCAGATCCACCCCGGCCGGGAAGGCGGAGGCGCTCATGCTCACCACGAAGATGGCGATCAGCACCGACACCACGCCCATCCCGAACTTGCGCGACCCCATGCGGAAGTCGCGGGGGGTGTCGTCATGTTTCCAGCGGAACACGAAGTAGGCCACCATGATGAAGATCGGCGGCAGCATGGCGGTGCCGGCGGTGAGGTTGATGGCGGTGTTCATCATCTGCTGCACCGACTCGGAGCCGAAGCCGTTGACCACCAGCATCGCGAACACGAAGACAAACTGCCACCAGGCGGCGCGCACCGGCACGCCGTGCTCGTTGAGCTGGGTGGTCTTCTCGCCGTAAACCCCCTGCGGGATCTCGGAGAAGTGGATCTTCACCGGCGCCGAGGTCCACATCATCATGGAGCCGAACATGGCGATGAACAGCACCACGCCGACGAAGCGGCCCACCAGCGCCTCGGAGAGCCCGAAGTACTGCGCCATGCCGGTGAAGATCTCCACCATGCCGCCGGCATAGGTGAGGCTCTCGCGCGGCACGAACACGTTCACCAACAGGGAACCGACCGCATACATGGCACCGATGACGATACCCGCACTGATGATCACCTTGATGAAGGACTTCTGGCCGCCCTTCACGTCATTGAGGTAGGCCGCCGCCGTCTCGGCACCGCCCGCCGCCTGGAAGATCCAGCACATGATGCCGAGGGTCGCCCAGTTGACGGTGGGAGTCATCGCCTCCAGCGTGATGGGCTGGGCCGGCACATGATCGCCACTCAGAGCCATCAGGGCACCCAGCACATAGATGGCGAACAGGGCAAACACCCCGTAGGCCACTATTTCGGCAATCTTGCCGAGCCAGCTCGCCCCCTTGGTGGAGATGTGGGTCGCCGCCGCAAACAGCACGATGGAGATGATCGAGGTGACCATGGGCGAGAAGCTGTACTCATAGCCCAGCATGGCGTAGGAGGCGTAGGCGATGACGTTGGGCAGCAGGGAGACGAACCAGAACAGGTTCACGAACCAGTAGAGAAACGAGCCCAGATAGGCCATCCGGGTGCCGAGCGGTTTTTTAAGCCAGTCGTACATCCCCGACTCGGAGTTTTTGTTGGCCGAGACGAACTCGGCGATGATGAAGACGAACGGGATGAAGTAGACGATGGTCGCCAGCAGGAAGATGGGGGCGGAGCTGAGCCCCAGCTCGATGTTGTTGTTGACGATGTTGCGCACGTTGAACACGGCGGCAAAGGTCATCGACAACAGGGCAAACTTGCCTATGGTGCCGCGTACGGATTCAGACATGGTGTCCTCCAGTGGACTCGCGCTCCCTGCGGGTAACGCTGTGACTCTGTGATGTGTTCGGCAAGGGTCTGTCGGCCCCGCGCTTTACTCTCTTGTTATGATCGGGCCGCGTGGACGGCCTCGTTGGTGAACCGGTGCCGTCTCCCGCACCGGCTCGCAATACCAGTCAGACGATCGGGGTGCCCGGCGCCATCGGCACCCGCGGCTGCAACAGCACGCTCTGGCTCTCGTCCGGGGTCTCGGCGCAGAGCAACATGCACTCGGAACGCTCGCCGCGCATCCTGGTGGGCTTGAGGTTGGTCAGCACCACCACCTCGCTGCCCATCAGCTCCTCTTCGCTGTAGTAAGGCACCAGACTGGTGACGGTCTGCAGCGGCCGCTCGCCACCCACGTCGATCTGGACGATGTAGAGTTTGTCGGCCCCGGGGTGGCGCACCACCTCCAGCACCTTGCCCACCTTCATCTCGACCCGTTTGAATTCGGCAAACTCGATCGTCTCGCTCATGCTCTTTTCCTTTTCTGGTTCAACGGTTTGCGGGTGGCCAACGGCCACCCGGTTTGATTGGGATTCAATGCAGTGCCTATGGCGTCTGCATGGCAACCTGCGCTGTCGGCTGGGCCTCTTTGGCACGCGCTTCGGCACTGAGGGAGGCCTCGTATCTGTTGTATTTCCACCAGGCGAAGCCGAGGAAGATCACGATCCCGCCGACGTTGTAGAAGATGATGGTCATGATGTCGGCGCCGGTCGGGAAGGTGGAGGCGAGGAAGCCCACCGAGAAGATGGCGATCAGCACCGAGACCACGGCGATGCCGGTGGTGCGCGAACCCATCTTGAACTCCCGCGGCAGGTGGTCGAGCTTCAGGCGCAGATTGAGGTAGGCCAGCATGATGAACAGCGGCGGCAGCATGGAAGCGGCAGCGGTCATGTTGATGACGGTGTTCATCAGATCCTGCGCGGTGTTGGAGCCCAGGGTCGGGATCACCATCAGCGGCAGCACGATGAGGTACTGGATCCAGGCTGCACGGGCAGGCACGCCGTTCTCGTTCAGCTCGACCGTCTTCTTGCCGAAGATGCCGGCCGGGATCTCGGAGAAGAAGATCTTCACCGGGGTCGCCGTCCACATCAGCAGGGAGCCGAACATGGCGGTGAAGGAGACCAGCCCGACGAAGCGGTTCATCAGGATCTCCGGCAGGCCGAAGTAGGCCGCCAGCCCCTCGAACACCTGCACCGAGCCGCCGGTATATTTCAGGGTGCCGCTCGGCACGAACACGTTGATCAACAGCGAGGCGATGGAGTAGAGCACGCCGATAAAGATCCCGGCGACGATGATCACCTTCACGAAGGACTTGGAGCCGCCCTTCACGTCATTGACGTAGACCGCCACCGACTCGGCGCCACCGGCTGCCATAAAGATCCAGGTGGTGATGCCGAGGAAGGCCCAGCTGAAATCGGGGACCATGGCCTCTACCGTGATGGGGTCGGCCGGTTGTACACCACCGACTAACGCCACACCTGCCAGCAGAATGTAGGAGAGGGTCAGCAGCAGCATCAGGGACGAGGTCACCGAGGTGATGGGGCCGAGCATCTTGGCGCCGTTGGTGGAGACGTAGGTGGCAAAGGCAAACAGCACCATGCTCAATGCCGTGGTCGCCACCGGGGTGAGAATGTACTCGTAGCCGAGGAAGGCATAGGAGGCGTAGGCGATAACCCGCGGCAGCAGCGAGGTGAAGAAGAAGAGGTTCACGAACCAGTAGGTGTAGGCGGAGATAAAGGCCCAGCGACCGCCGAGGGAGCTCTTCACCCAGGCATACACCCCCGCTTCGGAGTTTTTGTTCAGTGACACAAATTCCGCAATGATCAGGCAGAACGGAATGAAGTAAAAAATGGTGGCCAGAAAGAACATCGGGGCCGAGGCCAGACCGATCTCGATGTTGTTGTTGATGACGTTGTTGAAGCTGAATACCGCCGCGAAGGTGAGCGACAGCAGACCAAACTTGCCTATCGTATTGCGTTTGGAATCAGACATGGTGCATCTCCAGACCTGTAGTTATCTCAGCGAAAGGGCGGGGCATGATTTGTAGGGTGAGCCCCGCCCTTCCGGCTTTTGTCAGTGCAGAACCGGCGGCTTGTTATTTGTTTTTGAAGTAGCCGCCTTCGACGGTGACCTTGATGATCACCTTGCGCACCGGGCTGTCGCCTGCGAACCGGTAAGCCTCGTCGTTCTCGAAGATCACCACCTGACCGTTGCCGACTTTCTGGCGCTCACGCACCTCGCCTGCCAGCCACTCGCGGTCGGTGGTGTCGTCATAGGCCTGCTCGACCGCCAGCTCGCTCTTGGCTGCCCACTCCACCGTCTCTTCCCCTTCCAGGTAGTAGTGAACGTCGAAGTAGCGGCGCTGCCCCTCGAACAGGGAGGTGGCCGGGCTGGCCCCCTCCTGCAAGCGGTAGGTGAGGGAGTCACCGATGGAGTGGCAGATGCCGGGCTTGAGGTTCGGCAGGTTGTTGATGGCCTCCACGCAGCGGCCCCACTTCTTGCCCTCCCGGTAGATGTTTTTGAACAGGGTCAGGTTGTCCAGGGTGATCATGCGAGGTTCCTCCCGCCGTTGATGGTGAGATCGAGCCCGGCCAGCGCAGCCGGATTGAGGTTGCCACGGGCGATGGGCAGCAGGGTCAGGCCGAAGCTGAACGGCTCGAAGCGCACCCGCCAGGAGTCCAGCACCTCGGAGCCCCAGGAGTTGGAGCCGAGCCCCAGCACCTTGTGATCCAGATTGAGGGTGAGATAACCGCTCGGTTCCAGCTCGTTGATGTGCTGCGCCGCGTGGATATGCTCCCAGCTGTAGGGCCAGACGCTCAGGTTGATGGGGGCATCGGGCCGCACGTAGAGACCGGCGCCGTGGCGGTTGGTCAGGGTCGCCCAGCGCACCTGCTGGCGGTTGCCGTTGTCCTGCGGGAAGGGGTAGTGCTCCCACATCTCGCCGACTGTGCTCTGGAAGCTGTCGATCCAGTTGCTCTGGCGGCTGTCCTGATAGTTCTCGCCCGGCCCCATGCCGTAGTAGTGCACCCGGTCGAGATCCTGACGAATACCCAGCTCGAAGCCGATCTTGGGAATGATGTCGTCATAACCGCCGTAGGGCTGACCGGAGAGCGCCACGTGCAGCTGGCCGTTCGGGCTCAGGGTGTAGACGTAGCGGCAGCGCATGCCGAAGTCGAACACCGGCGGCGCGATCAGGCTCTCCACCGTCACCTCGACCGCCTCACCCAGCTGGCGCCAGCTCAGAGTGCGGAAGTGCTCCTGCATGATCTGCAGGTGGTTCGGGTGCCACAGGCTCTCGTACTCCTGCTTGTGGTTGTCGATCATCGGCTTGAAGAAGGTGAGGCGCGGCGAGCGCTCAATCAGCTCGATACCATCCTGCTGCCAGCTCACCAGCTTGCCGTCGAGGCGCGAGAAGCGCAGGGCAAAGCCGCTACCGCTCAAGGTCAGCGCGAGGCGCTCATCAGCGATATCCAACGGAGTAGCGTTGGGATTGGCAAAGGGCTGCAGCTGGCGAGTCGACTCTTTCAGCTGGAACTGGTACTGGCCCAGCTCGTGCTCCGCCGCGCTGTAGCGGGTGGCGGTGGCCTTGATGACCCGCAGCTGGACGAAGGTTTCCCGCCCATCGAGCGTGGGCAGCTCGAGTTGCAACTCGGTGATGGCACCGGGGGCCACCCCTTCCAGCCGGATTTGCTGGCTGGCCAGCAGTTCGCCCTCGGCCTTCACTTCGACCAGCAGGCGGATGTCGTCGAGAGTGGAGAACCAGTAGCGGTTTTCCACCGCCAGCTTGCCGCTCGCCAGATCCAGCGCGCGCACCTTGACCGGGCAGATCACCTGCTTGTATTCGCGCAGGCCCGGCCCCGGGGTCTGATCCGGATAGATGAGGCCATCCATGCAGAAGTTGTAGTTGTTGGGGTAGTCGCCGTAGTCGCCGCCGTACTTGTAGACGGGGCGGCCCTGCTCGTCCTGATCCAGAATGCCGTGATCGCACCACTCCCAGATGTAGTGACCCTGAATGTGGGGATGGCGGTCGAACACCTGCTGGTATTCGCTGAGGCCACCCGGGCCGTTGCCCATGGCGTGGGCGTATTCGCAGATAATGCGCGGCTTCTCCATCGGGAACTCGCCGAAGCAGTTCATCTGGGAGACGCGCGAATACATGGTGCTCACCACATCCACCACCTCGGCATCGCGATCCTCTTCGTAGTGCACCAGCCGGGTCGGGTCGATCGCCTTGCAGCGCTGGTACATGGCTCTGATGTTGCAGCCGTAGCCGGACTCGTTGCCGAGCGACCAGATGATGATGGAGGGGTGGTTCTTCTGGGCGTGCACGTGGCGCTCGATGCGATCCACGAACACCGGCTCCCAGAAGGGGTCGTCGGTGATGCGGCTGAGATCGCCGACGTTGGCAAAGCCGTGGGTCTCCACGTCGGTCTCCGCCATCACGAACAGACCGTACTGGTCGCACAGCTCGTAGAAGCGCGGGTCGTTCGGGTAGTGGGCGGTGCGCACCGAGTTGAGGTTGTGCTGCTTCATCAGCACGATATCGCGTTCAACACGATCCATGCCGACCGCGCGGCTCTTGAGGTGGTCGTTGTCGTGGCGGTTCACCCCGTGCAGCTTGAGGTAGTGGCCGTTGACGTAGAAGAGGCCATCCTTGACCTTGATTTCACGCACCCCGACCCGCTGCGGGATCACTTCCAGCAGCTCGCCCTGACCGTTGTAGAGGGAGAGTTGCAGCTGATAGAGGTAAGGGTCTTCGGCGCTCCACAGATGGGGGTTGGCCAGATCCAGCGTGAAGCGGCAATCACACTTGCCGTCGATGGCGAGATGGTCGAGCGAGCCGCTGGCGATCTCGCTGCCCTGATCCAGCAGCGACCAGACCAGACGGTGATCACGGGCAGCCGCACCCAGATTTTCCAGCTGGATATCGCAGCTCAGGGTAGCGCTTTGATTGTCATCGGCCAGCGCGGTGCGGATGAAGAAGTCCTGCACATGGGCGGCCGGTTTGCCCACCAGATAGACGTCGCGGAAGATCCCCGCCATCCACCACATGTCCTGATCTTCGATATAGGTGGAGTCGGCCCACTGCATCACCCGCACCGACAGCAGGTTCTCGCCAACCTTGGCGTAGGCACTGATATCGAACTCGGCGGTGAGACGGCTGCCCTTGCTGAAGCCGACGTAGTGGCCGTTCACATAGACCTCGAAGTAGGTCTCCACCCCGTCAAACTTGATGATCACCTGCTCGCCATCCCAGGCCGGGCTCAGCGTGAAGCTGCGCTGATAGGCGCCGGTGGGGTTGTTGGTCGGCACGAAGGGCACGTCGATGGGGAAGGGAAAACCTTCGTCGGTGTACTGCAGCTGACCATGTCCTTCCATCTGCCACATGTTGGGCACGGTGATCTGGCCCCACTCGCTCATGGGGCTGTGATAGAAGGCCTCCGGCACCTGCAGGGGGTGGTCGAAGTAGTGGAACTGCCACTGGCCGCCAAGGCTCAGAAAACGGCGGCTCAGCTCGCGCTGCATGGTGGCCGCCAGCGCGTGGTCGGCATAAGAGAAGAAGTAGGCACGCGGGGCCAGCCTGTTTTCACCAACGAATTGGACGTTTTCCCAGTTATTCACATGTCCTCCCGGAACAAGGCAACGTTAACTGGGTAAACTCTAGATAAACATTTACTAAATATCAGCTTTGGATTGGTAAAGTTTTAACCTGATCACAATGAACAGATGGTTTTGTGAGCGAGATCAGAAGCGGGAGATAAAGGAGGGCAAGATATGGATGAGTGGCATAGATGTTGATAGCCGTTGGCTGAACTGCAATAAAATCAACTATAAAACAATATGATATGACGTCACGGGATGATATGGGAAATAAGTTTACTTGGGAGAGGAGTCGCACCACCGCAAGATGGCGCGACTAAAAAGCAGAGTGTTTTACTAAAATCAGCGAGTAGTGCCGCGCAGGGTCAACTTGCTCGGTACCAGCACCCGAAGGGGAATATCCCGCTCGTCTCGCAGCCGCTCAACCAGCAAATTGACCCCCTGGGAGCCCATCAACTCGGAGTGGATCCGCACCGTAGAGAGCGGCGGGAAGGTGAACTTGGCGGTCGGGATATCGTTGACGCTGATAAGCTCGATCTGCTGGGGAATCGCCAGTCCCTTCTCATGAATGGCACGCAGCACGCCAATGGCGATGGAGTCGGAGGCAACGAACAGCGCCTTGGGCCAATCCCCTGCCAGCATCTCCTTCGCCAACTGGTAGCCGGAAGCGCTGGAGAAGTCCCCACGATAGAGATCGCTCTCCTGCACCACCCCCAGCCGCTGGCCATAATCCCGGAAGGCCAGTTCGCGCAGATCCGGATTCTCATCCTGGCCACCGATATAACCGATACGCTGGTGCCCCTGCGCGATGAAGTAATCGACGACCTGCTGGCTGATCAGGGCGAGATCCACATCGACCGAGTCGAACTCTCCCTGTGAACGGCAGTCGACAAACACCAGCTGGCTGGAACAAGCCCTTAGCTGGACGAGACGTTCGGCTGTGAGTGTGCCGACCACCAGAATGCCATCCACGGCGCTCAGCTCGCGCCCTTCACCACAGTTGTAGAGATGAGTCAGCTCGATATTGAGGCGGGCACTCTGGGTCTCGATGCCATAACGGATAGCGAGATAGTAAGGGTCGTTGACCTCGGTACTCTGGGGATAGGCATAGACCACCAGAAAGTGCAGCTTGCTCTTGTGTACCCCCTTGCGGGCGCTGCTGGTCTTGTACTCCAGCCGTTCGGCAATCTCGAAGATCCGCTGCTTGGTCTCTTCCTTGACGCTCAGGCTGGGATCCTCGTTCAGTACCCGGGATACCGTGGCGAGAGAAACCCCCGCTTCCTGTGCAATTTCCTTCAACGTAGCCATCAATACCTCGCTGGCAGCATCACGTGTTAATCGGTAACGGCTAAAGAGTAACGGGCAATCCCTTGATAGCCCAGCATTTTTACTAAAATGCCGATAGCAGGGCCGATTTTTGAAACGCAGAAATGCAAAAAGGCCTCCCGAATGGGAGGCCTCTTCTAAATAGGTGCCTGACAGTGTCCTACTCTCGCATGGCGAATGCCACACTACCATCGGCGCTACCGCGTTT
>OEQM01000219.1_pt1 | contig 18736 bp, 17 predicted proteins | sample 1539771 | NCBI WGS metagenome assembly OEQM01 (sample SAMEA3891240, study PRJEB23780) | metagenome | biome: terrestrial biome; feature: animal house; material: water of meat washing | place: Italy | collected 2015-05-12
CCATCGGGTGCTGCGCTTTGGGGAGGTGCAGCCCGTGACTGGTGTATTGGCTGAAAATGCGGCCTGAGGATTGGCTTCCCCCTCATCCCCAGCCCTTCTCCCGCAAGGGGAGAAGGGAGTTGAAGGTGCCATCTCACCACGCTCAGGGTTTAGGGTTTGGAAAATCTCGGGGTTTGAAAATATGGCTGGTTGTTATGCTCGAAGCCGCCCCCCTGAGGCGTTTGAGGGAGTCGTATAGTTGCAGCATGCTGTCGGTATTCACAAACCGGTTCCCTCTCCCTGGGGAGAGGGCCAGGGTGAGGGGATGCGAGTATGAAACGCTGGCCATTCTGTACAGAGAGAACCGTTGGCAAAGCGCGCAGATAAAGTGAGGGAGGCATCAGCCTCCCTCTTTGTGTTATCCACCGTTAGCAACGGTGTTTAACCGGTTTATGTTTAGGCAGTGGCCAGCCAGTTAAGCCAGGCATCCATCCCTTCGCCTGTGGTGGCGCTGACCTGGATCACCTGAATATAGGGGTTGACCCGTTTGGCGTTCTCGATGCAGCGGGCCACGTCAAAGCTGACGTAGGGCAGCAGATCAATCTTGTTGATCACCATCAGCTGGGCGGCGGCAAACATGTCCGGGTATTTCAGCGGCTTCTCTTCCCCCTCGGTGACGGAGAGGATCGCCACCTTGTACTTCTCGCCGAGATCGAAGCTGGCGGGGCAGACCAGATTGCCCACGTTCTCGATAAAGAGGATGCCCCCTTCATTGGCGGGCAGCTGGTGGCAGGCGTCGTGGACCATTTTGGCATCCAGATGGCAGCCCTTGCCGGTGTTGATCTGCACGGCAGGGACGCCGGTGGCGCGGATGCGATCCGCATCGGCGCTGGTCTGCTGATCCCCTTCGATCACCGCGCAGGGGCGCTTGTCGGCCAGCTGGCGCAGGGTTTCGCACAGCAAGGTGGTCTTGCCTGAACCCGGGCTCGACACCAGATTGAGCACCAGCTGGGCCGCTTCGTCGAAGTGTTCGCGGTTGTGGGCCGCCAGCGCATTGTTCTTGGCCAGCACATCCATCTCGATGGCGATCAGCTGGCGCTGCCCCATGCCGGGCACCGACAATCCCGCTTCCCCTTTGCCATAGTGCAGATCACCCTGCTGATGGTCATGGTCATGGTCATGGTCATGGTCATGGTCATGGTCATGGTCATGGTCATGGCTGTGATCATGGGGATGCGCGTGGGAATGGCCGTGGTCATGAGAGTGGGCATGATCATGATGATGGTCGTGGGGGTGATCATGGTGGTGCTCATGGGGGTGATCATGCCCCTCATGGCTTATGGGAGCCCGCACCCCGTGGTAGTGGTGATGGACATCCCCCTGATGGTGATAGTGGTGGTGAATGATCAGGGTGCGCGGCGCGCTCTGCTCGTGATCATGATGGTGATGGGCGTCATGAGCATGATGATGGTCGTGCTCATGACCATGTTCATGGTGATGTTCATGTTCGTGATGATGCTCATGATCGTGCTCATGGCCGGCGATCCGCGCCTGGCCGCATCCGCATACGCTACACATATCAACTTACCTCGATGTCGGTGATGCGCAGGCTATCACCCTGCGCGACTCGTAATTTGTATCCGCCACACTCGGGACAGGCCTGCCCGCGCTCGGTGAGGGTGACCGTCTGGTTGCAGTCGTAACACCAGGCCTCTGCCGCCTGGTGCTGAAAGTGAAGCTGGGCCCCTTCGACGGCGGTGCCCTTGGCGGCCGCCTCGAAACAGAAGGCAATGGTGTCCGGGTCGACGCAGGAGAAGCTGCCGACCTCGAGCCAGAGGGCGGTCACCTTGGTAAAGCCCCGCTGGGTGGCCTGCTCGGCCGCCAGATCGATGGCGGCCATGGCCAGAGACATTTCGTGCATGGTGGCTCCTTAACCGATATGGGGAGGAGCAGTGACTCCTCCCTGTAATTGACGGAACGGCATGGCCGCTCAACAGATCCGCGGCAGCAGCTCCCCTTGCGGCAGCTCCAGATAACGGCGGCTGCCCCAGGGGTTGTTGAGGATCACCTTGTGGCGATCGCTCGCCTGCACCACGCCGATCTGGCTGGCGGCGGGGTTGAATTGCCGCAAGATGCCCAGCGCGTCCTGCGCCTGTTCGGCAGGCAGGGCCAGCACCATGGTTCCCTCGTTGGCGAGATCATGGGGCTCGAAACCGTAGAGCTCGCACAGGCCGCGCACCGGATCGCACACCGGAATGGCGGACTCCTCCAGCTCGATGGCAACGCCGGAGGCGCTGCTCCACTCGTTGAGCACGGCGGCAAGGCCACCGCGGGTGGCATCGCGCAGGGCGTGAGGGGTAATGCCGGCCTGCAGCAGCGCTTCTACCTGCGGCCAGAGGGTGGTGCAGTCGCTCTTGAGATCGGAGCCCAGTTGCAGGGCGTCGCGGGCCATCAGGATGCAGGCGCCGTGGCTGCCGATATCCCGCGACACCAGAATGGCGTCACCGGCCTTGAGGTTGCGCACCGAGATGCCCCGGCTCTGCTCAGGCAGCGGGAAGGTGCCGACCCCGCTGGTGTTGATAAAGATCTTGTCGGCTGCCCCCTTGGGCACCACCTTGGTGTCGCCGCAGACGATGCGGGCGCCGCTCTTGGCAAGCTCAGCGGCCATCGACTCGACGATGCGGGCGAGATCGGCGTAGGGGAAGCCCTCCTCGATGATAAAGCTGCAGCTCAGATACTCGGGCTTGGCCCCCATCATGGCGAGATCGTTGACCGTGCCGGCGATGGCCAGCTTGCCGATATCGCCCCCCTCGAAGAAGAGCGGCGAGACGGTAAAGCTGTCGGTGGTGAAGGCGACGGGGCCGTTTACCGGCAGCAGGGCGGCATCTTCACCGCGCAGCAGGATCTCGTTGCCAAAGTGGCGAAAGAAGAGCTGGTTGATCAGCTGGTTCATTTCGACACCGCCGCCGCCGTGGCTTAACTGAATTTCTCTCATTGGATCCCCATATATCGGTAGTAGGCATTGCAGGCCCCTTCGGAGCTGACCATGCAGCTGCCCATGGGCTGGGTCGGGGTGCAGCCCCGGCCAAAGACTTTGCACTGGTTCGGCTTGGCCAGGCCGCGCAGGATATCGGCGCACTGGCACGCCTTGTGGTCATCGATGGGAGTCTGATTGAGCGCAAAGTGACGCTCCGCATCGCGCTTGGCAAAGGCATCGCGCAGGCGCAGGGCGGAGGCGTTGATATCCCCCAGACCTCGCCAGCGAAAGTGCTCGCGGGTCTCGAAAAAGCGCTCGACCAGCCGCTGGGCGGCTTTATTGCCGCTGGCGGTGACGGCGCGGCTGTACTGCACCTCCAGCGCGTAGCGACCCTCCACCTTCTGGCGCACCATCATCAAGAGCGCCTCCATCACATCCACCGGCTCGAAACCGCTCACCACCACCGGCACCTGATAGCGATCGACGATGGGCAGGTAGATATCGGCGCCGGTGATGACGCTGACGTGGGAGGGGCCGATAAAGGCGTTCACCTTGGCCACCCCGTCGGCCATCACCGCATGAATGGCGGGGGGCACCAGCACATGGTTGATATGAAACAGCAGGTTCTCAATCCCCTCAGCTTCAGCGGCAGCCAGCAAGGCGGCGGTCATCGGGGTGGAGGTCTCGAAACCGATGGCGAAGAAGACCACGGTTTTCTCCGGATTCTCTTTGGCGATACGCAGGGCATCGAGGGGGTCATAGACCGGGCGGATATCGCTCCCCTTGGCCCGCTGCTGGGCCAGCGTGCCTTTGGAGCCCGGCACCCGGATCATGTCCCCCAGGGTGACCAGAATGACGCTGGGCTGGCTAGCCAGCTCGATGGCCTGATCGATGCGCTCTTTGGGCATGATGCAGACCGGGCAGCCGGGGCCGTGGACAAACTCGATGCTGGCCGGCAGCAGCTGGTGCAGGCCGTACTTCATGATGGTGTGGGTATGGCCGCCGCACACCTCCATCACCCGCAGCGGTTCGGGCAGATCTTTGGCCAGTTCGGTGATCTGGGCGGCGAGGGCGCGGATCACCTCGGGCTGGCGAAAACCCTGAAACAGGTCATTCAAGGTCAGCATGGCAAGATATCCTGTTTGGGCATCAGGGCCACCATCTGGCGGAAGCTCTCGAGGCTGGCCTGCGCCTCCTCTTCGTCAATCTTGCTCATCACAAAGCCGATATGGAGCAGCACATAGTCGCCCACCTGGAGGGGCTCTTCGAGCAGCATGCAGCTGACGCGCCGCTGCACCCCCAGGGTGTCGACGGTGACGCAGTTATCTTCGGGGTGCAGCTGCACCACCTGAGAGGGGATGGATAGACACATGGATTTCAGGACTCCGACAAGGTGGCACAACCGGCTGTGGCAGGCTGGTGCGTGGCAAGATGGTGGATGGCAAACCAGAGCTGACCGGCGGCGATGCCACCGTCATTGAGCGGCAGGGTTTCGCTGGTCAATACCTGCCGGCCGGCGGCTTCGAGAGCGGGCACCAGCTGGTCCATCAGCACCCGGTTTTGAAAGACGCCGCCCCCCAGCGCCACCGGATAGCCGGGGAAGCGCTCGGCAAGGGCGATGACCAGATTGCTGATGGCGCGGATAAAACCGGCGGCCAGGCTGGCGGTGGAGGTGCCTTTGCGCCGCTCGCTGACAAGGGTATTGATGAGCTCGGCCCACTCGATCTGCAGTGGCCCCTCTGCTGATTGGCTGAGATCAAAGGCGAGGGGGAAGGGCTGTTCATCGGGGGCCAGCTGCAAGGCGGCTGCCTCCAGCAGGAGTCCCGCTTCGCCCTCGTAATCCGGGGTATCGATCACCCCCAAGAGCGCCGCCACCGCATCGAACAGCCGACCGATGGAGCTGGTGTAGGGGGCGTTGCGACCCAGCTGCCAGAGCTGGTGCAGGTTGCTGATCCGCTTAAGGGGCAGTTGCTTGATCAACGGAATATCGAGGGCACTGATCTCCTCAGGACAGTGCGATTCAAACAGCAGCCCCAGCAACTGGCGCACCGGCTCGCGGATGGCCGCCTCGCCGCCGATTAGCTTGAAGGGGATGAGGTGGGCAACCCGCGTAAAGCCCTGAATGTCTGCGATCAGCAGCTCGCCGCCCCAGAGGGTGCCGTCATCGCCAAGGCCGGTGCCATCGAAGGCAACACCCAGCACCGGGCCCGTGATGTTGTGCTCGGCCATCACCCCCAGCAGGTGGGCGTGATGGTGCTGCACCTCGAGGTGGGTTGCACCCTGATCCTGGCAATAGCTTTTGGCCCACTGGTGGCTGAGGTAGCCCGGGTGGCGATCCGAGACCAGAACTTCGGGTTTGAGATCGTAGAGATCGCGAAAGGTGGCCAGGGTCTGCTCGAAGTGCTCCTGCATCGGCAGGCTGTGCAGATCGCCGATATAGGGGCTGTAGATGCGCTGGCGGCCGAAGGCGAGCGCCAGCTGGTTCTTCTGCTGCGCCCCGACTGCCAAGAGCGGCACCCTGACCGCCTCTTGCAGGCTGGGGGTGCAGGGGGCATAGCCCCGGGCCAGCCGCAACGTCTGGCGTCGCCCGCCTGCCCACTGCACCAGACTGTCGTCGCACGGGTGCAGGATGGGGCGGTTGTGATCCAGGATGCCGTCAATCTCGCTGCCGAGTTCCCTGACCACCGCCTCGCACTCGATAAGGATCGGGCTGCCGCGACCATTGGCGCTGGTGGCCACCAGCGGCATGGCGCAGGCATCCAGCAGCAGCTGATGGAGCGGGGTATAGGGGAGCATGATGCCAAGGTAGGGGATGCCGGGGGCGATCCCCTCGGCCAGCGGCGCGGCTGGTTGCCCAGTTTCTGAGAGCCGATCATCGTTAATGCGCTTGCGCAGCAAGGTGATGGGTCTGGCCTGAGAGGCGAGCAGCTTCCACTCTGCCTCGCAGCCGGTGACATGCAGTTTGGCCTCGGCAAGGGAGCCCATCATCACCGCCAGCGGCTTGCGCGCGCGCCGCTTGAGCGTTCGCAATCTGGCAACACTCTGTTCATTGCGGGCATCACACATCAGGTGATAACCCCCCATCCCCTTGACCGCGATAAGCTTGCCCGCTTGCAGGGCGCTTGCAGCGGCCTGCAGGGCATCCTCGCGCTCGGCCAAGGCATCGCCGTTGCCGCTGCGCCAGCTGAGATGGGGCCCGCACTCGGGGCAGCTCACCGGCTGGGCGTGGTAGCGTCTGTCCAGCGGGTTTTCATAGGCCGCCGCACAGCGCGGGCACATGGCAAAGCCCGCCATGGCGGTGTGGGGGCGGTCGTAGGGGAGGCGGCGGATGATGGTGTAGCGCGGGCCGCAGTGGGTGCAGTTGGTAAAGGGGTAGCGATGGTGGCGATCGTTGGGGTTGGCCACATCCCGGGCGCATGCCTCGCACATCCCCTGATCCGGCGAGATGGCGACCGTGGCCGCGCTCTGCTGCTGGCTCGCTTTAATTCGAAACTGGCCATGAAATTGGCCATCGAAGTCGGGATCATGAGCAAGGGGCAGTTCCCGCTCGCTGAAATGATCGATGCGGCTAAGCGGCGGCGCCAGTTCCCGCAGTTCGCGGGCAAAGGCGGCTAGCTGCTCGGGCGATCCTTCGGCGCCGATGGTGACGCCGTTGGCATCGTTCAACACATAACCGGCAAGGCCGTGGCGCAGCGCCAGCCCATAGACGAAGGGGCGAAAGCCGACCCCCTGTACGATGCCGTCGATATGAAATTCGCGGCGCAGCCGGTTGGCCACAGGATTGGCAGAGCCAGAGGGGGCGATGGTGGCGCTCATGCCGGCTCCATCTCATCTTGAGTCTGCGGCAAACGCAGCACCCGGCGCTCGTTCTCCTCGCGCCGTACCCAGCCATCCATCTCCATGCGCAGGCAGAACGGAATGGCGTATTTGCGCGACAAACCGGTGATCTCCTTGAGGGATGCCATGTCGATCAGATCTCCCACCTGCTGGCCCGCCAGCACGGCGGCGACCATCTGGTTGTAAAGGGCGGCGTCGTAGTAGATGGGGCCATCGAGCTGCACCAGATACTTGAGTCGCGCCAGATTGCGCAGCTGCTTTTGCAACGCGCCTTTTTGTAGCAAGCCCTGCTGCAGGGCCGCGGGCAGCTTGCGGGTGATAAAGGGATCCAGCTCCACGCCGCCGGGGCCCAGTTTACCGGGCTCGTAACCCTCCTTGCCTTGATCTCGCACCACCTTGAGCACCAGCTGTGCCTCTTCCCCCAGATCATCTTCCGACTCGCCGCTGCCCGGTTGCCACTTGTCATGGTGCAGGCGAATGAGCTGCTCGCTTTTGAGCTGCTGGAGCAGGGCCTGAGTGACCGGCAGGGCGATGCCAAAGCGGGTTGCCAGCTCGGCGGCACTCAGCGGTTCGCTGGCCAGCGTGGCGAGCAGCTGGTCGCGGCTCTGGGCCAGCCAGTGGTTGTCCAGCAGCCAGTCAGCGAGGGAGGTAACCTGTTCGGGCCGCTGGTCAAAGCGGCTGGCCAGCACATAGCCATTGAGCCCCAGTTGCAGGGTGGCCGGGTTGTAGTGCTCCAAGTCATCAGGCAGCTCGCCCAGCAGGGTGTGCAGCGCCTTGCGTCTGGCGGGATGGATGTCGCCGCACCAGACGATGCGGGCGCCGTGCAGCAGTTCGCTGCTGCCGTGGCGAATGATGGCGAGCGGCTGGCCGAAGAAGCAGGGGATGGGGCTGGTAAAGATCAGCCGCGCCAGCCGGGTCTCTTTTATTGGTACAAAGCGCGCCCGGCCATGCCAGCTGCCAAGGGCCACCTCGATCTCCTGCGTGCGCAGTGTCTTGCTACTCAGGCTCTCGGCGTTGAGTCGCACGATAAGGTGGGTTGCCGCCTCGCACTGGCCGACAGTGCTGGTAAGGCAGTGGCCGCGGGCCACCTCCTTGTGGGGCACTTTTTTAAGGCCCACCGCCACCCGGCAGACGGCGCCGATCTCGTCGACGCTCTGGTGATAGGCCTGCAGGGAGCGCACCTGCACCTCCCGATCGGCGGGGTAGAGGCGCAGCTTGTCCCCCACCTTGAGGCGGCCCTGTTGCAAGGTGCCGGTAAGCACGGTGCCGGTGCCGTTGGCGGTAAAGACCCTGTCTACATACAGTCGCGGGGCGCTCTGCTCGCGGGCAGCGTGTGAGGCTGGCAGTTCGGCAAGCTGGCGCACGATGGCGGCGTGCAGGGCGGCCATATTGGCGCCGGTTTTGGCGCTGACGCTGACGATATCGGGCACCATGCCGCTCTCGTCCATCACCCGCTCCAGCAGGCTCTCTTCCAACAGCAAAAGCTCGTCGGGGGAGACCAGATCGCACTTGTTGATGCAGACCAAGAGGCGCGGCACCCCCATCGCCTTGAGCAGGCGCAGGTGATCGCCGGTCATCGGCATCCACCCCTCGTCGGCGGCAATCACCAGCAGCACCAGATCCAGACTCCAGAGCCCCGCCACCATATTGCGGATATAGCGCTCGTGGCCGGGCACGTCGATGACGCCTATGGTGTTGCCCTGACCGTCGTCGAAGTGGGCAAAGCCGAGATCCTGGGTCATGCCGATGGCCTGCTCGTGGGCGCGGGCGGTGGTGATGCCGGTGAGGGCCTTGATCAGCAGGGTCTTGCCGTGATCCACGTGGCCGGCAAGACCGATAACGGCGCGATAGGGGGTCATGGGATCAGGGCTCCTCGGTCGCATTTGTTGCATTGAACGGGGCGGGCAGCAGCAACTCCTTGAGTTGGGCGATCAGCAGTTCCATCTCGGTCGGCAGCAGGGTGGCCATATTGAGCAGTACCTTCTGCTGGCGCACGGTGGCGATGACCGGCACCGGCAGTTCGCGCAAATCATCGAGCAACTGCTGGGCCGGGCGCGGGTCGGTGCATTCGAGCGCAGGCGCCGGATAGAACTCGTCCGGCAGGGTGCCGCCGCCCACCACCAGCTGGGCGGGGACCGGCACAAAGCAGCCGGGCAGGGCGGCCATCAGCTGGGAGGCTCTCGCCTGCATGGCGGCCGGGTTGCTCAAGGTGCGCTGGGCGATACCCTCGCCGACGGGAGATTTGTTGAGCTTGTGGATGAGCAGGCGTTCGAGCAGGGAGTAGACGATGCGGCTCGGGCGGAAGGTGCGCATCATGGGGTGTTTTTCCAGCCGCTTGATAAGGTCGCTGCGGCCGCTGATGATGCCCGATTGCGGGCCCCCCAAGAGCTTGTCGCCGGAGTAGCAGACCAGATCCGCCCCCGCCTTGATGTACTGGCGCACCGAGGTTTCATCCGGCGCAAACTCTTCGGTGGTCAAGCCGGAGCCCTGATCCACCGCCAGCACCACGTGCTCGGGCAGGGCGCGGGCCACCTCGCCGATATCGGGGGATTCGGTAAAGCCGCGAATGGCGAAATTGGATCTGTGCACCATCAGCACCAGCGCGGTCTGATCGGTGATGGCATCGAGGTAATCTTTGGCGGTAGTGATATTGGTGGTGCCCACCTCCACCAGTTTGGCGCCGGAGAGCGCCAGAATATCGGGGATGCGAAAGCCGCCGCCAATCTGGATCTGCTCGCCGCGCGAGACGATCACCTCGCGCCCCTTGGCCACCTCCTGCAGCAGCAAAAAGAGCGAAGCGGCGTTGTTGTTGACCACCAGCGAATCCTCGGCCTGGGTGAGGCAACGGAGCAGGGGGGCGATCAGCCCCTTGCGCCCGCCGCGCTTGCCGGTGGCGAGATCCAGCTCCAGATTGTTGTAGCCGGTGTTGAGGTCACGCACCTCGTCCCACAGATCGGCACTTAACGGCGAACGCCCCAAATTGGTGTGCACCAGGGTGCCGGTGGCGTTGATCACCCGGGTTTGACGCTGGCGCAACTGCTGTTGGCAGCGTTTGGCAATCAGCGCCTCGATCTGCTCGGGGGCGACGCCATGCTGGCGAAAATCTTCGCTCTGGCGCAGCTCGCTCAGGGTGTCGCGCACCGCCTGAGTCACCAGCGGGCGGCTCAGCGCCTCGATAAAACCGGCGAGAAAGGGTTGCTGCAGCAGCTGTTCCACTTGCGGCAAACGGTGCGTTTGTTGCTGGCCGGGCTGTTGCTGTGAATCTGGCAGTGAATCGTCGGCAGCCGGACCTGGTGCAGGCTGGCGGTGGGGAATGGCTGGCGCGTGAGACGAGTTCGGCATGGGATTACCAGTGCAGTGCGTGGGTTCGGGATGCGCACCGGTTTGCCGATAGAGAGGCCGAGCTGACGGGTTATGGCACTGCTGGCGATTTGCGGATGAGTGCAAACTGGATGCATCAATGAGCGGGTATAAATTAATGCTGCATCGATGCTGATAAATTAATTTTTGGCCAGCGAGATAACCTGAGTTCGGATTATATTGGCAAGCGGCAAGCACCTTTTTTAAGGTATTACTTCAAACATATTGAACAAACAATGGAAATAACATCCAGGCCGAAAAATTCAGCGAGAGAGTATTTGTTCAATAGATAAATTTGGCGGAAGAGGCAGGAATCGAACCTGCCAAAGCCTTCTCGGCTCACATCGGTTTTGAAGACCGAGGAGGCCACCAGACCCCATCAACTTCCGTAACGGTCGCCATTTTGTGGCAAATTTCTGTGACTGGCAACGCTTTTTTTGTCATAAAAAAGCGAGAGTTAGCGATTTTTTGAAAAAATCAAAGAACCTTGTTTTATATCAAGTTCAGCACAATTAGCCCGATGTTTTTAATTTAACATCGGGCCTCGATCACATTGCCGGAACCGTTGGTCAATAACGGTCGTTAACAACTCGATAAATAATCACCGCTTGGCGTTGGCAATATTCCACTGATCCAGTTTATCTATTAACAGACTGGTGTCACTGGCGGCATCAAGATGCTGATAAAGATAATCCATCGCCTCGCTCACCATCTCGGTCATCGGGAAGGAGAACGCCACGATGGCCGGTTGTACCCCGACAAAGATCACCTCGGGGACAAAGGTCTTGAGCTCGTCGATCAGGAAATTGAGCGGCATATTGTGGGTCGAGAAGATAAACATCTCGGCGATGGTCTCGGGGGGGATCACCTGCAGGGTTCCCGCCTTCTCGCCGATCTCGGCGGCATCCACCAGCACCACCCGCTCCGGTTGCAGCTCCCGCACCTTGTAGACCACATTTTCCGGCGCGATGCCGCCGTCGATATGGATCCAGCCGGGCAGGGGGGCGGCCTGCAGCTTGTCGGCGAGATAGGGGCCGGCACCGTCGTCCCCCATCATGGCATTGCCCACGGTCAACACGAGATTGCAGCCCATCAGCGGCTCCTTACCATCAGGTACATATGGGGGTCGTTAAAGAGGGCGGTGAGCTGATCCATAAAGGTGTTGGTCCAGCCCAGCTCCTGCTCATCGAGCAGATTGTCGGCTTTGCGCAGCCGGTCGAAGGCGCAGGCCAGCATATGGCAGTGCTCGCGATAGATGGTGATCTCGCCAAAGGTGAGAAACCCCTCCATCTTGCGGCGCGCTTCACTCCCCTCTGGCAGCTTGGCTACCCAGTCGCGATAACCGGTCAGCGAGCAGACCAGGTCTGCTCGCAGGCAATCGACGATGCCGAGGTGGTGGCCGATGGCGAGGCTGTAGTACATCACCTCCTTGGCCTCTTCCGGCACGTCGAACTGCTCGTCGACGAACTTGCGCGAGAGGCGATAGAAGAAAACCTCGTCAGCCATGCACCGCCTCTCCCTTGCCGGCCGCCCGGTTGAGGCAGGCGTTTGCGAGGTTGTTGACGATCTCCGAGAGGCGCGGATCGTCGTGCTGATCGAGGTAGCTCTGGATGCGCAGATCCACATCCTGCTGGGTCGCCCCTTCGAGCAGGGCCATAAACTCGTCGGCGATGATCCGCCCCTGACGATAACCGGCCATGCGGCGCGCTTCGCGCTCGATCATCACCCGGATTTCATTGGGGATGCCGGTGTGGCGCAGCTCGACCCGCTCACCCGGTTGCACCTCGTGGCTGGTGGCTTTGAGTTTCTGCTCAAGCAGACCGAGCGCCACCGCAAAGCCGTAGATGGTGGCTGCCGGTGTGGGGGGGCAGCCGGGGATATAGACATCCACCGGCACGATCTTGTCGGTGCCGCCCCAGACGCAGTAGAGGTCGTGGAAGATGCCGCCGTCACAGCCGCAGGCGCCGTAGGCGATGCAGATCTTGGGATCGGGCGCCGCCTCGTAGGCGCGCAGGGCCGGTACCCGCATCGCCCGGGTCACCGCGCCGGTAAAGAGCAGGATGTCGGCGTGGCGGGGGGAGGCGACCACCTTGATGCCGAAACGCTCGGCATCGAACAGCGGGGTGATGGTGGCGAAGATCTCGATCTCGCAGGCGTTGCAGCCGCCGCAATCGACCCGGTAGACATAGGCCGAGCGGCGAATGTCCTTGAGCAGGGTCTTCTTGAGTTTGGTGATCTCGGGATCCTGTGCCAGCGGCACGGCGCGGGTATGGGCATGGCCGACAACCGGTTCTATGCCTTTGATCTTGCTCATCACATCCACTCCTTTTGTGCGGCCATCGGTGTGGCTATCGGTGTGATCAGGGCCGAGTCAGGCTGGCTCAGCATGCTCTGTTTTCGTTTGCAGTCGGGGCAGTGGTGCAGCCGCTCCGGGGTCGCGAGCGGTGTGCCCGCCTGCTTGAGGGTGTCCTCCACCAGCGCCACCAGCTTGCTCGGGGCAAAGTAGGTGCCGCACAGGGTGCAGGGGGCCAGCGCGAAGCGGGCCTCCTCATAGAGATCCGCCTTGTTGGTCACCGCCAGCTCGAACTCGGGGGAGAGGGCGATGGCGCGGGTCGGGCAGACCTCCTCGCAGCGGCCGCAGAAGATGCAGCGCGCCATGGAGATCTCCCAGCGCCGTTCGCCGGTCTCCATGTCCACTTCCATCACCAGCGCGTTGGCCGGGCAGGCCTTGGTGCAGGCGGCGCAGGCGATGCACTGATCCGCCTGATATTTCGGTTTGCCGCGAAAATCCCGGTTCACCTCGTAAGGGGCGAAGGGGTACTTGGCGGTCGGGGTGCCAGCCTTGAGGATGGTCTTGAACAGCTTGATCATGATGACCCCTTATTTCAGCGGAGAGTTTTTGCGATCGATGCCGTAGCGCTCGATCTCCTTGTAGGAGACCACGGTGGATTTGCCCTTCTTGGGGTCGACCAGGGTGACCCGGTCGGTACAGGAGTAGCAGGGATCCAGACTGCCGATGATGAGCGGCGCATCCGCCACGGTATTGCCGCGCAGCATGTAGCGCAGAGCAGGCCAGTTGGCGTAGGTGGCGGCGCGGCAGCGCCAGCGGAACAGCTTCTGGTTGTCCCCGGTCATGCTCCAGTGGACGTTCTCGCCGCGGGGCGCCTCGGTAAAGCCCAGCGCAAACTTGCCCGGCTGGTAGGTGAAGCCTTCGGTCAAAAGCGGCCCCTCCGGCAGGTGCTCAAGGCCGAACTCAATCATGTCGAGGGAGTCGTAGAGCTCGTGGATGCGCACCAGCACCCGGGATTGCACATCGCAACCCGCCTTGGTCTGGATCTCCATCGGCAGCTCGCGGTAGCCGGCAAAGTCGTGGACCCGGCGCACGTCGCGCTTGAAGCCGCTCGCCCGCACCATGGGGCCGACGCAGCTGAAATCGCGGGCAATTTGCGGGTCGAGCTTGCCGATACCGATGAGGCGGGAGGAGATGTTGGCGGTATCCAGCAGCATGGCCACCAGGGGTTTGAGCTCATCACGGAGCTCGCGCACCAGCTGGGCACCCTTGATGCGATCTTCCTTGAAGATGTCGCGGCGTACCCCGCCAATCAGGTTGAGGCCGTAGGTCTTGCGGGCGCCGGTCAGCAGCTCGGCCAGGGTCATGGATTTCTCCCGCACCCGGAAGAACTGCATAAAGCCGGTGTCGAAACCGGTGAAGTGGCTCGACAGGCCGATGTTGAGGATATGGCTGTGCAGGCGCTCCACCTCCAGCAGCACGGCGCGGATCATCTTGGCCCGCTCCGGCACCGGAATACCCATGGCGTTCTCTACCGAGGTGGTGTAGGCGACGCTGTGGGTAAAGCCGCAGATGCCGCAGACCCGGTCGGTCAGAAACGCCACTTCGTTGTAGCCCATGCGGGTTTCCGCCAGCTTCTCCATGCCGCGATGGACATAGAAGAGGCGGTAGTCGGCATCGATGATGTCTTCCCCATCGACGAACAGGCGAAAGTGACCCGGTTCATCCGAGGTGATGTGCAGCGGGCCGACCGGCACGATGCGGTTGGCATCACTGCCGAGCTCATTGACGAAGGGGTAGGTCTCGGTGTCGGTGGTGGGCATCGGGCGCTGGCGATAATCCATGGCGTCCTTGCGCAGGGGGTGGATATCCTCCGGCCAGTCGTCCGGCAGCACCAGACGGCGTTCGTCCGGCAGGCCGATGGCGCGCAGGCCGTACATGTCGCGGATCTCCCGCTCGCCCCACACCGCCGCCGGAATGGTCGGGGTGATGGAGGGGTACTCCTGGGTATCGGCATCCACCAGCACCTTGACGGTGATCCAGCACTTGGTGTCGCCCTCCATGGAGAAGACGTGGTAGACGGCGAAGTGGCCGTTGAGGCTGCGCTCGTCATTGGCAAAGGAGAGCGGAAGCCAGCCCCCCAGCTGATGGAAGATCAGGCTGGCCGTCTCGACCAGACTGGTGGGCTTGACGGTAATGGTGGCCTGATCGGCGGTTTGCCACTCCTCGTCGACGATGGCGTGGGGCAGTTGTGCTCGCACCTGCTGGATGTAGTCGCAGCCGATGCGATCCGAAATGGCGATGGTCATGCAGTTCTCACTTTAATGTTCGGGAATGAGCATTCACAAATGATGAAATCGGAAAAAGTTGCTGTGCTGGCGGGCATGATTCAGATCCCGACCAGATAGGCGAGCAGCGCCAGCAGGGCCAGCCCCAAGCCGTAGCGGGTGAGCTTGTGGGTGCGCACGAACTGGGTGCGGGCCATGGCGTTTTCGATGATGCCGGCCAGCAAAAAGGCCACCAGCAGCTTGCAGGCGAGGATCAGCGCCGCGCCGATGAGCGCAGGCAGACTCCAGTTGGCCGCCTTGCCGAAGGGCAGGAAAATCACCAGAAAGAGCTGCACCACCACCAGTTGCTTGAGGCCGATGGAGAGCTTGAGCAGGGCCAGGCCCGCACCGGAATACTCGGTGAGCGGCCCCTCCTGCAGCTCCTGCTCGGCTTCGGCGCAGTCAAAGGGCAGCTTGCCCATCTCGACAAACACCGCGAAGGCGCAGGCGGCGCCGGCCAGCAGGGTGGCAACCGGCGCGGCCAGCGGCTGGGTCGCCACATAGCTGCTGATATTGCCCAGATCCGAGCTGCCCACCATCATCGCCATGATGAAGCAGGCGAGCACCAGAATGGGCTCCACCAGAATGCCGAGGGTCAGTTCGCGGCGGGCACCGATCCCTGCAAACATGCTGCCGCTGTCGAGCCCCGCCAGCGAAAAGAAGAAGCGGAAGATGGCGAACAGATAGATGTCGGTGATGAGATCCCCGGCGATGGGGAAGGGGGACTCGTGAGTCAGGGTCGGCAGCGCCATCCCCACCAGCAAGAGGGCGGCGATGAGCAGCGCAGGCATCAGGTTGAAGATGATGCCGGCAGGCTCGGGGGTCACCTCCTGACGGCGCAGGAGCTTGGCGATATCCCGGTAATCCTGCAGCAGGCCCGGCCCCTGACGGGAGTGCATCTTGGCCCGCAGCACCCGGTTGAAACCGGTGGCGAGCGGCGCCAGCGCCAGCATGGCGATGGCCTGGGTCAGGGCGAGGGCAACCATGCCCCAGCTCGGCATTTCAAGAACAGGCATATCAGACTCCTACAGCCATCAGGATAAAGAGCGCCAGCACAACACCGTGCAGCAGCCAGCCGGTTGTCCCGCTGGTATCGCTCACCCCGTGCAGGGCGCTGGCCAGATCGAGCTGCGGCTGCTTGCGATAGAGCGGCGCGCAGAGTTGGCGCAAGGTGTGGGTGACACCGCCGGAGGTGAGGCTCATGCGCTCCTCATAGGCGTAACCACAGGCCCACGGGGTGCCGGCGTGACGACGACCCAGCTTGGGCCCCTTGAAGATGGCCAGTACCAGCAGCGGAATGAGGAACAGCCCCAGCAAGGTGATGGCGATAACGGGCGGGGAGAGGATCGCCTGGCTGCTATCGAGTGGCAGCAGGGTGGCGCCGGTGGCGACACTCATCTGGCTGGCAACCAAGGCTTGGCCATAGCTGGCGATATGGGGGGCAATCCAGGGGGCGCCCAGACCCAGCACCAGACAGACCGCGGCCAGCAGCAGGGTGCCTGCCACCATGGCGCCCGGCACTTCGCGGGCGTGGCTCGCTTTCTCGCTGCGCGGTGCGCCGCAGAAGCAGATGCCGTACACCTTGACGAAACACATCACCGCCATGGCGCCGGTCACCGCCAGCATCACTACCGCGAGCGGCGCGACGACGGAGGTGCCGAGTTTGGTCATGGAGAGCAGCGACTGATAGATAAACCACTCGCTGACAAAGCCGTTGAGCGGCGGCAGCGCCGAGATGGCCATGGCACCGATGAGGAACGCCAGCGCAGTCCAGGGCATCAGCTTGGCCAGGCCCCCCATCTTGTCCATGTCACGGGTGTGCAGGCGGAACATCACAGAGCCGGTGCCCATAAAGAGCAGGCTCTTGAAGATGGCGTGGTTGAGCAGGTGATAGAGGGCGCCGAGCAGCCCCAGCACCACCAGTGCCGGTTGCTGGTTGGCGATGCCGATCATGCCGATGCCCATCCCCATCAGGATGATGCCGATGTTCTCCACCGTGTGGTAGGCGAGCAGCCGCTTGAGGTCATGCTCGGCCAGCGCAAACAGCACCCCGAGCACTGCCGAGCAGGCACCGAAGATCAGCACCACATAGCCCCACCAGAGCTGGCTGGCGCCGAGAAAATCGATGCTGACCCGCAAGATGCCAAAGAGACCCAGCTTCACCATCACGCCGGACATCAGCGCCGAGATATGGGACGGCGCAACGGGCTCGGCCACCGGCAGCCAGCCGTGCAGCGGCACGAAACCGGCGCGCAGGCCAAAGCCGCAGAAGCTGAGCAGGAACACCAGGGATGCCAGGGCGCCCGCCAGATGGTGCTCGCGCAGCGCGGCGAACTCCAGCGAGCCGCTTTCGCGGCAGAGCAGCCAGAAGGCGATCAGCACCAGCGCCATGCCGATATGGTTCATCACCAGATAGAGGCGGCTCTGTTTGGCGGCATCCGGGTTGGTCTTGACCAGCCAGTAGGTGGTGAGGGTCACCAGCTCGTAGCAGAGCAAGAAACCGAGCGCATTGTCGGCCAGCACCATGCCCACCATGGCAAAGAGGAAGAGGTTCATCAGCGCGCCGATGGCCACATCCCCCTTGCCCTGATATTCGCGGATATAGGCAAAGGAGTAGAGGGCGACGGCGACGCCGACGGTGCTAATCACCAGCAGCATCAGCGCGGCCAGCATGTCGAGGTGCACCGAGCCCAGCAGCCAGAGCTGGCCGTCGACGGGGGCGCCTTGGGCAAAGATCTGGATGGCGGCGACCAGACCCGCGAGCGAGCCCAGCAGGGCAAGGCCGCTGTTGAGACGGTTGGCCAGTGCGGGCAGCTTTTGCAGCAGCAAACCGGCGGCAGCGCCCAGCAAAAAGAGCAGGAGCGTGGCCATAACAAGGGGGGACAACATCAGCGAACTCCCTCTGTGGTGGATAAATCGGATGCAGGGAGCGCCGTGGCAGGCGCCGAGAAGGCAGAGGCCCCTTGCGGGTTGGTGTCGGCCGCTTGCTGGCGACGGATACGGGCGGCGCGTTCGGTGTCGCCGTCATTGACCAGCTTCAGTGCCTGGGAGGGGCAGGCACCGACACAGGCCGGGCCGTCGGCGCGAAACTCGCACAGGTCGCACTTGACCGCGATGCTGCGCACGCCCGGCTCCCAGCTCAGCAGATCCTCGCCAAAGCAGCGCAGGCCGGCGGAGGTGGAGGGGTTGCTGGAGCGGATGGAGCAGGGGATATAGGTGTCGTAACTGGTGGCCACGGCCACCGGACGGCTGCCGCCGCTCTGGATGGCGCCAAAGGGGCAGGCCACGGCGCAGAGATTGCAGCCGATGCAGAGCGACTCGTTGAGTTGCACGCAATCGCCGGTCTGGCGAATTGCCTCGACCGGGCACACCTTGATGCAGGGGGCATCGTCACAGTGACGGCACTGAACCGGCATGGTCGCCTGCTCGTGTCGCATAACGGTTAAACGGGGGGCTTGCTGCAAACCTTGCGCCTTGTGTACCTCGCTGCAGGCCGCCATACAGGTGCCACAGCCGATACAAAGCTTGGGGTCAGCGATAACGAAGCGGTTCATAGCCTACCTTGTCGTGTCGCGAACGGAGAAAGTAGGGGCAGGTTGGCAAGATACGGGCCAGAATGGTTTTTGCAGCGAAATTGGTTTTAAGTGGCTGTTTTTAAATGAATAAAAATCTTCGCGTGGTTGAGTGAACGCACTGATGTGGCTGTCGAACTGTGACGTTCGTCACTTGTGACGAAGCCGCCGGGAGGGTTCGTCACCTTGGAAAACGCAGCATAAGTAGGGTGCAAAGAACGCAGTGAATTGCACCGCTATCAAAATATGTTCGTGGTGCACGGCGCTGCGCTTGTTGCACCCTACGGTGGGATGTCTGTTCGGATAGAGGCCGCCTGTTTTGAAACCGTAGGTTCGATTAGCGAAGCGTAATCGGACGCACGAGAACGCAAATATATCGGCAGTATGCCGGGAG
>OEQM01000224.1_pt1 | contig 18498 bp, 13 predicted proteins | sample 1539771 | NCBI WGS metagenome assembly OEQM01 (sample SAMEA3891240, study PRJEB23780) | metagenome | biome: terrestrial biome; feature: animal house; material: water of meat washing | place: Italy | collected 2015-05-12
TACCCAGTCGGAGGCCTGTTTGTAGGCCTGGGCGGGCCAGCTGATAAACCACTTGCTGTCGATGGGCTTGTTGCTGCTTACCCAGAAGATGTGTTGCTGCAGGGTAAATTCGATAGAGGCATAGACCCGCGCCAGCTGCTGCTGGGTCAGCTGCAGGCTGATGGCGTTGGTGAGCTGGCTGTCGAGTTGGCGGTTGAGCTGATCGAGCAGATTGATGCGGGTGTCGAGCAGCTTGGCAAGGCTCTCCTTGTCCTCCTCGCTCACCGGATCCTTGCTGCCGGCGATCAGATTGTCCAGATAGAGGTTCTTCTGGAACAGCTGGTCACGCTGCTGGCTCAGTTCAAACTGGGCCAGATGCAGATCGGCGATCTGCTCTTCCAGGTTTTTGACGGCGATGGTGGGCGCCGCTTCCAGCTGCTGGTAGAGCTGATAGAGGATGCGCGACAGCAGCAGATTGCCCTTGAGCATCTGCACCTGTTCATTGAGGTTGCGCTCGGTCTGGATGCCGCGCTCCAGCCAGCTCTTGGCTTGCAGGTTTTTCTGTACCAGCGAGTTGAGGCTGGTGGTGGCACCGATCAGCTGCTGGCTGAGCTGGTGGTTGAGTTCCTGCTCTTTTTGCACCAGCGGGCTGTCTTCGGTCGCCACCAGTTCACCGGTCTGCTCGGCGGTTTTTTCGGTGTCGCCGAGGCGCTTGGCGCTGCTCTGATCCTGCAACAGCTGCAGTTTCTGCTCTTCGCTGGCGAGACGGGCACTCTGGTAGTCGCGCTGCTTGATCGCCAGATCCTGCATGCTGGTACGGTTATCCAGCTCCTTTTGCAGGTGGGCCAGTTGCAGGTCGAGCAGGGCCAGCTCGGCACCGAGCTTCATCTTCTCGGCGCTGGAGACGCTTTCACCTGCGTTGAGGCGGGTACGGATCTCCTGACTGCGCTGGTAGGCACGGCTCATGCTGGCCTGGGCCCGCTCCGGCAGGGTCTGCAAGCTGGTGAGCTGGCTGCCGATGGCGCCGAGGGCCTCCTGGGCCGCCTGCATGTTGGCCAGCACTTCCGGCTGACGGCTGTCGAGCTCTGCCAGACTCATGCTGGCGTATTCGCTCTTGATCTGCTCGGCACTCTTGCCCTTGGTCAGGGCATCGAGCTTGGCGCTGATCTCTCTGAGTTCGGTGGGCAGGTTGCGGATCCGCTGGGCCTGGGTCTTGGCCTTCGCCTCTTCCTTGTCGATGCTGTCGAGCAGGCCGAGGGTTTCGGTCAGCAACTTCTGATCCGCTTGCTGACTGACGGTCAGGGTCTCTGATTTACCCAGACCATCCAGCGCTCGCTGAACGGAATTGCGAGAGGGGGCATCTTGCGCCATGGCTTGCGGGACGCAGAGGCTGGCGATTAAACAGAGCAGCGGCAACAGGGTGGCCGAGACTCTTTTAAAACGTATTGAGGGCATATAACTTCCGGGTTATTACGCGATATTCGGGAGATTTCCCGCATAGATTAAATTCGCGTGGATTCTAACACCGGGCTTGTCAGGTAAGCAGGGGGGAGGGACAAAAAAAACGGCGCCCGCAGGCGCCGTTTTCAACTCGTTCAGCTCTGATTAAAGAACGTGAACAGAAGCGGTGTTGGTGGTGCCGCTCGGTACCAGAGCACCGGAGACCATCACAACCACGTCACCTTTCAGACCCATGCCGATTTCCAGCGCGGCTTCTTTACCGATGCGATAGAAATCGTCGGTAGAGGCGATGCTGTCAACCACGTGAGCAACCACACCCTTGGTCAGAACCAGCTGGGCAGCAGTTTTCTTGTTGGTGGTGATAGCCAGGATCCAGGCTTTCGGGAAGTACTTGCGAATGGCCTTGGCAGACTTGCCGCCTTCGGTAGCGACCACGATCAGCGGGGCGTCCAGCTTCTCGGAGGTCTCTACGGCGCCTTTACATACGGCTTCGGTGATGCGCAGCTTGTTGCTGTCGTTGGCAGCAGACAGGTTGGACGGCATCACGGCATCGGTACGCTCGCAGATGGTGGCCATGATGGTCACGGCTTCCAGCGGGTACTTACCCTTGGCGGATTCACCGGACAGCATCACTGCGTCGGTACCGTCCAGGATGGCGTTGGCCACGTCACCAGCTTCGGCGCGGGTCGGACGCGGGTTCTTGATCATGGAGTCCAGCATCTGGGTGGCAGTGATAACCACTTTGCGGGCTTTGTTGCACTTGGCGATGATCATCTTCTGGGCGAAGATAACTTCTTCAACCGGGATCTCTACACCCATGTCGCCACGAGCAACCATGATGCCGTCGGAAACAGCCAGGATCTCGTCGAAGTTGTCCAGACCTTCCTGGTTTTCGATCTTGGAGATGATCTGGATGTTCTCGCCACCGTGGGCTTTCAGGTGCTCACGGATTTCCAGAACGTCTTCTTTCTTACGGATGAAAGAAGCAGCAACGAAATCAACGCCTTGCTCGCAACCGAAGATCAGGTCGCGCTTGTCTTTCTCGGCCAGGGCCGGCAGCTTGATGGAGACGCCCGGCAGGTTAACGCCTTTGTTCTCGCCCAGGTCACCGTTGTTCAGCACTTTACAGATAACTTCGCGCTCGGTGATTTCGATAACGTCCAGACCGATCAGGCCGTCATCAACCAGGATGCGGTTGCCGACGCGCAGATCGTTGGCGAAACCTGCATAGGTCACAGCCACTTTGTCTTTGTTGCCAACCACGGTCTGGTCGGTGGTGAAGGTGAAAGTCTGGCCAGCGACCAGCGCGACGTCGTTGCCGCCTTCCAGCTTCATGGTACGGATTTCCGGACCCTTGGTGTCCAGCAGGATAGCTGCGTGCTTGCCGGTCTCGGCCATTACAGCGCGCAGGTTGCTGATGCGGCTGCCGTGCTCGGCGTAGTCACCGTGGGAGAAGTTCAGGCGCATGACGTTCATGCCGGCGTCCAGCATTTTGGCCAGCATTTCTTTGGATTCGGTCTTCGGACCGATGGTGCAGACAATTTTGGTCTTTTTCATGTCAATCTTCATGGTTAAGGAATTTCCGCCGAGCAATATACACCAGTTTTTGGAATCTTTTTATGATCCAGAAACAACGTTTTGACCAGATAACGTTTTCTTTTCAGGGATAACGTTTTCCTGTGAGTCACATTTTAGAGCATACGGCCACAGGTTCGGGCTGAAGGGATACAAATGTTGCCATCTGTGGTTGTTTGGCCGGGTTGAGGTTCAGATGTTGTAAAATGACCACCCGTCCGCTGTCACCGTCTTGTCACCGGCTTGCGCAAAAATGTTAGTTCATTGGCGCACGGGTGAAGGAGGTCGGGATGAAAAACAGCCATGAAACCGGATGGGCTCTGCTCTTGCTGGGCGCCGCCCTGCTGCTGGTTCAGACGCTGCCAGCCCGCTACTGGCCTGATAATGCCGGTCTGCTGGCGATCTTCTCCCATCCAGTGAAAGGGGAGGCGGCCGCCGAGGGATTGGCGTGGCGAGAGTGGCAGGATCACAGTGCAGCGACCCGGATGGCGCTTCGTGCAGCCCGACCGCAGCCGGATGCGCCGCAGCCTTGATATCTATTGCTGCTTACCGGTCGTGAAGGCGTGAAATTATCAACCATTAGTTGATAGTTCTTATCTATCTTGCTGGATTGTCCACCTTTCATGGCGGGGGGATAATCGATTCCAACAGCGATATCCCCTCCGGTATCGCCCCCTGATACTTTGTTGGAGTCTGCTTTATGTCCCTCGCCCCCGTCTGGTTTATCTCTCACGGCGCACCGGATCTGGTGCTGCGTGAGCAACCCGCCACCCGCTTTCTGCGAACCCTGCGTCTGGGTGAGCTCAAGGGGCTGGTGGTCATCTCCGCCCACTGGTTCAGCCGCGAGCTGCAGATCAACGTCGAGCCCAAACCGGCCTTGATGTACGACTTTTACGGCTTTCCCGAGCCCCTCTACCGGATGCGCTGGCCTGCCAGCAGCCCCGAGTGGCTGCAACAAGGGGTGAGCGACCAGCTGGCGCTGGCCGGACTGACCGCCACCCCGGTGCGGCGCGAGCTGGATCACGGGGTCTGGTCGCCGCTCTCCCTGATCGACCCAAACAGCGAGATCCCGCTGGTGCAGATCTCCATTCCCGCGAGCTTCACCCCGGCCCAGTTGTGGCAACTGGGAGAGGTATTGGGGGCGCTGCGCAGTCAGGGGATTGGCATCCTCGCCTCCGGCGCCATCACCCACAACCTGCGGGCGCTGGCACCGGAAGGCTCGCCAGTGCCGGAGTGGGCCAGCCAGTTTGTCGACTGGCTGGAGCAGAAGATGGCCGACGAGGATCGGCTGGCGCTGCTCGACTATCGTCGGCTGGCTCCCGGAGCGGTGGAGTCCCATCCCCACGATGACCACCTGCGCCCGCTCTTTGTGGCGTTGGGGGCGGCCGATGGTGTGGCGCCGACCCGGCTGCACGAGAGCTGGGATGGCGGCAGCCTCTATATGGGCGCCTACCGCTTCGGCTGATAGCCTCTCAACAAGACCCCGCCAATTGGCGGGGTCTTGTTATTTACGGCGTGGTGGACCGATGGTAGTGGTGATTGAGCCGAAGGCTCTCAGGGAACCACTACCCGGCTCTCGCCGCCGCCGAGGGCTTCGACCCTGATCTGCACGCCAATCCGCTCCACCAGCGTCTGGACGTGGGAGATGACCCCGATCTGGCGACCGGCGGCCTGCAGGGAGTCGAGGCTGGCGAGCGCCAGATCCAGACTGTCCGGATCGAGGGTGCCAAACCCCTCGTCGATAAAGAGCGACTCGACCTGGGTCTGCCGTGACGAGAGGCTGGAGAGGGCCAGCGCCAGCGCCAGCGACACCAGAAAACTCTCGCCACCGGAGAGGGAGTCCACCGAGCGCACCTCGTCCCCCATGTCGAGATCCACCACTTGCAGCGCCAGATCGGTGCCGGGTACCCGCTCCAGCCGGTAGCGCGGCGACAGCTCGGCGAGCTGGGCGTTGGCCTCCAGCAGCAGACGCTCGAGGGTGAGGCTCTGGGCGAAGGTGCGGAACTTGGCGCCGTTGGCCTGCCCGATCAGATCGCACAGCTGCTGCCAGTGGTCGGCCACCGCCTGCTGGGCGGCCAGCTCCTGTTGCAGGCTGCCCGCCTTGAGGGCGGCGGCTTCGGCCTGTGCCAGCTTGCTCTTGCACTCGAACAGCTGCTCTTCAAGGGCGCGACAACGGGCATCGAGTGCCGCCAGTTGATCGCTCAGCTCTGCATCCGGCAGGGCGGCCAGCTCGGGATGGTGCTCCCGATAGCGATCCCGCTTGCTCTCCTCCAGTGCCAGCGCCCGTTGCCGCTCGGCAAGGCGGGTACGCGCCTCGCCAAGGGCATCTTCCAGCCCTTGCAGGGCAGTGCGGCGAGCCTTGAGTTCATCGGGGCTGATGGCGAGCAGACGGCGCAGGTCGTACTCGGCAATGCCGAGGGTACTGGCGTGGGCAGCCCAGCGCCCCAGCACCTCCCGCTTGCGGCGGCTGCTGGTCTGCTTTTCCTGCTCCACATGGGTGAGGCGGGTCTTGAGTTCGGTCTGCCGCTCCCGCAGAGCGCGGGCGCCGCTTTGCATCAGCTCCAGTTCGCTGGCGAGTTGTTGCAGCCGCTGTTGCCAGCGGCTCTCGACCAGCGGGATCTCCTCGCCATTCAGACAGGCGGCGCGGCTGGTGAGCAGCCCCTGCCGCTGCTGCTCGTGCTCCTTGTAGTCCCGCTCGAGTTTGTGCAGCAGCTCGCGCTGGGTCTGCAGGCGTGCCTCCTGCGCGCTCAGGGCGGGGGTGAGGCTGGCGATCTCGCTGGCCAGCCGCTCCCACTCGCTCTGGCCGTGCAGCCAGGCTTCGCAGGCCCGCTGCCATTCGTGCCACTGCTGGCTGCCGAGCCATTGGCGCCACGGTTGGCCGCCCATCTGTTCGTCGAGGCGCTGGGCACCCTGTTCGAGGCGCTGGCGCAGGGTCGCCTCCTGCTCGCCCATCCCCTTCACTTCCCCTTCCAGCGCGATGCGCTGGCGATCGGCCTCCTGCCACTGCTGGTCAAACTGCTGGTGCTGGGCAGCCAGTTGGCTCAGTTGCTGACGCACCCCTTGCAGCTGTTGTTGACCAAGCTGGGCCTGACGCAGCTGCTGCTGGCTCTGGGCCAACCCCTGCTCCAGCGCCTGGCCACGGCCGAGCAGGGTGCTCATCAGCTCGTTCCACTCAATGGGGCTTTGGCGCAGCGGCAGCGGATGGCCGAGCAGGGTATCGCCCCCCAGCTGTTGCCAGCGCTGGGTCAGCTGCTCGGCGCGGGTTTCCAGCTCCGGCAGATGTTGCTGACGCACCGCCAGCTGGCGGGCCAGCTCCTGACGCTCGCTCTCGCACTGGATGTATTGATGATTGAGCCGATCCCATTCGAGTTCGAGGCTTCTGGCCCGCTCCGCCAGCTGACCCAGGATCCCCGCCACCTGTGGCTGGCTCTGGCTGTAGGGGTGCTCCCCGGAACCGCACAGCGGGCAAGGTTCGCCATCGCTCAGGATATGGCGATACTGCTCGAAGCTGGCGATGGCGCGGGACTGCTCCAGCGCGTGGCGCGCCTCATCCCGCTGCAGGGCGAGCCGCTCGCGGGCGGGGGCCAGCTCTTCGCCAAGGGTGGCGAGCTTGCCGAGCGCCTGCTCCAGCTGGGCAATCTCCTGCTGCAAGCGGCCATGCTGTTCGCCGTGGTTGCGGCCATAATCGGCCAGCTCCAGCAGCTGGCGCAGCTGACCCAGTTGTTCAGTCTGCTGCTGCCACTGCTCCTGCGCCTTGGCGAGGCGGCTCTCCCACTGCTGCTCCTGCAGCTCGTTCTGTTGCTGTTGCAGCCGAGCTTGTTCATGTTGCCAGTAGTCGCGCTCCTGCTGACCTTGCTCCAGCTGGCGCTGCAACTGTTGCAGGGCGCGCAGCTTGTGATCCCGCAGGGTGAGCAGTTGCTGCAGCTTGTCGGCATCCTCGGCCCAATCCTGCATGGCGGTGAGCAGGGGCTGCCACTGGCGGGCCACCGGTGCCAGCTCCTTGTGCTCTTCGAGCCAAAGGCCCCACTGCTGGTGCTGCTGCTTGAGCAGCTCCACCTGTCGGCTCTGCTCGCGCCAGCCCTGCTCGAGGGTGAGCTGCACTTCTCGCTCCTGCGCCCCCTCCTGCTGGATCTTCTGCAACTGCTGCACTTTTTCCCGGATGCGGGTATCGAGCTCCTGCGCCCGCTTGAGTTCGGGTTGCAGGGCGCCCCATTCCCGCTCGGCGGCGATCTTCTCCGCCAGCAACTGCTGTTCGGTCAGCGCGCTCTGCTGGGTCTGCTCCTCGAGCTTGGCCAGCTCCGGCCCCAGCTCGGCGATCACCTTCTCCTGCTGCTGCACTTCCAGAGTGAGGCGGGCCAGCTCGTCGTGATCGGCGCGGGCCACCTGGGCCTGTTCGGCACGGGCAAACTCCTCGCGCTCGGGGGCTGCGGCGCCGTGGGCCTGCAGGGCGGCATCGAGCGCCGCCTGTCCCTCGGCGCAGCCCTGCAGCTGGGCGGCAATGCGGCTGTTGAGGTCGCGCAAGTCCTGCATCAGCTGCTGCTGTTGCTGCTCGTGCTTGAGGGTGGTGGAGAGGCTTATCTGCTGGCTTACCCACTGTTCGCGGGTCGCTTCGTCCATCAGCGCCACGTCGCCGAGGCGCTGGGCGATGGTGGCCAGCTTCTGCTGCTCTTCCCGCGCCCGTTCATAGGTCTGGATGGAGATGGCGGAGTAGAGCTCGGTGCCGGTCATCCGTTCGAGCAGGGCGGAGCGCTCGTTGGCGTCCGATTTGAGGAAGGCGGCAAACTCCCCCTGCGGCAGGATCACCGCGCGGCGGAACTGCTCCCAGGAGAGACCCACCAGCTCGTCGATGCGATCCTGCAGCTCCCGCTTGCTGCCGGAGAAAACCTGCCCTGACTCCACATCGGTCAGGGTGCGCTCTTGCGCCTGAAAACGCCCCTCCGAGCGGTTTCGCGCCCGGCGCACCGCCCAGCGGGCCAGCCAGATGCGGCCATCGCAGCCACGAAACTGCACCTCGGCAAAACCGCTGGCGTGGCCGCGACTGAGGATGCCGCGCACGTCGTTGGCCTTGAGCTTCTCTTCATCATCCATGCGGCCCACTTCGGCCACGTTCTTGCGATTGGCGATAAAGCGCGGCATCTCGTCGTAGAGGGCCAGACAAATGGCGTCGAGCAGGGTGCTCTTGCCCGCGCCGGTGTTGCCGGTGATGGCAAACAGACCGGCGGCGCCGAGCGCCCCCCTGGTAAAGTCGATGGTGAAGGGGCCGGTCAGACTGGCCAGATTCTCACCTGACAGAGACAAGATTTTCATTGGTTTGACTCCTTCACCTGCTCCAGGATCTCTTCAAACGAGGCAACCAGCCCAGCCTCGGGCTCCCCTTCAAACTGGCGCTGATAGCAGAGGCGAAACACCTCGGTGGGGGAGAGCTCATCGAGCCTGCGCCGCTCGCGACCATCGGCCAGCCCTTCCCCCGAGCCCTGATACTGGGTGCTGATGCGGGCCAGACGCACCGGTTTGTCTGCGATGGCGGCGAGAATGCGCTCGCGGATGCGGGCCTCGGGCTTGGGCAGCAGCAGCCGCACTTCGAGGAAGGGTTGTGCCTCTTGTGGACAAGCAGGCAGCTCGAGCGATGCGATGGCGTTCAGCGCGTCGTCGAGGGTGCTCTGGGGCAGGCGGATCATCTCCACCGCGCGGGGCACCGGGATCCGCTCCAATCCGGTCAGTTTGCCTTCTGCAAAGGTCACTTCCAGCACCTGATGGTTGTAGTTGGCTTCGGCAAGCGAGAGCGGTAGTGGCGAACCGCTGTAGTGCACCCCCTCGGCCGGGCTCTGGGCCAGATGGAGGTGGCCGAGCGCCGTGTAGTCTGCACCGGCAAAGAGTTCGGCGGGCAGGGCGTGCTGGTTGCCGCCGAGCACCCGCCGCTCCGACAGCTCCGAGAGCTGGCCCGCCGCCAGATAGGCGTGGCCCATGGCGATCAGTGGCAGATCCTCCCCGCAGCGAGCGCGCCCTTCGGCCAGCACCTCGGCGTAGACCTGTCGAACCCCTTCGATCAGCCTGTCTTGTCCTTCTTCCAACGACTCTACCCGCAGATCGCTGCTGCGCAGGAACGGCACGGCGGCGCACCAGGCGGCGATCTTGCCCTCCCGGTCTTGCAGCGGTACCAGCAGGCGGTCGGTCTCGAGCTTGCCCTCACTGTCGCGGCTGATGCTGCCCACCAGATGCAGATCAAAGGCGCGCAGCAGCTCGTGGGGGGCATCGAGCTTGGAGGGGGAGTCGTGGTTGCCGCCGATCAGCACCATGTTGAGGTGGGGCATCTCGGCGCGCAGCCGCGCCAGAAAACGGTAGAGCTGTTGCCAGGCGCTGGCGGGGGGATTGGCGGTATCAAACAGATCGCCCGCCACCAGCAGGGCGTCGATCTCGCGCGCCTTGAGGGTGTCGCTCAGCCAGTCGAGAAAGGCATCGTGTTCAAAACGGCGGTCATGACCATGAAGTTGATGGCCAAGGTGCCAGTCGGCGGTATGGAGGATTTTCATTGGAAAGCAGCCCGGTTGCAGGGATGGTGCCCGCGGCACCCGATGAAGACAAGATGAGGATGCCCCGTGCTTTTTTCAAGTAAAACAGGGGGCTGGCATCGATTCAGGCAGGTTCGCAGCACATCCGGTATTGGGGGTGGCCGGTGAGGGGATCGGACTCCTCGGCCTCGATGACGAAGCCGTGGCGGCGATAGAAACGCACCGCCTGATCATTCTCGACAAAGACCCGGGCGTGGAGCGACGCCCCCTGACGCTTGGCCTCCTGCAGCAGGGCGTGGCCGACGCCGCGGCCCTGACGGTCGGGGCGTACGAACAGGGCGGCGAGATAGTTGTCCACCAGTGCCATGAAACCGAGCAGATCGCCGCGCTCCTCGAACACCCAGATGGCGGCGCGATCGAGATAGCGGGTACGCAGATCCTCCTGGGCCTGCCACCAGCAGGAGGCATCGACGAAATCGTGGGCCTGCAGGGAGGCCAGCAACCAGATTTCGACGATCTCTTCCATGTCTTCCGGGCGACTGGGCCGCAACATACCTTCATCCTTATTAACAATTTACTTTCGCAGTCTAGGAGAACTTGATGAACAAACAGGTGACATAAATGAGACCCTGTGAGGTCGATCGCCCTTTATTTAGCGAGAATGATTGGCTGATCACAAAGCGCCTCTCTAGTACAATGCCCGCCGGACAATCTAGAGACCGAGGACGCCATGTGGTTTAAAAACCTGCAGATTTATCGCTTTACCCGCCCCTTTGACCTGACCGTGGATCAGCTGGAAACCCAGCTGGAAGCCTGTGCCTTCACCCCTTGCGGCAGTCAGGACATCTCCCGTTTCGGGTGGGTCAAGCCCCTTGGCAAATTCGGCTCAACCCTGACCCACTCTGCCTCCGGCCACATCCTCATCTGCGCCCGCAAAGAGGAGAAGATGCTGCCCGGTACCGTGGTCAAGGAGATGCTGGCCGAGAAGGTAGAGGCGATCGAGTTCGAACAGGGACGCGCCCTCAAGAAGAAAGAGAAGGAAGCGCTGAAAGAGGAGATCCTCCACACCCTGCTGCCCCGTGCCTTTAGTCGTACCAGCCAGACCTTCGCCTGGATCAATCCGGCCGACAATTTGATGGTGGTGGACGCAGGTTCTGCCAAGAAGGCGGACGATCTGCTGGCGCTGTTGCGCAAATCCATCGGCTCCCTGCCGGTGGTGCCGGTGGCCCTCAAGAACCCGCCCGAGATCACCATGACCGAGTGGTTGAACGAGGGCAATCTGCCCGCCTCCTTCACTCTGGAAGATGAAGCCGAGCTGCGCAGTGCCATGGAGCACGGCGGCATCATCCGCTGCAAGCAGCAGGATCTGATGACGGATGAAATCAAGAACCACCTGGCCAACGACAAGCTGGTGACCAAGCTGGCCCTCAACTGGGGCGAGACCGTCAGCTTCGTGCTGGGGGATGATCTCTCCATCAAGCGCCTGAAATTCAGCGAAGAGCTGCGCGAGCAGAACGACGACGTCACCAGCGAAGATCCGGCCGCCCGTCTGGATGCCGACTTCGCGCTGGTCACCGCCGAGCTGTCCCAGTTTATCCCGGCGCTGTTTGCCGCCCTGGGTGGCGAAGAGCAGTCCATCTAACCGGACTTGCGCCTGTTTGGCCTCTGCCATCCCATCGTAAAAGCCGCCTTCGGGCGGTTTTTTTATATCTATTGCGGATAGCCATTATTGATAGATGAGTAAGATATTGATCTTGTTCAATAACTTGAGCTGTCAGCGCCAATCGTGACATAGTCCCTCTTCATGGTCATAAAACAGACAAGGAGAGTGTCATGTTGCGCAAACCTCTGGGGCTGGCTGTCGCCCTTGCCCTGCTGGCCGGTTGTGCCAGTGACAACGGCTTTCACTACACCCCGCCAGCCCAGACCCTGATCGCACCCGAAGCCGCCAGTGGCTGGACCGACAAACAGGGCTGGCAGGGCCATGACTTCATGGTGGCGGCCGCCAACCCGCTGGCGGTGGATGCGGGCTACCAGATCATCAAGGCCGGTGGCAGTGCCGTCGATGCCGCCATTGCGGTGCAGCTGGTGTTGACGCTGGTGGAGCCGCAATCCTCCGGGATCGGTGGCGGGACGCTGCTGCTGGTGTGGGATGGCCGCAAGGTGAGTGCGGTGGATGGCCGCGAGACGGCGCCGGCTGCCGCCACCGACCAGCTGTTTATGCAAGATGGCAAGCCGCTGGCGTTTTATGACGGGGTGGTCGGGGGCCGCTCGGTCGGCGTTCCCGGCACCCTGCGCGCTCTGGCACTGGCCCATCAGCGTTATGGCAAGCTGCCCTGGGCTGTGCTGTTCGAGCCCGCCATCACGCTGGCAGAGCAAGGATTTGTGATAAGTCCACGGCTGGCCACATTGCTGGCCAAGGATCCCTATCTGGCACGGGATCCGCAGGCGCGAGCCTACTTCTATCAGGCGGATGGCAGCCCCAAAACGGCGGGCACCCGGCTGACCAACCCGGCGCTGGCCAAGGTGCTGCGCACTCTGGCCACAGAGGGGGCGGATGCCTTCTATCAGGGGCCGCTGGCGGATGCCATGGTGGCCAAGGTTCGCCAGCATCCCACCAATCCCGGGGTACTGGCGGCCACCGATCTGGCCAGCTATCAGGCCAAAGTGCGTGATGGCCTCTGCTTTGACTATCGCCAGAGCAAGATCTGCGGCTTTCCCACTCCCTCGTCCGGCACCCTGGCGCTCGGCCAGATCTTCGGCATGCTGGAGAGCCGCGATATGGCGGCCCTCAAGCCGATCACCACGAAGGAGGGGGGACTGGCTGCCTCCAGCGAGGCTATCCACCTCTACAGCGAAGCGGCGCGTCTGGCCTTCGCCGATCGCAACCAGTACGTCGCCGACAGCGATTTTGTCAGCGTGCCGGTGCAGGGGCTGCTGGACAAGGGCTATCTGGCCGAGCGCGGCAAGCTTGTCGGTCAGCACTCCATGGGGATTGCCAAGCCCGGTACGCCGCCACTGGCGCTGGCGCGCGGCAAGGATGCGACTCCGGAACTCCCCTCGACCAGCCATGTCTCGATCGTCGACAAGGCGGGGATGGCCATCTCCATGACCAGCTCCATCGAGGATGGTTTCGGATCGCGTCAGATGGTCAACGGCTACCTGCTCAACAACCAGCTCACCGATTTCTCCTTCACCTCGGTGGATGCCGCCGGTCTGCCGGTGGCAAACCGGGTGGAGCCGGGCAAGCGGCCCCGCTCCTCCATGTCACCCCTGCTGGTGTTTGACAAGCCAAGCGGCGAGCTGACCATGACGCTGGGCTCGCCGGGGGGCTCCGCCATCATCAACTACGTGGGCAAGACCCTGCTCGGCACCCAGGATTGGGGCCTGAACCTGCAACAGGCCATCAACCTGCCCAACTTTGGCAGCCGCAACGGCCCCACCGAGCTGGAAGCGGGACGCACCCCCATGTCGGTGGTCGAGGGATTGAAGGCGAGGGGACATGAGGTGGTACTGAACGAGCAGACCTCCGGCCTGCAGGGGGTTGAGCGCAACGCTGGCGGCTGGTTTGGCGCAGCGGATCCGCGCCGGGAAGGGATCGCCAAGGGGGAGTGAGGTTCCCATAGCAACAAGGCCAGCATGATGCTGGCCTTGTTGTTGATGGAGCGTGACGGAGCGCTTACTGGATACCCAGCAGCTCCACGTCAAAGATCGGCACGGGCGCGCAGTGGGATATTGCCACTGGAGCATCCTGCGCAGTTACTGGATACCCAACAGCTCCACGTCAAAGATCAGGACTGATCCCGGCGGGATTTTGCCAGCGGCGCGGTCGCCGTAGGCGAGGTTGGCAGGGATGTAGAAACGGGTCTTCTCACCTTCCACCATCAGCTGCACCCCTTCGGTCCAGCCAGCGATCACCTGATTGAGGCCAAACTCGATGGGCTCGCCACGGGCGACCGAGCTGTCAAAGACGGTGCCGTCCAGCAGCTTGCCCTCGTAGTGCACCTTCACCTTGCTGGTGGCGGTGGGGTGAACGGTGCCGGTGCCCGGGGTCAGCACTTCGTACTGCAGGCCGGAGGCGGTGGTGGTCACCAGCGGTTTGTCCTTGTTGCTGGCGAGGAACTCGGCGCCAATCCGCACGTTGTCGGCCGCCAGCTTCTTGTTGTTGCTGCTGGAGTAGAAGTAGTAGGCCACACCGGCGATGAGCAGCGCGATCAGTATGAATTTCATCGGTTTTTCCTGTTCCATGAAATGTAAAAAGTGCAATGAGGGCGCCATCTTATCGCGCACCGCCCCTGATGGCGAGCCACAGGGCGGGAGGATGTGAGCGGGCAGGCAAAGCCCGGCGAGCTGGACGCAAAAAGGGGCGAGTCGGTGACTCGCCCCTTGTCATGGCGGCGGCGCTTACTTGGCGGCCACCATCATCAGGGCGGGCAGGGCGAAGAAGAGACCCGTCACATAACCCAGAGCCAGCAGCTTGTTCTCGCTGCCTACCCGGGCCAGCCCCTCGGCGGCGCGCACCGGCAGGTCGCGCAGGAAGGGGATGCCATAGATGATGACCACGGCAAAGAGGTTGAACAGCACGTGGACCAGCGCGATGGTCAGGGCCAGCTGGGCACCGGCTCCGCTGATGGCGGTGGCAGCCAGCAGGGCGGTGATGGTGGTGCCGATATTGGCCCCCAGGGTGAAGGGGTAGAGCTGACGGGTGCTGAACACGCCGCCGCCGGCCAGCGGGATCATCAGGCTGGTGGTGGTGGAGGAGGATTGCACCATGATGGTCACCAGCGCACCGGAGGTGATGCCGGTCAGCGGGCCACGGCCCAGCGCCTTGTGCAGCAGCTCTTTGGCGCGGCCAACCAGTACCTGTTGCAGCACTTTGCCGAGATAAGTGACGCAGGCGAGGATCAGCAGGATACCGATGATGATGGTCGCGATGGCGGCACCCTTGCCCGGCAGGAAGGCCACGGCGCTGTCAATCAGCTGCTGGGCCGGTGCGGTCAGCGGCTTCATGAAATCCATGCCCTTCATCGACATGTTGGCGGAGCCTACCAGCAGGTTGGCCAGCCACTCGGCGCTGTGTTGCAGCAGGCCGAACATCAGCTCCAGCGGCAGGAAGATGAACACCGCCAGCAGGTTGAAGAAGTCGTGCACGGTGGCGGCGGCGAAGGCGCGGCGGAACTCGGCGCGATCCCGCACATGGCCCATGGAGACGATGGTGTTGGTGATGGTGGTGCCGAGGTTGGCACCCATCACCATGGGGATGGCCATGCTGATGGGCAGGCCGCCAGCCACCAGACCGACGATCACCGAGGTGACGGTGCTGGAGGATTGCACCAGCGCGGTAGCGAGAATACCCAGCAGCAGGGCGACAAAGGGGTTGTTGGCAAAGGCGAAGATCTGGGCTGCGCCCTCGGCGCCGCCGGAGAAATCTTTGAAGCCGTGGGAGATGGCGCCCACGGCAACCAGGATCAGGTAGACCAGTACGATGACACTCATCCAGTTGAACAGGGCGCGGGTCGCGGGCGGCTGTGACAAGGAGTGATGGTGTTGCATAAAGCCTCTTGAGACGGTCGTTCCGTCTTGGGTTGTTGATGACCCGCGCATTTAATCAATGGTTAATGACAGAAATATGACAACGTGACATTTCGATGATGTTTTTATGACGACGAACTGCGGCGACAGGCGCTGACCGAGCCGGTTGGCTCTGGGGTGGCAAAAGGGGGGACGAAAGCACTGCCGCCTTGTCAGCCGGAATGTGATCGCTACACTGCGCCCCTTTATTGGCAAGCAGGAGTAAACAAGATGATGCGTGCATGGATCCTCTCTCTGTCGCTGGGGCTGCTCTCGGCAGGGGCACAGGCCAGCCTGTTGAAAACCGACTGCAACCTCGACAAGGCCCTCAAAAACGAAGCGGTGAATGCCACTCTGGGGGTCAAGGGCAACTGTGATACCAGCAAGCTGGTGAAGCAGGAGAAAGAGAAGGTGAAAGCTGAGGTGCAAAAAGGCCGCACCGACCTGCTGGGCGAGAAGCGCGCCGACCTCAAGGAGAGCGGCAACGGTATGCAGCAGAAGATGGACAAGGCAAACCAGCAGCTGCACAAGGCGGAGCAGGATGCCAAGACCATCGCTCGCGATCCGCTCAAGGCTGCGGCGACCGCCGTACTGGATAAGCAGTAAGCAGACCGGGCCCAAGCCCGTGTGACCGGCCACAGACCGGCAGCAAAAAGGGGAGCCATGGCTCCCCTTCTGTCTATCCGTTATCCGCAAAGGATCAGGCGTCAGCCGCTTCCTCGTACTGACGGAACGGGATGCGGAACACCGCCAGACGCAGGAACAGATAGGTTGCGCCGAGGCCAGCCCAGATCAGGCCCAGCTCCAGCGAGCTCTGCTCCAGGTTGATCCACAGAGCACCGATGGTGGCGGCGCCGAGCAGCGGCATCAACAGGTAGATGACGTGATCCTTGAGGGTCTTGTTGCGCTTCTCGCGCACCCAGAACTGACCGATCACCGACAGGTTGACGAAGCTGAACGCCACCAGTGCGCCGAAGTTGACCAGCGCCAGCGCGGTATCCAGATCAAACGACACGGCGGAGAGGGCCAGACCGCCCACCATCAGCACGTTGATGGCCGGGGTGCGGTATTTCGGGTGGATGTAGCCAAACACCCGCTCCGGGATCATGCGGTCACGCCCCATCACGTAGAGGATGCGCGACACACCGGCGTGAGCCGCCATGCCGGAGGCCAGTACCGCGACCGTGGTGCAGACCAGAACCACGGACTGGAAGAAGGTGCCGCCAACGTAGAGGGCGATCTCCGGCAGTACCGCATCCGGATGCTGGAAGCGGGAGAGGCTCGGGAAGTAGAGCTGCAGGCAGTAGGAGACCACCACGAAGATGATGCCGCCGATAAGGGCCGTCAGCACGATCGCCTTGGGGATCACCTTGCCAGCGTTCGGAGTCTCTTCGGAGAGGGAGCTCAGACCGTCAAAGCCCAGGAACGAGAAGCAGAGGATGGTCGCACCGGTAAAGAGCGGTACCAGCTGTGCTGACTCGAAGTGGAACGGACGGCTGCTCATCAGGGTGCCAGCCCCTTCGCCGTGGTAGATGCCCCACGCCATCAGGCCGATAAAGAGGGTGATGATGGCCAGCTGGATCACCACGATCAGACCGTTGAAGTTGGCCACCAGATTGATGCCGCGCAGGTTCAGGAAGGTCATCACGGTCACCAGACCGAAGATGAACACCCAGGGCTCGACGCCCGGGAACATGGCGGTCAGGTAGATCTTGGCCAGCAGGATGTTGATCATCGGCATGAACATGTAGTCGAGCAGGGATGACCAGCCGACCATGAAACCGACGTAGGGGTTGAACACCTTCTGGGCATAGGTATAGGCAGAGCCCGCAGAGGGGAACTTGCGTACCAGATGTCCGTAGCTGAAAGCGGTGAGCAGGATGCCACCCAGAGCCAGCAGATAGGCGGTGGCGACCCGGCCATCGGTGATGTCACCGACGATGGCGAAGGTGTCGAAGACAGCCATGGGGGTCAGATAGGCCAGACCCATCACAATCACTTGTGTCAGGGTAAGGGTCTTGAGCAGCTTGGCGTTTTGCGATGCCATTACGCTTTCTCCTCAATCAGTGCCGCAGCACGTGCTTGCAACGAGCGCAGGGATACGATGGATTCGCAAGCCTGTACATCAAGGGCGCCGGGGAGGCGCATACCGGGCTGTACCGGCAGGAAAGCATTAAAACGCCCCATTGTTATCCTCTCAACGTCGGGAGATTGTTTGGCAATCTCGAATATCACTTCCGGAAACGTTCCGGCCTCTTGTGGTGGGTTTGTACTGCACTTCAAAAATACAAAAACCGATGTCGCAGTGAACATCGGTCCTTTATTGGCGGCGTATTGTGCATTCGGTCAGCCCCCTTGACAAGCAAAAAAGGGCGGATTAACGCATTTTTTTGCATACGCACGGGGCAGGTAAGTGGTCACTCGCCCCCTGCAGCCGTCCCCGAGCCGCTCCCCCTTTTTCGGGGGGGAAGAGAACCCTGTCATGGCGTATGAAAAATCGGCAAATCGGGGCTGCAGGGTGCATAGCGCCTCAACATTGATCCTGATCATATTTGCCGGCGTTCCCCCGGGCTCGAGTCCTGCGAGCTTATCGGCTGGCGGGGGATGGGAGGGGGTGAAGTGGAAAAAGAGTGGTTGCATATCCATTCACATTAATGACTGAGGATAGAAGGCAACGCGGCTCGGGCCATGGCACGGCGAGCAGCCCGGCTGGGTAGTTATTTGAAATCAGTCACACTTCCTGCAGAAACCGCATTTCTGGCAACCCGTGCTGCTGGCCACCAGAGCACCGCAAAAACAACAAGGAGCCCGCAGGCTCCTTGTTCGCTATCGAGGGGAGGGGCGCCAGCGGTTACTGGGCGATCTCCACCTTGTCGGCGGTATGCAGCGGGATGCGGAACACGGTGAGGCGCAGGAACAGGTAGATGGCCCCCAGCGCCGCCCAGATCAGCCCCAGCTCGAAGGAGGAGGGCTCGAGGTTGAGCCACAGTACCCCGATGCAGGCGGCGCCACAGAGCGGCAGCAGCAGGTACATCAGGTGATCCTTGAGACACTTGTTGCGGCCCAGCTTCACATAGAAGTGGGCAATCACCGCCAGATTGACGAAGGTGAAGGCCACCAGGGCGCCGAAGTTGATCAGCGCCAGCGCCATCTCCAGATCCAGCGACACCGCAGAGAGGGCCAGCAGGCCGACCAGCAGCACGTTGAACGCCGGGGTTTGCCACTTCGGATGGATGTAGCCGAAGAAGCGGGCGGGCAGGGCGCGATCACGACCCATCACGTAGAGCAGGCGCGATACACCGGCGTGGGAGGCGAGCCCCGAGGCCAGCACCGCTACTGTGGTGCAGACCAGCACCACCGCCTGGAACAGCTTGCCGCCGACATAGAGGGCGATCTCCGGCAG
>OEQM01000230.1_pt1 | contig 17953 bp, 17 predicted proteins | sample 1539771 | NCBI WGS metagenome assembly OEQM01 (sample SAMEA3891240, study PRJEB23780) | metagenome | biome: terrestrial biome; feature: animal house; material: water of meat washing | place: Italy | collected 2015-05-12
TCTTTCGCCCGGTGCTGGAGCGCATCATAGTGCTGGATTACACCCTGCAGCCCGGGGATGCGGTTGCTGTCGGGGTTCCGTCATGATGAAGGATGAGCGCTGGTCTGCCATCCCGCCACTGCAGCGCGCACTGCTGGAATCGGTTATGAAACATGGCACAGCTCATCCTGCGATTGATGCTGGGGTAGTGGTTGGGTCGCTCGCCAAGGGCAAGGCAGACCGGGTATCCGATGTCGATCTCTTGTTGCTGGCCGAGCCGGGCTTCCATAAGCAGGGAGACGAACTGGTGCGCACCATTGTGGGGGATCGGCCCATCTTTCACTGCTGGCAAGGAAGACATGAAGAGGTCTGTTCATACTGGCGCTTCATATTCCTCGACATGTCCAGCATCGAGATCCATATCCTTGATCGGGGGGCTGAGTTCCCCCTTGCCAAACCTTATTTGCCACTGTTCGATAAAACTTCCTCCCTTGGTGCGCTTGAGGTATCTGGCCCTGCCCCAAGCCATTGGGACTTTCCTGCCTATATGGCCGAAGGGGATGGGCTGGTGTGGGAGTTGTTCGATTGCCTCAAATGGGCGGAGCGTGGCCAGCGGGGATTGGTCAGGCATCATCTTCGCAAGCTGCTGGCCGAGATGGATAAAGACCCGAATATTGTGGATCGCGATTAACGCGGACAAGGAGAACGTCATGTGGTTAGCCGCAATACAGCTGGTATCTGGCCGTCACTGGCAGGATAACCGGGAGCAGATCGCCGCTGAACTGGCGGCCTTGCCCAAAGAGCGGCCGCTGCTGGTGCTGCTGCCGGAGAACTTTGCCCTGTTTGGCGAACGGCAGGGCTATCTGGATGGCGCGGAGGCCATAGGTGAGGGCCCGATCCAGCAGCAGCTGGCCAAATGGGCCCGCGATTACGGCATCTGGCTGGTGGCCGGGGCTATGCCGACAAGAATGCCGACCACCATCGCAGGTTCCGACCATATCCACACCAGCTCGCTGGTGTTTGACCCAAGCGGTGAGCTCAGGGGCCACTACCACAAGATCCACCTGTTCGACGTGGATGTGGCGGACAATCACGGTCGCTACCGTGAGTCGGAGACCTTCAGCCCGGGGGAGGCGCCTGTGTTGGTGGACTCTCCCTTTGGTCCCCTCGGCCTCTCGATCTGTTATGATCTGCGCTTTCCCGAGCTCTACCGCCAGTTGGCCCGTGCCGGTGCCCGCGTGCTGCTGGTGCCTGCCGCCTTTACCGCCGTGACCGGCGAGGCGCACTGGGAGCCGCTGCTGCGGGCCCGCGCCATCGAAAACCAGTGCTACGTAGTCGCTGCCAATCAGGGCGGCACTCACGAGACGGGGCGCCAGACCTGGGGCCACAGCATGGTGATCGACCCCTGGGGTCGGGTGCTGGCGAGCAAAGAGTCCGGGCGCGGCACCGTGCTGGCGCAGATGGAGCCCGGGCTTATCGACGAATTGAAACGCACCATGCCAGTGCTGCAACACGCCCGTTTGCTCTGATGGTGTGGTGAAAAATTGAAACGCAGCCGTTTGCCCGTGCTGGAGCATGCCCGTTTGTTGTGATGGTGTGGCTTGTTGCCAACCCGTCGGCAAGACGATTTAAAACAGCTCGTTACGAGAGTGGAGAAGAAGATTGAGTCTATTGAGCCAGGTTAGTGCCTCCCTGTTGGCCCCGAACGATCTCGACGAAGGGCGCCTGCAGCAGCTGCTCGGCAGCCTGATGAGCCATCAGGTGGAGTTCGGCGATCTCTATTTCCAGCGCAGCTGGCACGAGTCCTGGATGCTGGAAGATGGCATCGTCAAGGATGGCAGCTACAACATCGATCAGGGGGTCGGGGTGCGCGCCGTCAGCGGCGAGAAGACCGGCTTCGCCTACTCGGACGAGCTGAGCCTGCTGGCGCTGCAACAGTCGGTGACTGCCGCTCGCGGCATCGCCGCAGCCGGTGCTCACGGCAAGGTGAAGGCGTGGGCCCGCACCGAAGCGAACCTGCTCTATCCGGCCATGGATCCGCTGCAGACCCTCGACAAGCATCAGAAGATCGCCCTGCTGGAGCAGATGGACAAGTTCGCCAGAAGTCTGGATCCCGCCATCAATCAGGTGATGGCCTCCATCAGCGGCGTCTACGAAGAGGTGCTGGTGGCCGCCACCGACGGCACCCTGGCCGCCGATGTGCGTCCGCTGGTGCGTCTGTCGGTGACCGTGATCGCCGAGAAGGGCGATCGCCGCGAGCGTGGCAGTGCCGGTGGCGGTGGCCGCTTTGGTTACGACTGGTTCCTCGAACTGGACGGGCTGGAGAGCCGCGCCTTTGGCTATGTGCGCGAAGCGGTGCGTCAGGCGCTGGTCAACCTCGAAGCCATCGACGCGCCAGCCGGCACCATGCCGGTGGTGCTGGGCTCCGGCTGGCCCGGCGTGCTGCTGCACGAGGCGGTAGGTCATGGTCTGGAGGGGGATTTCAACCGCAAGGGATCTTCCGCATTTGCTGGTCGCATCGGCGAGCAGGTGGCCTCCAAACACTGCACCATCGTCGATGATGGCACCCTGCCGGGTCGGCGCGGCTCCGTCTCCATCGATGACGAGGGGACGCCGGGGGGCTACAACGTGCTGATCGAGAACGGCATCCTCAAGGGCTATCTGCAGGACAAGCAGAACGCCCGCCTGATGGGCGTGCCGCTCACCGGCAACGGGCGCCGCGAATCCTACGCCGCCATGCCGATGCCGCGCATGACCAACACCTACATGCTGGCGGGTCAGTACGATCCGGCCGAGATCATCGCCTCGGTGAAGAAGGGCATTTATGCCCCCAACTTCGGTGGCGGTCAGGTGGACATCACCTCCGGCAAGTTTGTCTTCTCCGCCTCCGAGGCCTACCTCATCGAGGATGGCAAGATCACCGCCCCCATCAAGGGCGCGACCCTGATCGGCAACGGCCCCGAGGCGATGAGCCAGGTCTCCATGGTGGGCAGCGATCTTGCGCTGGATCGCGGGGTCGGCATCTGCGGCAAGGAGGGGCAGAGCGTGCCGGTCGGTGTCGGCCAGCCCACCCTCAAGCTGGACCAGCTCACCGTGGGTGGCACTTCGTAGGTTTGGGTTAGCCGCGCAGCGGCGTAACCCGACGCATTCAAACCCCGGCTCTTGCCGGGGTTTTGCTATTCAGGGAACCACAGGCAACAAAAAGCCCCGGTCGTTGGACCGGGGCTGGCGGGTTATTCGGTATCAGTTGACGGATATGGCGCGGGCGTCGATGAAATAGCGAGCGTTACCCTGTTTGTCGATCTGGATTTTGGCAACCAGCTGCTCTTGATCTTTATATTCCCAGCGTTGCTCGATCTTGGCGAGGGATGGGCTCGCAATCCCAACCACGTTCAGGTACTCGTGAAACAGGCTATGGCTCCCTATTTCGGTCAGCATCTTGTCCATCTGCATACTCTCCTGAAGTTGAGTGGGTATTCATCAACAAACCTATCAGCGTCCATCTGAATAAAGTCTGTATGAAAAACAAACTAACTCATTTGTGTGTCAATAACATGATCAGGAACAAGATCAGTGCAGATCGTCAGGGACTTTTTGATACCGTTTTCAATCAGAGCCGGTGGGCTTCTGCGGCAACTGATCAAACGTGCCGGAAGCCTTTGGTAGCGCCGGTGCGGTTTGCACGGTCTGGCCGCCGTGGAAGACCGGATCCTGTGCCACTTCCTTGATGCCGTTGATGCAAAACTGCATACCCATGCAGACCAGCAGGAAGCCCATGATGCGGGTCATGGCATCGATGCCGGTGGCGCCCAGGATCTTGCAGACCGGATCCGCCAGCTTCAATACTCCCCAGCTGATCAGGCTCATCAGGGCAAACGCCGTTACCACACCGGCGTAGATGGTGAGGCGGTTGTACTCGTCAGGCAGCTCGGCAATCTGGGCTGCCCCGCTTATTACCAGCGCCATGGTACCTGGCCCGCACATGCTGGGCATGGTGAGCGGTACGAAGGCAATGCTCTGGTTTATATCGACCCCGCTCTGCTGGCTGGGGGCGGGGAACAGCATGCGAAAGCCGATAAAGCCGATGATGAGGCCACCGGCCAGGCGCAAGCCCGGAATGGAGATCCCGAACAGATCCAGGATCGAGGATCCGATAAAGAAGGTGATGCAGAGGGTGCAGAACAGATAGATGGCGGCCAGATTGACCTGACGGCGCACGTGTTCGCGCGACATCCCCTTGCTCAGCCCCAGCAGCAGGGTGGCCGTGGTGGGCGGGTTGACCATGGGCAGCAGCGCCAGCAAGGTGAGTAATACGACCTGAAAGAACATCTTGAGCCTCGGATAAAGAGTTGGACGTCATGGGGCGACGCGGGTGGCAGGCCCCAGAGGGAGGCTATCTTATGCTGGCGAAACTGAACATAAGCAGTACAAAAAAGCCCCGGCAGATACCGGGGCTTGTTGTTCGGGTCAGGCCGCTTGCGGCGCTTGCTGCTGCCGGATGGCCCGTTGCTGGAACCAGAGCCAGAGACCGATGGCGAAACCCAGCACCGACAGGCTCACCACATAGTGGGAGGGGGCCAGCATGTCGCTCTTCATCCAGAGGGTCACCGCCATCGGGGTGAGGCCGCCGAAGATGGCGTAGGCCACGTTGTAGGAGAACGACAGACCGGAGAAGCGCACCACCGGCGGGAAGGCGTTGACCATCACGTAAGGCACGGCGCCGACAATCCCGACCGCAAAGCCTGCCAGCATGTAGAGCGGCACCAGCTGGCTCGTACCGGCCGCCAGACCGTGATAGAAGGCGTAGCTGGAGCCCGCCAGCAGCAGGGAGCCGAACATGAAGGTGAGACCGCTGCCCAGCAGGTCGATCAGTCGACCATAGACGATGCAGCCGAGGGTCAGGGCCACGATGGCCAGCGAGTTGGCGGTCAGGGCGTCAGCCGGGCTGATGCCATAGACCTTCTGCAGATAGGTGGGGGTCATCAGGATCACCACCACGATACCGGCGGAGAGCAGCCAGGTGAGCAGCATGGAGACCACCACGCTGCTCTTGTGGTTGCGCAGCACCGACTTGAGGGGGAGCTCATCGGCCAGGGTCTTGTTGGCTTTCATCTCGGCGAAGACCGGGGTCTCGTGCAACCAGCGACGCAGGTACATGGCGACGATGCCGAAGATACCGCCCAGCAGGAAGGGCACTCGCCAGCCCCACTCGCTCACTTCGGCCGGGGTGAGGCTCTTGTTGACCGCAGTGGCGATCAGGGAGCCGAGCAGGATGCCGGCCGTCAATCCCGCCGTGAGCGTGCCGCAGGCGACCCCGACCCGACGGGCAGGGACGTGCTCGGCGACAAACACCCAGGCGCCCGGCACTTCACCGCCGATGGCGGCGCCTTGCAGGATCCGCAGTCCCAGCAGGGCGATGGGGGCGCCGATGCCGAGCACCGCATAGGTGGGCAGCAGACCGATCAACAGGGTCGGCAGCGCCATCATGATGATGCTGAGGGTGAACATCCGCTTGCGACCGATGAGATCGCCAAAGTGGGCCATGATGATGCCGCCGAGCGGGCGGGCCAGATAACCGGCGGCGAAGATGCCGAAGGTCTGGAACTGGCGCAGCCACTCGGGAATATCGGCCGGGAAGAACAGCTCGCCGATGACCACGGCGAAGAAGACGAAGATGATGAAGTCGTAAAACTCCAGCGCACCGCCGAGGGCAGCCAGACTCAGGGTTTTGTAATCCTGTCGATTGAGGGGGCGGGCGTGATCGTGTTGTTGTGTGGTCGTGGTCATATCCGTATGTTTCCCATCGGTTTTTTTAGTTATTGTCACCCCGTGCAAGGGGCATATACAGGTGATCGAGAGTATGCTGCCTGCCTCTTGTGTGTAAATCGCGCAATTCGCAACACTGTCTTGCATCTTTTTGGGGCAATCCGAGTGCCCCGCTGGCGGAGGAATGATGGAAAAGAAACGGGTACTGCTCTCCTGGAGCAGCGGCAAGGATTGCGCATGGGCACTGCATCAGTTGCGGCAAGATCCCGCCATCGAGGTGGTGGGGCTGTTTACCACCCTCAATCAGGCATTCGAGCGGGTGGCGATGCACGGGGTGCGCAAGCAGCTGTTGACCGAGCAGGCCGCCTGCGTCGGGCTGCCCCTCATCACCATCGATCTGCCCTGGCCCTGCAGCAACGAGGATTACGCCCGCATCATGACCGGCTTTATCGCCGATGTGGTGGCACAGGGGATCCGCCATATGGCCTTTGGCGACTTGTTCCTCGAGGATGTGCGCGCCTACCGTGAAAAGCAGCTGGCAGGCACCGGCATCGAACCACTGTTCCCGCTGTGGGGCAGCAATACCCGTGAACTGGCGCCGCAGATGGTGGCCGCTGGGTTGAAGGCGCGGATCAGTGCCCTCGACCCGAACAAGCTGGATGCCAGCCTGGGTGGCCACGATTTTGACCAGGCGCTGCTGGCGGCACTGCCGGAGGGCGTCGACCCGTGCGGCGAGAACGGCGAGTTTCACACCCTGGCCTATGATGGCCCCATGTTCTCCCGTCCGCTCGGCATTCGGGTCGGCGAGACAGTGCTGCGCGACGGCTTTGTCTTTACCGATCTGCTGCCAATCGAAGATTAATTATCGGGCGTCAAATGCTCCCTTTTGCAGGAGCATTCACAGATTTGAGAGGCGGGATGGGGGCACTATTGGCCCCCTCTTTTGATTCAAGATGACAACCTGCCTTATGAAACACATCTCTCGTCCGGCGCTGCTTGCCTCCTTGCTGGCTGCCGCCCTCTCTCTGCCTGCTGTGGCGGGTCAAGCCGCTACCGTTCAGCCGATCCCTGCCGGTGTCACCACCGTCACTCTGGCCCAGCAGGCGCCGATCCACTGGGTGTCAGTGGAGCAGATTGCCAAGAGTCTGGATGGCCTGCCCCCGATGGCGGTCGGGTTTGATATCGACGATACCCTGCTCTTCTCCAGCCCGGGTTTTTATCGCGGCAAACAGGAGTTCTCGCCCAACGACGAGAGCTATCTGAAGAACCCCGCCTTCTGGGAGAAGATGAACAATGGCTGGGATGCGTTCAGCATGCCGAAAGAGGTGGGCAAGGCGCTCATCGCCATGCACCTCAAGCGCGGCGACCACATCTATTTCGTCACCGGTCGCTCGGCCACCAAGACCGAAACCGTGAGCCAGACCTTGCAGCAGACCATGAATATTCCGGCCGACCAGCTCAATCCGGTGATCTTCGCCGGTGATCAGCCGGGCCAGAACACCAAGGTGCAGTGGCTCAAGGATAAGCAGATGAAGCTCTTCTACGGCGACGCCGATGGGGATATCAAGGCGGCGCAGGAGGTCGGCATTCGCGGCATTCGTCTGCTGCGGGCCGCCAACTCCAGCTATCGGCCACTGCCGTTGGCAGGGGCGCTGGGGGAAGAGGTGATCATCAACTCCCAGTTCTGATCCGGAGCGGATCCATGCAACAAGGGCGGGGCCATTGGCACCCGCCCTTTTTGCATCCGTCATCCAGCTCGGGTCAGTCGTCTGCCCACGGCATCTCGGGCAGGCTGTCGAGGAACTCGCCGTAACGGGTCAGATTGAAGGGGCCCTGATCGGCCTCCATCGCCATCAGCTCGGCCCCGAGGGCGCAGGCGATATATTGCAGCGCCTCTTCCCGCGGGGTGCCCTTCATCACCAGCCGCATCAGGGTCGCCTTCACATGGGGCGGGTGACCATCGTTGAGCTGGTTCTCCACCATCTCCAGCAGCGTCTCTTCGTCAAAAAATTCCTGAGTGTCGTTCATGGGATATCCGCAACAGTGAATGTGGCGGCCAGTATAGCCTGAATGTGACTAACACCTTGAATGACCAGCGAATAAACAATCCGATGGGGAGGCCATTTGTTACCCATAATTAGGAGGAGTTTGCCAAGGCAAACAGGTTGGAACACAGATAACATGGATGGACACGCCTATGCCCACGATAGATTCCCTGCTGGCCGAGCCCAAGCTACTGCCCCAGATCCCGGAAGTGATGCGCGATTTGATCCAGACCTTCAATGAAAAGGATCCGGATCTGCTCAAGATCAGCAAGTTGATCAACAAGGACCCTGTCATCTCCGCCAAGTTGCTGCGGCTGGCCAACTCGGCCAAATTCGGCAGCAGTCGCCAGATCGGCACCGTCAATGAAGCCGCGGTGCGGCTGGGGTTGGCGATGGTGCGCAACATGGTGCTGGCCTGCGGGCTCACCGAATCGGTCACTGCGGTGCCCGGCATTGACCTCAAACATTTCTGGGGCTGCGTCTTCAACGTGGCGGAGCTGGCCCGTCGTCTGGCGGTGAAGAAGGGGATGAAGGGGGATGAGGTCTTTACCTGCGCCCTGCTCTACGATCTCGGCCGCTTGGTGATGCACGTGGGCCTGCCGGAAAACACCGTCCATCACATCCACGATCTGGAGTTGCACAAGGGGCGGGCCAAGGCGGAAGAGCTGGTGGTCGGCTTCAACTATGCCCAGGTCGGGGCGGCCATGGCACGCTACTGGAAGTTCCCCGAGACCATCAGCAATGCGGTGGAGTATCACTACAACCCCATGCTGGCCAAGGAGTTCTCCGCCGAGGCCGGGTTGATCCATCTGGCGATCGTGCTGGCTGCGCAATCCGATGTGGGGGAAGAGGCGCCACCCGAGTGGCCCCACAAGGTGGCAGATGCGCTGGGGTTGAGCTGGGCCGATTGCGCCGCCCAGTTCACTGCGCTGCGCGAGCAGGGTAATGGCTACGCCGGGTTGCTGGCTGCCTGAGCCCGTTTATCCCATCTCATCAGGGGCCAACATGGCCCCTTTTTCATGGCCGATGGTGCCACAGGCTTGCCAGCCCGGGAGTGACGGGGCACTCTTTGCCCTTCACTTTCCGTTTGAGAGCCCTTGCCATGATTGCCTCCTCCCGCCTGATCCTGCGCGAAATGATCGCCACCGACGCCCCCTTCATCCTTGAGCTGCTCAATGACGGCGACTTTTATCGCTACATCGGCGATCGGGGCATTCGCACCCTGGAGCAGGCGCAGGAGTATATCCAGCAGGGGCCGGCGGTCAGCTATGCCCGCTATGGTCACGGACTCTATCTGGTGGAGCGCAAGGAGGACGGTGCCAGCCTCGGTATCTGCGGCCTGATCAAGCGCGATACCCTGGAGCAGGTCGATATCGGTTACGCCTTCCTGCCGCAATATCGCGGTCAGGGCTACGCCATTGAAGCGGCGCAGGCCGCCCTTGCCGATGGCAAAAGCCGGTTGGGGATCGGGCAGGTAGTTGCCATCGTCACTCCGGGCAACGAGCGATCCATCGGCCTGCTGGCCAAGCTGGGGCTGGTGCGCAGTCGACTGGTCAAGTTGAGCGAAGATGCCGATGAGTGCCTGCTGCTGGAGCAGTGATCAAGGTCAGAGAGCGGGGAAGCGAATGGCGAGGTGGCTGTCAGGCTGAGTGACAAGCAAGAGGCCGGGTCTGGCTAAAGGCGTGAGAGAAGCAAAGAGGCCGCCGTGAGTTGCGGCCTGTCTGCATCGGGCGCTGCCGGAGGGCAGGCAGGATCAGTTGAGGTCTTCGATGGAGAACTCGCCAGCGATACCATCACAGGAGATGGCGAAACCGCCGCTGAAGCGGGTGCTGAACTGGATCAGAAACGCATCATTGTCGTGCTCTTGCACAGGCAGGTTGATGGGCTTGCTGCGACGCAGGGGCTTGTGTGTTTGTACTGCTTTCATCATGGTATTTCTCTATATAAATTAGGTGTTTGCTCCTTGTATTGGCAAATGTCAGGTCAATGGGCGCGGTCGATTGGGTGAACGACAAGCGCGCAGGAATACCCAGCCCGGTTAAGGGGCGTCTGCACTTTCAAGGAATATGCTGATGCATAAATCAAATTGGGTGGGCAGATCGGGTCTGCACCGTGAGAGCCGGGCAACGCAGGCAGACAGCCTGACGGTTCTCAAGGCGAGTAAATCAGAAGAAGGTTATGCGGGTACTGGCAGGATTCATCGTGAGGTGAAGCATTGCAGGGTAAACATAAACAGGGCTGATTAACTAGCCGACGCGCATTCTCTCCTCGAAATGAATAAAAAGCAAACAATAATTTGCCGATGTTGAAGTCAGTACGCTTTTCCTCTGTGTAATCAAGGTGCTATCAGCAGCAAATATTCGCAACTATCCGCCATAAAAAGAGGGCTCCCGACGGGAGCCCTCTCTCATTCTGCAATCAGCACAGTGGGCCGACTCAGTAGTCGCCACAGGCCTTCTTGGCAGCCGTGATCATCGGGGTGATGGTCATGCCTTGCACCACGATGGAGAACATCACCACCGAGTAGGTCATCACCAGGATGACCTGACGCAGGTCGACGCCATGTTCCGGGATCATCATGACGCCGGAGGGGAGTGCCAGTGCCATCGCCATCGCCAGACCACCGCGCAGGCCACCCCAGGTGAGGATCCGCACCGAGAAGGTGTTGTAATTGCGGAATCGGCGGAAAGCCACATAGGGCAGCGACACGCTGATAAAGCGGGCGCCCAGGCAGAGCGGCACCGCAATGACCAGCAGGATCCAGTCACGCCAGGCGAGATCCAGCAGTACCAGCGCCAGACCGATCAGCAGGAACAGCAGGGCGTTGAGGAACTGGTCCATCAACTCCCAGAAGTGATCCAGGTGATGGCTGCTCTGCTCGGAGAAGCCGGAGTGACGGGTCCAGTTGCCGATCATGATGCCGGTGACCACCATGGCCAGTGCGCCGGAGACGCCGATCATGTTGGCAAAGGCGAAGCCGGCGGTCGGGATGCAGAGGGTCAGCAGCAGCTCCAATGAACCGTCATCGGTGGCGCTGATCATCACGTGGGCGATGAGGCCCAGCACGGCGCCGAACAGGATGCCGCCGAGGGCTTCGTGCAGGAACAGACCGGCCACGCTACCGAAGGTGGGCTCGACACCGCCAAAGGCGACGGCAAACACGGTAGCGAAGATGACGAGGCCAACACCGTCGTTGAACAGGGATTCCCCTTCGATCTGGATGGCGATCTGGGGTGGCGCTTTCATCTTCTTGACGATGGCCAGTACGGCAATCGGGTCAGTGGGGGAGATCAGCGCGCCGAACAGCATGCAGTAGACCAGCGGCAACTCCCAGCCCAGCAGCTTGGCGATAAACCAGAAGCCGTAGCCGATGAGGAAGGTGGAGAGCAGGGTGGCAATGATGGCCAGAATGGTGATCTCCCACTTCTGGCTACGCAGCGCCTTGAGGTTGATGCCAAGGCCACCGGCGAACAGCAGGAAGCCCAGAATCCCCTTCAGCAGGAAGTTCTGGAAGTCGATGCTCTCCATGGTCTTGACGGCAAGAGGTTCCAGATTGAACCAACCCAGTTTGCCAAACAGCACCAGCAGTGCGGAGATCAGCATGGAGCCCGCAGTAATGGCGATGGTGGTCTGGATCTTCACAACATACTGGTTGGCAAAGGCGATAAAAATCGCCAACGCTGCCAGAAAACAGAGTGTGTAGTAGACGCTCATAGTTATTTTTTTCTCGTTGGTAGACAGCAAGCACGTATCCCTATGCAGGACGGGCATAGGTTACTCTCGGGCCCTATGTTACTCATTACCCATAAATGAGTATATGGTGGCGCATTTGGACTGATAGACGGCTAGATTTCCATTTTATTTGTTTGCTGTTAGGATGCTGTTTACGCAGTTGCATGGATGTAAGAGGAACACGCGGTGTCGAACGTAATGTCGAGCAGAGAGCCGAGCAAGCAGTCGGACGTAACAAAGAAGCTGGAAGCCTGCCTCAGGGAGCGGATCCTGATCATCGACGGGGCCATGGGCACCATGATCCAGGGCTACAAGCTGGGGGAGGCGGATTATCGGGGTGAGCGGTTTGCCGACTGGCATACCGACATCAAGGGCAACAACGATCTGCTGGTGCTGACCCGTCCGGCGGTGATCCGCGAGATCCACGAGCAGTATTGCGCTGCCGGGGCCGACATTCTCGAGACCAACACCTTCAACGCCACTCGCATCGCCATGGCCGATTACGAGATGGAAGAGTTTTCCGCCGAGATCAACCGGGAAGCCGCCCGTCTGGCCCGCGCCGTGGCAGACGAGTGGACGGCAAAAGATCCCGCCAAGCCGCGTTTCGTGGCAGGGGTGTTGGGCCCCACCAACCGCACCGCCTCCATCTCGCCGGATGTGAACGATCCCGGCAAGCGCAACGTCACCTATGACCAGCTGGTGGCCGCCTACACCGAATCGACCCACGCCCTGATCGAGGGCGGCGCCGACATCATCCTGATCGAGACCATCTTCGATACCCTCAACGCCAAGGCCGCCGCCTTCGCGGTGGAAGGGGTGTTCGAGGCGCTGGGCTACAGCCTGCCGGTGATGATCTCCGGCACCATTACCGATGCCTCCGGCCGTACCCTCTCCGGCCAGACCACCGAAGCCTTCTACCACTCGCTGCGCCACGTCAAACCGGTATCGTTCGGCCTCAACTGTGCGTTGGGGCCGGACGAGCTGCGCCAGTATGTGGAGGAGCTGTCGCGCATCAGCGAATCCTGCGTCAGCGCCCACCCCAACGCCGGTCTGCCCAATGCGTTCGGCGAGTACGACCTCGATGCGGGTGAGATGGCAGAGCATATCCGCGAGTGGGCCCAAAGCGGCTTCCTCAACATGGTCGGCGGTTGCTGCGGCACCACCCCGACCCATATTCGCGCCATGGCGGACGCCGTGGCGGGCATCAAGCCGCGCGTGCTGCCCGAGCTGCCGGTGGCCTGCCGCCTGTCGGGCCTCGAGCCGCTGATCATCACCCCTGAATCCATGTTCGTGAACGTGGGGGAGCGCACCAACGTTACCGGTTCGGCCAAGTTCAAGCGGCTGATCAAGGAGGGGCTCTACGACGAGGCGCTCGATGTTGCCAAGCAGCAGGTAGAGAACGGCGCCCAGATCATCGACATCAACATGGACGAGGGGATGCTGGACGCCGAAGCGGCCATGGTGCGCTTCCTGAACCTCATCGCCGGTGAGCCGGATATCGCCCGGGTGCCGGTGATGATCGACTCCTCCAAGTGGGAGGTGCTGGAAGCGGGTCTCAAGTGCGTGCAGGGCAAGCCGGTGGTCAACTCCATCTCCATGAAAGAGGGGGAGGAGAAGTTCATTCAGCAGGCGAAACTGCTGCGCCGCTACGGCGCCGCCGTCATCGTGATGGCGTTCGATGAAGCGGGTCAGGCCGACACCCGCGCCCGCAAGTTCGAGATCTGCCAGCGTGCCTACCGGATCCTGGTGGATCAGGTCGGTTTCCCGCCGGAAGACATCATCTTCGACCCCAATATCTTCGCGGTAGCGACCGGCATCGACGAGCACAACAACTACGCGGTGGACTTCATCGAGGCGGTGAAGGACATCAAGACGCACCTGCCCCACGCCATGATCTCCGGCGGCGTCTCCAACGTCTCGTTTTCGTTTCGCGGCAACGAGCCGGTGCGCGAAGCCATTCACGCCGTCTTCCTCTACCACGCCATCCAGAACGGCATGGACATGGGGATCGTCAACGCCGGTCAGCTCGCCATCTATGAAGACATTCCGGCGGAGCTGAAAGAGAAGGTCGAGGCGGTGGTGCTCAACCTCAATGACAACGCCACCGAGGAGCTGCTGGCCATCGCCGAGAAGTATCGCGGTGCCGGTGCCCAGGCGGAGGATCCGCGGGATCAGGAGTGGCGCAGCTGGCCGGTGGGCAAGCGGCTGGAGCACGCACTGGTCAAGGGGATCACCGACTTTATCGAAGAGGATACCGAAGAGGCACGCGCTGGCGCCGAGAAGCCGCTGCACGTCATCGAAGGGCCGCTGATGGATGGCATGAACGTGGTCGGCGACCTGTTCGGCGCGGGCAAGATGTTCCTGCCGCAGGTGGTGAAATCGGCGCGGGTGATGAAGCGGGCGGTGGCCTATCTGCAGCCCTATATCGAGGCGGAAAAGTCGGGCGGCTCCAGCAACGGCAAAATCGTGCTGGCGACCGTGAAAGGGGACGTGCACGACATCGGCAAGAACATCGTCGGGGTGGTGCTGCAGTGCAACAACTTCGAGATTGTCGACCTCGGGGTCATGGTCTCCTGCGAGACCATTCTCAAGACTGCGCGGGAGGTCGGCGCCGATATCATCGGGTTGTCGGGTCTCATCACCCCGTCGCTGGACGAGATGGTGCACGTGGCCAAAGAGATGGAGCGTCAGGGCTTCAAGCTGCCGCTGCTGATCGGCGGTGCCACCACCTCCAAGGCGCACACTGCGGTGAAGATCGAGCAGAACTACTCGGAGCCTGTGGTCTATGTCTCCAACGCCTCCCGCGCGGTAGGGGTGGCCCAGAGCCTGCTCAGCCCGGATCTCAAGGAGGCGTTTGTCGCCCGCATCGACAAGGAGTACGAGATCGCCCGGGATCAGCATGCCCGCAAGCAGCCGCGCTCCCGCCCGGTCAGTCTGGCCCATGCCCGCGCCAACCGGCATCAGCTGGATTGGGTTGGCTACCAGCCACCCAAGCCCCGCGAGCTCGGGGTGCAGAAGTTCGAAGATGTGGCCATTTCGGTGCTGCGCCCCTACATCGACTGGACGCCGTTCTTCCTCAGCTGGGAGCTGGCGGGCAAGTATCCGCGCATCCTCGAGGACGAGATCATCGGCGAGGAGGCGACCAAGCTGTTTGCCGATGCCAACGCCATGCTGGACCAGCTGGAAAAGGATCAGAGCGTGCGCTGCGCCGGGGTGATCGGCCTGTTCCCGGCCAACGCGGTAGGGGACAGCATCGAGGTCTACAGCGACGAGTCCCGCACCGAGGTCATCAAGGTGCTGCACCACCTGCGCCAGCAGAGCGAGAAGCAGGGCTTCCCCAACTACTGTCTGGCGGACTATGTGGCGCCGAAAGAGAGTGGCAAGCCCGACTGGATCGGCGCCTTCGCGGTGACCGGCGGCATCGGTGAGGAGGCCATCGCCAAGGCCTACAAGGCGCAGCACGACGACTACAACGCCATCCTTATTCAGGCGGTGTGCGACCGTCTGGCCGAAGCCTTTGCCGAGTATCTGCACGAGCAGGTGCGCAAGGTACATTGGGGTTATGCTCCCGACGAGGCCCTCAGCAACGAGGAGCTGATCCGCGAGAACTATCAGGGCATCCGCCCGGCCCCCGGTTATCCGGCCTGCCCGGAGCACACCGAGAAGGGGAGCATCTGGGAGCTGCTGGAGGTGGAGCAGGCTATCGGCATGCAGCTCACCGAATCCTACGCCATGTGGCCGGGGGCGGCGGTGTCGGGCTGGTACTTCTCCCATCCCGAGAGCAAATACTTCGCGGTGGCGCAGATCCAGCAAGATCAGGTGGAAGATTACGCCGTTCGCAAGGGGATGACGCTGGCCGAGGCCGAGCGCTGGTTGGGGCCAAACCTGAACTGACTCCCGCGTGACACCGGTTGATCTTTAACGAGAAACGGCGGCATCCTTGCACGGGTTGAACAACCTGCGCAGAGCCGCCGTTTAACCTGTTGGTCACAGTGATGTGGTAGCGTGCGGTTTGGTGTGGTTTGTCTTGTTGTCAGGATAAACAATTGGCGTTGTCTTGGCGCTGTGGCACCTTATACTCTCCCGCCCCATCCTGCCCAGGCACAGCCTTCTAGCGGAATTGTCATGAAGATCGCCATTTTATCCCGTGAGCCGAAAAACTACTCCACCCGCCGTCTGGTCGAGGTGGCGCAGGCGCGCGGTCATCAGGTAGAGGTGCTCGACACCCTGCGCTGCTATATGAATATCGCTTCCCACAACCCCTCCATTCACTACGAGGGTGGGGAGCTGGGAAGTTATGACGCCGTGATCCCGCGGATCGGGGCCAGCATTACCGCCTACGGCACCGCCGTGCTGCGCCAGTTCGAGATGATGAACACCATGGCCCTCAACAGCTCGGTGGCCATCAGCCGTTCCCGCGACAAGCTGCGGGCGATGCAGCTGCTCTCCCGCCACGGCATCGGCCTGCCCATCACCGGCTATGCCCACAGCACCCACGACGTGCCCGACCTCATCACCATGGTGGGCGGGGCGCCGCTGGTGGTGAAGCTGCTGGAGGGAACCCAGGGGATTGGCGTGGTGCTCTGCGAGACCCAGAAAGCCGCCGAGAGCGTGATCGAGGCCTTTATCCAGACCAACAACAACATTCTGGTGCAGGAGTATATCCGCGAGGCCAATGGCGCCGATATCCGCTGTCTGGTGGTCAACGGCAAGGTGGTTGCCGCCATGCGCCGTCAGGCCCAGCCGGGGGAGTTTCGCTCCAACCTGCACCGTGGCGGCACCGCCGAGGCGATCAAGATCACCCCGGAAGAGCGCGCCACCGCCGTGCAGGCCGCCAAGATCATGGGGCTGGATGTGGCGGGGGTGGATATCCTGCGCAGCGCCCGTGGCCCGCTGGTGCTGGAGGTCAACTCCTCCCCCGGCCTGCAAGGGGTGGAAGCCGCCTCCGGCAAGGATGTGGCCGGCAAGATCATCGAGTTCCTCGAACTCAAGGCGAGCCGCAAGAACAAACCGGCGGAGTGAGCCTCAGGCTTGCATCCGTCAGATAGAAACAGGGCGCCCTCGTGCGCCCTGTTTTATTGGTATGAATCCTTTTATATCTGGTCAGGTTTATGTGGGCTGCTTTCCCCCAATTGCGCAAGATAGCACTCAAGATTACTTGTGACTTTCTGCAGAACCCTTGGTAGATATGGAATTAGAGCTGTGAATTCAGACTGTTCTGGGCCGCCATGATAGTGTCTACAGTGCTCAAGGATTGCGTCTTGCTCTTCTGTTGTAAGCAGCTTCAATGGGTCACGGTTGTTGTAATCATGTAAGTTGGATAAGTGAATGAATGCGCACCCAAATTTATAAACTGATTGAGTCCAGCCTTGGAGCTGCTGAGCTAGCTCAACCATTTCTCGGTCTGTTACGTTGCCTTTACGATTAGATTGCTGCCATTTTCGGCCATTTACTGAATCCTCTATCAGTTGAGTTTGTCTGGATGGCTCTTGGCTTAGTAAGTAAATGACTCGCACCATTGAGTCCAATTCTTGCCGAAGTACAGCAATCATTTGGCTTGGGATATTCGCAGCACTAAGAACCTCCATTGCCCTTATATGTTCATTGGAACGATGACGTATTTGCCGGATAAAGATTTCTTTTTCACTCATGTGAATTGGACCTCATCTCTAATTGGGCGCTAAATACGCCATCCTCGAGCCGGGTATCGATCTGCCAACCGAGTTTCTCGCAGATGCGCTGGATGATGGTGAGGCCGCAGCCGTAGCCGAGGATCTGATCCGGCGCCGCCGCCGTCGGGTTGCTGATGGTGAGCACCGGGCCACACAGCTCGATGTCGATATGTCCCTCGGCATAGCTCAGGGCATTTTTCAGCAGGTTGCCGAGGGCGATGGCGAGCAGGGAGAGGGGGGCGTTTACTTCGCTGCTCTCGTCCAGATTAAGCCGGATATCGAGTGCCTCCCGCTGCAACAGCGGAGCGAGGCGGGCCAGCTCCTGACGGATCAGCGGGGTGACCTGTTGCAGCGGTCGCTCCACTGCCTCCTTGCGGCCCAGCAGCAGGAAGGTCTCGGTGAGCAGGGCCATCTCGTCGCTGTTCAGCAGTTTCTCGATGTTCACCAGAATCAGCATACGGTCGCCCAGCGCGCCCAGCATTAACCCGCCAAACCAGCGGGAGATAAAAGCGGCCGAGATCAGACTGGCCGCCTGCACCGTCGTCAGTCCGAATTCGCCTTGTACTTCCGTCAGCACAAGGGCGATTAATACAAAATCAAAACCATCAAGCAAATATCCCAGCCAGGCGGCGGAAAATGCCCGCCATTGCGCCCGATTGAGATGGCGATACCACGGGATGCTCTGGGTAGAAATACTCATTTTACTCTCCCGACGATCTTTGTTGTTGTGCCGGGTGGTGGCTTTGCCTTACCCGGCTT
>OEQM01000233.1_pt1 | contig 17417 bp, 19 predicted proteins | sample 1539771 | NCBI WGS metagenome assembly OEQM01 (sample SAMEA3891240, study PRJEB23780) | metagenome | biome: terrestrial biome; feature: animal house; material: water of meat washing | place: Italy | collected 2015-05-12
ATCTGGTTTGGGACCAGAGGGTCAAAGGTTCGAATCCTTTATCACCGACCACATTTAGAAAAACCTCGCTTCGGCGGGGTTTTTTGCTTTCTGGCCTCCGCTGGGCCAGTACTCTCTCCCTGTTACGTCTGTTTACACTCTATTTGGGCAGCGCGCCCCGCCTTTCGGTTATGCTTCAGCCTCGAGTCACTGACAACCGGATGTCATCGGCCCATTTCAGGCATTTTTCCATGAATAACAAAATTTCCTTTGCTTGCTCTCCCGCCCTGCTGGCTGCCTTGCTGCTGGGTGGCTGTACCATCAAGCCGCCATCCACCGATGTGATGATGGGCTCCATTGCATCACAACCGCAGGAGGAGCGTTCTCTCTCCCCCTTGCTGACCAGCGGTGATTTTTGCGTTGCGGTGTCCCAACAGAAGGTGTTGGCACAACCTTGCAGCGGAAAAGACGATCAACTGTTCGAGTGGGATCTGGGTGAGTTGCGCCTGCAGGATCTCTGTTTGCAAGCCAAAAACGACAGCGAAGTGATGCTGGCACCCTGTGACGGTCAGGCGCAGTGGGAGTGGCAGAAAGACAGGCTGTTCAACAGCAAGGTCTCCCGCTGCCTCGATGTGGCCGGGCGACGCCATACCCCCGGCACGCCGCTGCGGCTGGCTGAATGCTACGGCGGGGCGAACCAGAGCTTCAGCTGGCAGCGGCCCAATCCCTGGCTGGAGACCCTGAAAAAACAAAGCCTCACATGGTGAGGCTTTGCTGAATCGGATGGCGGGCTGAAGAGGATCAGGCTGCGCTGACGCTCTCCAGCTCGAACAGCTTCTCCAGATAGACGGCGACGCCATCTTCGTCGGAGGTGAGGGTCTGCTCATACTCCGGCAGCGCCATTTTCAGGCGGTCATGGGCGTTGCCCATCACGATGCCGCGTCCCACCATGGTCAACATCTCGAAGTCGTTCATGCCATCGCCGAAGGCGATCGCCTCCGACATATCGAACCCGTTCTGCTCCAGCACGGCACGCACCGCATTGCCCTTGTGCACCCCGGCGTGCATCACTTCGAGGCAGTCCGGCAATGAGAAGGTGACGTTGAGCTGATCGCCGTAGCGCTGGTTGAGGTGCGCCTCGATCTTCAGCAGTTTCTCGTGGTCACCGATGTAGAACACCTTGTTGATCTGCTCTTTCGGTTCCTGCTTCAGGTCATCGACCAGACGGTAGGTGAACCCTGACTCGTCGTGGAACTGCAGCAGCCAGGGCAGCTCCTCTTCCACCACCCAGTCATCACCCTGATAGACATTGAGGTGGATAGAGGGGTCGCGCTCCAGCGCAATCAGTTCGGCGGCGATCTCGGTCGGCAGCGGCTGGTTGAAAATCAGCTGATCCTGTTTGTCATGGACCACGGCGCCATTGGAGGTAATGAGGTAGATGTCCATCCCCAGCGCATCGCGGAAGCTGCGAACGTCAACGTGATGACGGCCGGTGGCGACCACGAATTTCACACCTTGTTCTACCAGGCGGTGCAGGGTATCCCGGGTACGGGGAGAGATCTGGTGCTGCTTGTTGAGCAGAGTGCCATCGAGATCGGATACAACTACCTTGAACATCATTACCTCGGCATCGATTGAAAACAGGGGCAGTTTACCTTAGCCCGCACTGTCACCCCATTTATTTAGGGTTACAAAAAATAGCCAGCTCAGAAGCGGGCGAAAAAGTCGACCATCGCGGTCAGGGCGGGCTGGCGCTTGTCATCGGATTCGATAAACAGCTCGTGCCAGGCACCCTCGATGCGCAGTGGCTTGCCCCCTTCGCACTTGGCAATGGTGCAGAAGCGATCCTGCGCGGCATTGTCCACCACGCTGTCGTTGCCAGCTTGCAGCACCAGCAGCGGGGTTTTGATGGCGCCCGCATCGGCGATGGCGGCATCGGCACCGGTGATCCCCTGATAAATCCAGTGGGCGGTGGCGCCACCCAGCTTGATCTGCGGGTGCTGTTCGTAGATTTGGCGGAAGGCTTGATAGCGGGGCTGGCTGTGAGTCAGTTCGTTATCGGCAAAGCCGTGATCCTGATAGGCGCCCTGACCGGGGCCGTAGGGAGGCTCGCCAATCCAGCCGCCGACCGTGCCTATGGTGCTCGCCAATCCCTTGGCCAGCCACTTGGGCAGACCGCCGAGATTGATGCCCAGCATGGGGGAGGAGAGCACGGCCGCCTTGATATCATCGGGCCAGCGCTCCAGATAGCGGGCCGAGATGGCACCGCCCATGGAGTGGGCCAGCAGGAACAGCTTGGCAGGCTGGTCCGCCATGATTATCTGGTCGTGAAACTGCTTGAGATCGACCACATAATCGTCGAACTGGTCGACATATCCCTTCTGCGGGTCATCCAGCATCCGGTCGGACATCCCCTGACCGCGATGGTCGATGAGATAGAGGCTGTAGCCCTGACGCCAGAGATCCCACGCCAGCTCCTGATACTTGAGGTAGCTCTCGACCCGGCCATTGACGATCAGGATGGCGCGATCGACCTTGGCTTGCCGCAGCGCGGCATAGCGGATGGTCACCCCGTCCTTGCCCTTGAACTCCCCTTCAACCGCATGCTGGCGCCAGAAGTCGGGCAGGGTTTGCTGGTAGAGGCTGGGTACATCGGCTTCGCTGGTGAGCTGATAGGTATTGGTCACGGCAAGGGCTCCGGCAGAAAACAGGGTCAGGGCCAACAGGGAAAGAGAGAGGGGTTTCATCAGGCACACTCCTGTTGCCAATGGTGATAAAGGGCGGCGATATCCCCCGAGCAGAGCAGCGCCATGCTGGCTTGCAAGCGGGGCAGGGGCCAGTCCCACCACTGCATCTCTTGCAGCATGAGGATCTGCTCATCGCTGAAGCGACGGCGGATCGGCTGGGCCGGGTTGCCGCCGACTATGGTGTAAGGGGCCACATCCTTGGTCACCACGGCGCGGGTGGCGATGACGGCGCCATCACCTATGGTGATGCCGGGCATGATCATCGCTTCCGAGCCGATCCAGACATCGTTGCCAATCCGGGTGTCCCCCTTGCGCAGAAAGCCGCTGCGGGCCCCTTCGCCAAAGGTGTCGGGGTTGAACGGGAAGGTGGAGACCCAATCCAGCCGGTGGCCCTGATTGCCCGCCAGCATGAAGGTGGCGCCCGAGCCGATGGAGCAGAACTTGCCGATGATCAGCCGATCCACCTCGCCCCAGAGGCCGCTCTCCCAGGTGTCGCGGGTCGAGCCATCGCCGAGCAGGTAACGGACGCAGTGATCCTCGAACGGCTTGCCGTGGTAGTAGCCGGAGTAGTAGCTGTAGTCGCCGGCCTCTATGTTCGGGTTGGTCAGGTGATCCCGGATGATTTGCGATTCCAGCCAGCTGCCAAAAGGGTTCTCCATCACTCCTCCTGCGGATCGTCCTGTTCGCTCTGCTGCGCCCACCCTTTGCGGGTCAGCTGCATCCGTTGCCACCACTCTTCGTCCGCCAGAATTTCACCGGCCGGGCCGAGCTGGGGGTAGGGCATCTCTTTCTCTTTGCAGAGCTGGGCATAGATAGGATAACCCCCCTCGAACAGGATGCTGTTCTGCTCCTCCAGCGTGAGCGGGCAGCCGCGCTGATAGCAACCGGCCAGCTCGCGCTGGCGCTGCGCCTCGTAGAGGATGGCGGCGGCAGCCACCGAGACGTTGAGGGACTGCACCATGCCCACCATGGGGATGACGATATGGTGATCGGCCAGCGCCAGCGCCTCTTCACCGATGCCGTGCTTCTCCTGACCCACCAGAATGGCGGTCGGTTTGGTGTAGTCGATGGCGCGAAAATCGACCGAGCTGTCGGAGAGGTGGGTCGCCAGGATCTGCATGCCGGAGGCTTTCAGCTCGGCAACGGCTGTGCCGATATCCGGGTGCAGTTTTACATCCACCCAGTTCTGGCTGCCGCGGGCGGTGCCCTTGCGCTTGTGGATCCAGGTTTTGGGCCAGACGGCGTGTACCCGGTGGATGCCGATGGCATCGGCGGTACGCACGATGGCGGCCAGATTGTGAGGTTTATGGACCTCTTCCATACAGACGGTCAAATCGAGCTGACGCTGGGCCAGCATGTCGGTGATGCGCTTGAAGCGTTCGGGGGTCATGGCTTGTCTCTATAAAAGCAGCAGGCGGCTTGCGCCGCCTGTGTTCAGTTCTTCTGTCGGCTCACCTTGAGCACGTTGGGCATCACGCGGATCTTGCGCATGATGTTGGCCAGGTGGATGCGGCTCTTGGTGGTGATGAGCAGGCTGACCTGATAGACCCGGCCATCCTTCTCTTCGGTGCTGATGGCGTGAATGTTGGCGCCGGTGGCGGCAATCACGTTGGCCAGCTCGGCCAGCGCACCCTGATGGTTGACGATCTCGATGCTGATGCCGGTGCGGAACTCCTGTTCCTGCTCCTTGTCCACTTCCCACTGCACCGGCAGGTACTTGTCCGGCTCCTTGCTGTAGCCCTTGATGTTGCGGCAGGCTTCCTGGTGGATCACCAGACCCTTGCCCGGGCTGATGTGGGCGATGATGGCATCCCCCGGGATCGGGCGGCAGCAGTTGGCGAAGGTGACCAGCATGCCGTCGGCACCCTTGATCGGCATCTTCTTGCTGCTGGACTTGGGTTGCTCTTCCGGCGGCAGTTCATCCCCCAGCATGCGGCGCGCCACCATGACGCTCATGGCGTTGCCGAGGCCCACATCGGCCAGCAGCCCCTGCAGGTTCTCGTGCTTGGTGTCGGCCAGCACCTGCTTGATGCGCGGCTCGGGGATGTCTTCGATATTCTTGGCGCCCAGCGCATGGTTGAGCAGGCGGCGACCCAGCACCACCGACTCTTCGGTGCGCAGGTTCTTGAGGAACTGGCGGATCTTGGAGCGTGCCTTGGTGGTCACCACGAAGTTGAGCCAGGCCGCGTTGGGGCGGGCGCCCGGTGCCGTGATGATCTCCACCGTCTGACCCGAGTGCAGCGGGCTGCTGAGCGGGTAGGGGTGGCGGTCGACCCGCGAACCGACGCAGGCGTGGCCGATGTCGGTGTGCACCGTGTAGGCGAAGTCCACCGGCGTGGCGCCAGCGGGCAGCTCCATGATGCGCCCTTCGGGGGTAAAGACGTAGATCTCGTCGGGGAAGAGGTCGGTTTTGACCCCTTCGATAAATTCAAACGAGCTGCCGGCGCTCTGCTGCAATTCCAGCAGGCTCTGCATCCAGCGCTGGGCGCGGATCTGGGCAGTGGTGCCCGAGCTGTCGCCATCCTGCTTGTAGGCCCAGTGGGCGGCAACCCCTTTGTCGGCCATCTGATCCATGAACTCGGTGCGAATTTGCACCTCGACCGGTACCCCGTGCGGCCCCACCAGCGAGGTGTGCAGCGACTGGTAGCCGTTGGTCTTGGGGATGGCGATGTAATCCTTGAAGCGGCCGGGGCGCGGCTTGTAGAGGCTGTGCATCTGCCCCAGCACCCGGTAACAGGTATCTATGTCCTTCACCTTGACCCGAAAGGCGTAGATATCCATTACCTCATGAAATTGCAGCTCTTTTTTCTCCATCTTGTTGTAGATGGAGAAGAGATTCTTCTCGCGGCCACTGACCTGATGCTCGATCCCCGCCTCTTTCAGGCGACCGCTGATTTCGCTCTGGATGGAGTCGATGATCTCGCGGCGATTGCCACGGGCGCGGCGCACCGATTCGCGCAGCACACGGGATCGCATCGGATAGAGCGCCTCGAAGCCCAGCTCTTCCAGCTCGTTCTTCATGGTGTGAATACCGAGGCGGTTGGCGATGGGGGCGAAGATTTCGAGGGTTTCCCGGGCGATGCGGCGGCGTTTGTCAGGGCGCAGGGAGCCCAGGGTGCGCATGTTGTGGGTGCGGTCGGCCAGCTTGATCAGAATGACCCGGATATCCTGGGTCATTGCCATCACCATCTTGCGGAAGTTCTCGGCCTGCGCCTCTTTGCGATCGCGAAATTTCAGCTTGTCGAGCTTGGAGACCCCGGCCACCAGTTCTGCAACCGCATTGCCGAATTGTTCGGCCAGATCGGCCTTGGTGACAGAGGTGTCTTCGATGACGTCGTGCAGCACGGCGGCCATCAGGGTTTCATGATCGAGGCGCATGTCACCCAGGATTCGGGCAACGGCAACGGGGTGGGTGATATAGGGTTCGCCACTGGAACGCATCTGGCCCTGGTGGGCATCACGGGCCACCACATAGGCTTGCTTGAGCTTCTCAACCTGCTCTGGCGGCAGGTAGGAACTGGCTATTTCTTTAAGGTTTTCAAATAAATACAAGACAGTCCCCGCAGCGGTGAAACGGCAATTCGTGGAATTGAGGGTATAGCCCTGAGTTTGCGAGGTTTTCGAGCGGTTGTAAATGGGGATGAACAGTCGGCACCCGGGCGGGTGCCAACCGGAGGAATAACTTAACCGCGGCCTTCGGCGATGGCAGCAACGGCAGCCAGCTCGGCGGCTTCCTGCTCTTGCTGTTCGTAGCGGTCCTGGGTGTCCATCACTTGATTGTTCACCAGACCCAGCTCGATCTCACGCAGGGCGATCACAGTCGGCTTGTCGTTCTCTTCGTCGACCAGGGGATCTTTGCCTTGTACCGCGATTTGACGAGCGCGGCGCGCGGCGACCAGCACCAGGTCAAAACGGTTACCTACCTGTTTTACAGCATCTTCTACAGTAACGCGTGCCATGCAGGACTCCAGTGTTTGGGCTTTCTGTATTTAGAAAAGCAGTGTTTAAAAATGACGCAAAAGTTTACTTGTTTTTGGCTTACTCTGCCAGTAGCTGTTGCAGCAAGTTTTTTTGAGCCTGTTGCTGGTGACGCATCTCCAGCCGTTGGCACTCAATAATGGACCTGAGCTGGAACAGCGCCTGCTCGAAGTCTTCATTGATAATGACATAGTCATACTCGTCGTAGTGCACCATTTCGGCAATGGCTTTCGCCATCCGGCCGGCAATCACTTCGGCGCTGTCCTGACCGCGCCCAATCAGGCGGCGTTCCAGCTCTTCGCGGCTGGGGGGCAGGATGAAAATGGATTTGGTCGGCATCTGCTCGCGGATCTGGCGGGCACCTTGCCAGTCGATGTCGAGGAATACGTCGATCCCCTTGGCCAGACAGGCTTCGATGGCGGCGCGTGAGGTGCCGTAGTAGTTGCCGAACACTTCGGCCCACTCCAGAAAATCACCGCGTTCGATCAGTGCCTTGAACTCTTCCACCTGAACGAAGTGGTAGTGTACGCCGTGCTCTTCGCCAGGACGGGTGGCGCGAGTGGTGTGGGAAACCGACAGCTGCATCTTGCCCGCAGCGTTATGTTGGGTCAGCAAGGCATTGAGCAGACTGGATTTACCCGCGCCGCTCGGAGAAGAGATGATATAGAGAGTGCCTTGTTGCGCCATATTATTACCTTTAATCGAAACCGCTGTTTTGGTTGTAGCAGAGACCGCCGTCTTGTGCCCGAAAGGGAGACAGCCAAACGCAAAACGCGGAAAATTCTTGAGTCAGGAGGATGTAAAGGCGGCGAATTTTACCAGAATGCGGCGAATAAAAAAACGGCCGGAATCATATTCCAGCCGATCAAAGTATTCGTAGCTTGCTGCGGGAGCGTAACCCACATCAGCCTGCATTGTGCCTTTGGCTGAGGGCAGAGGCTATCAGGTTATCCCTGCCTGATGGCTCGGAATTCCCGAGGTGCCCTGTCACTACGGCAGTTGACGATCTGCACAGAGCCGATCGAACGCGGCGGTCACCTGCTCGCTGGTGATTTTTCGCATGGCCTCCGGGTCTTTGAGACGGGTGCGCCAGCTCAATTCGGCCAGCGGCTTGCCGGTCTCCTGCTCGACCAGCTCCTGATAGACGCTGACCACGTAGTCGCGGCACAGATATGGGCCGGTGCGTGCCGGATTGTGGTGGGCATAGAGGCCGATCACCGGCGTGCCCACTATGGTGGCCATATGGGTGGGGCCGGTATCGGGGGCCAGTACCAGACTCGCCTCGCCAATCAGCGCCAGCAGCTGCTTGAGGTTGGTCTGCCCCACCAGATCGACCGGCTTGCTCTGGCTGAGTTGCCGGATCTCGGCGGCCAGATCCCGCTCCAGCTTGGCCGGCCCGCCACAGAGATAAACCTGAAAGCCCTTGTTGGCGGCGTGATCCGCCAGCGCGGCATAGCCTGCGGCCGTCCAGTTCTTGAAGGCCTTGCTGGCGGCGGCGCAGATCAGCAGGGTCGGTTTGCCGCCAATCTTCTCCTTTGCCCACGCCTGATGTTCGGCGCTGATGGGCAGTTGCCAGTCCGGGGTCAGATCCTTGATGCCGAGCTCTTTGGCGAAAGCGAGGAAACCGTCCAGCACATGGGGGGAGGCAGGCGAAGGCACCTTGTGGTTGGTGAACAGCCACTGGCCGTCGTTGGCCCGTTCCCGATCAAACCCGAGTTTGACCTTGGCGCTGATGCCGAGGGTGGCGATGCTGGCTCGCATCGCTGCCTGCAGGTGGAGCAGGGCATCGAATTTGCGCCCCTTGAGGGTCTGCCAGAGATCGCGATAGCCGCGCCACCCCTTGCTCTTGTCGAAGGGGATCACCTCGACCCCGGGCAGATCGGCAAACAGGGTTGCCTCGATTTTGCCGGTGATCCAGGTGATGCGGGTCTGTGGCCACTCCCGCTGGATGACGCGCACCAGCGCCAGTGCGTGGCAGCAATCCCCGATGGCGGAGAGCCGCAGGATGCAGATGGAGGAGGGGGGCGTTTGAAATAGCGGCATGTTGTGGCGCACGGCTGGCAAAAAGGGTGGATGGCATTATGCAAACTCCCCTCTGGATTGTAAAATTGCGCACAATCGTCAGCCAGGATAGGCCGGGCCCAGCGCCATGACCTGTCTCTGCACGTCGTTGATTAAAGGCCACTATTGCGGGCATGCCAGAGCGGCAGCCTCATCGCCAATTGAAAAATTGCGATCCATGACCCACCGAGCGGGATCTCCACGATGCGAGTACAGACCGAACACAACCAGATCTGCTGGTATGCCGAAGGGGCCTTTCGCGACCCCTCTCCCCAGTTATTCGATCCTGCCTGGTGGCAGAACAACCGTCAGGTGGTGGGAACCTCCATCGGGCGGGGGGTGACCTGGTTCGTCAAGGATGAGTCCCGCCATCTGGTGCTGCGCCACTACTATCGCGGCGGCATGGTGGGCAAGGTGGTGCGGGATCGCTTCTGGTTCGAAGGGGTCGAGTCGAGCCGTGCCATGGCCGAATACACCCTGCTGGCCAAGCTGTGCGAGCTGGGGCTGCCGGTGCCGCGTCCGTTTGGTGCCCGCATGGTCAAACAGGGACCCTTCTATCGTGCCGATATCCTGATCGAGCGAATTCGCGGTGCCAAGGATATGGTGGCGCTGCTCAAGCAGGGGCCGGTGGCGACCGAGGTGTGGCACAAGATAGGCCAGACGGTGCGCCAGCTGCACGATGCCGGGGTCTATCACGCCGATCTCAACAGCCACAACCTGCTGCTCGATAAAGAGGGCAAGGTGTGGGTGATCGATTTTGACAAGGGTGCGATCCGCTCCCCCGGCGAATGGCAGAAGGCCAATCTGGAACGCTTGCTCCGTTCATTCAATAAAGAGTCTCAACTGCATACCAGTTTCCACTTCGTACCGGAGAACTGGCAGACCTTGATGAACGGGTATCAGGGAAAAGCGCTCTGACCCTGTTGCTCGGCGTGAACGCCAATGTTACTTATTGAGCAGGTATTCAGATCCTGTTTCGAGGCGCCCCATGGAAATGCTCAAGACACCTTTGGTCGATGTGACTGCCCGGCTTGATCCGGGTCTGCTGTCTGATGCCATGGCGCTGCTGGAGGCGGGGATCTGGAGCTGGTCAGCCCAACATGGACTGCAGCGTGATCCCTCCTGCCTGCGCCTGTTGGGATTGGGAGAGTGCTGGCCGGATGATCTCGGCTGGCTGGATCGGGTTCATCCCGACGATGTTGCCCGGCTGGAAGATGCCCTGCTCGCCTGCCAGAGCGGCCGCAGCAGCGGTCTGCGCCTCGAATACCGCATTCTGCATCATCACGGTCACTACATCCGGCTGGAAGAGCGGATGCGTCGCGATGAGCGGGGCTATCTGCTGGGGGTTGTCCGTCACCTCGATCCCGCTGCCGTGCTGGTGGAGGAGCGACATGGCACCGATCCGCTGACCGGTCTGGAGAGCCGTGGCCGCTTCGAGCAACTGCTTGAAGAGCGGCTGGCGACCGAGAGCGGCACTTTCAGTCTGCTGCAGTTTTCGGTCGATCACATGGCCAAAATCCAGCAGTTGTTTGGCGAAGCGGCTTGCGACGCCATGCTGGCCAAGCTGGCGCGTATCGTGCGCCACGAGCTGCGGCGGGAAGATCCCTTCGCCCGCTGGGATGAGGACGGTTTTATCCTGATGCTCTCCCAGACCGAGCGGATGAGTGCGCTGGAGATCGCCGAGCGGCTGCGCCTCGAGATTGCCGATGCCAGCCTGCTGTCACAGCGGCCGGTCACCGTCAGCATCGGGCTGGTGCAGAGTCAGGCTGGCGAGCAGCTCGATCATCTGCTGGCCCGGCTGGCCAGCTGTCACAGTCAGGCCAGACGGGAGCACAACACCGTCGTCGGCTGAGTGTGGTCAGGGTTGGCCGCGCTTGTCACGCTGGCAGACCCAGAGCGAGGCCAGCATCAGCAGGCCGCCGATGGTCAGCCGGGTCAGGTCGGTATCCTTGCCCCAGAGCAGCAGATTGACCAGCAAGCCGGCCGGAATGAGCGCATTGTTCATGATGGCCAGCACCCCGCTGGTGACCAGCGTCGCCCCCTTGTTCCAGAGGAAGTAGCCGAGGCCGGAGGCACCCACCCCCAGCCAGAGCAGAATGCCCCACTGCAACCCTGACGTCGGATATTGCGGCTTGCCCAGCAGCCACCAGGCGGGCAGTGCGATCACCAGCGCCCCCAGATAGAAGCAGCCGAACACCGCCAGTTGCGGCGGTTGCTCCGCCTCCCGTGCCAGCAGTACCTTGTAGCCCACTTGACCCAGGGCGAAACAGAGGTTGGCCCCCTGCACCACCAGAAATCCCAGCACATAGCTTTCGGTCAGGCCGTCGAAGCGGATGACGGCAGCCCCGAGCACCGCCAGCAGGGCGCCCCACAGATAGGTGGGCTTGAAGCGCCCCTCCAGCAGATCGTGGAGCAGGGTGACGTAGATGGGGGTGAAGATGGTAAAGACCAGCACTTCCGGCACCGTCAGCAGCAGGAAGGAGTGGTAGTAGAAGAGATACATGATGCCGAGCTGGATGGCGCCGAGGGCCATCAGCTTGGCCACCAGATCGGGGCGCAGCCAGCGGCGGCGCAGGAAGGGGAGAAACACCAGACTGGCGAGGGCGATGCGGGTCAGCACCGAGAAGTAGGCATCGACCTGACCAGCGAGGTAGACCCCGATCAGGCTGAAGGAGAATGACCAGAGCAGGGTGACCCCTATCAAGTAGTTCATGTGTTTGATTTATCGTCAGTTGTCAATTTTAAGGGGGCTATGATGGCCGAGATGGAAGCGGCAATCCAGCGTTTATGGGCGCGATTGCCACAGGTCGGAGCATTTTCCTTTACCGCCAGCAATGGCGAGGGGTCGGCGACCGACTGGAATGGTCGGGGCGAGGGGCGTGTGCAGGTGACCGATCATCAGGGTGGCTGGCTGTTTAACGAGCAGGGCCGTTACATCACGCCTCATGGCAGGGAACTCGCCATGCACAACCGCTTCTGGTGGCAGCGCAGTGCGCGGGGGATCCGTCTCTCCCATCTGCGTTATGAAGCGCCGGTCGAGCTGTTCGAGCTGCTGCCGCAGGGGGATGGCCGCTGGCTGACCGCCGAGCCCCATCTGTGCGGGGCGGATCACTACAGCGCCGAGTTGACCGAGATCGACGGCGGTTTTCTGCTGAGCTGGCAGATCACCGGGCCGCGCAAGAACGAGCGACTCAGCTATCGCTATCTGATCTGACGCCGGCTGGCAGGCATAAAAAAACCGGCGCAGAGCGCCGGTAGCGGGGGACAAATCGGAGGTTTTTTAAAACAGTCCCAAAAACAGGAGAGATAGACTCTCGTCACACATTCAGAGATGGACTTCAGGCATTCAGGGCATAGCTCAGCATGGCTTGCAGCTTGCTATCGAAGAACCAGGGCAGCAGTACCATCAGCAGGCCCAGGATCCCGGCCAGCCGCTGGCGATACTGCCAGCCGGCAATCAGTACCAGACCACCGCACAGTGTGGTCAGGATGCCTGACATAGGGAGACCTCGCGCTGCATGCGACGCTGTTGCGCCCACTGGTTCATGGCGACCGAGCCGAGGATCAGGGCCAGAGCAACACCTGTGGTGGGGTGGATCTGCTCGCCGAGGAACAGGGCACCCAGCATCACGCCGAACAGCGGCACCAGATAGTTGCTGAAGGAGGCGAACGTCGGGCCGGCCTTCTGGATCAGCGCCATGTAGAGGAAGTAGACCAGACCGGTACAGAGGGTACCCAGCACGGTGATCGCGCTCAGGGCCTGGGTGCTCGGCAGGGTCAGGCTGCCGAGATCAACCATGAAGGGGGCGACCAGCAGCAACTGGATTGCCGAGGAGATCAGGATATTGCGGGCGACCACGACCGGATGGTCCTTGGCGAAGCGCTTGATCATCAGCAGGCCGATGGCGAAGCAGCTGGCACCCAGCAGGATGGCCATGGCACCGAGCAGACCGGCGTTCATGCCCTGGGAGAGTTTCGGCCAGAACAGGGTGAGCACACCGGCAAAGCCGATGATCACGGAAAGCAGACCGGTTTTGGTGATTCTTTCACCAGAAATAAACAGCGGTGCAGCCAGAATGGTCACAAACGGGATACAACCCATGACCACGGCGGCGATGGCGCTATCCACATACTGTTGGCCCCAGGCGACCATGATGAAGGGGATGGTGGCATCCAGCAGGGCGATCAGCATATAGGTGCGCCACGGGGTGTGCTCACTCTTGAGCCGCATGAACAGGCAGAGCAGACCCAGGGTCAGGCTGCCGCACAGGGCACGACCGGCAGCCACCAGAATGGGGGGCAACTCGGCAACGGCCTGGTGCATGAAAATGAACTGGGAACCCCACAGCAGGCCAATGGCCAGCAATAACAGATAGCTACGCATTTGAATCTCCGATGTATTAAGCCAGCGCATTCTAGGCAATCTGTTACTATGGTAAAAATGAATTGTTGGCATTTAACTATGGCTAATATCGATGGATAGCTCGCTCGCCCGTCTCGACCTCAACCTGCTCGCCGTATTCGACATGCTGATGCAGGAGCGCAATGTCACCCGTGCCGCCGAACGGCTGCATCTCTCCCAATCCACCGTCAGTCACGCCTTGGGGCGGCTGCGGGTGGCGCTGGATGACCCGCTGTTCGTGATGAGTCGGCGCGAGATGATGCCGACCGAGCGGGCCAAGGCGCTGGCCGGGCCGGTGCGCCAGGCGCTGGCGATGCTGGAGCAGGGATTGCGGCAGGCCAAGGGGTTTGATCCCGCCACCGCGCGGCGGATTTTCCGCATCGCCACCCCGGGCTCGGTGGAGCACGGGCTGGTGCCGGTGCTGGTGGAGAGGCTCCATCGGCAGGCCCCTCACTGTCGGCTTGAGGTGTGCGAGCTGGCCGACAGCAACTACGAGCGGGAGCTGGAGAAGGGGGAGCTGGATCTGGTGATCGGTTTCGCCGGGGCGAATCACCTCTCACCCCGCTTGTGGCGGGAGGAGTGGTTCAACAACCCGCTGGTCTGCCTGTCGCCGCTTGGCAGCGAATTGCCCGATGTGCTGACTCCGGTCGAGCTGGTGAGCCGTCCCCACATCCACACCTCCAGCTGGGGTCACAGTCAGGCGATGGTGGAGCTCTGGCTGGCCCGTTTCGGGGTGGAGCGGGAGCTGGGCGTGCGGTTGCCGAGCTTTATGGCGGTGCCGCCGCTGATGGCGACCGGCCGCTATCTGGTGGTGGTGCCCGAGATGATCGGGCGCCACTTCTGCCGCTACTACCCGCTGCGGATGCACCAGCTCGACCCCGCCATCCCCATCGTCTACCTGATGGCGGGGCACCCGCTCACCGCCCACGACGAGGCGATCGGCTGGTTCAAGAGCCTGCTGCACCAGCTGGTGTTCGACCTCTACGGCGACGATGCGCTCGGTACTCCCGCTCAGCGGATGCTGGCGAAGTAGTCGAGCCCCATGGCGCTTTTCACCTCCGCCAATACCTCATCGGTGATGATGCGAGCCTGCTCGGTGCCCTGATAGAGCAGCTCCAGCAGCATCTTCTTGTCGGCGATGGCCGCGGCACGGCGCTCCCGCATCGGGGCGAGCAGGGTCTGCAGGCAGTCATTGAGCACCTGCTTGCAGCGCATGTCCCCCAGTCCGCCGCGCCGGTAGTGCGCCTTCATCTCGGCGACCAGCGCCTTGTCGGGGTGGAAGGCATCGAGATAGGCGAACACCGTATTTCCCTCCACCTGACCCGGATCGCTCACCTTGAGGTGGTTGGGGTCGGTATACATGGCGAACACCGCCTGTTTGACCTCTTCCGCCGACATGCCGAGCTCTATGGTGTTGCCGAGGGATTTGGACATCTTGGCCTTGCCGTCGATGCCGGGCAGGCGGCCGGTGTCGCTCAGGATCGGCTGGCACTCGGTCAGCACCTCTTTGCCTACCAGAGAGTTGAAGCGGCGGACGATCTCGTTGGTCTGCTCCAGCATCGGCAGCTGATCTTCCCCGACCGGCACATGGCTGGCGCGAAAGGCGGTGATGTCGGCGGCCTGACTGACCGGATAGACCAGAAAACCGGCCGGCAGCGTGCGTTCGAACCCTTTTTGCTGGATCTCCGCCTTGACGGTGGGGTTGCGCTCCAGCCGGGCGACGCTGACCAGATTGAGGTAGTAGCAGGTGAGTTCGGCGAGGGCGGGCAGGGCGCTCTGCAGGCAGAAGGTGGTCTTGGCCGGGTCGAGGCCGACCGCCAGATAGTCGGCCATCACCTCCAGCACGTTGTCGGTCACCTTGGCCGGATTGTGGCCGTTGTCGGTCAGCGCCTGCAGATCGGCGATCATCACGAATTGACGGTAGTGGTGCTGGGCTTCGACGCGCTGGCGCAGGGAGCCGACATAGTGGCCGATGTGCAGTTTGCCGGTGGGACGATCGCCAGTCAGGATTACGGGGTTGTGCATGTCACTCTCTCCAGTTGGGTGAGCCGGGAGGCGACAAAGGGATAAAAACAGTTGACCGCCTCTCGGCGGTCACGGTGTTTTCTTTGGGAAATCTTGAATAGAAACGCGGTGCCGCCTGTTTAGGAGCAGCACCACCAGTAGTTGTGATTGAATGCGGTCATGTTCATAGCAAATCAAACTACGCCGGTTTCATTACTTCTGCAAGGGGACGACCAGCAGATCGCAGGGCACCGTATTCATCAGCTGACGGGCGCTGGAGGTGAGCAGGCTCCAGAAGCTCTGGCGATGGCCGCACACCAGCAGGTCGATCTCGTACTCCTTGACCGCCTGATTGACCCGCTCGCTCAGATCGCCGCAGATCACCAGCTTCTTCTCGATGGGATAGTCCACCGAGGCCAGAAATGCCTCCAGCTTCTCTTTCGCTTCGGCGATCACCTGATCCTGCACGTTGTCGATGTCGATATCGATCATCTCGGTGTAGAGATCCTTGAGGTCCACATCGACATGGATAACCGACAGCTTGGCGCCGTTGGAGCGGGCTCTGTCCACCGCCTTGTCGATCACCTTGCGGTTGTCTTCAGAGAGGTCGATCGCGGCCAGAATATGCTTGTAATAGGTTGTTCCACTCATGGGGGTTCTCCTTACCGATCCTTCAGCCCACTATACCAATCTCTGCTGAAACTAAAATGGTGCCTCAGGCACAGTTTTGGGATTTAAATGAGTTTAATGACGTGTGACACAGGGTCAGCCACTCAGTTATTAACCACTATTTGCCTATAAATTAAACAAGAGTTTGACGCCGGTCACACCCCTCGGCTTGCCGATCAGGGGGGAGAGGCATAGGATGGGCCCGTGCTTCGCAATGAACACAAAACAACAAAAAGCATCTGAATACCGCTTTGGGGAGCCACGTGCTCCCTTTTGTTTTTCTGCCTCATTTCCTGCCGCTTTTCTGACTGATAGCGATCCGGCATCAAGTTAATCTCCTTCGATTTGGTTATGCTGTAGCCAGTTTCTTTGGAGGCCTTCCCATGATCATTCATCCCCAGATTCAAGGTTGTGTTGCCCGCAACTGTCACCCCATCGGCTGTCGCGCCGCCGTGCAGCAGCAGATCGAACGGATCAAGGCCGCTGGCCCGTTCAACGGCCCCAAGCGGGTGCTGGTGCTGGGGGCCTCCTCCGGGTTTGGACTGGCGTCGCGCATTGCGCTCGCCTTTGGTGCCGGTGCCGACACCATCGGCATCTCGTTCGAGCGCGGCCCTTCCGACAAAGGATTGGGCAGCGCCGGTTGGTACAACAACATCTGGTTTCGCAAGGAGGCGGAGCAGGAGGGGCGTATCGCCATCAACCTGATTGGCGATGCCTTCTCCGACGGCATGCGCCAGCAGGCTATCGACACCATCACCCTGTTACAGATGGAAATCGACGAATTAAAAGAAACGAACAACAACCTGAACCGCGAAGTGCAGAATGCAGCCGGTGCCCGTGAGTCACTGGTGCGTGAAAACGAGCAGCTGAAGCAGGAGCAGGCTGGCTGGCAGGAGCGTCTGCGGGCTTTACTCGGAAAAATGGACGACGTCCAGTAATTACGCGTCATCCTTCGCCCTGTGGCGGCGTTGGCTTCGTTCGGCTCCCCCGGTCACATACTGATGTATGCTCCCCGGACTCTTCATTTTGCCGCCTTGCCACATTCGTCCACCCCGGTCACATACTGGTGTATGTTCCCAGGGGATGTCCTCACTTTGCCGCCTTGCTCTGAACAGAATGATTTAACGTATTGAGAGCCGGGGCACAGGTGACGGGCAAAGAAAACAGAAAGCATGCGAGCCATGGATGGCGAGCCTGAGCGTACAGGGACCGTATTTACAGCGACTTTTCATTTTTGCCGGTTACCACCGGAGTCACCGGAGTGTCAGAAATAATATACCCCGGTCTGTCAGGGGATTCTCTGAGCACAATAAAAAAGCCACCGTCCGGTGGCTTTTCAGTATCTGCAGGATAATCAGATATTATCGACAGATTCTTCGCCGCGGGCCAGCGCGGTTTGCGCGGTCGGGGCATCGGCGATTTTCCGCTCTTCTGCGGTCAGGGTTTTCTCATAACGGCTGTATTTCCACCAGGCGTAGCCCAGGAAAATCAGGATCCCGCTGACGTTATAGAACAGAATGGTTGCAATGTTGGCACCGGTCGGGAAGGTGGAGGCCAGGAAGCCGATAGTGAAAATC